>Ga0207701_10008506_pt1 | contig 10136 bp, 8 predicted proteins | sample KBSSwiSSwithPhiX_FD_184294 | JGI IMG/M metagenome (GOLD analysis project Ga0207701, IMG submission 184294) | Switchgrass rhizosphere bulk soil microbial communities from Kellogg Biological Station, Michigan, USA, with PhiX - S5 (SPAdes) (version 2) | ecosystem: Environmental > Terrestrial > Soil...
CGAACAAGCTGCTCGGCGTCATCGCGTTGTTCGGCTCGATCGGCATCCTGGCGTTCCTGCCGTGGCTCGACACCTCGCGGGTGCGCTCGGCCAACTATCGGCCGCTGTTCCGCCAGTTCTTCTGGATCTTCATCGCGGTCACGGTCGGTCTCGGTTGGCTTGGCTCAAAGCCCGCCGAGGGCGGCTACGTTATCGCGGCGCGCATCCTGACGTTCTATTACTTCGCGCACTTCTTCATCATCCTGCCGGTGCTCGGCTGGGTCGAAAAGACCAAGCCGCTGCCGAATTCGATTTCGGAGTCGATCCTGACTTCGAAGCGGGTCACGGGCTGAGCGGGAGAAACCGATGCGCCAATTGATCGCTCTCGCTCTCGCCGCCTCGCTGCTCGGTCTTGCCGGCTCGGCTTTCGCCGCCGATGAGCAATCGCACGAGACACCGCCGCCGCCGCGGCAGAAGTGGTCGTTCTCCGGCCCGTTCGGCCATTACGACAAGGGCCAGCTGCAGCGCGGCTTCAAGGTCTACAAGGAAGTTTGCGCGGTCTGCCATGGCTTGAAGTATGTGGCGTTCCGCAACCTCGACGCGCTGGGCTATTCCGAGGGCCAGATCAAAGCCATCGCTTCCGAATACAAGATCCCGGATGGGCCGAACGATCAGGGCGAGATGTTCGAGCGCGCGGGCCGGCCAGCCGACTATTTCCCGACACCATGGCCGAACGAGAACGCCGCCCGGGCACGCTACAACGGAGTGCCGCCGGATTTCTCGGTGCTCGCCAAGGCCCGTGGCTACGAGCGCGGCTTTCCTTGGTTCATCTTCGACATGTTCATCCAGTTCCAGGAGCATGGCGTCGACTACATCCACGCGCTGATGGTCGGCTACAAGGAGAAGCCGCCGGCCGGCGTCACGCTGCCCGCGGGCTCGTTCTACAATGAGTATTTCCCCGGCCACGCCATCGCCATGCCGCCACCGCTGTCCGACAAGCGGGTCGATTACACCGACGGTTCGCCGACCACGGTCGATCAATACTCCAAGGACGTCTCGGCGTTCATGATGTGGGCGGCCGAGCCGCATCTGGAGGCGCGCAAGCGCATCGGCTTCCAGGTGATGATTTTCCTGCTGGTGCTGTCGGGCCTGCTCTACTTCACCAAGAAGAAGGTGTGGGCGGCCGCGCACTAGAACGAAAAGCGGATCGACGATCTTGACGAAGGGCCCCATTGCTTAGTCAAAGCATGGGGCCCTTCGCATTTCTGAGAGTCAGGGAATTGAGCGCATGACCAAAGCCGTGCTCGGCGTGATCGGCGGCTCCGGCGTCTACGACCTGCCGGGGCTCGAGAACGTGCGTGAGGAGCGCATCGCGAGCCCCTGGGGCGAGCCGTCGGGGGCGGTGCGGATTGGTACGATCGCAGGCCTGCCGGTGGTGTTCCTGCCGCGCCACGACAAGGGCCATCGCCTGTCGCCCTCCGACATCAACTATCGCGCCAATATCGATGTGCTCAAGCGCGCCGGCGTCACCGATCTGGTGTCGCTGTCGGCCTGCGGCTCGTTCAAGGAGCAGTTGCCGCCCGGCACCTTCGTGCTGGTCGACCAGTTCGTCGACCGCACCCACAAGCGTGAGAGTTCGTTCTTCGGCAAGGGGCTGGTGGCGCATGTTTCGATGGCGCATCCGGTGTCGCCGCGGCTCCGCATCCATCTCGCCGCAGCGGCGCAAGCCGAGAACATCGCGGTGGTGCGCGACGGCACTTATGTCTGCATGGAGGGGCCGCAGTTCTCCACGCTGGCCGAAAGCCTAACCTATAAGCAGCTCGGCTATTCGGTGATTGGCATGACCAACATGCCGGAGGCCAAGCTCGCCCGCGAGGCCGAGATCTGCTACGCGACGGTCGCCATGGTGACCGATTTCGACTGCTGGCATCCCGATCACGACGCCGTCACCGTGCAGGACATCATCAAGGTGCTCACCGCCAACGCCGAAAAGGCCAAGATCCTGGTGGCGCGGCTCGCCCGCGATTTCCCGCGCGAGCACGAGAATTGCCCCATTGGCTCAGACCGCGCGCTCGACACCGCGCTGATCACCGCGCCCGAGGCGCGCGACCCGGAGCTCATCAAAAAGCTCGATGCCGTAGCGGGGAGAGTGCTCGGGCGCTGAGCGGTTGCGCCCGGTGCTGTTGCGTCCAGTGCCGAGCTTCGCCAAAGTGCGCGAGCCTTAGCGATTAAACGAGAACCGCAACACCCGCCAAAGATCAACCATGACCTCACCCGCACTCGAATACGATCTGCGCGCCTCGATTCGCAGCATTCCGGACTATCCGAAGCCGGGAATCATGTTTCGCGACATCACCACGCTCCTGGGCAACGCGCGCGCCTTCCGCCGCGCCGTGGACGAGATGGTGCAGCCCTGGGCCGGCATGAAGATCGACAAAGTCGCCGGCATGGAGGCGAGGGGCTTTATCCTCGGCGGCGCGGTGGCGCATCAGGTCTCGGCGGGATTCATCCCGATCCGCAAGAAGGGCAAGTTGCCGCACAAGCGGGTCAGCATTGCCTATTCGCTGGAATACGGCCTCGACGAGATGGAGATGCACGAGGATGCCGTGGCCAAGGGCGAGAAGGTCATCCTGGTGGACGATCTGATCGCGACCGGCGGCACCGCCGAAGGCGCGGTCAAGTTGCTTAAGCAGCAGGGCGCCGATGTGCTCGCCGCCTGCTTCATCATCGACCTGCCGGAACTGGGCGGCGCCGATAAAATCCGGAAGCTTGGCGTGCCGGTGCGCACGCTGATTGCGTTCGATGGGCATTAAGAAGGCTACGCCGAATGCCTCAACTGCGGCGTGACCTCGCCGAGCAGCAGCCGCACTTCCAACTCGCGAAATGAGATGAACACGCGACCCATCCACTCGTAGAGTTCACTCGTCTTGTCGTTAGTCTTTTGGACATAGCCGACGAACGAAAAATTTTGCCGGTCGACCACCGAGCGCACCACCGGCGACAGCGCCGGGATACTGACCGGCTCCCCGCCCAGCCGCGTCGGCGGGAAATGGGCGCGATAGGCGCTCACCCGTCCCACGCTCTCATTGAGCACAGGAACCAGCGGCAGGTCCGGAAACCGATCCCGGAGCTTCGCATAGCTCTGGCGCGAACGCTCGTCGGGATCGGCGACGAACAGGACCATCGGCGCGATGGCGCGTCGGCGCACCTCGGCCATGAAATCGATTTGCTGTATCACCGAGAAGAAGCGGTCGAGCAGTTGGTGGTTGAGATCGACCACCTTCGGCACCGTGTCCTCCAGCACGAGCTGATCGAACAGCGCCATCTCGCCACGGGTGTCACTGAGGCTCGCCGCCGCGGTGTAGGCCGGTAGGTGGTCGATCAACTTGAACTCGTCCGGATTGACGTCGAAGGCCCCGACCGGGCGGTTCTGGGCGCAGAAATATTCGGTCAGCGCGCGAGCAATCAGTGTCTTGCCGACGCGCGGTCGCGACGAGGTGACGATGAAGATGGGCGTTCGGCGTTGCATGGCGAATTAGGCCTGCCGCGCGGCGCCCTTTCGCTGAACCTCGGGCGCCACCATGTCGATTAGCTTCACGCGGTCGAATTCGGCCCACACGTTGCCGAGCCAGTGACGGACATAGCCGCGCAGCACGAACGAATAGTTGCCGGGCTCCCCGTCGCCAGCCTTGTTGGCGACGAACGAGACGTAGGGCACCGACGCGATCTCGACTTGTTCGCACGCCATCTCGTTAAGCTTCGGGATGGTGATGTCGTGGGCGTCCTTGATCTTCCTGAAATAAGAATTGTAGGTCGCCGGGTCCCACTCGAAGAACGTGGTGTTGTTGATGAAGTTTTTCACCAGGATGTAGTGGGCGTCGTCCATGAATCCCACGGTTTCGTCGATTTCGCTGAGCGAGGCGATCGACGGGCCGAGGATGTGGAACACCGTGAAGGTGAGTTGGGCTTTTTTCGCAGCCTCAAGAAATCCGATGTCGCGCAGCGACTTGAGCGTGGTTGAAAGCAGCCCCGCGCGGATATCGATCACGGTCACCTGCGCATCCGTGTGTGGCAGGGTGTCGAAGATCTTCATCTGGTCGGCGGTGGAGTGCATGTCCACCACTTCGGTGACGTCGGGGTGGAAGCGCTTGAGCGTGCCCTTCGGGCTTTCGGTGTCGAAGGCGCGGGTCCGGATGTTGTGGGCGATGAAATAGTCGAGCAATGCACGCGACACGGTCGTCTTCCCGACGCCGCCTTTGTCCGCACCCACCAAAATCACTGCAGGCTTTGCCATACCCACCCTTCGCGCCGAATCAACGCGGTATCGCCCCAACGCAGGTCGGAAACATGGCAGATGGGCTGTCCAATACAATTGCCGCGCCTGGGACGGCGGGACATTTCCCCCGATACTCAACAGCTGGACGCGATGTTTTCGCGGGATAGTTGTTTATGTCTCAGTTTTGCCGCGGCGGGCCCCAGGGGCCAGGTGGTGGGCCGGACTGGACTGGCTCGCCCAGTGTGACAGGCGGCTCCACCGGCAGGAACGGCTTGGGCGCAGGAGCGTCGGAACTCCAGGGCCCGGGCGCGCCAGGTTCCTGCTGCTCCGGTGCGCTCTGTTGCGGCGATTCGTCCTGGGTTTCCTCCGGCAGGTCGAGCGGGCCGGGATCGTGACCGCCGGCAAACTGAACCAGCGCCGTCACGCGGCTTTCGATCGAAGGATGGGTGGCAAAAAGATCGGCAAAGCCCTCGCGGGGGTTGTCGATACACATCTCCATGACAGCGGAGGTTGCGGCTTGCAGTTCGCCGCGGCCCTCGATCTTGCGCAATGCGGAGATCATGGCGTCCGGATCCTTGGTCAGCTCGACCGATCCGGCGTCGGCCAGATACTCGCGCTTACGCGACAGTGCGAAGCGGATCACCACCGAAAGAAGCCACGCCACCGCGACCAGCGCGATCGCGATGACGATGGCGGCGCCGCCGCCTTTGCCGCGATCGCTGTCGCTTGATCTCGGCCGGCCACCACCCCAGCCCCAGCCGCCTTGGAACATGACCCGGAATAGAAGTTCGGCGAAGAAGCCGATAACGCCCGCGATGATGACCGCGATCACCAGCATTCGCACGTCGCCGTTGCGAATATGGGTCAGCTCATGGCCGAGCACCGCTTCGATCTCCTTGTCGTTGAGGTGATCGAGCAGTCCCTGGGTGACGGTGATGGAATATTGTTTCTCGTTCAGCCCGCTGGCGAAAGCGTTGAGCGCGCTGTCCTCGGTCACTTTGAGCTTCGGCATGGTGATGCCGCGCGAGATGCAGAGGTTTTCCAGGATGTTGTAGAGCCGCGGCTGTTCCTTCCGCGTGACCTCCTCGCTGCCGGTTACGGCGTCGATCAGCGACTGGTTGAAGAAATAGGCGATGGCGATCCAGGCCGCCGCGGCGAGCGTGGCGACCGGCGAGGCCCAGAGCAGGTCGAGCCAGGCTTTGCGCAGCAACCAATCGAGCGAGGCGTCCTGCGTCAGCCCCTCCGCCAGCAGGGCGCCGGCGAACACCATCAGATAGACCAGGAAGAACAGCCCGAGCAGCAACGCGATCGAGCGCCGCTTGTTCGACTGGATGTGGGTGTAGAGGCCGTAGGCGGCAGCCATGATCTGCTCCCGCCGGTTGTCCGCCGGCTAGAACTTCACCTGCGGCGCCTTCTCGACCACGGCGCGTTCCTCGCCGACATCGAAGAAGGTCCGCTGGCTGAAGCCCAGCGTGGCGGCGAACAGCGCCGCGGGGAATTGCTGGATGCCGGTGTTGTACTCCTGCACCGCGTTGTTGAAGAACCGGCGCGCCGCCGCGATCTTGTTTTCCACGTCGGACAGCTCGGCCTGAAGCTGTTGGAAGTTCTGGTTGGCCTTGAGGTCCGGATAGGCCTCCGCGAGGGCGAACATCTGCCGGAGCGCGCCGGTCAGCATGTTCTCGGCTGCCGCCTGCTGCGCCGGACCCTGGGCGGCGACCGCGGCGTTCCGCGCCTGCACCACCGCTTCAAGCGTGCCGCGCTCATGGGCGGCATATCCCTTGACCGTCTCGACCAGGTTCGGGATCAGGTCGTGGCGCAGCTTGAGCTGCACGTCGACGTCGGCGAAGGCCTGCCCGACCCGCTGCCGCATGGCCACGAGCTGGTTGTAGATCATGATGATCCACAGCACGAAGACGACGATCACTCCGAGGACGATCCAGCCGGTCGTGGACATGAAGGGCTCCTAGCGGGGTCAGGGAAGCATCACGGAGGGGGGGTACCGGACACAGCAACCTCTGTCGCTTTGTCGATGGCATCATGACGTAGGTTCGGCGGTTCAACAAAAAAAGACCCCAGGCTTTTGGCCTGGGGTCACTTCGTCGAACGGCGGTTCGGGGGGTAAGGGGGGCTGCCGCCCGACGATTACACAATCACGGGGACCCAACGCTGCCGAGGTCCGCTGGTTCCTCGGTTTCCGAGAAAAATCCAAAAAAAGTTATCCACAGCGTCCACAGGCTGGGCGGAGTGCCTTGGAACCGCCTTAGCTGTGTCACCGGCGGCCCATATTGAGGATCTGGGCTCGGGGGAGTCGGGGGAGGGGAGCTATGGGGGCGGTGATGATCCGTTGCCCGCGCACCGGGCGCGCGGTTTCTACGGCGATCGAAACCGAACCGGCGGTGTTCAGCCGATTGCCGGAGGTCGCGGGACGGATGCGATGCCCGGATTGCGGGCAAGAGCACACTTGGTCCGCCAGCGAAGCATGGTTGGAGGAACCGACCCTCGTGCCGAAATCAGGCGGTGTTTAGGTACCGGCCCCTTATGCGGCCGAATCCCTGATCTTCACCGCGGCTTCCAGATCGACCGAGACCAGCTGGGAGATGCCGCGTTCGGCCATGGTGACGCCATAGAGGCGGTTCATCCGCGCCATGGTGATCGGATTGTGGGTAATGATGACGAAGCGGGTGTCGGTTGAGCGGCCCATCTCGTCGAGCAGATCGCAGAAGCGCTCGACGTTGTGATCGTCGAGCGGGGCATCCACCTCGTCCAGCACGCAGATCGGCGCCGGATTGGTGAGGAACACCGCGAAGATCAGCGCCAGCGCCGTCAGCGCCTGCTCGCCGCCCGAGAGCAGCGAAAGCGTCGCCGGCTTCTTGCCAGGGGGCTTGGCGAAGATCTCCAGGCCGGCTTCGAGCGGATCGTCGTGCTCGATCAGCCGCAGTTCCGCGGTGCCGCCGCCGAACAACTCGGTGAACAGCCGCTGGAACTGGGTGTTGACGTTGGCGAATGACGACAGCAACCGCTCGCGGGCTTCCTTGTTCAGGCTGATGATGCCCTGGCGCAGCCGCGCAATGGCTTCGACCAGATCATCGCGTTCCGTTGTCAGCGTGGTGTGCTGGGTTTCGATCTCGCCCAGTTCTTCCTCGGCGCGCAGGTTGACGGCGCCGAGCCGCTCGCGTTCCCGCCGCAGCCGTTCCAGCTCGGTTTCGACGGTGGCGACATCCGGCAGGGCGGTTTCCGGCGCGATGCCGGCCAGCTCCGCAACCGCACCGGGCTCGCACTCGAGCATCTCATGGATTTCGTGGGCAATGTCGGTCAGCCGCCGCTTGGCTCCTTCGACGCGTTCTTCGGCGCGGGCCGCTTCCTCCCGGGCGACGCCGAGCGTTTCGAGCGCGGCGCGGACCGCGCGGTCGGTGGCGGCCAACGCATTTTCGGCCTCGGCCAGACGATCGGCGGCGGCGGCGCGGGTGGTTTCGGCGCCCTGCACCTCTTCGATCAGCAGGCGGCGCTTTTCTTCGAAGATGGCCGGCGCATCGGCGAGCGAGGCCCGCTCATGCTTGGCCTCGGTGCTGCGGGTGTCGAGCGTCGCGATCTGGGCAATGGCGCGGTCGCGGCGATCGCTCCAGGCTTGCCGGTCGGTGCCGATGGCGTTGAGACGGCGGTCGGCGAGCTCGGCTTCGCGCGCCAATGCCTGCGCCTCGGCGCGGACCTCAGCAAGCTCGGTGCGCTTGCCTTCGATCTCGGTGCGAATGGCGGCGAGCTGGCCTTCCAGATCGGCTGAAGGCGGCAGCTCGGCGAGCGCGCTTTCGGCGACGCCCAAGCCGGCCTGCGCTTCGTCGCGGCCGGTGCTGAGCCGGGTCTTGGCCTCGGTCAGGGCGGAGATGCGCGCGGTATTGCGCGCCATCTCGCGCTCGGCCATGGCGTGCAATTCGCGCGCGTTGTCGGCCTCACGCTGAGTGCTGCGCCAATGGTCGCGGGCGGCGGCCTCGGCCACGCCTGCCGCAGTCAGCGCGGACTGGGCAGCTTCGGCGGTCCTGCGCTTGTCCTCGACTGCCGTGCGGGCGGCGACGAGTTCGCCGTCGATGTCGGAGAGGCGGCTCCGCTGCGCCAAGCGGCGTGCGGCGCCGGTCGGGGCGTGGGCATCGGCGGCAAAGCCGTCCCAGCGCCAAAGGTCGCCGTCGCGCGAGACCAGGCGTTGACCGGGCTTAAGCAGGCCGGCGAGGCGCGCGCCGTCGGCGCGCTCGACCACTCCGATCTGGGCGAGGCGACGGGACAGTTCCGGCGGCGCCTGCACGAACTGGGCGAGCGACTGTGCGCCTTCCGGTAGCGCCGGATCGGATGGGTCGATTGCGGCGCCCATCCAGCGCATGGCGTGTTGCTGGTCGACCGGCGCATCAAGATCGTCGCCGAGCGCAGCGCCAAGCGCGATCTCATAGCCCTTCTCGACGGTCATCTTGTCGATCACCGGCGGCCACATGCTCTCGGTCTCGACCGCCAGAAGCTTCATCAGCGTCTTGGCTTCGGTATCGAGGCGCTGCACCGCGCGTTCGGCATCGGACAGCGGAATGCGGGCGGCGTCCAAGTTCTTGCGCGTCGTGCCGTGGGCGGTTTCAGCGGTGAGCGCGGCCTGTTCGGCTTCAGCGACTGCAGTCTGCGCGCTTTCAAGCGCTGCCGCGAGCACGGCGACATCGGGCCGGCTCTCGGAGACGGACGCAAGGCCGGCTTCGATATTGGCGATTTCGCTTTCGATCCGGGCGACGCGCTCGGATTGCTCGCGCGCGGTCTGGGTGAGCTGGTTGCGCTTGGCGGTGAGGTCGGCGAGCGCGCCGGTCAGTTCGCCGAATGTCTGTTCCGCAGCGCCGACCACGGCATCGGCCGCGGCCGCGCGCGAGTCGACGCCGGTGCGGCGCTCGGCGCTGACGCGGGCTTCGTTGCGGAGCGTCTCTTCCTCATGGGCCAGTTGGGTCAGCGCAGCTTCGGCGTCGGCCACGAGCGTGCGCTCGCGCGCGACGTCGTCGGCGAACTGCGCGAGCCGGCGGTCGAGTTCGGCCAGGCGCTCGCGGGCGCGGGTCTCCTCGGCGTCGAGCGTGTCGCGGGCGATCAACAGGCGCTGCAAGGCCGCAGCGGTGCGCGCCTCGGCTTCGCGAAGCGGCGGCACGCCTGATGCCATTTCCTCGCGGTTTTTGCCGGCCTCGCTCTGGGCGATGGTGGCTTCGGCGACGGCGCGTATGCTCAAATCCTTGGCACGGTCGGATTCCGCCACTTCGGCGTTGGCGCCCTGCCAGCGCAGGTAATAGAGCGTGGCCTCGACCTTGCGGACTTCGGCCGAGACGTTGCGATAGCGGATCGCCTGGCGGGCTTGGCGCTTGAGCGCATCGATCTGGCCGGCCAGTTGCTTGACCACATCATCGACGCGGAGCAGGTTCGTCTCGGCGGCCTTGAGCCGCAATTCGGCCTCGTGCCGGCGGGCGTGCAGGCCGGAAATTCCGGCGGCCTCTTCCAGGACCCGGCGGCGTTGTTCGGGCTTGGCCTGGATGATCTCGCCGATGCGGCCCTGATGAACGAGCGCAGGCGAGCGCGAGCCGGTCGAAGCGTCGGCGAACAGCGTCATGACATCGCGGGCGCGGACCTCACGGCCGTTGATGCGGTAGAGCGACCCTTTTTCCCGTTCGATCCGGCGCGAGATGTCGAGCGTGTCGTGATCGTTGAACTGCGACGGTGCCTCGTGCTTGCCATTGTCGATCTGGATCGCGACTTCGGCGGTGTTGCGCGGCGGCCGGTTGTTGTTGCCGGCAAAGATGACGTCGTCCATCTCGGCCGCGCGCATCGACTTGTGCGAGGTTTCGCCCATCACCCAGCGCAGTGCCTCGACCAGGTTCGACTT
>Ga0207701_10008507_pt1 | contig 10135 bp, 8 predicted proteins | sample KBSSwiSSwithPhiX_FD_184294 | JGI IMG/M metagenome (GOLD analysis project Ga0207701, IMG submission 184294) | Switchgrass rhizosphere bulk soil microbial communities from Kellogg Biological Station, Michigan, USA, with PhiX - S5 (SPAdes) (version 2) | ecosystem: Environmental > Terrestrial > Soil...
ACACAAATTTCTTGAAATACATTTCTTTTCAAATTCTCCTGCAAACCCTACAAAAAACTCGGTTCTAAGATGCGTTTGCTGGTATATAAGATGCCAACGCCGATACCGCCGTGGAAGCGTTTTGGCTCGTGTTCGTTCGTGTGGCTTCGTGGATCGTCCGTAGCGAGTCGTCAACACTCAAGCCGTGAAATCAGTGCCACTCAAAAGTTGACTAATGGCCTTGCTCTACCACTCATCATAGTGGACTTGCTCAATTTGCCAACCCCCTCACCCCTCAGCTAAATTACTCACACATTCACGGAACACATCCCTGCCAAATCTGCTTGTAGTCGGATGGGTATCCTTCGCCAAAATTCGCATGCCTGAAAGGAAATCATCGCTATGAAAGTCTTTACGACCGAGGCCATCAGAAATCTCGCTGTCATTGGACATGGCGACGCAGGGAAGACGCAGCTGATCAGCTCTCTTCTCTACGTCGCCGGAGCCACACCACGTTGGGGAAAGGTCGACGAAGGCACCACAGTCACCGACTACGAAGAAGATTCCATCGCCCGCAAGATCACACTCAATAACGCACTCGCACATCTCGAACACCGCGAAACAAAACTTAATTTTATTGATACCCCCGGCTACGCCGCATTTATTGCCCACACGCGCCCTGCTCTGCGTGTGGCCGACTGCGCCATCGTCGCGGTCGACGGAGTCAAAGGTGTCGAGGTGCAGACAGAAAAGACGTGGGCTTACGCGAATGAATTCCTAACGCCGCGCGTGATGGTGATCACCAAGCTCGATAAGGAGCACGCTGACTTCGGCGCCGCAGTTGCGAGTGCGCAAAAAACATTTGCCCGCTCAATCATTCCTTTCACGCTGCCAATCGGCAAGGAAAAAGATTTTCGCGGCGTGGTCGACGTGGTCCACATGAAGGCATACGAACTCGGAGCTGACGGCCAGGCGAAGGAGATCGACATTCCGAGCGAAGGACGTGACTTCGTAGATAAGACACGCGAACGGTTAGTGGAGCTAGTTGCTGAGTCGAATGATCAGTTGATGGAAAAGTATTTCGAACAAGGCACGCTCGACGAGGCAGACATTCTTCCAAACATCAATGCTGCAATCGCAAACAGCAAACTCTGCCCGGTGTTCGCCGTGTCGAGCATCACGCAAGTCGGATTACGAGCACTGCTAAATGCTCTCGTCGATTACGCGCCGGATCCCGCGCACCACGAGGCGGAGTACGGAAGATTCATTGATGGTGGACCAGACGGCGACCGCATTCCTCGCAAATACAGCGACAGCGAACCGTTCTCAGCCTATTGTTTCCGCACGATCGCCGATCCATTTGCCGGTCGCATAAACGTAGCGAAGATTATTAGTGGTCACCTCAAAACGGATGCTACTGAATTGAATTCCACGCGCGGAACTAGCGAGCGACTTGGCGCAATTCATTCGATCCAAGGCAAGCAGCTCGACAAGATCCCGGACGCGCATGCTGGCGATATCGTCGCATTCGTGAAATTGAAGGAGACACAAGTCGGAGATACGCTTTGCGACAAGCAGAAGCCAATTGTTTATGACCCGGTTGAATATCCCGAAGCAGCGATTGCCTTCGCGATTGAGCCGAAGTCGCGCCAGGATGAAGAGAAAATCAGCGTCGCCTTACACAAAATTCTCGAAGAGGATCCGGCGCTCCACTTCTCTCGCGACGCGCAGACGAAAGAGTTCCTACTCTCAGGTTCCGGCCAGCTACACGTGGAGACCGTAGTCGAGAAACTTAAGAAGCGCTACAGCGTTGAAGTGACGTTGCATCCACCGAAGGTGCCTTACAAAGAGACGATTACTCAACGAGCAGAGGTTCAAGGGCGTCACAAGAAGCAAACCGGCGGTCGCGGACAGTTTGGTGATTGCAAGTGCGTATTTGAGCCACTTCCGCGCGGCAGCGGTTTTGTTTTTGAAGATAAGATTTTTGGCGGCTCGGTTCCACAACAGTTCCGACCAGCAATTGAGAAAGGAATTATCGAGGCTGCCGGGAAAGGTGCAATCGCCGGCTACCCGCTGGTCGACTTCAAGGTGCAACTGGTTGATGGGTCATATCACCCGGTCGACTCAGACGAACATTCATTCCGCGCCGCGGGCCGCAAAGCTTTTCGTGCGGCAATGGAAAAGGTGAAACCTTCGTTACTCGAACCGATTATGGACGTCGAGATCGCGGCACCGCAGGAGCACAGTGGCGACATCATGGGAGATTTGAATTCGCGTCGAGGCCGCGTGCAAGGAATGGAAACAAGCGGCAAACAGCAGGTGATCAAAGCTCAGGTGCCGATGTCGGAGATGTTGAACTATCAATCGACACTGAACTCGATTACCGCGGCGCGCGGATCATTCCACATGCAGTTTTCGCATTATGATCCAGTGCCCGGACAGTTGGCCCAAAAGATCGTCGAGCAGTCGCGAGCTGAAGGTCGCATCAGAGGCGGCGAGGAAGAGGAATAGACAGGAGCAGGAGCAGCGATCAGGAGCAGGGGCAGCACGCAAGAGGCACGGATCATCATTCCTGCTCCTGCCTGCTGCTCCTGCTCCTTTTTATTATTCCGGTTTCTTCACTTTCGCCGGCATCGCGTAATCGAACGTCTTCCTGTAACCCTCAGTAACTGTATAACCCGGCGGCAGTTCAAAAAGATCCTTTGTTGGTTCTGCGCGATTGATATTTGTGAGCCGGTAGATCGTCTCACCCGTTCTCGGATCGCTGTGTTTCGTCATCACAACCATCCGCAGTTCCGGGGAATACCATCGTTCATTGACGACTAGAATGTCGCGCTCATTCCCAATCTCACCTGCTGGGATCGTGAGCGTGGATCGCGATCCTTCGGCCGCCACACCTTCAACCAGCTGGGTGCCTAGTGATTCATTGACTACATTGTTACTATCATCGGGAGTCTTCAGCACCCAGCCAATGTCCCCTGATCCTGCACGCAAAGTGAACTCTTCACCCGGCGGCCGAGGGCCTTCCGGAACTACCGCAACAGTTACCGGTGCTCTCCTGGCTTCAATCTTGGTCTCAAATTTCGTATCGAATTTTTGCTCCTTGACCGCATCGCTCGGAAGCTGCATATCACCACGAGTGATTAACTTCTGTTCCAGCTTCAATGGCACGTTTTTATGAGCGACTTTCGTGCGTGTATTCAACGAATAGCTAACACCGGCAACAGGGTCATTGATAAAAATCGTTTGAATCGGTTCAGCGCGAGGAGTGAAAGTGGTGACGGGTTTCAGAGTCTGTTCCCGACGCGTTCGACCTTCACTATCCCGATAGAGGATGCTCGATGTTTTGTTCACGATTCGGTTCCCATCAGCGAGTGTCTGGGTCGTCTCAGTAATTGCTTCGGCCGAGTAAGGCGCACCTTTAACGACCTTGCCGCCAAATCCCATCTCGGAGGCAACAAACACAAGCGTATCTGCGGGTGGTGGCGGTGGTCCTTCAGGCGACACTCTCCGCTGACCTTCTCCTATTACTTCAGGCGCCACTCTCCTCTGGTCTACCCAAGTTCCTTCGGATGGCACTCGCCTCTGGCCTGCTCCAGTCTCGTCAGGCGACACTCTCCTCTGACCAACTCCTGTCCCTTCGACGCTTTGCCTAACCTGCGCAAACGACACCGCTGTCGCGACAAATAGTGCGGGGACCATAATTGCTATCACTCTTTTCATCTCAGTTTTCCTTTCCAAGTTCTATTGCACGAATCGTATTGCGTGGGCCAACCCATCTACACCCAGCCACACGTCTGCCTTTACCTTTTCATCGACCCGGTCCATGTTGACCGGCAAACCAAATCTCACCAGCGCTGAGCGCGGCAGCTCTACACGCACAATGGTTCCACCATCTTGTAACGTTGTGCTGTTGATGTTCCCCAGGGGGATGAAATCAGTTGCGATTTCACGAGCGTGATTAGCGACGGTTTCAGCCGCCCTGGGGCTTCGTCGCGTTGCAACGGTTGAACGAGATCTGCGTCTAACTGGCTTCGCAGTCTTTGGCGTCTCTACATTGCGAGCGATTGCTTGCTTGTTAGGCTGATTACTCTTTGGTGATTCATCCTTAACTGCAAACTCTACTGGCACGCTCTTACTTCCCTTCGATTGCCATTGCCAGCTGGCGGCGACTATTGCCCCGATAAAGACCACGACTGCTGCGGCTACGGCCAGCCAATAAAGGCGACGAGGATCAACCTTAGCGACCGCCGGCGGGGGTGCGAGGCTCGCACGCATTGCTTCTCTCAAACGTGTCTCAACCTCATCCGATGCACCGATGGTACTCATCTGAACCGACAACGCATGAAGACCACTTATCAACGCTAGTTCATCACGAAGTCTCTGGCTGCACCTGACGCAATCATCCACGTGGCTCAACGCTGTGGTGCGCAGATACGTCTCCATCATTTGGCCGCGCGCGAGGTCGCCAACAACGTCTTCAAACTTTTGACAGTTCATGCGAAACACCTTTCTGATTTCACCGCGCTCTCAGCCGGTTCAGCACGCACGGGTTGCAGTTTGTTTAGCAAGAGAGCGCGAGCTCGATGCAAGCGCGAGCGGACGGTGCCAATCGCGCACCCCAAGACTTCTGCTGCCTCCGCGTAACTCATTTCCTGAAGTTCGCAAAGGACAACTACTTCCCTATATCTCTCCGGTAGACTCAACACTGCTTTTCTGACCGACTCGATCGACTCTGTCCTCGTCAGGTCGTCGAGGGGGCTCGCGTCGTTGACGTGCTCGTCCGATTCAACGTCTTCTGAAAGTGAACTCAATAAATGATCGCCTCTCAGTCGTCGCAGTACGTAGTTCCGCGCTACACCGAGCAAGAATGAACTCAAAGCCCCTCGTGACGGATCGAACAAATGCCCCTCCCGCATGAGAAACAGGAACACCTCCTGAGTCACATCCTCCGCAAGCGACACGGAGCCGGACATCTGATAAGCAAAGCGATAGATTGCTGCCTGGCGCCGGCGATAAAGCACAACCAGCGCCTGTTCGTCTCCGGTCAGCATGGACCGCAGCAACTCACTATCATCCAGTTCTTCGTTTTGGTTCATTCGGTAAACTGTCGAGCGTGGGCTCATAACGTATTCACCGTAACCCGCTGTAAAGTTCCCGAAAGTCTTCATTGGGGTTTATCTGAATTTCTGGAGGAAATCTGGAGAATCTCGGCGAAGGGTCAACCAGTCGTCAAAAACGGCAGGGTTTTGGAGCCAAACGGTCAACCACGCCGCGAGTTCGGCGGCTACGACTCTTCTTTGAGCGTTACCAATTTGCGAGCTGGCAAGTTGTTCCAATTCTTCTTTAATCTCTCGAACGCGAAGGCGCAATTGGTCGATGCCGTTTGCCTTAACAATGTTCGTCATCGAGCTAAGCTTTTCGATCGCGACCGATGCTGCATCTATGGTTTCCAAATCCGCAGGGACAATCTCCAGCAATTGATGCTCGCGCCAGGTTGTGTCGGTCTCCAACACGTCAGGGTGAACGAGCGGAACACCGTGGTTCGCAAGCGTGCGCGCGATCGCTGCCGGACTCGGCGCTGCCCCACCAAACCTTTCGCAAAGCACAGTGGCGATCGCCTCGAGTTCGCGCCGGCCGGCAAAATCGGCATCAAGCCTCTCCCAGCATTCAACGATCACTTCAGATTGGGTCGGCCGTCTTTTTTTCATGCTTGCAGTGGATGGAGCGGAGACGGGGAGAATTGGAGACACGGGGACGCGGTGAATCTCCTGCTCCTGCCTGCTTGCTCCTGCTCCTGACTTTTCCCTCGCGCTGTGCGTACGTTAAACTGGGCCCGCTCAGCCGCCCGTGCACACTCCAGCAAACTCAGGATCAAATCAATGGGCAATGTCACAGCACGTGTTGCTTTATTCGCAGTCGGCGTCTTGTTTCTAACAACGTCCGTCTTTAGTGCTCAACAACGCTTCACAATCGCAAAGATCGAGTTCGAAGGACTCAATCGATTGTCTCCTGAGCAAGTGCTTGCCACCACCGAGTTAAAAGTCGGACAACAATTTGAACTCGCAGCACTCGATGCCGCCGCCCAGCGCTTGATTGATAGCGGCATGTTTAAGAATGTCGGCTACAAGACTCGCGCGACTGCCAACCAGATGACCATAACTTTCAAGGTTGAAGAAACACAACTCAAAAGCTCACGAGTAATCTTCGACAATTTTATATGGTTCACTGACACTGAATTAGTAGCCGCAATCCAACGTGACGTTCCAACATTCTCGGGGACGGCGCCCGACGAAGGCGACACGCTTGATCGCATTCGAAAGTCACTGCAGCGCTTTCTGCACGAAAACAAAATCGAAGCTACCGTATCTCATATCGCTTCTCAGGATTCGGTAGGAAGTTCTGCACAGGAACACGTGTTTAGTGTGGCAGACATAAAGCTGCCAATCTGCACATTACATTTTCCGGGAGCGGCCAACGTATCAGAGGACAAGTTGATTTCAAATGCGCGCGAGCTCTTAGGCACTGAATACTCAAATAAGTTCGTCGGACTGTTTGCGATAAACAATCTATCAAAGATCTACCGCGAGCTGGGCCATCTGAAAGTAGCTTTCGCACCGCCGGCAGCCAAGCCAGAGGCCAGCGCAAAATGCAACAGCGGGGTTGATGTGACGATTCCCGTCGACGAAGGGAGGATCTACAAGTGGGAAAAGGCAGAATGGTCAGGCAATAACGCACTAACACCGGCCGAACTCGATTCGCTGTTGGACATGGAGGCAGGTAAAGCGGCTAATGGCGTCAAGCTCGACAAAGCAACTACTGAGATTCAAAAAGCGTATGGCCGCAAAGGCTTCATCATGGCGCGCGTGCGCTCAACGCCTGAATTTGACGATAGCGCGAGTACGGTTACCTATAAGATGGAAGTGCGCGAGGGACTACAATTTCGCATGGGCACGCTGACAACAAAAGGATTCCCGGCCAGCGAAGCGAAGATGTTGACCAGTAAATGGGAATTGAAGACCGGCGACATTTACGACGACGGTTACGGGATGGAGTTTACGAAAAAGCACATGGGGACGATTCTTCGCGGCATCTATCAACAGCGAAGCGGCGAGGGCCGTGCTGCCCCTCAAGTCAAATGGAACACGCACGTCAATCGTGAGACCACTACGGTAGATTTATCCGTTGAACTAGTGAATTAAATATTGGTCGCCCCGCCATGGATCGCTCGAAAAGATTTAGTACAACAGAAGTACACACCTTCCTTAAAACGGTGGGACAAGCATTTGCCGCCAAACCATTTCATGCGCACTCGGTGTTTAGTGGTAGTCATGCGCAAACTTTAGCAGCTTACGCATGGCCCAGGCGTTACCGATTTCAGCGATTCTCGAATCTTGATGAAACTCGTCTGTTTGAAGTTGAACCGGGCATCAACATCCTGGCCCATTGTCGCTGGCAATCGCAGCCGACTAAGTGTCCGACACTAATCCTATGGCATGGTATTGAAGGATCGACCGCTTCGGTCTACATGATCGCCACGGCTGACAAGGCGTTTCGCGCGGGCTACAACGTTCTTCGCGTGAACTTCCGAAACTGCGGCGGTACTGAACACCTGACCCCGACTCTGTACCATGGTGGTTTGAGTGGGGACTTAAACGCGATCATCAGAGAGCTAATTACCAAGGACGGACTTAAGAGAATCTATCCAATTGGGTTTTCACTGGGCGGGAACGTCGTGCTCAAGCTCGCTGGAGAATATGCCGACAATCCTCCACCGGAGCTGGGTGCTGTTTGCGCGATCTCTCCTTCAGTGGATCTCGCCGCCAGCACAGCGTTGATTCAGCAAAGGAAGAACTGGGTCTATCAAGGCAACTTCGTGCGGAACTTGAAACGAAAAGTACGGGCCAAACATAAACTATTTCCGAAGCGTTACGATCTAAACAAACTTACCCTGGTCAAGACTCTTCGCGACTTTGATGAACACTACACCTCGGTCTCTCACGGCTTCGCCAATGCAGACGACTATTACTACCAGTGCAGTTCGGCCCGTTTCGTCGAGAAGATTCGAGTGCCGGGTTTGATCTTGCATTCTGAAGACGATCCATTCATTCCGTTCGAACCGCTACGAGAAAAGGCCTTCGCTGATAATCCCTATCTGCTGCTGGTGAAAACTGACAAGGGCGGGCATGTCGCGTTTATCGGCGCGAAGAGAAACGGCGAGGATCGTTTCTGGGCAGAAAATCGCGCGGTTGAGTTTTGCAACCTTGTGGAGCAGTGGAATAAAACTACTTCTGAATCTTCTTGATTAGACGTTGCGCGTGATTGCGTGCGATTAGAGGAACGCGCTCGTCAGTACTGATGTCCGTTAGTAGTGGCAGAAGTTGCTTCGGATCTGAAAGGCCATTCCGCTTTAAAAGCGATTCGAGTCCTTCCATTAGCTTCGGCGCGTTCAGCGGCTGGTTCTCACGCGCTATCCCAATGTCGAAAACCATGATTGCCTGATCGGCGGCACGCCGGTATTCCGCGACGAGATCTGCCGCAGCCGTATCGTGCGTCCAATCGAACTCAGCCACTCGCTTCTGCTCGCCACGTTCCATCCCGATTTTCATAACCCCGAGATGAGCATAATGTTTACTCGACTGATAGTCCGTGTCTGACTCCAGAAACTTGAGCGATTCCCACAAACCCATGACCCTCGTCGCTGCGTCGGCCGACAGTTGCAACGGCTCCACGACCTCAGCATCTTCGTTCTTTCGCGTAAACTTAATTGTGCCCTTACCAACCTGGTCATGTTCAATGGTGATGTGGTTGATATAGAAGTTTGGTTGTGAGAACTCGTAAGAGTATTTGACTGTCCTGTCGATGTTTGCCGGCAGTGGGCTAGCCGTTGCGGGAGGTTCCGTTGCTTTATTCGGACGTTGGTTTTTGCGCGTGTCCTGCGCATAATTAAAAATCGCCGCGCTGAAAATCAGCAACGCGGCGGGGAGAGCGCACTTCGCTAAGTTTAACTGCTTCACTCGAACCTTACTGATACCAACTTCGAAACTCCAGCGTCCTCCATTGTCACACCATACAACGCTCGGGCCATTTCCATCGTTCGCTTGTTATGAGTGATTACGATGAACTGAGTGTTGGTCGACATCTGAGCGACCTTATCAGTAAACCGCCCAACGTTCGCTTCGTCAAGTGGAGCGTCGACCTCATCAAGCAGACAGAAGGGCGCGGGACGGTAATGGAAAATACCAAGAACCAGGGCCAAAGCCGCCATCGCCTTCTCGCCACCCGACAAAAGCAGGACGTTTTGCAGTCGTTTGCCTGGCGGTTGCGCCACCACATCGATTCCTGATTCCAAAATATCGTCAGTATCGATCAGGCTCATTTCGCCGCGGCCTCCACCAAAGAGCTCCTGGAACAGTTCGCTGAAGTTCTTGTTGATGTGTTCGAATGCGTGGCGGAAGCGGTCTCGAGAGCGTCGCTTGATCTCACGCAATGCTTCTTCGGTCGAGGCAATGCCTTCGATGATGTCCTGACGCTGCACGGTCAGGAAAAGCAAACGTTCCTCGGCCTCGGCCAGCTCTTCGAGCGCCATCATGTTAACGGCGCCAAAACTTTCGAGCCGCGCGCGCAACTCTTCGACGCGTTGATGATTCTGATCGAAATCGAAATCGTCGGGCAGTGTTACTTCTCGTGCGAGATCCTCGAGCGACTGCCCTAACTCCGACTGACAGTTTTCGTGCACATATGTTTGCCGCGCCTGGGCTTCAGCTCGTTGCACTTCAAGACCCGATCTGGAGTCGCGCACTTCCGCAGCTCGGCGATTGAGTTCGGACAGTTCCGCAGCGAACGCGTCGGCCTGTTCTCTTGCCCTGTGCAGGCTCGCGGACAGTTCAGCGATTTGATTCTCTTCCGCTGCCCGTTCGGTCTCAACCGATCCGGCCTTAATTGTCAGCTCGGCGATCGACTTCGCGAGTTCGGTTGCCCGCTCGCTCATCTCAGACAGATCGACCCCATGTCGATCAAGCCGCGCTCTAACATCAGCCAGTTCCGCTTCCAACCTTCGTAGTTCTGCGGTCGTTGAGCGCCTTCTTTCGGCAGCAGCCGCGGCGGCGGCGCGTTGGGCCGCCAACGATTCACTTTCAACTTCTGCTTCGCGCCG
>Ga0207701_10008509_pt1 | contig 10134 bp, 9 predicted proteins | sample KBSSwiSSwithPhiX_FD_184294 | JGI IMG/M metagenome (GOLD analysis project Ga0207701, IMG submission 184294) | Switchgrass rhizosphere bulk soil microbial communities from Kellogg Biological Station, Michigan, USA, with PhiX - S5 (SPAdes) (version 2) | ecosystem: Environmental > Terrestrial > Soil...
TCGTGAACGATCCATTGCGCCGGCAACATTTGCTCGAAGAGCTCTCGCTGAATCAACGTCTTCGTTTTCTAATCAGATATTTACGGGACGAAATCGGCAACGCAGCCGCATAGCTGCAGCCGTCTCTGTTAGACGCGTTGTTGTGGCAATCACACTGCGTTGCGCCTCGCGTGCCGAGGCGGCTACAGGCGACCAATCTGCGAATACTCTTCCATTACATAACGGTCGGTCATTCCAGCGATGTAATCGCAAACTGTGCGGTGCAACCCCTCCTTCTCGACTCGTCGGATCGCGCCCTCCCCCAGCCTATCGGGATCGGCAAGATATGTTTCAAAAACGCGCCGCAGCATTTCGCAGGCGCGCCGGTTCACTTCCGCCACGCGCGGATGGTAATAGACATTTTGATATAAAAACTTGCGGAGCGAGCGATTCGCTTCGGCCAATTCTTCGCTGTAACGAATAAGCGGCGTGGTTTGGCAGCGAACGTCGTCGGCGCTCTGCACGCCTGATTGGGCAATCGATTCCGCGCTGGTCGCAACAAGGTCGTGCACTTCGCGATCAATGATGTCGCGAATCACAAGCTTGTGCAGCTCCGGTTCGCGCGCGGCCGTGTAACGCGCGAGCACTGCGCGATGACTGTTGCGCCAAACCTCGTTTTCTTCCAATCGCCCCGGGGTCAGGATTTCAAAATCAAGGGCGTCGTCGAGGTCATGACTGTAATAGGTGATCTCATCCGCCAGATCGGCAACCTGCCCCTCCAGCGATGGACAATCGTATTCTTCTCTTGCCGGAGTTGGGAATTTGTAAGGTCGCTCATGCTTCCGCAGACCTTCACGCACTTCGAATGTCAGGTTTAAGCCCGGAAAATCTGGATAGGGCGTTTCGAGCAATTCGACCACGCGCACACTTTGACGATTGTGATCGAACCCGCCGTGGTCGCGCATGCACTCGGCCAGCATCTCCTCGCCGGAATGCCCAAAAGGCGCATGGCCCAGGTCGTGCCCGAGCGCGATTGCTTCGGCCAAATCCTCGTTCAGCCGCAATGCACGCGCGATGGTGCGACTGATCGACGCCACCTCGATCGAATGCGTTAAGCGTGTGCGCAAATGATCGCCGGTGCCGTTGAGAAAAACCTGCGTCTTATATTCCAAGCGGCGGAACGCGCGCGAATGAATGATGCGCGCACGATCGCGCTGAAATTCGGTGCGATAAGCGTGACTCGGCTCGGAGTGCTGCCGCCCGCGCGAGTCGCCAGATTTTTGAGCAACAGAGGCGAGCGCTGTGCGTTCCCCCTCCTCCATTTGCTCGCGCGTCTTCCATTTTCCGCTCATTTGTTTGGAGTGTAGAGGAACCCGTCGACTTCGGCTAGATCCGCTGGACGAAAGAAAGTTTCGAATTAGTTGTCATTCACTTATGAAAAAGCGCCAAACGAAAAAGCTTACGCCCGAACGCCTGCAGCAGTTGGGGTTCGCTTACGCGCCGCCGCTCATCATCAGCGCGGCTGTGAATAACAGAGTTTTTGACGCGTTGGACGGCGGAGCCAAGACGGTCGAGCAACTGCAAAAAGAAACTGGCGCGTCTGCGCGAGGCTTGCGCGCAATCACGGATGCGCTTGTCGGCATGGAACTGCTGAAAAAAGATCGCCAATGGAAATATTCTCTCACACCCGAGAGCCAGGCCTTTCTAATCAGCGAGAAACCGGGCACGCTCGCTGGATTTTTCGGATCGGTTTTGCCGATATTGGCTTCGCGCTGGCTGCGGCTGACCGATATCGTGCGCAACGGGCGACCGCCGGTCGCCGTGAATCAGGAAACCGAAGGCACCGAATTTTTCAGCCAACTTGTGGAGACAATCGTCCCGATGAGCTACCCGGGCGCGCAGAAACTTGCGGATCACCTGAAGGTCGCAAATGCCAAAGAGCAAGTGCGCGTGATCGATCTTGCAGCGGGTTCCGGGATCTGGGGAATCGCGGTGGCCCAAAAGTCACCCCAAGTGCGGGTGACTGCGGTGGATTGGGCGGGAATGATCCCGACAACGAAACGCATCACTAAAAAATTCGGTGTCCGCGATCGTTTCGATTTCATCGAAGGCGACCTATCAGAAGCGAATTTCGGCACCGGCTACGACGTCGCGACGCTAGGCCATATTCTGCACAGCGAAGGCGAAGAGCGTAGTCGTCAGTTGCTCAAGAAGACTCTCCGCGCTTTAAAATCCGGCGGCACAATTGCGATCGCAGAATGGCTGGTGAATGACAACCGCACGAAGCCGCTCCCTTCGCTGATGTTTTCCGTGCAAATGCTCGTCAACACCGAAAAAGGCGACACGTTCAGCTTTAATGAAATCAAAAAGTGGCTGGAGGACGCCGGCTTCAAAAAAGTGCGCAAACTCGAAGCGCCCGGGCCATCACCGCTCATCCTCGCAACAAAACCGTAACAGGCGGGTATTACGAATCTGCTTCTCATCCGCACGTCGAAATGTTTTGATTCGCGAAATGAAAACACCGAAAACGAAGTCGCGCTCAGAACCAAAGCCCCGGCCTGTCGCGAGGAATTCTGAGCAAAATGTGCCCTACCGTAAACCGGCGCTTCGAAGCGACGCATTTGCCAGGGCTCTGATCGACGCAAAAGCGTGTCTCAACGATTCTGAGACGCTGATAGCGCTTTTCAATGACGCAGCAAAAAAGGCAGCTGCAGTGCCGAAAGAACCGTTCAAAGAATATTGGGCTTATCTGCAAACCATGTTGCGATTAGTCCGAGCCCATCATCGCGGCGAGTACGATCAAGTTCCGAGCAATGCGTTGCTGTGGATCGTTGCTGCCCTCAATTACCTGATCGATCCGTTCGATTTGATTCCGGACGCAACACCGGTCCTTGGGTTCGTCGATGACGCAACCGTGATTGAATTTGTCACTGACAAGACCCGCCAAACCCTGGATGATTTCATGATGTGGGAAACCGTCGCGGTGTAGCGATCGCACTGCGGGCAACGCCATTTATCCGAGCTTCTCGCATCGAGGCGCCGCTTCCAACGGGACGCGGCGGTTAGATTTAGACCATTAGCAGCGCTGGGTTTTCCAGTAGGTGCCGCAATTCCTTGAGATATTCGGCGCCAAGCGCGCCGTCGATGACGCGATGATCGCAACTCATCGTGATCGACATGCGATGGCCGACCATTATTTGATCGCAGTCGTCGACAACTGGGATCTTTGTGATTCTGCCTATGGCGAGAATAAAGCCCTGGGGTGGATTAATGACAGCCGAAAAGCTGTCGATGCCCATGCCGCCAAGATTTGAGACGGTGAATGTGCCGCCCTGAAATTCTTCAGGTTTCATCCGCTTGTTACGGGCCCGATGCGCCAGGTCCTTGGCTAACGCACTGATCTCGCGAAGCGATTTGTCTTGCGCCGCGCGAATGACCGGTGTGAGCAATCCATCTTCGATCGCAACCGCGACGCCGAGATCAACGTCCGCGTACTGCGCGATTGCGTCGTTGTCGAACGAGGCATTCACGCGGGGCACCTTCACCGCAGCCATCACCGCGGCTTTCAGAACAAAATCGTTCACCGTAATCTTGGCGGCGTCTGCCCCTTCACCTGCGGATTTCAATTCCTCACGCGCTTCCATCAGCGGGCCAGCATTAATGTCAATCGTGAGATAAAAGTGTGGAACCGGGCCGAGACTTTCGACCAGCCGTTGCGCGATGATTTTGCGCATCCCGGAAAGTTGAATGCGAGCACTTTCGCCAGACTGTAGTCGCAGCCGTGTCGGCTGCTTAGCCGCGGGCGACACGCCCGCCTCTACGGTTTTTGTCTTCGCCGCAGCACGAACGTCCGTTTCCGTGATCCGCCCATCTGGCCCCGTACCCTTCACGGTGAAGAGATCGACGCTAAGTTCAGCTGCAATTCGGCGTGCTACGGGCGACGCTTTTATGCGCGCTTCTTCGGGTTTCTGTTCTCTCGCCTGAGGTTTTTCTTGCGTTGCCTCGGGTCGTGCGGCTGACACAGCCGCCTCTACACTTTTTTGCTGTGCTGGTGCGGTTTCTTTTTCTGCGGTCTCTGCCGGGGCAGGTTTTTCCGTTTCCGTTTGCGGCTTCTTCTCTGCTACGGCTTCCGGCATTTCTTTCTGTGCCGGCGCTTTCTGTTTCGATGCTTGTTCGCCTTCTCCGCGGATGAACGCGATTTTATCACCGACGTTCACCTTGCCGCCTTCCTGAACATAAATTTCAGTGAGCGTCCCATCCTCGGGCGACTCCCATTCCATGGTCGCCTTGTCCGTCTCGATTTCGGCGAGCACTTCACCGGCCGAGACCTGGTCGCCCTTCTTTTTCTTCCACGCGACAAGAGTACCTTCGGTCATCGTGTCGCTCAGTTTGGGCATCTGGATCTCAGGCATGATTAACAAAGTTACATGGTTACAAGAGTTACATTGTTACAACGGCTTTTTTTAAGTTTGTAACTCATTTAACCGGCTTCATGCGTAGCAGACCCGTTTTATAGCAGCGATCAGTTTTTCGGCGTTCGGCAGTACCGCGTGCTCGAGATGTTCGTTGTATGGCATCGGGACATCTTCTTGTGATACGCGGAGAATCGGCGCATCCAGCTCATCGAAAATGTCTTTTTGAATCCGGTAGCAAATTTCTGCGCCGACCCCGCAGTACGGATGGTCCTGTTCAACAATCACAACACGATGCGTCTGGGCGATGGAATCAAAAATCGCCTGCTCGTCGAGCGGTTTAATCGAGCGCAGATCGACAACCTCGGCGGAAATATCTTCCTCTTCGAGTTGAGCCGCGACTTTCAACGCGATCGGAACGGTCTGCGCATAACAAACGACGGTGACATCGCTGCCTTCGCGTTTTACCTCCGCTTGACCCAAAGGGATGAGCAGTTCTTCATCCGGCGGCTCGACCATTCCCTTCGAGCTGTAAAGCAATTCCGCCTCCAGGACCAAAACCGGGTTGTCGTCGCGCACTGCGGTTTTCAACAAGCCCTTTGCGTCGCGCGGTGTCGCGGGTGTGCAAACTTTCAAACCGGGCACACTGGCGTAAAAATTCTCTGTAGCGTGTGAGTGAGTCGCTCCAAGCTGGTGTGCCGGGCCATTCGGTCCACGAAACGTGATCGGGATATTGAATTGACCGCCTGACATCATGAACATGTTTGGCGCGTTGTTCACCACCTGGTCGAAAGCCACCAGTGAGAAGCTGAACGTCATGAATTCTATAATTGGTCGCAGCCCGACCATCGCTGCGCCGATGCCCAAACCGGCGAATCCGTTCTCGCTGATAGGTGTGTCAATGATACGTTTCGGACCAAAGCGCTGCAGCAACCCGGCGCTCACTTTGTACGCTCCCTGATATTCGGCGACTTCTTCGCCCATCAGAAAAACATTGGGATCACGCTCCAACTCTTCAGCGAGCGCTTCGTTCAACGCCTGGCGGTACGTGATTTCTCTCACGACTTGGCTCCGTTGAAATACACGTAATCGTAGAGTTTCTCGACTGGCAGCTGTGGACTCTCTTCGGCGAATTTCACCGCATCCAACACTGTTTGCTTGGCCTGCTTGTCGAGCTGATCGAATTGTTCGTTGGTCAATTTCCCCTCGCGCGTAAGCTGCGCGCGCAGACGTATGATCGGATCATCAAGGCGATATTTTTCGAGTTCGTCCTTGGTTCGGTAACTTGCGGGATCCGACATGGAATGGCCACGATAGCGATACGTGCGCACCTCCAGAAACGCCGGATGCGATTCTTTCCGGAGCGAATCGGCAACTTCCGCGACTTTGTCGCGCACTTCGCGGAAGTTCATTCCATCGACGATCTCGCCGGGGATATCATAACCCTCCGCCCGATCCACGATCTGCTTCAGCGATGTGGATCGTTTCACCGATGTGCCCATGGCGAAAAGGTTGTTTTCACAAATGAAAATGATCGGCAACCTGTACAGCGCGGCTAGATTCAATGCCTCGTGGAACGACCCTTGATTGATCGCGCCATCGCCGAAGAAGCAGAGCGTCACGCGATCCTCGCCCCGGTACTTAATTGCAAAGGCCAACCCCACTCCCAGAGGGACGTGCGCAGCGACAATTGCGTGGCCGCCATACATGTGGTGTCGCTTGTCGAAAAAATGCATTGATCCGCCGAGCCCGCGCGAGCAGCCGGTTTCTTTACCAAAAAGCTCCGCCATGCATGCATTGGCGCTCGTGCCCCGGGCCAGAGCGTGCCCGTGATCGCGGTACGCAGTGATGATGTAATCATCGGGACGCACCGCAGCGATCGCTCCGGTCACGACGGCTTCCTGACCAATGTAAAGATGACAAAATCCGCCAATCTTCTGCGCTTGATACTGCTGACTGGCGCGTTCCTCGAAGCGCCGGATCAACAGCATTAGCGAGAGCATCTCGACTTCGTCGCGCTGCTCCACCGGCTGCATAATGAATTATCCAGCAGCGACAGGACGGAATTGCGAAGCGCGTTCCCGCGATCTACCCATGCTTCGGCCGACGTTCATGCAAACAACAAACAGACACGTAAAAATAAAATCGCTGACGAGTGAATTGCGGAAAAACATCCAAGTCGGTGTCGCGCTGTATTGAGGTAAGCCAATCGTCAGCGACTGAATCAGTCCCGCAAAATTTTTCGCGTACCCGGGATCGCTTAACCATGAGAACGTGTTCGTGGTGACGTAAAACGTCGTGGAAGCGACAATCGATGCAGGCAAAAGCGTCTTCAGCGACGCTCGACTCTGCAATAGAAGTCCGAGACATCCGACAAGAGCAAGCGCGCCGTAACGGACGAGAATCTGCGGGTCGAGCAGTGGTGCACCGTAGCGAAGATTAATGATCACGTCGGAAATAAATAATGTCAGCAGCGGCACCGAGAACTTGTATTTTTGGGGAAAATAGGCAGCGCTACACAGAGCAATCGCAGCGAGTGGCGCGAAGTTAGAAAGCCAGCCAGCCCCGGAATGAATCAGCAATCCCGTCGTGACCCGATAAATGACCACTGACAAAACGAGCAGAAGCGCGGGAATCATTCCACAGAATCTATCCGGCCACTAAGATATGCAATGGGCATTTACACTGGTCGGTGTCTGCAACCCGCGCAGGGCAGGCATATTGCAAGGACGTCAGCGAGGCCGCTAGGGCGCCCTATTTCGCTGCGAGCGCTTTGCTAAGACGCGCCTTGCGACGACTGGCTGCGTTGCGATGAATGACCCCACTCGTGGCTGCCTTATCGATTGCAGAAATCGCCACGCGAATCTGATCGGCGGTGGGTGCTGGCGCTGAGCGGATTTGTTTTTGCAGTCTGCGCAGGTGCGTCTTAATGCTTCGGTTATGCGTCGCCCGTCTAAGTGTCTGTCGGGCACGTTTAGCGGCTGATCTCGTCTTGGCCATCGGCAATCAAAAGCTTTATCGCACGAACACTCGCTACCAGGGTTCTTAAAAGCGTTTGTTCGCTGCGAGTTTCGCTTTCTGTCGGGCGCCGGCAAGCGCTCCAGCCGTCCGCATCTGTTCTACGGTGATTGAGCTGGACGGTGGCGTCGCGAGCATGGTGGCACTTATGGGTGGTGGTGGCTGCGGCGTTACGTTCGCAGCCTTGGTGGCAGTTATCTGACGTTGCGGCTGCGGCGCTACATTTGCAACCGCCACAACACCGCCGCTCATTTCCTGACGCGGCTTCGCCTTCTCCGCGTTGGCCAGCCGATCAGGAATAATTTGCACTACAGCCCCGATGGGCACCTGGTTATAAAGGTCGGCGACGTCCTTCGCTTTCATGCGGATGCATCCGTAACTTGCAGGGCGACCGATCTTTTTTTCCTCCGGTGTGCCATGAATATAGATGCAACGTTGAAACGCGTGCGCGTTCTGCGCCTCGAGTCCGCGCAACCAGATGATGCGGGTAGTGATGGGGTCGCGGCCAGGAGCGTTGGGCTGAAGAACCTCACCCGTTAATCGGCGATTATGGAATACAGCGCCAACTGGCACATTGTCACCGATCTTTTTTTCTACCGCCAAATATCCGACAGGAGTGGTCATTCGTCCCCAAGCGTCGCCCAAGCCGAACATTGATGTTGATACTGGATAGACTGCCACTTTACTGCCGTTCCGCAGAAGCACTAGCTTCTGATCACGGACGCTGATGATCAGCTGATTCGAAGTGTCCAGCGGCGCGATCGCAAACGCGGACGTAGCTGAAATTACACTAAGAATGACTGAAAGGGGCCGAAGCATGGCCGAACCTTTTACTCGACAATTGCGATTTGTCACGCGGGAATTGTGGCCCGCGCCCGCGAACTGCCAAGATTGAACTTTGACCAACGACTCACGAAAGAACTGAGACACACGTAGAGGAATCCACCCTGAAACATCAGGAGAAACGGGACCGAGAAAAACTGCCGGTGCATGATAGCGTAGACGACGAAGTAGCTGAAATAGATGGCAAACGCCAGCTCTGCGAGCGGGAGCGCCGATTTCAGTGGCCGGTACTTACAGCTTCGCCACGGCTGTGACTTCCGTTCAATTCCGTACTTTGGCGTCCGCGTGAAATCCGATTTGTGGTTAATCATCGCTTCGAGCACTGCTCGCGCGTTGTTAAGCGAGAGACCGATTCCTAATGCAAGCAAACATGGCAGAAAAAGAAGTTCCTTGATCCATGTTGCCGGATGCAACTCGCGCTGTGCGCAAATGTAAAAAAGACCGACAGAAGCGGATGCTGACAGGAAGATCGGGATATCGACGAGCACTGTGCGAACCCAGCCAGTTGAAGGTCCTCCCGTGGAGGGATATAAAAGGACGCAAAGAATTGCCAGAAGCAGGTAAGCGAAATTCGACATCAAATGAGCGGTAGCTTCAACTTTGATTGGAAAGGGTAACCGGCTGCGCCAAATGCTCGGGAACAACTTCTTGCATGTCTGGACTGATCCCTTTGTCCAACGATGCTGTTGTGATTTAAATCCATTCATGTCCACCGGCAGCTCTGCCGGAGTGACGACGTCGGACAGATAAATGAACTTCCAGCCCACGAGTTGCGCTCGGTAACTCAGATCGAGGTCTTCGCACAAAGTGTCATATTGCCATCCGCCGCTCTGCTCGATGCAGGAACGGCGCCATAGCCCGGCTGTTCCGTTGAAATTGAAAAAGCGGCCACTCCGGCTACGCGCGATTTGCTCAAGCAAAAGATGTCCATCCAAAAAAATCGCCTGCATGCGTGTGAGCAGCGAGTACCCGCGGTTCAAATGACCCCATCGGGTTTGGATCATCCCTACTTTTGGATCGGTGAAGAAATGGACTGTCCGTTTGAGCAGGTCTTTTTCCGGAACAAAATCGGCGTCGAGGATGCACAGAAACTCGCCCTCCGCAGCAGCGAGTCCCACAGCAAGCGCGCCAGCCTTAAATCCGGTCCGATCAGTGCGATGGATCCGATGGACATTAAAACCGCGCTGGCGCAATTCTTCCGCACACTTCCCGGTGATCTCCCGCGTTTCATCCGTTGAATCGTCCAGCACCTGGATCTCGAGAAGTTCCTGCGGATAATCGAGTTCGCTAACGGAACGAAGCAGCCGCTCAGCCACGTACACCTCATTGAAAATCGGCAACTGCACCGTCACTTTCGGCAGTTTCTCAAAGTACCGGGCCGGAACGGGCGGCCGCTTCCGATTTTTGAGATACAAATAAATGATGAAATAGCGATGGATCCCATATGCGGAAAGCCCGATAAGGACGCTCAGGTAACAAACCGACCAGATAATATGTCCGATGCTTTCTTGCATGGAGATTGCTATGGCTGCCAATAGATGAGGCAGTCAGGCCGACATGATGCAATTTTCAACAGTTGCGTCAATCCAAAAATCATACGGTTACCAGTGAAAAGCGCCGTCACATCGTGTTGATAGACAGCAGCCTTTTAACGTTTCGTAATTGCCAGGCCGGACGGTTTGGCGATCTCGATGTTCAATGGGCGTTGAGCGGCTGAAAATCGGCTGAATCCCTGCGGGAATTCTCTCTTGCCTGAGACGGTCAGCAGGTTAACGGTGACTGAGTCGGTTTTCTGCTACAAACCGGCATTTTATTGGGAAATTTCATGACGAAACGAAGGCGCGACCGTTTCGAGCGCTCCAAGATTATTATTCCGATTCTT
>Ga0207701_10008510_pt1 | contig 10134 bp, 7 predicted proteins | sample KBSSwiSSwithPhiX_FD_184294 | JGI IMG/M metagenome (GOLD analysis project Ga0207701, IMG submission 184294) | Switchgrass rhizosphere bulk soil microbial communities from Kellogg Biological Station, Michigan, USA, with PhiX - S5 (SPAdes) (version 2) | ecosystem: Environmental > Terrestrial > Soil...
TGAATTAGCGTCGCGAGCCGAACCGCGTCGAACATATTCTGTCCGTCATTGGACGCCGCGCCATCAGTGCCCAAAGCAACCTTCACTCCCGCCCGGATGTACTCCTTGACCGGGGCGAAACCGCTACCGATCCGTAGATTGCTCGCCGGATTGTGCACCGGCGTCGCACTTCGTTTGGCAAAAAGCTCGATGTCCTCCGGCTCAACCCATATGGCGTGGGCCAATGACATAGTTTCATCGAGAACTCCGATTTCATCCAAATGTCTCAGCAAGGAAGTACCGTAAATTCGCTGTCCCATCACTGCCTGCGGCTTGGTCTCCGCTAGATGTATGTGGATGGGCAGCTTTCGTTTGTGCGACAGTTCCGCCGAGCCGACGAGAAGCCGATCAGTGCAACGCTGCACCGCCGAGGGTCCTGGACAGGCTATCGTTAGTTTTTCGGGCGCATGAAACGTCTCGATGAATGCCTCGCAATCATCGATCCATGCCTGAGTCGCCTTAGCTTCGCTCGCGCTCATCCGTTGGATTTCTGCACCAACTTGCGGCACCGGATTTTCCAGCGGGATTGTCTCTTCATAATTTTTATCGGATAGCGTTAGCGCGACCACGTGACGCAAACCGAGATCGCGCATGGCTTGAATCGCAGCTCCGGCGCCCATAAACCGGCACGCCTGATTACCGAAGAAATGATCGAGAACCGTCGTCGCCCCGTTCTTGAGTATCTCCATACCGCCGAGCAGCGCGCTCGCGTAAAAATCTTCCTCGCGCATGTCGCGCAGCGAACCTCGATAATAGGTACGCCAGATTTCCAGCGGCCTCGTTGGCATCATCCCACGCACCAGATTGGCCGGCGAGTGACAGTGGGAATTGATCATCCCAGGAATCGCAATTAGCCGCTCGGCATCGATAATCCGGTCGAATGGGCCGGCAGGCGTCCACTCCGCTGGCCCGACGTAACTGATTTGTTTCCCATCTACGGCAATGGCGCCATGCTCGATAACGTCATTATTTTCGTTCATGGTGACAATCAGTGCGTTACGGAGCAGAGTTTTCATCGTTTACCTCACTAAAAAGCTAAAGGCACGGATTACCGTGCCTCTAGCTTGGCGAAGCATTTGTCGCCTACACAAATCCCATCTTGCGGCCCCAGTTCTCCGGATCCTGGAGAAAATCGGTGATTTGCTTACTCGATTCCTGACTGAAATAACTGTTGCTCAAGCCGGTATCCAGGACGTCATCCCAATTCGCGAGCACGTGCAACTCGATGTCGTTTTTCGCCAGGTTCAGCTTTCCTTCGTGTTGGTTCAAACGATCCGAAGCATAATCGAAGACACATAAGCAGTGCGTCATCCTCGCACCCGCACCTCTGATACCGATATTGAAACGCAGTTTGCTGAGACCGTCCGTAATCAGATCTTCCACCAGCATCACCCGCTTGCCCGGTTCCAAAATGCCTTCGATTTGTTTGGTGCCGCCGTAACCTTTGGGTTGCTTGCGGATATAAATCATCGGTTTCTTAATCAGATGAGACACGAATGACGCGTAGGGGATCCCCGCGGTTTCACCACCCGCGACGACATCGAACTTGTCCAAACCAATGTTGGTCTCCGCCTCCTTCGCCAGTGCATTGACGATGTATTCACGGTCCTCAGCGAATGACAAAAGCTTGCGGCAGTCGATATATACGGGTGAAATCCTGCCGGACACGAAAACAAACGGTTTATCTTTATAAACCGCGATGGATTCCGTGGAGAGCAGAATTTCGGCGACTCGATGGGATACTTCACTCATGGAGATACCTTTCGGATATGGGCTACGCTGCGTATAACACGCGGCCAATATCTTTCCAATAAATCTTCGCCTGATCGGGCAGATTTTCAGTCGCGCTCGAAGCTGCTACTATAGAGCGGCTCATGAAGCACGTTTCAGCTACTGCGCTGTCAGTTCCGACAAGACTTCCGACCGTAAACAAGCGGCGACTCATGCGGGACCTCAACGCCATCGGCCGGATCGGCATTGGTGACCGCGGCTCCGTCACTCGCTTGGTTTTTTCTATTAAAGAGCTCCGTAGTCGCCAGTTGCTACTGCATCTGATGCGCCAAGCCGGATTGAAAATCCACATCGATGGAATTGGCAATATCTTCGGCCGTCTCGAAAGTAGTGATCGCAAGGAACCGGCGGTTCTAGCCGGGTCGCATCTGGATACAGTGATTCATGGCGGGAAATATGACGGACCCGTCGGCGTTATTGGCGCCCTCGAAGCAATTCGAACCATAAGTGAAAATGGCATTTCTGTGCGCGCGCCGCTGGAAGTCGTTTGCTTCGTCGGTGAAGAATCCAGCCGTTTTGGTTTTTCGACATTGGGCAGCAGCCTCGTCGCCGGCGAGGTGGATTTGAAGGATTTGACCCACGCTGTGGACCCCCAAGGCACGAAGCTCGCCGACGTGCTTTATAGCTTGGGGATTTCGCCGCGAAATCTCCGGCTCCTTCAGCGCGACCCGAAAACCTTGAAGGCCTATTTGGAGCTGCATATTGAGCAGGGGCCGGTGCTCGAAGCCAAACGTAAGCGAATCGGCCTTGTCACTTCGATTGCCGCGCCGAGCCGGTTTAGAATTGTATTTAAAGGACGGGCTGATCATTCCGGCACTACTCCCATGGAAATGCGCAAAGACGCGTTGGTCGCGTCGGCGCAATTGATCGGGTATATCGAAACCGTCTGTCGGAAATATTCGTCGATGGCAAAGGGCCGCGTCGTAGGGACCGTTGGAGCAATGAAAATCGAACCGGGAGTCATCAACGCAGTGCCCGGACGGGTCGAGCTGTCCATCGATATTCGGAGCACTTTGGCGCAATCAAAAGCGCGCGTGACTCGCATGGTCAAGGACCAAGCTCGCGTTATCGCACGCCGACGCGGACTCGGCATTGAAGTTCTCAAGATTCGTGAAGAGAATCCTGTACCACTCGACCCAGGGTTGCTCCGCCTCACGAAAAACATTTGTAAAAGCGCAGGAATCGACTATGAAATCATGCCTTCGGGTGCCGGCCATGATGCGATGCAGATGGCCAAAATCACGCCGGCCGCGATGATTTTTGTTCCCAGCCGACGCGGTATCAGCCACAACCCCCTTGAATGGACGGATCCCGACGATATTGCTCTCGGCGCACAGCTGCTGATGGAAACCCTCATTCGAGTAGGCAATGAAAAATTCTAAGATTCGGCCGAAGAGAATTTTGAACGCATCCCAGATCAGCTCGATTTTCGAGCGTTTTAGAAAAGAAATGTCGCGGCGCTACGATAGCCTCGATCAGGTGGTTTTTATTGGTGTGCGCACACGCGGACCGTATGTCGCCAAGCGCTTGGCTGTGTTGATTAAGAAACGCCACGCGGTCAGCGTGCCGGTCGGTGAAATGGATATCACGCTATACCGTGACGATTTGAATGCGCTTTTGCCCGGCGGCACCATAGACCACACGCGTATTCCCTTTGATATCGCCAACAAAATTGTCGTGCTTTTCGATGACGTGCTTTATACCGGACGAACCGTGCGTGCGGCGGTAGACCATTTGATTGACCTCGGCCGCCCGCGCATGATTCACCTAGCAGTCATTATCGATCGTGGCGGGCGCGAGTTACCGATCGCCGCAAATTATGTCGGCAAAACGCTTCGGCTCCCGGCTGGAAAGAATATTCAGGTTCGATTGAACGAAATCGACAAGCGCGATGAAGTGGTGATTGAATAGTCCTTAAAGGGGATCGCACAGCGGGCTTTGATATTCGCTGCTTCGATAAGCTTAAGAATTATACACAGGTAAGCTGAACAAACTCATGCACCTTGCACAAAAACGATGGTGCTGCGCTTGATGAGCGCCATCACGTCACCACCATCGCGATGCTCTTCTGCAAACTGTCGCAACGCCGCCAACTGATTCGCCGAATAATAACCGCAACATTTCATCAGGAGCTGGTCAATAACGGGCTGCGGTAGCTTGCAGTAGCTCGTCTGGTCATCGCTGTGGGAAAATTCGTTCGCACAGAGAGTCTCAGGGTCAACAGTCTGAACCACTTGCCCAAAGCAGGCAATAAAGAAACTAATCTGCTCATCGCTTAAGACCATCTCTGGAGCCCACGAAAAATGCAGCTGCATCTCTTTCCGAATAGCATCCGCCTGAATTTCGAGGCGCACGTCCGTCTGAACCAAACTTCCATCGACTAATTCATAATCAAACGGCTCTTCGATGCTCGAGCGGCTGCGGCGCAGCAATACTGTTTGCGTCCCATCAGTCACCTGCACATAAGCAACGTTCATCGGATCGCAGGCAGAACCGCGCGGAAAAACAGCGTTACCGGTGGACTGCAGCGGTTCCAGCCTATGGCCCGCGTGACGATCCATAAAAGCCCGCCAGTCGTCGACCTGTTTCTCTTGGACTGCGCCAGCGACAAAATAATACACCGGAGAGTGATCAAACGGGCTGACGTGATGGATCGCACCGCAGTTGCGGCACCGGATGAATCGCCCGTTATCCATAGTTGCGCTGATGGAGGGGTAATCCTGCGCTGCCGCTAGCCTGAGAAGGAAACCGCGCCATCACACGCGTGCCGACACCCGGTTTGCTGTTGACGGTCACGGTGCCGCCGATTAAATCAGCCATACGGCGCGCCACCGTTAATCCAAGACCGAGACCGGAATGGGCGCGTTGCGTTGAACTGTCGGTCTGATGAAACGGTTCGAAAATCGAATCAAGTTTGCCTTCTTCAATCCCGATTCCGGTATCGATAATTTCGAAGTCGATACCCGGCTTGTCGGACTGTGGCTCAACTTTTATCTTGATTTCACCTTCGTTCGTAAACTTCACAGCGTTGTTAAATACGTTTTGAAAGATTCGCTCGACCTTCGCCCGATCACTGATCAAGCTAACATCTCGATCGCTTATCTGGATATCGATCTTTAGATTCTTCTCTCGGATCGCTTTTTCATGACGTTTCACTGTATCGTTGATAATGTCGCGCGGATCGAACTTCTCCAGGGTCGCGTTGGCATCTCCGGCGTTGAGAGAAGTCATCCAGAGGACGTTATCGATCAGCTCAAGAAGTTCTTCGGAGTTGCGGTAGACTGTCTCGAGAACCTTTTGCTGCTCGTCAGTCAATCTGCCAATGACTTGATTCAACAAAAGATAGACGAATCCTACCACCACGCTGAGCGGAGTTCTGAGCTCGTGGGAAATGTTCGAGAGAAAATCCGATTTGACTTGCCGAAGCCTAGCTTTTGCATTCCGCCGTTCCAACCCGCGTCGAACCAAGGAAAGAATATGATTGACGTCGAAGGGCTTGGAAATGTAGTCGAAGGCGCCGAGCCTCAAGCCTTCGATAGCAGTGTCCAATGAGCCATAACCTGTGATGATAATCGCTTCAATATCCGGGTCGTGTTGCTTTACCTTCTCCAAGACGTTGATGCCGCTAAACCCGGGCATTTTCAGATCCAGCGTGACCAAGTCCACTGGCAGTTTTTTGAGCATTTCCAACGCCTGGGTACCACGGTCAGCGGTGTGTACATTGTAATAGGGGTTGAGAATCATCTTGAGCGACTCACGTGGACCCATCTCGTCGTCGACAACAAGGATATTAGGCTTGCTGGTATCCATAGCCATCCGTCAGCAAGCAATACGAATGCCGCCTGGCAAATGCTTAAAATTTAATGCTTTATTTAAGAAATGCGGGCTAGAGAAGAAACTTCAGGGAACAAATTTGTCCAATTAGGTCGATAATTTCACTTCCGAATCGGACTCGTTTGGATCTGTGATCTTCAACTTTTCTATGCGGTACTTGAGGATGCGTCGGCTGGTACCCAGTAGCGACGCGGCCTTGGTCTGATTGAACCCGGTCCGTTGGAGCGCCTTAACGATCAGCTCTCGCTCGAACTCGTCCACGGCGTCGCTGAGCGGACGTGAACCGCTCAACACGTCCTCTTTGAGCGTCGCGGTTTGATCTGTAGATCTCATCCCGATTGGTAAATCCCGCAGCATGATCGTTTCGTGCGGCGTCAGTATGGTTAGCCGCTCGATCAGGTTTTCGAGCTCGCGAATATTGCCGGGCCACGGGTATGCCGTAAAAAAATCGACCACCTCGGGAGACAAGCTCTTGGGCGCAATCGAATGCTCCTGCGCTTTCAAGCGCAAGAAGTGGTCGAGTAACAGCGCGATATCGTCGCGCCGCTCTCTTAACGGCGGCAGAAATAGCGCGACAACGTTAAGGCGATAAAACAAGTCGGGACGAAACTCCGCGTTTTTCGCCATCTGCTCGAGGTCGCGATTACTTGCGGCGATGACGCGCACGTCGACCTTGATTTCATCCGTTCCGCCCAGCCGAGTAAAGGTTTCTTGCTCAATGGCGCGCAAAAATTTTGCTTGGGTTCCGAGGTTGAGTTCGCCGATTTCGTCGAGAAATAGCGTGCCGCCATGCGCCAGCTCGAATCTGCCAACTTTCTTTTGGGAAGCGTTGGTGAATGCGCCACGCTCATAGCCGAAGAGCTCGCTTTCGATCAGAGTGTCGGGCAATGCCGCACAGTTCACCACGACAAATGGTTTTGACCGCCGATCGCTATTGTAATGAATCGCGCGGGCAATAAGTTCTTTGCCCGTACCGCTCTCTCCGGTGATCAAAACTGTACTCTTCTTGGCTGCCACCATGCTGACAGCCTTGAAAACTTCGATGATCTGTTTCGACTTGCCAATGACGTAATCGATACCGTATTTTCGACCGACTTCTTCCTTCAATCGTTCTAATTCCCGCGACAACTGCACTTTCTCGAGCGCGTGTTCGACCCGCAATCGCAGCTCTTCGATATCGAAAGGCTTGGTTACATAATCGAAGGCGCCCGTCGCTTTCGCCGCAAAGGCCGTGCGCGCGGTATTAAGTCCGGTCAGCATGATCACCTGGCACTCGCCGTTCGCGGATTTAATTTGTTTGAGTACCGCGAGTCCGTCGGTCCCAGGCATCATGATATCCAACAGAACAAGATCGGGGTTTTCTTCCGTTGCTTTTTGGATAGCATCTTCGGCGGACGCTGCCTCGATGGTTCGATAGGTTTTGTTGAAGACGAGTTGGAGCGACTGGCGCACTCCTGGTTCGTCATCGACAATCAATAACAATGGTTGGTTCTTGTCAGTTTTCTTGTCCGTGCTCTGCAAGCGGAAACTCCATTCTCAATATTTCTCTGTCGCCCTCGGACGGCTCGCAGTTGAAACGGCCGCCATTCTTTTCCAAAAGATATTTCGCGAGTAGTACCCGAAGCGGGAGAATACTTTCGATCGGTCGGGAAGAGGCATTCTCAATATACCGGCCGATCGAAGCCATCCGCGGTTCTTCGCGCAAATGGCTGATCATCAATACGCCTTTGGACGTCAGTTGCAGCTGGATCTCGCTACCGATTTTTGTCTCGGACAGTGTCGCCAACAAGACGTTCCGCAGGATGTAGGCAAGATGCGCTTCGTCCGCCCGGACCACGTGAGCAGCGCCGTTTTCCTGCCAGGCAAATTGGGTTTGCCGTTTCGCGCACTCGGCTTGAAGCTCCAGCACAATCGCGCGCAATTTGTCGTCGAGCGCGAGCTCCCCGGGTCGGGGCTGGCTAAAATCCGCAAACTCGATCATCACCTCCAACAATTCGTCCATACGCTCAATGTCGCCGCCGACGACTTCTTGGAAACGCGTGCGAAAGTTCTCGTCCTGATATCGATCGCCGAGCAACTGCGCGAAAGTCTTGATCGTCACCATCGGGTTTTTGAATTCATGCGCGAGCTCATGAATCAGCATGTTCAAATCGACGTAACGTCCATGACCATTGTTATCGTTTGCGACCGAATAAGGCCGAAAGCCCGCCTGCGGGGACGTGAGTTCCCTGGCTGAACGATCTTGGCCAAATTCGGAGTAGTTCGGTAATTCTTCCGGCTGTAAGGTCGTTTCGCCAAAGTCAAAAACCAGATCATCCGCCATAATCGTAAGCTTACGCCGCAGCGCAAGCGTTCGAGCAATGACACCTTCCAATTCTTTCAGGTTGCCGAACCACAGGTAATTACGCAATCGGCTGTTCGCCTCCGGCGCGATAACCGGTTCACCAATACCTAAAAGTTGCCCATACATACGAGCGAACCATCCTGCCACCGCCACAATGTCCTCCTGGCGCTCGCGTAGCGGCTGCAGTTTTAATGTCAAGGTAGCAAGCTTATAATACAACGATTCGAGAAATTCGCCGCGATATACTTTTTCAAGGAGATCGTTGCTTGCCGTCGAGAGATACCGCACGCTTCCCAGTTTCTCTTCGACGTCCTGAACAAAATTAAACAGCGACGGCTGTACCGATGACGAACTCTTATCCAAATCATGAATGACAAGCGTTATTGTTGCCGGTACGAAGCCCTCATGAAAAGAGAGCTGCAACGCTTTTTGTGCCAGATACTCAGAAGTTGCTTCGCCGGCATTGATCGCCAGTCGGAAACGAGCCGTGCCATCCAGACGGCAGACTCCTGAGACAACACGGTCCTGCCCGCAGCCGAGTTCGCCGGTAATCAGAAGTGGCAACCGCGCCGAAGCAAAGCGATGAACGATAGTCGCCGAGCTGCGGCTCAAGTACGGATAATCAAGGTAGCACGTGGGATCGTGGAGATCCTGCGAATTTTTCGTGGCTTTCGGCACAGCCGCGCGGCGCGCCAGTAGCTCCCCAACCTTCTCGTGCAGTTCGTACGGATTGAATGGCTTGGTAAGAAAACCAACTTGAGCTTCGGACTCGATGGCACGCGCAGTCGACTTTGAGTCTACTAAAAAAAGCACCGCAAAGGGGAATTGCGCGGCAAAGCGCGTGAGGCTCGCCGCCTCCAGACCATACCGCGGCGAGATCCCGAGTATCAACAGGTCAACTTGGGCTTGCGTATCGCTAAAAGAAAACCCCTGGGTGCCGAGCGCGCGTTTCGAGACGGCAAATTCGCGACCGAGAATCAGCGCCAGCGTCTCTCGTACGACTTCCGATTCATCAATGACTAAGATTCGCTTCATTCAGCTGAGCGCGGCCATTCGCGGCGGGGCGCACCGGCTTTGCAACCGGCACGTGAACGAAAAAAGCGGTTCCTTTTCCCACTGTGCTTTCAACGGTGACGAAACCGCCGTGTTCTTGAACGATTTGATGGGATACGGCCAGACCCAATCCACTGCCTTCATCTTTACTCGTGAAGAACGGGTCGAAAATGTGCTGCAAATTGTCTTCAGGAATGCCTATGCCCGTGTCGCGAACTTCAACTTGGACAAACTCGCCGACGGGATCTGCTCCACTCCTGTCAACTGAACGTGTGGCAATGCTGAGCGAGCCACCTTGTTGCATTGCTTGGATTGCGTTTAAAATTAGGTTCATAAATACCTGTTTCATCTGTTCCCTGTCAATCCAAACTTTGGGTAGATTTTCACTGAATTCGCGAAAAATAGCTACATTTTTTTCTTTCGCCTGCGTTTCGAGAATGCGCGTTATATTCTCCACGACGTCGTTAATGGCTTCGGGTGCAACGTTCGGTTTTGATGGCCGGGCGAAGCTTAAAAGGTCGTTGATGAGCCCACAGATCCGATCGACTTCTTTGAGCGCCAGTCCTTGGAAGCCCTCGCGGAATTCAGCGTCGTTGTAACGTTCCGGCAAGAGCTGCGTGAACGTTCGGATCGCCACCAGCGGGTTCCTGATCTCATGAGCCAGACCCGCGGTCAGAAGACCCAAGGAAGAAAGCCGATCAGCGCGCCGCAACGTGTCTTGGGACTGCTTTAAATTTTCGTAAAGCCGCGCGTTCTCAATCGCAATCGCGGCCTGGTTCGCCAAGGTTGAGAGGAGCTCTAAGTCTTCGTTCGAATAAATCGTCTTGTCTTCTTTGTGTCCGAGATTGAGGATACCGATGAGTTTGTCTTTTGAAACGATTGGCAAGCTGATTTCTGCCCCTAACTTTCCCATGATTTCAATTGTCTGAGGTGTTTGTGGCCCCACAGGAACCCATTCAAGCTCTTCTTTAACGATGGCTTCACGTCGGTTCTGAAGCAAATCGACCAACGGGCTCTGATGCGGTAGAACGACTACATCTGATTTGCCAAAGTCTAAGCCAACGCTAGCTTCT
>Ga0207701_10008511_pt1 | contig 10134 bp, 7 predicted proteins | sample KBSSwiSSwithPhiX_FD_184294 | JGI IMG/M metagenome (GOLD analysis project Ga0207701, IMG submission 184294) | Switchgrass rhizosphere bulk soil microbial communities from Kellogg Biological Station, Michigan, USA, with PhiX - S5 (SPAdes) (version 2) | ecosystem: Environmental > Terrestrial > Soil...
ACTTTGTTTTTAGGACTACGTCGACGTCCACGTCCACGAATCTGCTCTACATTTCGTGGGGATTCGTTAGGGGTCGGGGTGAGGGGGACCTCCGTCGCATCCGCGCCGTTGCTCTACGCCGCGCGCTCTTGTCCCTCTTTGGCCGGGTCGTAGCCCAGGTTGGGGCCCAGCCAGCGCTCCACCTCGGCCAGGGTCATGCCCTTGCGCTGGTGGTAGTCGAGCGCTTGGTCGCGGCCGATCTTGCCGACGCTGAAGTAGCGTGACTCCGGGTGCGCGAAGTAGAGGCCGCTCACGCTCGACCCGGGCCACATCGCGAACGACTCGGTCAAGGTCATGCCGGTGTTGCGCTCGACCTCCAGCAGGCGCCACAGCGTCGCCTTCTCGGTGTGGTCGGGGCAGGCGGGGTAGCCGGCGGCCGGGCGGATGCCGCGGTAATCCTCGTGGATCAGCTGCTCCTTGGTCAGGTCCTCGCGCCGGCCGTAACCCCAGTGGTCGCGCACCCGCTTGTGCAGGTACTCGGCGAAGGCTTCGGCCAGCCGGTCGGCCAGCGCCTCGGCCATGATGGCGTTGTAGTCGTCGTGCTGGGCCTTGAAGCGCTCGCACAGCTCCCTGAGGCCGATGCCGGTGGTCACCGCGAAGCCGCCCAGGTGGTCGGGCAGGGCGGTCTCGCGCGGCGCGATGAAATCACCCAGGCAGCGCGAGGGTCCGCCGCCGTCCTCGCCGCCGGCCGGCTTGCCGTCCTTGGCGGCCTGCTGGCGCAGGAAGTGAAAGCGCGCCAGCGCCCGCGTGCCGGCCGCGTCGTCGTACAGCTCGACGTCGTCGCCGACGCCGTTGGCGCGAAAGAACCCGTAGACCCCGCGCGCCTTGATCAGCTTCTGCGCGATGATGGTGTCCAGCAGGGCGTTGCCCTCGGCGAACAGCTGCTGCGCCTGATCGCCGTACTTCTCGTGGGTCAGGATGCGCGGGTAGACGCCCTTCAGCTCCCAGGTGTGGAAGAACGGCGTCCAGTCGATGTACTCGCGCAGCGTGGCCAGCGGCACGTCGTCCAGCACCCGCACGCCCAGGAAGTCGGGCGTGGGCAGGTCCTCGGCCCGCCACACGATGGGGGTGCGGTTGGCGCGCGCCGCCTCCAGGGTCACCAGCTTTTGCCGGGACGTGCCGTGGATCCGGCGCAGGTCCTCGTACTCGGCGCGGTGCCGCGCGACGAACTCCGGCTTGCCGTCGGCGCTCAGCAGGCTGGTGGTGACCGGCACGGCGCGGCTGGCGTCCAGCACGTGCACCACCGGCTCGCTGTAGTGCGGAGCGATCTTGACCGCGGTGTGGGCGCGGCTGGTGGTCGCGCCGCCGATCAGCAGCGGCAGCTTGAAGCCCTGGCGCTCCATCTCGCGCGCCACGTAGCTCATCTCGTCCAGCGACGGAGTGATCAGGCCCGACAGGCCGATCAGGTCCGCCTTCTCGCTGCGCGCGCGCTCCAGGATCTTCTCGCACGGCACCATGACGCCCATGTCGACGACTTCGTAGTTGTTGCAGGCCAGCACCACGCCCACGATGTTCTTGCCGATGTCGTGCACGTCGCCCTTGACCGTGGCCAGCACGATCTTGCCCTGGGTGCGCACCGCCTCGCCGGCGGCCGCGCGCTGGGCCTTCTCGGCCTCCATGAACGGGGTCAGGTAGGCCACCGCCTTCTTCATCACGCGCGCCGACTTCACCACCTGGGGCAGGAACATCTTGCCCGCGCCGAAGAGATCGCCGACCACGCTCATGCCGGCCATCAGCGGACCTTCGATCACCAGCAGCGGGCGGCCCAGCTTGGCGCGCGCCTCCTCGGTGTCGGCGTCGATGTACGCGTCGATGCCGCGCACCAGCGCGTGCGACAGCCGCTCCTCGACGGTGCCGCGCCGCCACTCGTCCTCTCGCTTCTCGGCGACCGCCGGCCCGGCGGCCTCGTTCTTCAGCCGCTCGCCGTATTCGACCAGGCGTTCGGTGGCGTCAGGGCGCCGGTTGAGCAGCACGTCCTCGATCAGCTCGCGCAGCTCGGGCGCGATCTCCTCGTAGACCTCCAGCATGCCGGCGTTGACGATGCCCATGTCCATGCCCGCGCCGATGGCGTGGTACAGGAAGGCGGCGTGCATGGCCTCGCGCACCCGGTTGTTGCCGCGGAAGCTGAACGACACGTTGGATACGCCGCCGCTCACCTTGGCGTGGGGCAGGTTGGCCTTGATCCAGCGCGTCGCATTGATGAAGTCGACCGCGTAGTTGTTGTGCTCCTCGATGCCGGTGGCCACCGTCAGGATGTTGGGATCGAAGATGATGTCCTCGGGCGGAAAGCCGACCTCGTCGACCAGGATGCGGTAGGCGCGCGCGCAGATCCGGATCTTGTCCTCGTAGGTCGCGGCCTGGCCCTGCTCGTCGAAGGCCATGACCACCACCGCGGCGCCGAACTTGAGCACGGTGCGGGCGTTCTGGCGGAACTTGTCCTCGCCCTCTTTCATGGAGATCGAGTTGACGATGCCCTTGCCCTGCAGGCAGCGCAGGCCGGCCTCGATCACCTCCCACTTCGACGAGTCGACCATGAAGGGGACCTTGGCCACCTCCGGCTCGGTGGCCAGCAGTGACAGGAACCGGTGCATGGCGGCGACGCCGTCGATCATCCCCTCGTCCATGCAGATGTCGATCACGTTGGCGCCGTTCTCCACCTGCTGGCGGGCGATGGCCACGCCCTCCTCGAACTTGCCCTCCTTGATCAGCTTGGCGAACTTGGGCGAGCCGGCGACGTTGGTGCGCTCGCCGATCATCATGAACACCCCGGGCTGCTGGGTGAAGGGCTGCGAGCCGGACAGGCGCAGCGGCCGCGGAACCAGGGGCGCCGCGGGCGCCGCCGCGTCGGGGGTGGACGCCGGTGCCGGCAAGATCGCGCCCGGCGCGGGCGCGGGGACCGCCACCAGCCCGCGCGGCGGTTGATCGGCCAGCGCGCGCGCGATGGCCTCGATGTGCTCGGGCGTGTTGCCGCAGCAGCCGCCGGCGATGTTGATCAGGCCAGCCTCGGCGAACTGGCGCAGGTAGCGGGCCATGTCGGCCGGCTCCAGATCGAACCCGGTCGGCGACAGGGGGTTCGGCAGCCCGGCGTTGGGGTAGCAAGAGACCGCGGCGGTGGTCTTGTCCGCCAGCTGGGCCAGGAACGGGTACATGAGGTCGGGGCCCAGCGAGCAGTTGAGGCCGATGCTGATGGGCCGCGCGTGCTCCACCGCGTTCCAAAGCGCCTCCACCGTCTGCGCCGAGATCATGGTCTCGCCCCCGCGCCCGACCGCCGCCGAGACCATCACCGGCAGCTCCTTGCCGTCCTGATCGAAGACCTCGCGGATCGCCACCAGCGCCGCCTTGGCGTTTAGCGAATCGAAGATGGTCTCGACCAGCAACAGATCGCAGCCGCCCGCCATCAGCGCGCGCACCTGCTCGATGTAGGCGACCTTCACCTGGTCGAAGGTCACCACCCGGAAGCCGGCGTCCTCGGCGTCGGGCGAGTTGGACAGCGACACGGTGAGCGATCCGATGGCGCCCGCGACGAAGCGCCGCCGGCCGTCGGCGTTGGCGATCCGGTCGGCCCAGGTACGGCACTGCTGCGCGGACTGCTGGTTGATCTCCCAGGCCAGCTGGCCCAGGAAGCGGTCCTCGATGATCTTCTGATAGAACTCGGGGTCCTTGCGGCCGCCATGCTCGCGCGGGTCGTCGACGAAGAACTCGCTCTGGGAGATGCTGGTCGCCCCGAAGGTGTTGGTCTCGATGATGTCGGCGCCGGCCTCCAGGAAGCGCCGGTGGATGTCGCAGATGATCTGCGGCTGGGTCAGCGAGAACAGCTCGCCGTTGTTGAGCAGATCCTTCTTCGCGTCGCGGAAGCGATCACCGCGGATGTCGGTCTCGCTCATGCCATAGGTGCGCACGGTGGTGCCCATGGCGCCGTCGATGATGGCGATGCGCTGCCGCAGCAGCTGGCGCAGCGGGTGATTCTGGTGGGGATCGTGGTTGTGGTTGTGGTCGTGCCCGTGATCGTCGTGACTCATCGTCCGTTCCCTGGGTGCGCCCTGGGCTTGTCGCCGATGGCCAGCACCACTTGCAAGTGCGGTTTCTTGATCTCGCGCGAGGCCACCTCGGCCGACTGGACCGTGAGCCCGGCGCGGGTGAGCAGTCCGCGCACCGCGCGCGGCGAAAACCCCGGGTGCCGCTCGCCGTAGCGCGAGGTCACCTCCGACTGGCGGTGCTCGTCCAGGCACAGCAGCACCAGCCGCCCGCCCGGGCGCAGCACGCGCGCGCACTCGGCCAGCGCGCGCGCCGGCCGCTCGGCGTAGGTCAGGGTGTGGAACATCAGGACCGAGTCGAAGCTGGCGTCGCGGAAGGGCAGCGCGTGGACGTCGGCGACCTGGGTGCGTACGCTGGCGAAGCGGCGCAGTCGCTCGCGCGCCGCCCCGATCAGGCGCGGGTTGGTGTCGATGCAGGTCAGCGAGCGGCAGTAGGGGGCCAGCGCGCTGGCCGCCGCGCCGTCGCCCGACCCCACGTCCAGCACATCGCCCAGCTGCAGCAGGGCCGCGATCCCGGTCGCCAGCGACTGCCAGGTGCGTCCCGGCGAGTAGTCCCGCTCCAGCTCGTCGATCAGGTGCTCGGGCACGCTGCCCCGGCGCTCGGCGTCCAGCTCGATCAGGCGCTTCTGGTCACCCTCCAGCGTGGCGTCGCGCGAGCTCACCGCCTCGTCCAGGCAGGCGCGCACCGCGCCCGGCAGGGTGTCCGCCGCCAGCGCGTAGAACGACTGCGCGCCCTTGCGCCGATCGCGCACGAACCCGGCCTCGCGCAGTCGGCCGAGGTGGGTCGACACCCGGGGCTGCGCGATGCCGGTCACCCGCACCAGGTCGGTGACGCACAGCTCGCGCTCGCGCAGCAGCGCGCACAGCCGCAATCGGCTCTCGTCGCCCAGCAGGTTCAGCGTGTCCACGTAACGAGACAGTTCCATCGCGTCTATCCGCTTATCTAGATGTAACGATAGACCGCGACCGGGGTGGGGTCAAGCCCGGTGAGGCGGGCCCTTACCTGCTGCTCCTCATATCCATCGGGTGCCCACAAATTCTCGGGTCGCGCGCGCCCTGCGTTCCTAGATTCTTCGATAGCTATCTTCCAGGAGGCGCGTGATGGCGAAGCAGACTTGGTTCGAACGAGATCTCGTGGGCGACACTTCAGGACACGAGATCGCGACACGATTGATGGTGGTGTCCAGTGCCAAGGGGGCGGTGCTCAGCCGTACCGGCTGGATGGCGGCGCTGGCCGCGCTCGGTGTGGCCGGAGTCACCGGGGTCTCGGCTCTATTGTTGTTGCTGCCGGTGGTCTTCACGCTGCTGTTCGCGCGCCGGCTGGTCGATCGCCGCAGCCGGCAAGCCGCCGATCGCCAGGCGCGTCAGATGCCGATCCTCCTTCCCGAAGTGTCTTCATTCAACGACGGCCGGGTCAAGGCGCTGATCAGTCGCCTGACCGGAGCGCGTCAGGCCATCAACGCGGTGGTGAACGCGGCGCCCACGGGCGGCGCCTTCGATCTGTCCGGGTCGGTGGCGGGGGTCCCGCGGCTGGAGCGCCAGGTGGTGGTGCTGGCCAGCCGCATCGAGTATCTGGCGCATTTCGTCCAGCTGACGCCGCTGTCGGACGCGCAGGCCGACTTCTCGCGCCTGACCAGCTGGGCCGCCCGGCGCGGAGAGCCCGGCACGGAGGACTTCCAGCGCGCGGCCGAGCGCTGCCAGGCGCGGGTGAGCACCACTGTGGAGGTGACCTCCGAGATCCGCCGGCTGCTGGGCCGCGCCGAGCTGGCGCTGTGCCAGCTGGAAGAGCTGCCGGCCAAGCTGCTCATGGTTCAGCTGCGGCGCCTGGAGGCCTGCGACGATGACGGCGCCGGCGATGAAACCGTCTCTGGGCCGCTGAGCGACCCCGACGTGTGGGACGACGTCACCGAGTCGGCCCGCATGAATCACCTGGCCATGAACGGCCAGGCGTCGTAGCCGAGCCGATCCGCATTGCCTGGAATCCCGCGGTCGCCGAAGATCGCGGGATGATGGTGGACAGAACCCTGGGTCGGACCGGCGCGCGCGTACTGGCAGTGTCGCTGGGCGGGGAGGGGGTCCTGCGCACCACCGGCCGGGCGCGCGAGGCGGTGCCGGTGATCCTGGAAGCCCTGCGGCTGGGCGTGCGCTACTGCGACACCGCGCCCGCCTACCAGCAGAGTCAGGACTACTACGGCGAGGCCTTCCGCGCCGCCGGGCCGGGCGCGCGCGACGGGGTCTTCCTGGCCTCGAAGACCCACGAGCGGACCCGCGACCGCGCGCTGCGCCTGCTCGACGATTCGCTGCGCCGGCTGGGCACCGACCGGCTGGACTTGTGGCAGATGCACGACCTGCGCGAGATGGACGAGCTTGACGCCATCGACGGCCCGCGCGGCGCGCTGCGCGCGGCCGAGGAAGCGCGCGCCGACGGCCGGGTGCGCTTCATCGGCCTGACCGGCCACCACGATCCGGCGGTGCTGGTCGAGGCCATGCGGCGCTTCCCGTTCGACAGCGTGCTGGTGGCGATCAATCCCGCCGACCCGCGCTACCGCCCCTTCATCCCCAGCGTGGTGGCCGAGGCGCGCCGGCGCGGCATGGGCGTGGTGGGCATGAAGGTGCTGGCGGCGGGACGGCTGGTGGGCGCCGCGCCGCCGCGCGACCTGATCCGCTACGCCGCCTCCCACGCCGACACGGTGATCATCGGCTGTTCCAGCGTCGAAGAAGTACGCGCCAACCTGGAGGTGGCGCGCGACTTCAGCCCCATGCCCGCCCCCGAGCAGCGCGCCCTGGAACAGCGCCTGGCCGCCCGCGCCGAGGACTACGACTACTTCAAGGGTTGAGCGATACCGTCCCGCGAGGTCCAGGTCCGGCGACGCTCAGGGGATCTTGTAGCCCATCAGGTCGCGCACTTCGGTGCCGGTTTCCTTGACCTTGCCGACGTTGCGCGCGAACCAGAAGGTGCTGTCGTAGCCGGCGCCGCCGGTCTCGACGGCGTGGACGCGCAGGCACTTGAAGGTGCCGGCGGGGACGGTCACCATCTCGTCGACGGCCTCGACGGTCCAGGCGACGCTGACCGCGGCCGACGAGGTGACCTGGTCGTTGTAGTTCTCGGTCCAGCGGGCACCCAGGGTGGTGTGGGCCGCGGACTCGTCGAGTCGCAGCTTGCTGGGCAAGAAGTAGTGGTCGGAGGTGATCGCGCCGCTGGTGTCAAAGAACTGCTCGCGGTGCCGGATGGTCGCGGTGCCGGTGTCCTGCTGCCAGTTGACGGTCGATCCGCTCAGGGTGGTGCTGCGCACCCGGTAGGCGCTGACCCCGGCCTTGTTGCCGGTCATGGTGTCCAACGCCTCGACGGTCGATCCGGTGGTGCCGCGCAGACCGCTCAAGGTGTCCGACGAGCGCCAGGTCCACACCGCGCCTACCACCAGCGGGATGTAGCGGCCGCTGGTCGCCATCTGGCGCGCGTCGGTGATCGGGGGTGGACCGCTGTCCACCACCGAGGTGCCCGCGTCGCCGGGAGCGGTGGCCGGGTTGACGCCGCATCCGAGCGCGCCGGCGATGGCCAGCGACAGGGGCGCGTAAGCGCAGGCGATGAATAGATCTCGGGCCTGACTCGATATCATCGAAAGCTCCATTTCCTGGGTTGTCGGAGGAGGGGGCCTACGGGGCGGCCTGGCGGATCACCAGCTCGGCTTCGTGCCGGCGCAGGCCGTTGGGGAACTGCGCCAGGTAGCGGCGCGCCATGTCGGCGGCGCCCGCGGGATCGTGGCTGCGGGCGCGCCCCACCATGCGCAGGAAGGTGGCATCCTCGGCGCGCGGATCGTCGGCGTGGCGGGCCAGGAACTCCTGCCACAGCGTCTCTGCATCCTGGTAGCGCCCGGCCTGGAAGGCCCGCAGCGCGCGCGCGAACCGATCGGAGGCGGCGCTGGGTGCCGGCGTCGCCGTGAGATCGCCGACGGCCGCGGCGCTGGTCGCCGCCGGCGCGGGGGAATCCAGCACCGGGGCGATCGGTGGCGCCGCCAGCGGCCGGGCCGCCGCCGGAGCCGCCGGAGCCGCCCGGACCGCGCCGGATGGGCCGATGCGTTTTGCTTGCTGGCGATGGCGCGACAACGACGCGCTGGCGTGGGACCGTCCAGGTCCAGCCTTCAGGCGCGCCGTCGGCTCCGCAGGCCGCGCGTGTGCTCCCCCCGCGTCGGTGCCCTCACCGCTGGCCGCCTTTGGTGCGTCCCAGCGCTGGCCGCCCAGCAGCAACTCCTCGGGCGCGCCGTCGCGCCGGAAGGCGACCTTGCCCTCGATCACCACCAGGTAGCGGGTGCGGCCGCGATCGACGTCGACCACGAAGCGGGTGCCGCGCACCTCGATCTCGCCGTCGGGCAGGGTGACCAGAAAGCGCTGCCCGGGCGCCAGCCGGTGCACGTGGAAGGCCGCCGACCCCTGGGTCAGGACGATGCGCGCGGTGGCGCCGACCTCTTCGGTCGACCACACGCCGTGCGACAGCGCGGTCACCTCGTAGCGGGGCGCCTCGCTCGCGGGAGCCTTGGCCGCGGCCGCGGCCGCGACCTCCCGCCCCCGCTGGCGCTCGGCGACGACGTTCATGGTCAGCCGGGCGCCGATCAGACCCAGCACCAGCACGCAGGCGCCCAGCGCCAGGCGAAGCCCGCGCGCCCGCACCTGGCCGGGATCGGGCTCGGGGGCGAAGCGCAGGCGCGCGGCGCGGCCCAGCAGCCGGTCGCGCTCGCGCCGGTGGTCGAAGTCGCTGACCGCCACTTGCGGCAGCGCCGACAGCTGATGCCGCAAGCGCTGGACGTCGTCGTTGGCGCCGCGGCAAATCGCGCAGCCGGCCAGGTGGCGCTCGAAGGGCGCGCGCTCGTCGTCGGCCAGCCGCCCGTCGTCCAGCGCCTCCGCCATCCAGGCCCATTCACACTGCGGCGCGGTCATCGCTCTTCCCCTTCGAGCAGTTGGCGCAGCTCGCGGCGCGCGTGGTGCAAGCGGGTCCACACCGTGCCCACCGGGATGCCCAGGGTCTGCGCCACGCTCTCGCCCGGCAGCTCCTCCATCACCACCATCACGAAGACCTCGCGCTTCTTGGGCGACAGCGAGGCCAGCGCGCGCTGCGCGCAGCGGCCGGCTTCGCTGTCGGCGGCCAGCTCGGCCGGCGTCGCCGGTCCGCGCCGCTCCGGTTCGCGCGCCAGCGCCGCGATCTTGCGCGCCAGCCGGCCCAGCGATCGCCGGTGGCGCTTGACCACGATGGTCGCCAGTCCCAGCAGCCAGGCCTTGACCGGCCGCGTGGGGTCGAAGCGCTGGGAAGCGCGCGGGAGCTGCAGGAAGGTCAACTGCACCAGGTCGTCGAGATCGCCGGCCGGGACCTGCAGCCGGGCCAGGAAGCGGCGCACCGTCAGGTGATGCCGGTCGAACAGCTGCCCCAGGCTGTCCAGGCGTCCGTCGGCGATGTTCCGGATCAACTCCGCGTCGCTGGTGGATGCGTGCTGAATTCCCACAATCCTCACGGGAAACGGCTCTCTGCGCCGACGCTGAGACCGATGCTGGCGACACTGGTCGTCCGCGCGTCGGGGGCGGTTGCGCCCAGGCGCGAAGCGCCCGCCCACTGAAACCAGAGCTGGGGCCGAAAGCGCACGCTGGCGCTCGACGGAAAGGCCGCGCCCAGGAACCCGGTGGCGGCAGGGGCGACGCCGCTCAGGTCGACGTTGTCCATGACGTCATCGCCGTTGACGAAGCGGATCACCCCGGCGCGAGCGCCCAGGACGAGATCGACGCCCGACTCGCCCAGCGCTTGCCGGCGCGCTCCGCCGAGCGCGACCTCGGTGCTGGAGGTGAAACCGGCGCGCGCCGTTCCGGTCAGGGTGGTGGGAGCCCAGGCGCCGGACAGCCCGACCTCCCAGCCCGCGCTGGCGGCGCCCAGGGCCAGCTCCAGGAGCGGCGTGGTGGTCGCCGGCAGGCTGACGCGGGCGCCGCCGCCGACCAGGATCTGCGGACGCCAGCCGCCCGCGTCCGGGGACGACGGGGCGGGCGTCGCTGCGCGCGCTACCGCATCCTGATCTTCCACCGG
>Ga0207701_10008512_pt1 | contig 10133 bp, 17 predicted proteins | sample KBSSwiSSwithPhiX_FD_184294 | JGI IMG/M metagenome (GOLD analysis project Ga0207701, IMG submission 184294) | Switchgrass rhizosphere bulk soil microbial communities from Kellogg Biological Station, Michigan, USA, with PhiX - S5 (SPAdes) (version 2) | ecosystem: Environmental > Terrestrial >...
GTCCCGGTTCGCCTGACGAAATCAGCAGTCGGAGCGACGTCTTTGCGGGTGCAGAACGTCGGGGTGACGCACGGGTCCGGCGTCGGGCGTCATCGCAGCACTCGGCAGAACTGTCCTCGAACAGCACGAGAAGTAAAGATGGAGCTGGCTCGGCAATCCGTTCGCCGCAGCAACAACGTTCAGCGCTCCCATGCTGGCCTCACGTGTTTGAAAGCCGCACCAAACGGCCTCAAGAATCAAAACGTCAACGAGTCATCTATCGAACAATCCGCCTTCGTGCCCCTCACCGGGATCGCCACGATCTTCGTCTGAAGAATGTGCCTCCTCGACTGGCGCTCCCGCTTTGCTTGACGCACGGCCTTCAGCGCGGCACCGCCACTGGTGGACGCCTGGACACGCAGCGACACGTCCGGTGTCCAGCGGTTCTTCACGAAGAAGCTGACGCTCACGAGCCAGGTCCGCTGCCGCACCTTCCGCAATAGCGGTTCGTAGTGGACGCAGCCGCAGTCATCTACGCCGCAGTCCGAGCGGTGACGGGGATGACGGCAGTGACGGCAGATTTCGGTCCCGGGCATAGCTACTCCTCCTCGACGGCACCAGGTCTTACACGTCCGCATGTGCCGTCCTCCAGCAGGGGGAAATCCCCTTCAAAGAACGAAGGGGTTCCCCCTGGAGGGCCGTTGTCGCGCGCGCGCGATCTTCACCCGCGCGTTACGCACGCGCCGCGCGGCATCGGCCGTGCCAGCTTCGCTGGCGTGCTACAGTCCGTCGCACGCAAATGACACGTCGAGCAGTGTTCCTCGACTTGAACGGCACGCTGGTGTTGCCTGTCATGGTGGAGCGACTTGCGGACCTGAAGCTGATTGAAGGCGCCGAAGCGGCGATCGCCCGCCTGTCATCTGCCAGCTTCGTGTGTCCCGTTGTGACGATCCAAAGCAGGATCCAGAAAGGGCACTTCTCGCTGGCCGACTTCCAGGACTGGTTCCAGGCGTTCGCCGACAGTCTCTCGCTCTGTAATGCCCGTGTGGTCGGGCCGTACGTCTGTCCTCACCGGTTTGCCGACCCGTGCACGTGCAAAAAGCCGCACACGCTACTGTTCGAGAAAGCCGCGGCGGACCACGAACTGGATCTGGAGCGTTCGTTCGTCATCGGGGATACCGCTAGAGACGTCGAGGCCGCAACGCGGTTCGGTGGCGTGGGAGTGCTGGTGAGGAGCGGCTGTGGACAGTCTTCTGACGAAGTGCTGCGGGCACGACCGTATGCGTCGTATGTGGCGCAGTCGCTCGTCGACGCGGTCGACTGGATTCTGTCCCGATCAGATGGAAACTGACGTCAGCAGTCGGTTGTTACCAACGTGTTTGGAATGGACCGATGTGAAGTGGTGCGCCCTGCCGGACTCGAACCTGCGACCTCCTGGTTCGTAGCAGCCTTCGGCTGAAAAGAACAAGAAGAGGGCCACCCCGTTGCACCATCCCCGAGAAGCGTAGACAGAGGGTGCTTGGAAAGTAGCACAGCGCGGGAAAGGATGAAACGAAGCCGATCTCGTTCCGTCGGCCCGTCGACTGGCACAAGAAGGCCAGCGACAGGCGATTCCTCGATGAGGGTATGAGCATCGGCCGCAGACGCTGACGTCCGAGGAGTCCAACCGGTTTCCTGCGGTGTCAATTATCGGAAACTAAAATCATTGCCGGGAGAGTTGGCCTTGGACACCTTGGACATCGATTGTATGGGCCCCTACTGACCCCCTCGTGCGGGCTACTGTGCCTGCCATTGTGCGTCGGTGTCGAACCGGTGCGTTTGACAGGCGCGCGATTCGGCCCCTATCATGCGCCTCCCTTCATTCCACAGGAGACAAGATGACCAGCGTCTTCATCCATCACCGCGTATCCGACTACAACGCGTGGCGACCAGAGTTCGACAAGGCCGTGAAGGCTGACTGGGCGACCGGCATTCGGTCCTACCGAGTCTGGCGCGGCACCGATGACCCCAACCTGCTGATCGTCGTGAACACCTTCGACTCGCGGCAGGCGGCTGAAACGGCCATGAACAATCCCGCCTTGCGTGAGGCTATGGGTCGCGGCGGTGTGATTCCGTCCTCGGTGCAGATCGACTTCGTTGATGAAGTCGCCGCCGGGTCGCAGTGATCAGGCTGCGGGAAGCGCCAACACGTTTCCCCTGACCACCCGGCGAGCAGCCCGAGACAGCGGCGCACCTGTTGTCATTCGGCCAGCAGACGCGCCCCTCGACGAACCTCGCTGCATCGCGGTAGTTCGTGCAAATCCGTAGTAGTCGATCAGGGTATCAGCCCACCAGTAGACTGTTTCGATGCGTGAACGCGGCACCGTCATCTCGTGGAATAACGCTGAAGGCTACGGGCGCATCCAGTCCGATGCAGGGGATGTTCTCTGGAGCCATTTCTCGTTCATCAACATGGACGGGTTCAAGGCGCTGGGCCCGGGCCAGCGCGTCGAGTTCACCCGCATGACCGACGTCCCTGCCCCACCCGATGCACGTCCGCAGGCGTGGGACGTCACGCTCATGTAACCGGCTGTAGAGAGGCGCTGCACTGATAGGCGTGGAGCACCTGCGCGGCCAGCAGGGTGAGGTCAACGGGCTTGGGGATGAACGTCGGGATACCGGCGGCGACCACTGAGGCTCGGGCGTCTGCTGTCACCCAGCTGGTATGAACGATGACAGCCTTTTGGGCAGTCTCAGCGCTCGCTCGCATGCGCTGCGCTACGGCCAGTCCCCCCATACCTGGAAGTCCGAGTTCAAGCAATGCGACATCGCAGTGGGGCGCTTTCTCAAATGCTTCGTGTCCATCGGCGGCTTCCACGACTTTGCAACCGAGGAACGCGAAGTATTCCGCGAGCATGGCACGCCCGTCCTCGCTCACATCCGCAATCAAGATGGTCGGTTTCGGGCCCGCGAAGTGGGCCAACGGAGGCTCGTCACCGCGTCGCCGTCCCCCACGAGCCAAGCCCCGGCGGTCGTCCTGCCTCCATCGCCGGTGAGGCTGTCGCACGGCTCGCACCGAGTCTGGAAGTGGTGAAGAGATAGGCATGTCGCGAGGTTACTGCTCAACGGCACGGACGACTGTGCTGTTTGGCACAGGTGCGGGCACCGTAGAACCTCGCCTCAGCACCTCCCGTCAATCGTCGATGCCTACGACGGCGCGTGGTGGACTTTGTCCCGGTAGGCGATAACGAAGGCGGCGGCTTCCTCGCTGGTCACGAACCACCGCCGCGCGATGACGCGGCCGTCTTCCAACACTCGAATCTCGTAGCTCTTCGCTTCCCAATGGTGGGTCACGACGCAGGCCACCGCGCCGCGCTGCCACAACACAACCGGCTTCTTCTCCATCGAGACCCTGTTGAGAATCACCAAAGTCTCACAGCGCACGAGGGTCGGCCATCGCCCTGCGGATCGCATCGGGCAACTGCGTTACCGCCGACTCCTTCGATACGAGCGCGAATGCACCGACCCGAATCGCCTCCGCGTTTAAGGCAGGCTCGGGGTCCAACGTGACGTAAATCAACCGGGTCTGCGGGAACTGGAGCTTGATCTGGCGACCGGCCGCGAAGCCGTCCATCGCAGGCATGAAGATGTCTACGACCACCAGATCCGGTTGGAGACGACGTGTCTCACGCACGAGTGCTTCACCGTTCGTGACGGTGCCGATCACGTCGCAATCAATGCCGACCAGTCGAGCGAGGGTCGCGAGCATCGGCAGATGATCGTCAGCGATTAAAACTCTCGGACGGATGGAATGGGACATTGCGGGGGTCGAGCGGGTGCAGACAAACATGATGCAAACCGCCCCTGGCGTGCGGTTGCATCAACGGGCTAAGTCTACGGATGATGAGGTGATCTTTCAGTGGTTCCTTGTGGCAGAGTTCTTTAACGGGAGCATAAAAGGGGTGAGTCAAACACGCAACCGTGCGCCCGTGTGTGCGAGGTTTAAACACTCCGTTGCTACCGCAAGTTCTTTGTTCAGCGCAGCGACGCGTCACATCTCACGCCAGCAGTGGAACTCAGGCTTACGCAGTTCCGATCTCCATACTGCAGAGAGCGACGCGTAAAGTGCTACGCTGATTCATCCGTGAACAGTGAAAGCGTGCGATTCCGCGTACCGACGGCGTGTCCCCGATGCGGCGCTGTGGGCAGCATTCGCCTCGAACACACCATCCAAGGCCGTTCGGTTGAATTGACGTGGTGCTGCCACGTCTGCAACCACGCGTGGCCGGTCGCCGTTGACGAGCGGGAACTCACCGAGCGCCGTGGTGATGTGCGTGAGCGACGGCGCGTGGTTCGGAAGGACCGACGCGAAAAACGCTGACCGCGTTGGCCGCTAACCGCGCGAATATCGCCGTTCCAGGCACACCTGAAACTCGACCAACGCCGCGATGTGGCGCTTCCATGCCTCGACGTCGTGGCTCAGATTCAACAGCTCCTGCTCGGCGTAGAGGCGCTTGAACTCCGCTTCCAGCGCACGTCGCTCCTCGTCGTCGTCCACACTCTCGTCAAAGAGAGGGTCCACCAAAATTCTCTATCACGTCAGTGACCGATACGCACCCCATCGCTGTGCTTGAGGCACGCGGTCGGAGGTCGATTGGCCGCGATGGTAGGATGCCGACCGGCAGCGGGAGGATGCAGATGGACGATTGGAAGCTGGGCGACCGCGTTGACCATCCCACTTTCGGGAGCGGCACGGTGCTGGAGTGCAACGGGCAGCACACGGTAATTCACTTCGATCAGGGAGGTCGGCGGAAATTCGCATCCGCGATGGTCACACTGGTTCCAGGTGCGTCGGCATCGCCGTCGTCCACGTCGCAGCGTCCCCGAATGCCAGACCCGACACCCCGGCCCGTCGACGCACGGCCCCGAGCTGGTGTCGTTGACGACGTGCCTGCCACCATCGCTCACCTCGTCGCGCTGGCACGACGCAAGGTGGGCTCAGAGGACTCGCTGAATGAGTTCGTCGCCACAATGCGGAAGGCGTTGCCGGGCCCAACGCATCAACACGTCGGGCTGCTCTCGCGGATGCGCGTGCAGGCATTTCAGAACTGGCTGCTCGATGAGAATCCGAGGTGGCAGCTGACGGATGCCCAGCTCCTCGCCGTGATGCGCGTCGAGTTCCCGGTGGCGACCGGGCTCGTCCACACGGGGGACGCGGACACTGGACTGAAGCAGATGGCGGGGATTCGCGCCAATTACAACCGAGACGGGCACAATGGGCCTTCACCCATCTCGCGAGGGATGCCACTCTCGGTCAGCTACGGGACATTCTGATCACCAGCGGGTCTCCACAATCTGGTATGGTCGCGGGCCCCTCTCCCGCCTACTCTCACCCGAGATTGCAGAACCCCACAGCGTTGGCCGTCATCCTATGTGCGCTGGCGGCGGCGATCAGCTATCTCGCGGAACCACGCGGACGCATCGAGACGGCAAAGGTGTTTCTGGTGACGCTGGCGTTTCTCATCACGCTGATGGGACTCGGCGCGGTCTTCGGCAAGACACTCGGGGACTTCCTGCGCAACGTGAACGGGTGACGAGAATGCGGCTATGCCCACGGAACTCTGTGCTGCGCGTGATCGTCAGCTGCTGGGTGCTGCGTCAACGAGTCGCCGTCGAGAGGGTTCTGCGGTGTAAACGTCGAGGCTCAGGAGGGCGGCTGAGAGATCGCCAGAACGGCCCTCGCTCTCGCCGGGGCTATGCGGCGACGCGGTAGAATGCTCCAGCACTTCTGGCGCGGCCCGACCGTCGGCGTATACGCCCTTTGGTGCTGCACTTCAATAGTGGTCACCGGCGCGACACGGAGCACTCGCGCCAGGATCAGGAGAAGCCCATGCAATCGGCGCGTGATGCCATCCTTGAAGCCTACAAAGCGTTCGAAGAAGCATTCTTTCGAGGCGACGCTGACGCGCTTTCACAGATCTATGCCGACGATGCCGAATGGCTAGTGCCGGGGGTGCCGCCGATCCGTGGCCGGGCCACGATTGCGTCGGCGTGGAAGGGCGTCATCGGGTCGGGAGGCAACAGGGTCCGCGTGGACGTTCGTGAAGTCGAGGAATGCGGTGACTGGGCCTATGAGGTCGGCACGTTTACCGCCACTGCGCCACAGGGAACAACCCTGAACGCGGGAAAATACATCGTCGTCTGGAAGCGTGAGCCCACCGGCACATGGAAGACCCACCGGGACATCTTCAACTGGGACATCGCACCTTCAGGCCCGCCCACTTAGTAGCGTTCCCCTCGAACTGTGAGTGATCCGATCGCGTGGACGGTTTAACTACGCTGCTTGAGTCGTCCGACGTTCGAAGGCCGCAGGGCTCATGCGACCGGCCGACGAGTGCCGTCGCCGCTGGTTATAGAACACCTCGATGTAGTCGAACAACTCCGCCTTCGAGTCCCCGTGGCTCTGGAAGCGTTCGCCGAGCTCACCCTTGAGGGTCGAGAAGAACGCATCCATCACGGAGTTGTCGTAGCAGTTGCCGCGACGGCTCATGCTGCGGGTCATACCGTGCGCCGCGAGCACGGCCTGGTAGTCCTCGCTCGCGTAGGTCGAGCCCTGGTCCGAGTGATGAATCAAACCGACCTGAGGACAGCGCCGCTTCAACGCCATGTCGTGAGCGGCGGCTCCGCGCCGTGCGTGTGCTGGAGCGCCTTGAACGCCGTCTCATACCACTCGATGGTCGACGGCGTGACGTTCCGCAGATAGCGGCGTTGGGCGAGAAAGTCGGCAAACAGCTGGGACGTGGACAGAAGGTCCATGGGGCTCCTTCGAGCCCGCTGTCCGTATGCTGTTTTATCGGGGCACTGATTGCGCAGCAAGCAGTTGTGGTGCGCCCTGCAGGACTCGAACCTGCGACCTCCCTGGTTCGTAGCCGTATCCGAGCGCTTCGATGTGTTTTCGGACCGTGTGATATGGAGTGGTATCGCCGTGAGGGAATCAGACGCAGCGAGTGCGTCGTGAGTCAGTGCGTTTGCTACCACTTCACATCACGACGGGGCACAGAACTAGGCACAGCCGACCAGCCGTGACTACAGACTCCAGCAACGTGACGCCCAAGCCTCCCTAGTAGCAGTCGTTCGCGGCCGCCGACGCGTCTGAACGAGCAGGCCCGACCCCGTGTGAACGGCGCGCACTGTCTGCGGCGCAACCACCTCCGACTCGAAGGTCCGCGAACGTGCGCCGCGTCAGCGTGCGCGCCCCGCTCGGTACCCTCCCTGGCCCCCCCTCGCGCTCCTGAAAACGCAGTCCTTTCGCCCGCTGTTATTGGGGCGTTCATTCCTTCCCGAGGCCGTCCCGACGAAATCCGGGGGCGTTCGGTCACGGAAACAATGCCGTTGGACCGCTGTGTGTTCTTCTGGAGTGTCCCGAATGCCACATCGTGAGTCGGCCGAAGCCTGGTGACTGCTGCATCTACTGTTCGTATGGCGACCAACGGTGCCCACCCGTGCACGAGGACAGGCCCTGCCCCGGCGCGGCCACAAGGCAGTTATAAATGCCGAAACGGCATAGCTGCTGGCCTACATGTGGGCAAATCATCCAAACGGCCTCCGGTGCTGCAAACACACCGCGATGTCCCGTCAATCCAGCCTGAAGAAAGAAGGACCGCTATGGGCATCCCACATCGATGGCAGGAATCCAGTCGGGCGCTCGGTCGCACTCTCGCCGTTGCTCTCTGCGCCGGTTTGCTGGCCTTCGGGATAACCGGGCGCGGAATGGTGCTCGCCGAAACTGGCGCGCCGGAGTTCGCATACTCCGGTGACAACGGTCCTGGATTCTGGCACGAGACGCCAGGCTGGGAGGCCTGTGCGGGCACATCGCGCACGCAGCGACAGTCGCCCATCGACATCAACGACGTCGTGTTTGATCGGCACCTCGCACCATTGCAACTGCTGCTCCACGAGACACCGCTGGCGCTGACGAATAACGGTCACACCATCGAACAGGAGTACGAACCGGGCAGTTCGCTGACCGTGAACGGCGTGGTGTACGGCCTGAGTCAGTTCCACTTCCACAGCCTCTCCGAGCACACGGTCGCTGGCCAGCACGCGGCAATGGAACTGCACGCGGTCTTCGCCGATCCCACTTCCGATAACAAAGCAGTCGTCGGCCAGTTGTTCGTCATTGGCAAGGCCAATCGCTTTATCGCCGACCTGCTATCCCACGGTTTGCCCGCCAAGAGCGGCGATGACGTGAACGTCCATTCACAGTTGATCAATGTGGCGGACGCGCTGACCAGCACGTCGCGGTACTACACGTATGCAGGGTCGCTGACGACCCCGCCGTGTACCGAGACGGTGACGTGGTTCGTGCTTCACGAGTACGCGCATCTGTCGAGCGCGCAGTTCGATGCGTTCCGACACATCCTCGGCAACGACTTTCGGCCAGTGCAGATGCGGAACGGCCGCACGATTCGCAGCACCATGCGCGACGACGACGAGCAGTGATGCGGAGAAATTAGGGCGGGCCGCGGCGTTCGTGATGGCCGTGCGCCTCGCGCCTGCATCGGCGGTTGCTCGGCGAGGAGCCGCGTCCAGTATCCGAGTGCGATGCCCAGCGAGGTGTCGAGCATCGTCCATGACACCCTCGTCATCGCAGTCCCGATCCTTCTCGCGGTGTCGCCACTCCTCGAACGGCGTATTAACAAACGACCGAATACTGATCAGCTGATTTCGGCGTCAAAACGCGTCGACTCAGGCCTGATCTACTGGTGCCGTCGGAGCAGTTTCTTGACACAAGGCGAGGCGGGCCACGATCTCCGACACACGGCGGTGACGAGATTGTTAGAAGGCGGGTGTGTCGTTTCCGATCGTGGCCAGCCTCCTTGGGTGGAGTCCGAGCACGACCACGAAGATGGCGAAGTTACGGGCACATCGGTAGCAAGGCCCATCGTGATGCCGTCGCTGCGCTCCATCCTGCAACTGGAGGCAAAGACAGGGGCACAAAAGTGGGCACAGCGGCCGCAGCCTCAGAAGTTGCGAAAGCTGTAAACGATTGCTTTGATGTGGTGCGCCCTGCAGGACTCGAACCTGCGACCTCCTGGTTCGTAGCCAGACGCTCTATCCAACTGAGCTAAGGGCGCGTGAGGGTCGGACGAAAACCAGATCGTATCACAACGATCCGCTCGGCAAAAAGGCGGTCGTCGCCCAGCAGCAGCTTCAGCCTGCGCTGGAGTTCGCGCGCGGACCCCGCGTCGTGCGGATCGAGGCGCGTGGCGCCGGCGCCGCGACGCGAGAGCCACGAGAAGACCAGCGGCGCGAACCCATCCAGCGATCGCGCCTCCTCGCGCGGCGCGTTTGCCGGGCCGTCCGCGAAGAACTCTCGCAACGCAGTCACGTGCGCCGCGAGCCCGCTGCCGTCTCGTCGCGCGCGCAACAGCAGCACAGCGCCGTTCATGCGGACACCGAGCAGTTCCACCGAATCGGCCGAAGCCGATGGCAGCACGACGAGCGTGTCGCGCAACAGCGCCGCGGGCACCGCGCGCGTGTCGATCGACGGTTCGGACACCTGCACGTTCGCTGGAGGCGCGAGCGCGCGAATCCACTCCGCTTCGCGCAGCAGCGCTTCGATTTCCGATCCCACCTCGACCCAGTCCGCGTCAACCGCACGCGTAAACGCCGCTCCAAGCTGCCGCCAGCGGCGCGCAGCGAAATGCGTGCGCAGCCGCCTCCTGATGTGGTTCGCCTTGCCGACGTAGAGTGCGCGCCCACCGGCATCGCGCAGCACGTACACGCCAGGCGAGGCCGGTGCGCGCTCGCAAATGCGCTCGCCGATGCGCAGCCACGCGTCGCGTCGATCCTCGAGGACGAGCGCCTGTTCGACGAGCCGTTTCGCGAGCGCCGCCGGCGCGTTGCGGATGCCGAGCACCTCGGAGGCGAGCCGCACGTAGTCGAGCGGCGCGCCCATCTCGCTCATCCGCTCGAGGAGGCGGTCACGGAGCAACATCTCACCGACATACTAAATTGCTAATTGCCGATTGCTAATTGCAAATCTGAATCGGGAATGGCGAAATCGCGAATCGCGAATCGCAAAAGTGCCAATCGCCCATCGCCTATCGCCCACTCGTCGCCTATAGCCCATCGCCCATCGCCCATCGCCCAGTACAATGTGCCCCGATGCG
>Ga0207701_10008513_pt1 | contig 10133 bp, 8 predicted proteins | sample KBSSwiSSwithPhiX_FD_184294 | JGI IMG/M metagenome (GOLD analysis project Ga0207701, IMG submission 184294) | Switchgrass rhizosphere bulk soil microbial communities from Kellogg Biological Station, Michigan, USA, with PhiX - S5 (SPAdes) (version 2) | ecosystem: Environmental > Terrestrial > Soil...
GCGTCGGGAGTGTCCTCGACAAATGACTCCCGACCCCATTTCAGATATGTCAGTGCGCTTTCGAATCCTCGTGGCGGTGGCGTTCGCGCTGCTCGCCGTGTCGCGCGCCGGAGCCCAGGCGCCGTCACTCGAAGACGTGCTGCGGCGGGCGGACGGGTACCTGAGGGTCTGGGTCCCGCAGCTCGCCAACATCGTCTCCAGCGAAGCGTACGAACAGCGCTTACTGACCGCTTCTGCCATCGGCCCGCGTCCACGCCGCCTCAAGTCCGATGTCCTCCTCGTGCGCCGCCCTGGCAGCATCAATTGGATCCTGTTCCGCGACGTCGTGGAGGTCGACAGCCGCCCACTCACCCATCAGCCTGACCGGCTGCTCAAGCTGTTCGTGTCGCAGGCCGCGGATGCCGAGGAACAGGCCCGTCGCATCGCGGCCGACGGCCTTCAGTACCATTTTCCCGGCGCGACGGCCTCGAGCACCAACCCGTTCCTCGGCATCGCGCTGATGCAGGGCACCTATCAATCCCATTTTCGCTTCCGTCTGGGCGACGCCGAGCGCTCACTCGGCCCACGGGTGCGGGCGCTTCGTTTCCAGGAGATCGAGGAGACCGAACCCGCTGATCAGTCGGGGCCACGGAAGCTGCCCCCGCTCCTCACCGATGCCGGCCGTGTGCAGGGTACCGTCTGGCTCGATGTCGAGACCGGAGAAATCGTGAAGACGGACGCCCGGATGGCGCTCGAATCCGGGCCGGTGTCGACCACGAAGACGACATTCGCCCGCGACGAGCGTCTCGGCATCCTGGTGCCCAAGGAGATGCGCACGGAGTGGCGCAACTTCAGCGGGACGGCCAAGTACTCCAATTACCGGCGGTTCGAAGTGCGCACGACGGAAGTCCCGGACCTCACGACCATCAAGCCATGAACGCGGCTCGGGGCCCGTTCCGGCCCTGGCTGAAATTCATTTCAGGCCGCGTCGACCTCCACCGCGGCCTGTCCGGGAAGCTACAATAGGTAAAAGGAGCTCGTAATGGCTTTCCCGGGAACTGGCAAGATCTGGATGAACGGCAGGCAGGTGGAGTGGAAGGACGCCAATATCCACGTGGCCTCGCACGTCATTCACTACGGGAGCGGGGTCTTCGAGGGCGCGCGCTGTTATGAGACCAAGCGCGGATCCGCCTGCTTCCGGCTTGACGCTCACATGCGACGCCTCATGGATTCCGCGCGGATCTACCGCATGGACGTCCCTTACACGCAGGCACAGCTCACCGATGCGGTCGTCGATCTGATCAAGGTCAATCAGTTCAAGGCGTGCTACATCCGTCCGCTCGTCTACCGCGGCTACGCACAGCTCGGCGTGAATCCGGAGGGTTGCCCGGTCGACGTGGCGATCATGCTGTGGGAATGGGGATCCTATTTCACCAAGGAGGCCCTCGAAGTCGGGCTGGACGTCAAAGTCTCCACCTGGGCGCGCATCGCTCCGAACACCATGCCGGGCATGGCCAAGAGCGTGGCCAACTACGCCAACTCACAGCTGATCAAGATGGAGGCGGTCGCTGAAGGATATGCCGAGGGCATCGCGCTCGATACCCAGGGGAACCTCAGCGAAGGCAGCGGCCAGAACATCTTCGTCGTGCGCGAAGGGATCATCTACACGCCACCCGTCGGCTCGTCGATCCTTGCCGGCATCACCCGAGACTCGGTCGTCACGATTGCCCGCGATCTCGGGCTCGAGGTCCGCGAACAGGTGATGCCACGCGAGATGCTCTACATCGCAGACGAGGTGTTCTTCGTCGGCACGGCCGTCGAGGTGACGCCGATCAAGTCGGTGGACCGGATCAAGGTCGGAGCGGGTCGGCGGGGACCGATTACCCAGGTCCTCCAGCAGCGGTTCTTCGACATCGTTGGCGGCGAGGCGCCGGATACGCACGGCTGGCTCCAGTACCTGGAGTCGTCCGAGCCGGCTACATCCCGCGTCGCCACCCGCCGATAAGACGAGGGCGGACCGGACGGTCCGCCTCGTTCCTGTTTTCCGGAGTCGCTGCAAGCGTATGCACGTCAACGACTTACTCAAGACGGCCGTCGAGGCTGGCGCTTCCGACCTGCACTGCAAGGTCGGCAGCTTCCCCATGATGCGCGTGCGCGGCCAACTGATGCCCGCATCGGAAGAGAAGCGCCTGGACCACGAGGACATGCTCGCCATGGCCGCTGCGGTCCTGCCGACCGCCCATCGGGAACGTTTCAAGGAGCAACACGAAGTCGACCTGGCCTACAGCGTCACCGGGCTCGGCCGCTTCCGCTGCAACGCCTTCCAGCAGCGCGGCACGATCGGAATGATCTTCCGCGTCATCCCGGTGCGCGTCGCGACGATCGACGAGCTGGCGCTGCCGCCCGTCCTCAAGAAGATCGCGGCCGAGGAGCGCGGGCTGATTCTGGTGACCGGCACCACCGGCAGCGGCAAGAGCACCACGCTGGCCGCGATGGTCGACGAGATCAACTCGACGCGCGCGACGCACGTCATGACCATCGAGGATCCGATCGAGTACCTGCACCGCGATCGGCGATCCATCGTCAACCAGCGAGAAATCGGCGTCGACACCGACTCGTTCTCGCACGCCCTGCGCAGCGCGCTGCGACAGGACCCGGACGTGATTCTCGTCGGCGAAATGCGCGACTTCGAGACGATCCAGACGGCGCTGCTCGCCGCAGAAACCGGTCACCTCGTCTTCTCGACGCTCCACACCATCGACGCGACCGAGACGATCAACCGCATCATCGCGGTCTTTCCGCCGCACCAGCAGAAGCAGATCCGCCTCCAGCTCTCGAGCGTCCTTCGCGCGGTGCTGTCGCAGCGCCTGATCCCACGCACCGATGCCAAGGGACGGGTGCCGGCGGTCGAGGTTCTCATCACCACCCCGTACATCCGCGAGTGCATCGTCGACAAGGAGAAGACGCATCTGATCCATGGCGCGATCGCGGCAGGGACGTCGCAATACGGGATGCAGACGTTCGATCAGTCGATCTTCAGCCTCTTCGAAAAGGGCTATGTCTCGTACGAAGAGGCGCTGCGCTGGGCCTCGAACATCGACGAGTTCAAGCTGCGCGTGCAGGGCATCCAGACGACGGCGGAGCTCGCGCGCGAGAAGATGCAGCGCGAGATGCCGACCGCAACCGCCGCCTCTCCGAAAATCACGAGGTTCGGCTCGTAACACCGGACCTGAAACCGGTCCCGCTGAGGCCGGACCCCACGTACCATAGCACCGTGGACGACGCGTATCTGGCCGCCGTCAGGATGCTCGCGCGGCGTGAGCTCTCGGAAGCTCAGGTCCGGCAGCGTCTTGCCCGGAAGGCCTTTGCCGCAGACGCCATCGATGCGGCCGTCGACCGCCTCAAAGCCGAGCGCACAATCGACGATGCGCGCGTGGCCGGCGCGATTGCGCGCATGGAAACCTCGATCCGGAAACGCGGCTTGCTGCGCGTCCGTCAGCGGCTCTCAGCAGCAGGGATCACCGGAGCGGTAGCGGATGCGGCCATGGACGAAGTCGCCAGCGAGGTTGACCAGGATGCGCTGTTGTCCCATGCGCTCGAGCGTCGCCTCGGCGGGCGCCCGGGCATTGCCGACGAGCGCGAACGGGCAAGGCTGTATCGACAGCTGACCGGCCAGGGCTTCGAAAGCGACCGCGTGCTGCGGCTCCTGCGATCCCGTCGCCACGAGTGAGCCCGAGCCGGCGGGTACAATACCGGTAATGACGTCCAAAGAGATCCGCGCGTCCTTCCTCTCGTACTTCGAGCAGCACGGCCATCGAGTCGTCCCGAGCTCGTCACTCGTGCCCGACAACGATCCGACGCTGCTCTTCACCAACGCGGGGATGAATCAGTTCAAGGACGTCTTCCTTGGCCGCGAAACGCGGGACTACACGCGTGCCGCCTCGTCACAGAAGTGCATGCGCGTCAGCGGCAAGCACAACGACCTCGACAACGTCGGGCCGTCGTTCCGGCATCACACGTTCTTCGAGATGCTGGGGAATTTCTCCTTTGGCGACTACTTCAAGCGTGACGCCATCCCCTTCGCCTGGAGGCTGTTGACCGAGGTCTGGGGCCTCCCCGCCGATCGGCTGTTCGCGACCGTCTTCAAAGGCGAATCGGGGATCCCTCGTGACGAGGAGGCGTTCGACACCTGGCGCAAGTTCCTTCCGGTTGAACGCATCGGCGAGCTCGGTGCTGCGGACAACTTCTGGCAGATGGGCGATACCGGTCCGTGCGGCCGGTGCTCCGAGATCTACTTCTTCCGTGCCGAGCTGCCATGCGCGGAGGAAGCGTCCGGCGCCGCATGCCGTGGACTCGAGTGCAACTGCGGCCGCTATACCGAGATCTGGAACAACGTCTTCATGGAGTTCGACCGTCAGGCCGACGGCAGATTCAACCGGTTGCCGGCGCCGTCCATCGACACCGGCATGGGCCTCGAGCGCGTCACGGCGGTGCTGCAGGGCAAGCTCTCGAACTACGAGACCGATCTGTTCACTCCGATTCTCGGCGCCATCGGCGCGCTGACCGGCACCGTGCATCGCGGCACCATGGATCCCGGCGATATCTCGATGCGGGTGATCGCCGATCACCTCAGGTCGATGACCTTTCTCATCGCCGACGGTGTCGTCCCCTCGAACGAGAAACGCGGCTACGTGCTCCGCAAGATCATGCGGCGGGCGATGCGGCACGGCAAGCGGCTCGGCGCAACGACGCCGATTCTGCACGGCCTCGCGGATACCGTGATCGCAGAGTTCGGCCAGGCGTATCCCGAGCTGCGCGCCGGCCGCGAGACGGTGATACAGGTGATCCGCAGCGAGGAAGAGCGCTTCGACACGGTCCTCACCGCCGGTCTGCCGCGTCTGGAGGACGTACTCGAACGCGCGGCGGCGGGGAACGGCATCGTCGCGGGCGACGACGCGTTCCGTTTGTACGATACCTACGGCCTGCCGCAGGACTTCATCGAGGACATGATCGACGAGCGCCACCTGACGCTCGACCGCGATGCGTTCACGCGCTCCATGACGGTGCAGAAGGAGAAGGCGCGGGCCAAGAGCACGTTCAAGAGCGGCGCGCAGACGGCCGCGTGGACCGCCCCCGCGGATGTGGAGCAGCAGCTTGCCGCCGTCGGCGAGAACGTGTTCCGCGGTTACGACCTCGTGTCGCTGAATACGCAGGTCGTCGCGCTGTTCGATGCCGACCGGCGGCATACGACGCGTCTCACGGACGGTGGTTTCGTCGCCCTGGCGGAGACGCCGTTCTATCTCGAGGCCGGCGGTCAGGTGTCCGACGTCGGCACGCTCAGCGGGCCGCAGGGAGTCGCCGAGGTCGCGGCCGTTATCCGGGCGCCAGGGTGGCCACGCCTGCACGCCGTCCAGATGCGCGACGGATTTCTGGAGGAGCGCGACATGGTCACCGCCGCTGTGGCGACGCCCGTGCGCGACGCGACCCGCCGCAATCACACCGCCACCCATCTGCTGCACGCGGCGCTGCGACAGGTGCTCGGCGCGCACGTCAAGCAGTCGGGATCGCTCGTGGCGCCAGACCGTCTGCGCTTCGACTTCGTTCATTTCAGCGCGCTGGAGCCGCAGCAGCTGCTCGAGATCGAACGCATCGTGAACGAGCAGGTGCTCCGCAACACGCCGGTGCTGACCGAGGTCAAGAACACGCAGGAGGCGATGGCCTCGGGAGCCATGGCGCTCTTCGGTGAGAAGTACGGCGACCGCGTGCGCGTCGTCTCCGTGCCGGGCTTCAGCCTCGAGCTCTGCGGCGGCACGCACGTCAGGGCGACCGGCGACATCGGCCTCTTCGCGATCGTCTCGGAGAGCGGGGTGGCCGCCGGCGTGCGGCGCATCGAAGCCATCACTGGACTCGACTCGCTGAAGGCGCTCCAGCGCGATCGTGACGAGATTGCCCGCGCGGCGGCCGCGCTCAATACGCGGCCGGGTGAGCTGACCGCGCGCATCATCGCCCTGCAGGACGAAGCGAAGAAGCTGACGCGAGACCTGCAACAGGCGCGCATGAAAGCCGCGATGTCGGGGGGCGCCGCAGGCGCGCCCGACGAGCCGGTGGACGTAGCCGGGATCAAGCTCGTCGCTCGTGAGGTCACCGGCGTGGACAAGGACGGATTGCGCGCGCTCGTCGATCGCCTGCGCGATCAGATCAAGAGCGGCGTCGTGGTGCTCGCCGCACCCGGCGACGGCAAGGTCGTAATCGTCGTCGGCGTCACGCCGGATCTGACGAAGAAGGTTCCGGCCGGTCAGGTCGTCAAGCAGCTGGCGCCGATCGTCGGTGGCGGCGGTGGCGGTCGTCCCGATTTCGCCGAGGCCGGCGGGAAGGATGCGGCCAAGGTCGGTGAGATGCTGGCCGCCAGCCGCGGCGTCGTGGAGAAGCTGCTGACCACGTAGGCCGGCTCCCAAGGGGAGCCGGCCTACAGCTCCCTCGCGGTGGCCACGACGTCGACGCTCTCCCGGTTGCGCGAGGGCCGTATCTTCGGCGTCACGAACCGGTTCCACCACATGATCGTGCCGGTCACGAACATCACCGCCGGCACGAGCCCGACGATCGCCCACAGCGCCTTCAACGGCGCGCTCCGCCACCGGCCGAAGTGAAAGCGGACGAGCCACTGCAGGAAAATGTCTCCGGCGCGATCACCATAGTCGGTCACCGGATCGGAGACCGCGTCGACGAAGTCAGCGAACGGATCCGGAATCCCGAGATAAATGCCGGATATGCCCCACACGAGCATGAAGAGGAACAGCCAGAACCCGAGCGCGCTGTGCAGGTCCCAGTTGAACAGCTTCCACCCGTTGCCCAGGCGCACACCGAGCGACCGGCGCCAGCGGCTCACCCCCGGCCACCAGACGATCAGGCCGGTAAGCACCGACACCGTGAACACGATGCTGCCGATGCCGTTCCACGTCTTGCCCGGACGATCGAAGAGGAGCTCGTCGTGCAGGCGCGCGACCCACATCAGTTGAAGCTCGCCCTTGGTGACCGCATCGCCCAGATCCTCGCCGGTGTACGGATTGAACAGCCGCTCCTTCTTGATGCCGTCCTTCTCGGCCCACACTTCGATGACCGGACTGCGGCGGCTGATCCGCTCACCCACGCGTGTGATCGTCCAGCCGGGAAACTGCCGTTCGGCGGCCGCGCGCAGCTGTTCCCTGGGAAGCGCCGGCTTGCCAGCCACGAATGCCGGGCGCGGCGTGGCCAGATAGCGATCCAGCTCGTTGCGGTAGACGAGCACGCTGCCGGTGATGCTGAGCATCACGACGTAGAGTCCCAGCGCGATGCCCGACCAGAGGTGAATCTGGAAAAGGGCGCGGCGCAGCCAGATGCGTTGCGGCGCGCGCCAGGCGCGCTGCCACAGGCTCATTGGCCGATCGCCTCGAGCTCGATCCATCGTGCCAGCGCCTCTTCCAGCTCCACGTGAATGGCGTCGATGCGCGCGAGCACCGACGTGATGTGATCCGCCGGAGACTTGTAGAACTCGGCTCCGGCCGCTTCTTCCTGCAGCCGCCGCTGCTCGCCTTCGAGCAGCTCGATACGCGCGGGCAACGCAGCATACTCGCGTTCCTCGCGAAATGTCTTCTTGCGGCCCGCCCTCGCGCCTCCGGCGCTTCGGCGCGGCAGGCTCTGATCCGCCGGGCCTGCGTCCCGGGTCGCCGGGGCCAAAAGGCCCCGGCCTACATCCGCCGCCGACTGCCGAAGATAATCCTGCCACCCGCCGACGTACTCCACGATCCGGCCGCTCCCTTCGAAGGCGAGCGTGCTGGTCACGATGTTGTCGAGGAACTCGCGATCGTGGGTCACGAGCAGCACCGTCCCGTCGAAATCATCGAGCAGCTCCTCGAGAAGCTCCAGTGTCTCGATGTCGAGATCGTTGGTCGGCTCATCGAGCACCAGCACATTGGCCGGCTGCGCAAACAGCCGCGCGAGCAGCAGCCGATTGCGCTCGCCGCCGGAGAGTGCCTTGACCGGTGATCGCGCCCGCTCGCGTGGAAACAGGAAGTCCGCCAGATAGCCGAGGACGTGCCGCGGCCGGCCGTTGACGGTCACTGTATCGCCGTCGGCCACGCTTTCGGCCACGGTGCGCTCCGGATCGAGCTGCTGCCGCTGCTGATCGAAGTAGGCGACGGCCACTCGCCCGCCACGACGCACTTCCCCGCTGTCTGGTTCGATCTCTCCGGTCAGCAGCCGCAGCAGCGTGGTCTTGCCGGACCCGTTCGGTCCGATCAACCCAATCCGATCGCCGCGCAGGATCCGCGTCGAGAAGTCTGCGATGACGGTAGCGTCGCCGTAGGCGAGCGACACTGCCTCCGCTTCGAAGACCAGGCGGCCACCCGCGTCGCCGCGGTCGACTGTCATCTTGACCTGTCCGCCCTGCGTCCGCCGGGCCGCGCGCTCGGCGCGCAGCGCCATCAGCGCACGCACGCGTCCCTCGTTGCGTGTGCGGCGCGCCTTGATGCCCCGACGCAGCCACGCTTCCTCTTCGGCGAGCTTCTTGTCGAGCCGTTCGAGGTCGCGTGCCTCGACATCGAGCGCAGCGGCTTTGCGTTCGAGGTAAATCTCGTAGGATCCCGGCCACGACGTCAGCCGCCCGCGATCGAGCTCGATGATGCGAGTCGCCACCCCTCGCAGGAACGCCCGATCGTGCGTGACGAACAGCAGCGCGCCACCGAAATCGGCGACGTAGCGCTCCAGCCATTCGATGGCGTCGATGTCGAGATGGTTCGTCGGCTCGTCGAGCAGCAGCAGGTCCGGTTCGGCGACGAGCGCCCGACCGAGCAGCACACGCCGGCGCCACCCGCCAGACAGCTCACGCACCCGACGCTCGGCCGGCAGTCCCAGCCGCGAGAGGATCACGTCGATCTTGTATGCGGTCCCGTCGTGCGCGTTGGCACCGAGACCTGACGCCACCTCCTCTCGCACCGTGTGCGCAGACTCGAACGGCACGTCCTGCACCAGCCGGGCAACGCGGGTTCCCGGCGCGCGCCACGCCGTCCCGGCATCGGGCGCCAGCTCGCCGGCGACGATGGAGAGGAGCGTCGACTTGCCGGTGCCATTGCGTCCGATGAGCGCCAGCCGTTCACCGGCATCGACACGCAGGTTCACGTCATCGAGCAGCGGCAGGTGGCCATAGGCGTGGGAGACATGATCGAGGGTCAGGATGGGCATCTAATCCAGGAATCAGGAATCAGGAATCAGGAAACAGGAGGAATCAGGGATCAGGGATCAGGAAACATTGAAACCAACCGATAGATCGGACAGCGCTCATGCCGTCCCGCCTCGCCATTCTCGCCGCTTGCGCCCTTCTGCTCACGGCGACGTCCGCGCGCGCGCAAATCTACGCAGGCCGCGACGCCAACGGCACCTGGGTCCTCTCCGACAAGCCGATCGACGTGCCGACCGACGTCTACGTCGTCCCCGGTGCCCCGTCCATTCGCACGACGAGGCCGGTGGAAGCGCCAGACGAGGCCGACGCCCTCGACGACCTGATCGTCACCCACGCCTCGAAACAGGGCCTTCGTCCCGAGCTCGTCCGCGCGGTCATTCAGGTCGAATCGGGGTTTAACGCACGGGCGCGGTCGTCGAAAGGCGCCATGGGCCTCATGCAGCTCATGCCGGCGACGGCCCGGACCCTGGGCGTGACGCGCCCCTATGACCCGGAGGACAACATTCGCGGCGGCACGAGGTACCTGAGGATGCTCCTGGACCGCTATCAAGGGGATGAACGGCTGGCTCTGGCAGCGTACAACGCCGGGTCTGGCGCCGTCGACCGCTTCGGTGGCACCGTGCCGCCCTTTCGCGAAACCCGCGATTATGTTCGCAAAGTCGGCGCGGCGGCGGACGGCACGCGTGGCGGCAGCGGCGCCGCCTCTGTGCCTCAGGGCAAGCTGGTTATCTACAAAAGCCTCGAGATTGTCGATGACCGCGTGATTCCCCGCTATGGCACGGAGCCGCCGAAGGCGGGCACCTACGATATCGTCAAACGGAACAACGGTTGGTAGCGTCCCTTTGGTGCTAAAATCGATACTTTGTCATTTCCCCGCCAGGCGGGACAGACGAGGACTCGAGGATAGTGGCCAAGCGAACGAAATCCGCCCTCAAGGCGA
>Ga0207701_10008514_pt1 | contig 10133 bp, 7 predicted proteins | sample KBSSwiSSwithPhiX_FD_184294 | JGI IMG/M metagenome (GOLD analysis project Ga0207701, IMG submission 184294) | Switchgrass rhizosphere bulk soil microbial communities from Kellogg Biological Station, Michigan, USA, with PhiX - S5 (SPAdes) (version 2) | ecosystem: Environmental > Terrestrial > Soil...
GGGGTTGATGTTACCGAAACAAACTTGAGAAATGATATTAATACATTATGGCAGGGCGTTGAATGGGATTGGTTTCGGCAAAATGGAAAAAAAGTTTTGTATTGGAACTGGAGCCTTAATTCAGGCTTTGCTGTAAATGTGCCAATACAAGGTTGGAATGAATGCTTAATAACCTATGTGCTTGCCGCGTCTTCACCAACACATTCAATAACAAAACCGGTATACGATAGTGGCTATGCGAGAAACGGCGCTATGATCAATAATAGCACATATTATGGTTACCAGCTTCCGCTTGGTCCTGCTTTTGGTGGTCCATTATTTTTTGCACATTATTCTTTTCTTGGCATTAACGCGAATGGATTAAATGACTTTTATGCTAATTACCAGGCGCAAACTTTAAATCATACAAAGATCAATTATCAATATTGTGTAAATAATCCGAAATCCTGGTATGGCTATAGCAATTTATGCTGGGGCTTAACAGCAAGCGATATTCAAAATGGGTATACGGCTTCATCTCCAACAAACGACGTAGGTGTGATCGCACCAACTGCGGCTATTTCATCGTTGCCTTATACTCCTGCCGAATCTATGAATGCACTCAAGTTCTTCTATTATAAATTAGGAGATAAGCTATGGGGACAATATGGTTTTAAAGATGCATTTAATTTACAGAATATTTGGTTTGCTGATTCTTATTTAGCAATTGACGAAGGACCAATTATAGTGATGATCGAAAATTATCGTAGTGGTTTATTATGGAATTTATTTACCAGTTGCCCTGAAGTAAAAACAGGAATGCTGCTTTTGGGATTTAATGCTCCCTACCTATGAAATTATTTTGTGATGAAACAAAGAATAGTTAATAGTACCAGCATTTCAGAAAGAAACAAGAGGATCAAAGCAGGGTGATCAAATAAGTATTAAATTTCAACTATAATATTGTTATCACTGTTCAAAAAATGCTTGATCATATGAAAAAAATCATCTTCGTAGGTTTAGCTGTCCTTATGTATGCATGTACAGAAACCAAAAATGAATCTGCACAGACAGCTCCCGCATTTTCAGTTGAAGGAAAAAAAGTTTTTGTTTACACTACAGCTGACAGTACTAATCTCCGTCTTTCTTCATCAGGCGAACTTGAGTTTAAAGAAAAAGGTCAACCTTTCGAAAATGAAATATCAGTTTTTATTGATCCATCTAAAACCTATCAATCATTTTTAGGTATAGGAGGAGCATTAACGGACGCATCTGCAGAGACATTCTCAAAATTGCCAAAAGACAAACAACAGGAATTTCTCAAAGCATATTATGATAAAGAAAGTGGGATCGGTTATACACTTGGCAGAACTAATATTCATAGTTGTGATTTTAGCAGCGACACTTATACTTATGTTACGGAAGGTGATAAAGAATTAAAATCATTTAATATTGAACATGATAAGAAATACAGGATCCCATTTATAAAAGAAGTAATGAATGCGGCAGGTGGAAAGCTTACATTATTTGCAAGCCCCTGGAGTCCACCGGCCTGGATGAAAGACAACAATGATATTTTACATGGCGGAAAATTAAAACCTGATTTTTATCAAAGCTGGGCCAACTATTATACAAAATTTATTAAGACGTATGAAAAAGAAGGTATCCCGGTCTGGGGTATCAGTATTCAAAACGAACCGATGGCAACTCAAAAATGGGAAAGTTGCATTTATACAGCAGATGAAGAAAAAGATTTTTTGAAAAATTTTCTTGGCCCAACAATGAAGAATGAAGGATTAGCTGATAAAAAAATAATCATGTGGGATCATAATCGTGACCTGATCTATCAGCGGGCAGAAACATACTTTAATGATCCCGATGTATCGAAATATGCATGGGGTATTGGATTTCATTGGTATGAAGACTGGAGTGGCGGGGAGCAAATGTTTAGCAACCTGAAAAAAGTAAATGATGCCTTTCCTGATAAACCATTACTATTTACAGAAGGATGCAACGGACCGTTTAATATGCAACAGATTAATGATTGGAAATGGGGCGAACGTTACGGTAAATCAATGATCAATGATTTTAACGGCGGTGCTGTTGGCTGGACCGATTGGAATGTATTACTAGACGAGACCGGGGGCCCTAATCATGTTCAGAATTTTTGCTATGCACCGGTTCATGCAGATACAAAAACCGGTCAATTGATCTATATGAATTCTTATTATTATATAGGGCATTTCTCAAAATTTATTAAGCCGGGTGCAAAAAGAATAGTCAGCAGCCCAAGCCGCAGCCAGTTACTTACGACTGCATTTAAAAACGAGGACGGAACAGTTGTCGTGGTTGTAATGAATGAAAAAGATATCAAAACGCCTTTCTTTTTATGGATAAATGGAAAAGCAGCAGAAACAACAGCATTGCCACATTCTATAAATACTTATGTAATAAAATAAAAACAGTGTTCACGGAATCAGCTAAGCAATTAACAGTTTCTGGCAATGATCAGTATTTATGAATTAAAATTTTTGACCATGTTGAGATTTATTTCCATTGCTGCGGTACTATTTATCTTCAATAGCTGTTCATCGCAAAAACAAAAAAAGGAAACTGCCTATAATAAATTCTCAATTTCCGATTCTGCATTATTAGATTCGGTGCAATGGCGAACGATCAAATATTTTACGGACGGCGCCGAACCTGTAAGTGGCATGGGCCGTGAACGTTTTCATACAGATGATAATTACCCGGAGCATGACAAGAACATCATAACAAGTGGTGGAAGCGGATTTGGGGTGATGAGTTTGCTAGTAGCAATAGAAAGAAAATTTATTTCAAGAGAAGAAGGATTGCAACGCCTGGAAAAGATCGTTCATTTTTTAGAGACCGCAGATCGTTTTCATGGTGCATGGCCGCATTGGTGGAATGGAGAAACAGGAAAAGTAAAACCATTTGGCAAAAAAGATAATGGAGCTGACCTGGTAGAAACATCATATATGTTACAGGGTTTGCTTTGTGTTCGTCAGTATTTCAAAGATGGAAATGAAAAAGAAAAAGAGTTGGCGCAAAGAATCGATAGGCTATGGAAAGCAGTGGAGTTCGATTGGTTTCGCAATGGAAAAAATGTTTTGTACTGGCACTGGAGTCCCGGCTATGAATGGCAAATGAATTTCCCCGTACGTGGATATAATGAATGTTTAATAATGTATGTGCTTGCTGCATCATCCCCTACACATGGCGTTCCTGCAGAAGTATATCACCAGGGCTGGGCGGATAGCGGAAAAATAAAATCACCGCATACAGCATTAGGATATCAATTAGAGTTGCGTTACCAGGGAAATCCACCGAATGGGGCGCCATTATTCTGGTCGCAGTATTCATATCTTGGTTTAGATCCCCGTGGATTAAAAGATCAGTATGCAGATTACTGGAAAGAAAACACCAATCAGACACTTATTAATTATACATGGTGTGTAAACAATCCAAAGAAATATAAAGGCTACGGTAAAAACAATTGGGGATTAACAGCCAGTTATTCTAATAAATTTTATGCAGCACATGCTCCGGATGAAAAAAATGACCTGGGAGTAATAACGCCAACTGCAGCGTTATCATCTTTTCCTTATTCACCCAAACAATCCATGGCAGCATTAAAACATTGGTATTATGATATGAATGATAAACTGTGGGGGCCTTATGGTTTTTATGATGCATTCAGTGAAACTGATAATTGGTTTCCTGTAAAATATTTAGCTATTGACCAGGGGCCAATACCAGTTATGATTGAAAATTATAGAAGTGGTTTGCTTTGGAATTTATTTATGAGTTGCTCCGAAGTACAAAATGGTTTAAAGAAATTAGGGTTTACATCACCCGTCATAAAATAATTGTGATATGACAAACTTCAATTTGACAGCAGCGCAGACCGCCACCTATCAAAAAGATGGATGCCTGGTAGTAAAAGATTTTTTAAGTAATGAAGAAGTAAGGAAGCTCCAGGATATTGCGTTTGAAGATGGTGTAATGCGCAAACATGCATTTGATCTGAATGATCAAACAGGAAAAAAAACAAAGCTTACGCTTTGGTATAAACCCGGCAACGATACATATGGTTTGCTTACAAGAAGCAGCCGCATTATCGGGTCAGTTGATAAGTTGATGGATGGCGATTCGGCAGTTTGTCATTTTCATAGCAAACTGATGCAAAAGGAGCCAAAAGTGGGTGGTGCATGGGAGTGGCACCAGGATTATGGCTATTGGTATAAGAACGAGTATTTACTTCCGGAACAAATGATGTCAGTGATGATCGCTATCACTGATGCAAATAAAGCAAATGGTTGTTTGCAGGTAATTAAAGGATCGCATAAAATGGGAAGGATCGAACATGGCTTTGCAGGTGAGCAGGTTGGTGCATCGCAACATTATGTTGACCTTGCTTTAAAAACAATGGAACTTGCATATGTTGAGATCAAAGCCGGTGATGCGTTATTTTTTCATTCTAACATTTTGCATCGTTCTGAAGCCAACATATCTGATACAGCAAGATGGTCGCTGATCGCTGTTTATAATCGAGCAGCAAATATTCCTTACAATGAGCCATCGCAATCTAGCACTGTTCCTGTGGAGATAGTTCCTGATGAAGCTTTGTTGAATTGGGATACAGGATCTATTGATGAGAATGCAAATTTTCTTGAAAAAGAGAAAGACGAAGCGCTTAAATGAAAAATTTTTTTTCACCATATCCTCTTTGGCAAACAACCGGTCTTACTTTAGTTAGATGTGCTGTCGGCGCATTTCTTATTTATCATGGGTGTGAAATTTTCAATGAAGCAATTATAAATAAATACTTGCAATGGGATCAATTCAAAAATTCAAGCGGAAAATTATTGGTATATAGTGGAAAAACTGGTGAGCTTATCGCAGGCATTTTATTTGTACTCGGTTTATTTATGCGGGTCGCATGCCTGCTCATCATTGGCGTAATGTGTTATATCACTTTTTTTCTTGGTAAAGGAATTATCTGGTATGATGATCAACATCCATTCCTGTTTGTATTGCTTGCCATCGTTTTCTTTTTCACAGGCCCCGGAAATTTTAGTTTAGATAAAATGATCTTTAAAAAAAGTTGAGTTGAGAAAATTAAAAATGATACCAACAATTGTAACTCCGGTTAAACATCATTGCGTCGCAATCCGTTCATCTGCAATACTACTATTATGCTTTTTTATAAGCAGCCAATTACCGGCACAACAAAAAACTTATTGCAACCCAATCAATATAGATTATGGCTACACTCCTATTCCCAATTTTTCTGAATGGGGCCGCCATCGTGCTACTGCTGATCCTGTAATTGTATTATACAAGAATGATTATTATTTGTTCAGCACCAACCAATGGGGTTATTGGTGGAGCAGCGATATGCTCAATTGGAATTTTGTTTCAAAAAAGTTTTTGCGTCCATGGAATACCGGTACCTACGATGAGCTCTGCGCACCGGCAGTTGGTATTGTTGGCGATACTATGCTTGTTTTTGGTTCCACCTACAACAGCAAGTTCACTTTATGGATGAGTACAAATCCAAAAGCCAATGAATGGAAACCACTTGTTGATTCATTTGAGATCGGTGGCTGGGATCCTGCTTTTTTCACGGACGATGACGGAAGATTATATATGTATAATGGAAGCAGTAATACATACCCGGTATATGGAGTTGAATTAAATAGAAAAACATTTCAACCAATTGGAACACGTATGCCCATGTATCTGTTACAGCAATGGCGATATGGTTGGCAACGCTTTGGTGAGCACATGGACAATACTTTTTTGGATCCTTTTATGGAAGGCTCCTGGATGACAAAGCATAATGGAAAATATTATTTTCAATATGGTGCTCCGGGTACTGAATTTAGCGGCTATGCCGATGGAGTAGTAGTTGGCAGCAAACCCTTGTTTGATGGCATTGAAATATTTCCCCAGTCAGACCCATTAAGTATAAAATTGGGGGGCTTTGTTCGTGGTGCAGGACATGGTGCTACTTTTCAGGATAAGTACAACAATTACTGGCATGTTTCCACTACTGTAATTTCTGTGAAAAATACTTTTGAAAGAAGAATTGGTATATGGCCAACAGGATTTGATAAAGATGATGTGATGTGGTGCAACACTACTTTTGGCGATTATCCTCATTATTTACCCGATGTTAAACCTGCAGGTTCTGCTTATGGCATTGATGGAAAATCCAAATACTTTACTGGCTGGATGTTGCTCAATTATAATAAACCAGTACAGGTATCTTCTACATTGGGAGGATATCATGCTAATAATGCCGTTGATGAATTGATAAAAACCTATTGGAGTGCAACGACGGGTGACAAAGGAGAATGGATCCAAACAGATCTTGGTAATGTTTCCACTGTAAATGCAATACAGATCAACTATGCCGACCAGGATGTATCATTCCCGAAGGAAATAGATACAGTTTTCTTAGGAAAGACATTAGGCCTTTATCATCAATACAAACTTTATTATTCAGTAGATGGTAAAAAATGGAATGTAATAGTTGATAAAAGCAATAATAAAAAAGATGTGCCGCATGATTATATAGAATTATCTCAACCAGTGCAGGCAAGATTTATCAAGCTTGAAAATATTCATATGCCCACAGGTAAATTTGCCATCAGTGGTTTGCGTGTATTTGGAAATGGCAATGGTTCAAGGCCCGACGCAGTGCAGGGATTTATTGTGCTCCGAACTGAAAAAGACAAACGCAGCGCTTTTATAAAATGGAAACCGGTAGATAATGCCTTCGCTTATAATATTTATTATGGTACACATCCCGGTAAACTTTACACAAGCATCATGATACACGACAATAATGAATACTGGATGAAAGCAATGGATTCTCAAAAGACATATTACTATTGCATAGAAGCATTTAATGAAAATGGGGTTTCCGAAAGATCTAAAATCATGGAAGTAAAATGAAATATCTTTTATACATATTTACCTGCTTTTTATTATCATGTAACACAAATAGCAAACCCGATATTCAAATTGTAGCAACTCCTCTTTTTTGGAATGATATTCAAAATTTCAAAAAACAGGATTCGATTTCATTTCCGCCAAAAAATGCTATTCTATTTATAGGCAGCTCTTCTTTTACCAAATGGACGGACGTGCAAGAGTATTTTCCTGGTTATAAAATTATTAACCGGGGTTTTGGCGGTTCTACTTTATTGGATCAAATACGTTATGTAAACGATATTGTTTTCCCATACCAACCCAAACAAATAATTATTTATTGTGGTGAAAATGATCTCGCTTCTTCCGATACTGTAACGGCAGAAATAGTTGTAGATCGATTCAAACAATTATATAAAATGATCAGAGAAAAAACCCATGCTCCGATCGCATTTATTTCAATAAAGCCAAGTCCAAGCAGAAGACACTTGCTTGCAAAAATGCGTTTGGCAAATCTATCCATAATGGATTTTAGTGTTAAACAGGATTCAATGGCCCTTCTTAAGAGTAATATGGATCCAGCTCCTCTCAGGTTTATCGATGTGCATTGGAAAATGCTGAACAAAGCCGGTGAGCCGATCCCTGAAATATTTTTAGAAGACAGTTTACACATGAATGCCAAAGGATATGCCATCTGGCAAAAAGAAATACAACCATATTTACTCAAAGACTAAAACTATACAGATGAAAAGAATTCTTTTGATCAATGTTTTGTTTATATCATTAACAGTGTTTGCACAAGTGCCGGATGCTAAAATGAAAGCAACCGTTGATGCCCTGATGAAAAAAATGACACTGGATGAAAAAATCGGGCAATTAAATTTATTGACTCCCGGTTCTGGCATACCAACCGGTTCCGTTGTAAGTACAGATGTTGAGAAAAAAATTAAAGAGGGAAAAGTAGGCGGTCTGTTTGGAGTGATCGGCGTTGATAAAATAAAACAAGCACAAAAACTTGCAATTGAACAATCACGATTAAAAATTCCATTGATCTTCGGTTCGGATGTTATTCATGGTTATAAAACCACGGTGCCGATCCCGCTTGGCTTATCGGCAAGTTGGGACATGAAACTGATCGAGCATAGTGCAAGAGAAGCAGCTATTGAAGCTACAGCCGATGGACTTTGCTGGACATTTTCGCCAATGGTTGATATTGCCCGTGATCCAAGATGGGGCCGTATCGCTGAAGGAGGCGGGGAAGATCCTTATCTCGGTTCGCAAATTGCCAAGGCAATGGTAAAAGGTTATCAGGGAAATGACCTGAGCAAAAACAATACATTGATGGCTTGTGTAAAACATTTTGCATTATATGGCGCTGCAGAAGCCGGTCGTGATTATAATACAACAGACATGAGCCGTGTAAGAATGTACAATGAATATTTACCCCCCTATAAAGCAGCAATTGAAGCAGGTGCGGGAAGTGTGATGAGTTCATTTAATGAAATTGATGGTGTGCCTGCAACAGGTAATAAATGGTTGCTGACCGATCTGCTTCGTAAACAATGGGGCTTTAAAGGTTTTGTTGTTTCTGATTACACATCAGTGAATGAAATGACCAATCATGGCATGGGTGATCTGCAAACTGTGTCTGCTTTATCATTGAATGCAGGACTTGATATGGATATGGTTGGCGAAGGTTTTTTAACAACTACAAAAAAATCGCTGGCAGAAGGGAAGGTGACACAAAAACAAATTGATGATGCTTGTAGAAGAATACTTGAGGCAAAATATAAACTTGGATTATTTGATGACCCCTTCCGTTATATTGATGAAGCAAGAATGAAACAGGAAGTCCTAACTGCGGAAAGAAGAAAAGAAGCAAGAGAAATTGCGGCTCATACTTTTGTTTTATTAAAAAATAATAACCAGGCACTGCCTTTAAAAAAAGCAGGAACGATCGGTTTGATCGGGCCATTGGCAAATGATAAAAACAATATGCTGGGCACATGGGCAGTTAGCGGTGATCCGCAAATGTCAATACCTGTCCTGGATGGAATGAAAAATGTTGGCGGTCCTGGTGTAAATATTCTTTATGCAAAAGGCGCCAATATTTCTGATGATACATTATTTGCAAAAAAGGTAAATGTATTTGGAACAAGGATCGATATTGATAAACGTAGTCCCGCAGAAATGCTGACAGAGGCTTTGAATGTTGCCAACCAATCTGATGTTCTTGTTGCAGTCGTTGGCGAAGCATCTGAAATGAGTGGTGAGGCAGCAAGCCGTACTGATATTACAATTCCTGAAAGTCAGAAACTATTGATAATGGCATTATCAAAGACAGGAAAACCATTGATACTTGTTGTAATGACCGGTCGTCCGCTGGCATTGACCGAAGAAAATGAGTGGGCAACTTCAATGATCATAACATGGCATGCAGGCATTGAGGCTGGTAATGCGATCGCAGATGTATTGTTTGGTAATTATGATCCTTCAGGAAAATTATCGGCAACATTTCCAAGAACCCTGGGACAGGTTCCGATCTATTACAATCATAAAAATACCGGAAGGCCCTCAGCGCCTAATTCACCAAAGTTTCAGTCAAATTATTTGGATGTTCCCAACTCTCCCCTGTTTCCTTTTGGCTTTGGCTTAAGCTATACTTCTTTTTCTTATTCTGATTTTTCCATTGATAAAAAAGAAATGAAAGCCACCGAAAAAATTACCGCATCAGTTACTGTTACAAATAATGGCAATTATGACGGAGAGGAAGTGGTGCAATTATACATACGAGATATGGTGGGAAGTATTACAAGACCATTAAAAGAATTAAAAGGATTTCAGAAAATATTTTTGAAAAAAGGCGAAAGCAAAAAAATTGTTTTTACGATCGGCATCAATGATCTTAAGTTTTACAATTCTGATCTGAAATGGGTAGCAGAGCCCGGAGATTTTGAACTAATGATCGGAACAAACAGCGACCAGGTAACCAAAAGCAGCTTTAAATTATTAAAGTAAAATAGATCTCTCTTAAAATTTTGAGCAGCGAGCCTGAAGTAAGTAGTTTATTACCCAGGTACAAAAAGGGCATAAAAAAAACGACCCCCGAGTATACATAAGCAGTCAGAATGAATTTAGGGGTCGCTTTTTATTTTCACCTTGCCTGCCCGGTAAGAGTACCCGGCGGGCCC
>Ga0207701_10008517_pt1 | contig 10131 bp, 8 predicted proteins | sample KBSSwiSSwithPhiX_FD_184294 | JGI IMG/M metagenome (GOLD analysis project Ga0207701, IMG submission 184294) | Switchgrass rhizosphere bulk soil microbial communities from Kellogg Biological Station, Michigan, USA, with PhiX - S5 (SPAdes) (version 2) | ecosystem: Environmental > Terrestrial > Soil...
GTGGGGCTTGCGCCGAAGGTCGATGTCGCCGTCATCGTGCCGCTGATCACTGCGACGCTCGAAGCGACGACGACCCAGGTGGACGGGAATGGCAGGCTCATTCGCCTCGCGGAGACCAACACCAAGTTCTCGGGCATCGGCGACATGGCTGCCGTGCTGAAGGTCAAGGCGGCCAAGCTGCCGGGACCGGAGATCCCCGATCCGGGCGGCCTGGCATTCCTGATCACGATGCGCCTTCCGACCGGCTCCCGCGAAAACCTGCGCGGCCTCGGCGTGTATCGCACGGCGGCAACCGCAGTCTTCTCCGCGGGGAAGGGCCCCTTCAAACCGCACGCGTCCGGCGGGTTCGAGTTCTGGAGCAAGAGTGTCGACGTACCCACGGCGGACGCGAACGGCGGGCTCGTGAAAGTTCGTCACCAGGTGCTCTTCAACGCCGGTTTCGAAATCGAAGCCCACCCGAAAGTCACGCTGCTCCTCGATTTCCTCGGGCAGAAGATCAGGAAGGGCGGCGAGGTGGGAGTCGTTTCCGACCCGGTGCCGGCCAATGCGAACGGGATCAGCTCGATTCAGTCGCTGGTCGATCTTCCCGAGGGAATCCTCAAAGGCATCCTGGTGCCCGGCATCAAGGTCAACCTGAAAGGCAAGCTGCTGCTCTCGCTGAACGCCCTTGTCACGGTGAAGAACAACGGTCTGCATTCGAAGGTGACCCCGGTGGTGGGCCTCAACCTGGGCTTGTAAGTTATGCGAAAGCTGCTGCTCGCTTCACTCCTGCTCACCGTCGCCGTGCTCGGGTGTCAGAACAAGACGCCGTCAGGACCGGGCGTCGTGAAAATCACCGAGACCACGACGACTACGTCGGTTCCGCCGGCGCCGCCCACGACGACAGTCCCGATTGCGACTGAAGCGAAGTTCACCTTCTCGCCGGTCACGCCGGAAGAGCTCCAGGTCGTGAACTTCAACGGCTCCACGTCGATTGGCGGGACCGATGCCGACGGGCCGCACACCATCGTCAGCTACACCTGGGACTTCGGCGACGGCGACCCGCCAAAGACGGGCGTCACTTCGACCCACGATTTCGTCAAGACCGGGATCTACCTGGTGACGCTGACCGTCGTGAACGACAAGGGAACAAAAGCGTCCGGTTCGCAGTCGATCACAGTCAGACCCAAGACTCCCTGAGCACGCCGCCAGCCGCCGGCGCGGGCTGAGGCTGCGACGGCGCCCCATACCGATGAGTCAGCGCGAAGCGCCGTCGGACGCACCGGCTCTCAATGTCCGCCTGCCCGGGGGGAACGTCCTCCGCTTCCACTCCGATTTCCACATCGGCCGCGACCCCGGCTGCGAGATCTGCATCCCGGACGCGCACGCGAGCCGCAGGCACGCACAGGTCGCCTTCACGCGCGGCCAGTGGTGGATCCGCGATCTGCAGAGCAGCAATGGCCTCTTCGTCAACGACCAGCGGGTCGAGGCGGCGCCGATCGGTGAAGGTGTCGCGGTGCGCCTCGGCGCCGATGGCCCGGTTCTCCAGATCGGACCGGGCTTTGGCTCGGTACTCCTGCCCGACGAGGCCGAGACGCAGGCCGACGAAGACCGAATGGTGGACGGCTACGCGGAGCGCTACTTCGGATCGGACAGCGACGAGACGGAGGGCCTGGGCGGCCGCACGATGATGATCCGCAAGGCCTTCCAGAAGGTCCAGAAGAAGCAGAAGCGGCAGCAGCGATGGGTGATCGCCATAGTCACGCTGCTCGCACTGGGGGCCGCAGGATACGCCGTTCGTCTCCGGTCGGAGCGACGAGAATGGCGGGACCAGGCGACGAAACTCTTCTACGACATGAAAGCCGTGGACGTCATCATCGCCGGCATCCAGGAAGAGCTGATGCGGCCGGGCAACACGGTGAGTCCAGAGAAGATCAGGACACTCGAGGATCAGCGCCGGGAACTGGAGCGTCGGTTCGACGAAGTCGCCGCGAGAGTCTACGGCCGTCCCCCGAGCGAGAAAGAGCGCCTGATACTTCGTGTCACCAGACAGTTTGGCGAGTGCGAGATTGCGGCGCCCTCGGCCTATGTCCGGGAAGTGACGCGCTTCATCGACCAGTGGCGGAGCACGCCGCGGTTCGAGCAGGGGATCAAGCGGGCGCAGCAGAACGGCTATCCGCGAAAGATCGTGGCGGCACTGATGGCCCGGCAAGTCCCGGTTCAGTTCTTCTACCTTGCGTTGCAGGAGAGCGACTTCATTCCCACTCGCAGCGGCCCGCCGACCCGTTTCGGCATTGCGAAGGGCATGTGGCAGTTCATTCCCGGCACCGGCAGGGACTACGGCCTCCAGCCCGGCCCCTACTATCGCGAGGCGCGAATCGATCCGGAGGACGAACGGCTCGACTGGGAAAAGGCGACGACCGCCGCCGCCCGCTACATCAAGGACATCTACTCCACGGATGCTCAGGCCTCAGGCCTGCTGGTGATGGCCTCCTACAACTGGGGTGAGCGCCGGGTCGTCGAACGGCTGAAGAAGATGCCGCTGAATCCACGCGAGCGAAATTTCTGGACGCTGCTCGCGCACTATCCTGACGACGTGCCGGATCAAACCTATAACTACGTGTTCAGTATCGTCTCGGCAGCGGTGATTGGAGAGAATCCGAGGCTGTTTGGATTCCAGTTCGACAATCCGCTCGCATTTGCCACCAACAGCCGGTGACATCCGGCGCGACGACGGCTTCGTTCAGGGTCTGGTCAGTACGTACCAGGCGATCGCCACCGCAGCCAGCACGACCCCTATCACAGCGATCACCGGCCATTTGTCGAAACCTCGCGCGGGCGCTTCGCCTGGTTCCGGCGCGTGTGCGGCGGACGGTTCCGGCGCAGTCCTGGAGGGCGGCGGCGGTGCATTCCGCGGAGGCAGAATGAGCTTCGATCGATCGATGATGACGGTCGCCGTCTCGCGTGGATTCGGCATGCTCGCCTTGACGGTTTTCAGATCGCGTCCAAAGTCGGCCGCACGCGCGTAGCGCGCGTCGGGCGCCTTCTCGAGCGCACGCGCCACGGCGGTCTCGAGCGCCGGCGGCAGCTCACGGTTGCCGATCCGTCGCGGCACGTCGTTGACGATCTTCAACATCACCGCGGTCGGCGAATCGCCTTCGAAAGGGTGATGGCCGGTGAGCATCTCGTAAACGACGGCGCCGGCGGAGAAGATGTCGCTCCGCGCGTCCACTTCCCGTCCCTCGATCTGCTCCGGGGACATGTAACCGGGGCTGCCGAACATGTCCACGACAGTGGCATTGGATGACGCCGCGGTTGCGATGCCGAAGTCGAGCAGCTTGACGGTCCCGTTGAGGCACAGCCAGACGTTCGCCGGCTTCACGTCGCGATGAACGACGCCCTGCTTGTGGGCCGCCTCGAGTCCCGCGCAGAGCTGAATCGCAATGTCGACTTTTTCCCGCAGCGGCAGCGCCGTGTTCTGCCGCATCCGTTCGGCGAGGCTGAACCCGCGCAGGAACTCCATCACGATGTAGGGGGTTTCCTGCTGTTCGCCGAACTCGAACACCGTGACGATGTTGACGTGCTGGAGACGCGCGGCGGCCTTGGCCTCGTGGAAGAAGCGGGCGTGAGCGCTCGTGTCGCCGAGGAAGCCCGTCGCCATGACCTTGACCGCGACCTCGCGGCCGAGGACCGTATCGCGGGCGCGGTAGAGCACGCCGAGCGTGCCCTGTCCGACCCGTTCGAGCAGCTCGTAGCGTCCGAATTTCGCCGGCTCCGTCACGACGATCCCGTCGGAGTCACGCTGAGCGCGATGCGTTGAAACGTTTCCTTGTACTTGTCGAACGTGGGCAGCGTCGTGGTGCAGATCACCCGGTACCAGTCGGTGCCGCGGGGCAGCGTATAGAGCCGCACGTGTTCGGGACCCTGCGAGCCGGGCTGGGTGAAATCGATGAGGATGGAGCGGGCGCCGAGGAAATCGACGAACTGATGCGAAAACCCGGTCGCGAGCGGGCGCCGCGCCTGCCAGTCTTCGATCTCGAGAGTGGCGGTTTGATCGTTGATTTCGTTGGGAGCGAGGGGGACCCGCACTTTCGTTCGCTCAATCGCGACCGTGGCTTCCCGTGATCGGTGAAACAGGACGACGAAGGAGGACCCCACACCGACGAGCGTCTGCCAGTCCTTCTTCGGGTAGTCGACGGTGAACCCGGTTGAGAGGGTCATCCGCTGATCGCCCGAGGCCGGCCCCGGACGGACGTCGCCCGCAGCCGGCTGGGCGGCCTGGACTGGTGCCGCGGGTTTGCCGCCCTTCGGGGCCTGGGCGTCCAGGACTGACTGTCCGCAGATGACCGCCAGGACGGCGATCGACCGTATCGTGTGGTGCATCGCTGGTAGTCCCTCGTTTGGGTGAACGCTGCTACTTGCCGCCCCTCAGCTCCGACAGACGCTGCTTCGCCAGGGCCAGATCCTTGTGACCTCCGGGGACGGCGTCCAGGAGCCGTACGGCGCGCTCGTATTCCTTGATCGCCTGTTCGTTGCGATTGGCACGGTCGTAGTTCCTGGCGGCCGAGAACGCGGTCTCTCCCTGCGTTCGCGCCTGCTCGCCGAGGCTGTTGGCGAGCTCGGCGGCGCCTTCGATCTCGGAGTCGAGACCCCTGGCTTCACGTAGCTTCCCCAGCGCGGCGGCCACGTCAGAGCTCGCAAGGCCTTTGGCCTCTTCCACGAGCTTCTGCGCATTGGCATGCCGCTGGGTCGCCTCGGCCGCGGCCTTGCTGTTGCGCGCCTGCCGCAGGAGCGTGCCGGCTTCATTGGGCTGCACGCCGTAATCGCTCCGGCCGCTGGCGGCGATGGCAGACTGCAGCGCCGCGATCGCCTGATCGAACTGCCGGCTCTCCAGCGCCTTCCTGCCCTCCTCGAGCTGAGTCCTGGCCGTCTTCTCTCGAGTCACTCGTTCTTTCTCAGTCTCGCCCTGCCGCGCCGATACCCTCAAGGTTTCCGGCGCCGGCGGAGCCACAGGTTTGGAGGGCGCCGTACTGACAGGGGCCGTTCCATTCGCCGCAGGTGATGTTGGTGCGGCACCGGGCTCGGGCATCGCATCGATGGCGGTGCGCTGCTCCAGACCGCGCGGATCGTCGGGGAGCGCGGCAAGCGCCTGGACGTTCTCCTCCCGCGCCGAAGTCTTGTTCGCCTGCTGAATGAAGGCCTGCGCTTTCGCGTAGTGGTCCTGGAACGTCTCCTCGGCGGTCGGGCCGGCCGGACCCGGGACTGACGTCGTCGTCGGCGGCGCGGTCGTCGTGTTGGCGGCGGTCTGCGTAGCGGTGCCGGCGGGCGACTTCCGCATCATCATGACCGCGACGGCGGTGAGCACCAGGATCACTGCCACGGCAGCGATGATCGGGATCGCGTTGCTTCTCGGCTTCGCTACGGGCACCGGCACCGGCGATTTGCCGGTCTGCGTGCGTCCGGGCTGTGCAACCTGACTCTGCTGAATGGCAGGCTTTGGAGGGTGGCTTTGTTGCGACGCCGGTGGAATCGTTTCCGCAGGTTCGAGCAGCTGCGTCGGCTCGATGTAGGCCTCGCGCCGGCCCGTCACGTCTGCACCGCCGAACTCGTCTGCCGAGGTCGCGGCGGGGTCTTCTTCCGGCATCAGCATCAGCCGGTACGGACCGATCGTCACCCACACGTTCTCCGGCAGCGGCTCTTCGGCCTTGATCTGCCGCTCGCCGATCCAGACGCCGTTCTGGCTGTTCAGATCGGCGATGACGTAGCGTCCGCGTTCGTGCCAGATCTCGGCGTGAATGCGGGAGACCTGCTTGTCGTGGTCCTCGAGGACGAGGTGGTTGTCCGTCCCGCGCCCGATCCGTGTGCGGCCTTCGCCAAGTTCGAACGGCGCCACGAACTGGTCGCCGCGGTATACGCGGAGGGTTGCCACCTCACGCCTCCTTCCGGTTGATGTCCCGGCGGCCCTTGACCTCGGTCACGGGCTTCGGGGGATTGGACTGAAAGAGGGTCCGCACCCGCGACATCGTGCGGGCGACCCAGCCCTCGGCGACGGGGGCAAGCACCGCCGTAGCGTCGGGGTCCGCCTGACCGGCAGCCAGATCGACGGTTTCGTCGTCGAGAGTCGTGGCCGACAGCGCCGCCGCCGTTGCGATTTTCGCAATCAGCTCCTTGGGCGTCGCGCTGTCCGGATCGAGCGCCAGCGCCCGCTCGGCGAGACCGCGCGCGCGAGGGAAGTCCTTGCCGCGGAGTGCCGTGGCGGCCTCCTCGAGGACACTTCGGGCTTCGGTCGCGCGCCGGGTGGCTTCCTTCGTGGACGCCTCCCTGGCGGCCTCGCTCGCCTGACGCCGCAGCGCGTCGGCAATCACCGCATGCGCATCCCCGAGCGGATCCAGCTCCGCGGCGCGGCGGGCCTCCTTGACGGCGCGATCGAACTTGCCGCGGGTCAAGAGCGACCTGGCGCTCGCGGTCAACTCGGCTGCGCGCTGCTGCCGCGCGGTCCGCTCCGCCTCCTCACGCAGTCGTGCATGCGCCACCGCTGACGTCCGGAGCGCACCCTCGTGGCTCGGCACGCGAGCGAGCGCTTCCTCCGCGAGGCGCGTCGCCGTCTGCGCGTCGCCCTTGTCGAGCGCTTCCGCAGCTTCCACGGCCAGCCGGTCAGCATCGCTCTGGGTCTGCTCGTCTGCTCCAAGCCGGTGGTGTTCCGATCGGAGCCGCTCGAGTTCGCCGTGCAGGGCGGTGCTGGACGGGTGCCGCTGGGTCAGCGCTTCGAGCCGCTTGATTGCGAGCGTCCGGTCGCCATTCTGGAACTCGTTCCGCGCGAGCGCCAGCTGCGAGCCGACGTCCTCCACCAGCGCATCCGCCTTCGCGCGCGCGCTCCTTGCTTCGACGAGGGCCGTGCGAACGATGGCAATGTCCGGGTTCGTCGAGCCGGTCTGGACTGCCTGCTGAATCTGACGCTCGGCTTCGTCCAGGTTTTCGACCTGCAGAGCGCTTCGCGCGCGGTCGAGGAAGCGCTCGCTTTGTCGTGCCTTCTCCGTCTCCGCTGCTGCGAGATCCTGACGGACGCGCCCCGAAAACTGCCGCGCCTCGGCGTTGTCGGGATGGGCCGCGAGCGCCTGGCCGGCCAGCGCCAGCGCGGCATCGAGCTGGCCGCGCGCGCGGGCATCGGCAGCTTCAGTCAGCAGGCTGCGGACCCGATCGTCCCGCGCCTGCTGTTGCGCGGCCGACGCGCGGGCCCGATCCATCAGCTGCTGGATGGCAGCAGTCGGCACCCGGCGGAGGACGCTCTCGAAGCTGTCGAGCGCTCCCTGCGCGTCGCCGGCCTCGAGCCGGGTTTTCCCGGTTGCGAGATCGGCCGTCGCGGTGCGGAGATCGGCAATCCGCTGTTCCCACGATGCGACGACCGGCCCGATTCTCCGCTCGAGCTCTTCGATGTCGCGGCGGAACCACTCGCCGGCGCGCAGGGCGTCCGCGCCCCTGGCACTGAGTTGAGGAAATCCTGCGGCGACTTCGCCGATCCGGGAGTGCAGGCCGGCCTCCGGGTGAAGGCCCAGCGCTTCTCCCGCCGCCTGTTCCTCTGACGCAAAGTCACGGAGGGATTCAAAGGAGATGGCGACCCGTTCCGCAAGCGCGCGGGTTTCAGCGTCGTACCGCCGGCGCCACCGCGACAGCTCAGCCGAGAACTCGGGAAACCTCTGGAACCGGGCCGCCGGGTCCTTCGACAGCGCCTTGAACACGATGCGCGCCAGCCCCGGAGGGGCGTCCTTCGCGTCGATCGACGGCGGATCCTCGGATACCACCTTGTGCAGGACGGCAGGCAGATCCGGCGCGACGAACGGCTTCCGGCCCGTGAGCATCAGATAGAGCACCGCGCCGACCGAGAAGATGTCGGACCGTTCGTCGACGGTCACGCCCCGCGCCTGCTCGGGCGACATGTAGTCCGGCGTGCCCACGATGAACCCGCTCGCGGTCATGCTGGAGCTCGCAAGACGGGCGATGCCGAAGTCGAGGATTTTCAGCCCGCCCTCCGCCTGAACGAACAGGTTGCCGGGCTTGACGTCACGATGGCAGACGCCGGCGCCGTTCGAGACGGCCAGTCCTTCGCAGACCTCCAGCGTGAGGTCGACCTTCTCCTCGATCGAGAAGGATCGCTGCTTGAGAGATCGGTCGAGCGTTTCTCCCTTGAGCAGCTCCATCACGATGAACAGCCGTCCGTTGTCCTCGCCGATGTCGAAGATCGTGACGATGTTGCGGTGATTGAGCTTGGCCGAGACCTGGGCCTCGCGCATGAAGCGGGCGCGGATGTCCGGCTCCCCTTCGAGGTCGGTCATCATGACCTTGACGGCGACGTCGCGCCCCATCAGCTCGTCGTGTGCCGAATAGACGACTCCCATGGCGCCGCGACCGATCCGGTCGACGACCTTGTAGCGTCCTATCCACTCCGGGCGTCCGGCACGCTGCTGTTCCGCCACGAGTACCGTCACTCCTCGCAGGTCGCGACCAGCGCGGTGACGTTGTCCCGGCATCCCCGGTCCAACGCCGCACGCACCAGCGCCTCCGCCATCCGTTCCATCGACGATTGCCCGCCGAGCAGCTCCTGGATCGCCGAGTCTTCGAGCGATCCGTGCAATCCGTCGGTGCAGAGCAGGAGAATCTCGTTCGGCGCGAGCTTCCGTTCCTGCAGGTGAATCTCCGTGTTGTCGCGTGCCCCGAGCACGTTCGTCAGCACGTGCCGCATCGGATGGTGCTCGGTCGGTGCTCCGCCATCGAGCGGACCCCGGCCGAGCACGGTCGCGGCCCACGAGTCGTCTCGCGTCAATTGGACCAGCTGACCGTTCGCGGCGAGATACATCCGGCTGTCCCCGACGTGTGCCACCGAGATCGTCCCGTCGGCGACCAGGGCCGCGACGATCGTGGTGCCCATGCCGGTGTAGTCGTCGTGGTTCTCCGCTTCCCGGAACACCCGGCGGTTGGCGAGGTGCACCGCGGTCCGAAGCCGGTTCGCGTTGAACGACACACCCGAATCGATGCCGTACGGCCAGGAGTGCTCCTGGTCCTCACTGGTCCGGCGGATGAAGCTGGCAACCGCCTCGATGGCAAGCCGCGATGCGACCTCGCCGGCGGCGTGCCCTCCCATCCCGTCGGCGACGATCAAGAGCCCAAGAGCTTCGTCCTTGAACAACGCATCTTCATTGGTGCGCCGGACGGGACCTCGATCGGAGCATCCTCCGGCACGCAACGTCGGCAACGCTTGGCTTCTCCTGATGGGGCGGGGTCGGAGATCGTAATGACCTTTTAGGGTTACCAGCAATGCTACTTTGGTAGTACTCAACGGCCGGGGGTTCGGGGGCTCGGGGGTTCGCGGGTTCGGAAAGGCCGGTGCTATCCAGAGGCAACTAGCCGCTTGGATTGGCTTCGGTTGCCTCTGAGTACGACCGAACGCCCGAACCCCCGAACCCGCGGGGGCATAGGGCATCAGGCCAACCTTGAAATCAGCTGCGCCCGGGAGTCCACTCCCACCTTGTTGAAAATCCGGCTCAGATGCTTCTTAGCGGTAGTTGGAGCGATGTCGAGCGCCGTTGCGATGTCGCGGTTGCCATAGCCGCGGAGCACCAGGTCCACGACCTGGGCTTCCCGGTCGGACAGGCCGTAACACCGCTTCACGGCGTCGCGCTCCGGCGCCAGTTCACGAATGCAGGCGACCAGCGTGCGTCCAACGCCATCGACGACCATCTCGCGCAGGTGGATATAGAACGGCTCTCCATTGCCGCTCGTCACGAGGCTGACCGCCCGGCCCGTGGCCTGGAGGTGCGCCGCGGCGGCGTCCGCCTGATCGCGGAGCAGCACCAGGAGATCCGTCCGATGTTCACGCTGCAGCTTTTCGGCGAGCACCCGGGCCGAGGTGTTGCGATAGAGAATCCGGCGATCGTCCAGGACCACGATGGAGAGCGAGAGGTCGTCAATGACGGCGTCTAGCAACGCGCGAGGCAGTTGGTGGCCGACCATCTCGGTTTGGGGGTTCTGTGCTTACTATACTCGCGGGCCCGGGATCCGGGGTTCGGGGTCCGGGGGGCGCTGGTTCTCAGGACGCGGGTGGTAATCAGAGGCAACGGGCGCCGTTCAGCCGCTTGTTCCCTCTGGTTAGCACTGCCT
>Ga0207701_10008519_pt1 | contig 10130 bp, 11 predicted proteins | sample KBSSwiSSwithPhiX_FD_184294 | JGI IMG/M metagenome (GOLD analysis project Ga0207701, IMG submission 184294) | Switchgrass rhizosphere bulk soil microbial communities from Kellogg Biological Station, Michigan, USA, with PhiX - S5 (SPAdes) (version 2) | ecosystem: Environmental > Terrestrial >...
AAGAATCTGCAGAGAAGCTGAAGAAATCACACCTGGCATTATCATTCATTGCCTCATTCGCCGCTGCCACACAGCTAAACACTGTGTGAAGGCGGCTCATTTCGGCAATTCATTTCACACAGAACTCTGTTTGATTTTTTTACGAATTACCTGTATTTTTGCCGCCTTGTAACGGAGAGGTGCCTGAGTGGCCGAAAGGGCCGGTTTGCTAAACCGTTGTACGGGCTTAAACCTGTACCGAGGGTTCGAATCCCTCCCTCTCCGCCAAAATAAAAATAAAGCCCCGTAAGGGGCATTTTTATTTCCAGCGTGCAAAGCTTGCTTTGCTTCTCTTTCCTCTCTCTTCATGTTATCTCTTTCTATACTCACAGAGTATATAAAAGGTTTCAGAGAGGTTATAGAGAAGTTTACAGTAAAAGTTGATAGCCCCCATCACAGCGATGAACACGTTCCGAATTTTTTGAACTTTAAAGGGGAATATGCTTAAATTATAAACTCATTACTTACTATTATAGCCTCGCATCATGCTGCTTAATATCTTATACCAATGGCCTACTTATGTAGATATTATCATCTTTATTATAATGATGGTAGTATGCATGAGAAGTGGTTATAATTTAAAAAGAAAGAAAGTTAGAAAAGATCCCTCATTTAAGGCTGAAGAAGGTTCTGCTATTGAAGGTGCATTGCTCGGTTTATTGGCACTGCTTCTTGCATTTACTTTTAGCATGGCATCGGAACGTTTCGAAGAAAGGCGAAAGGTAGTTATAGAGGAAGCGAATAATATTGCCAGTGCAATTCACAATGCAGATCTTTATCCTGACAGCATCAAAAATGAAATCCGGAATTATTTGAAGCAGTATGTTGAAGTCCGGATTGATTATTTTGAAGCCCGCAGAAACCAGGAGAAAATTGCTTCAGCACTGAAAGAAACCAGAAGGCTGCAGGACAAATTATATAATATCGTAGTCGGAGACGCGCGCGATAAACAGGTACTGACACGTGCACAGCTGATGGTGCCGGTACTACAGGATTTGGATGAAAATGTTAGTGTGCGTGAAAATCTGAGATTATCTACCGTTCCGATTCTGGTTTATGTTCTTTTACTCATCCTGTGCTTTACCGCAAGCTTTATGGTAGGCTATAAGCAACCGGCAAAGAAATTAGACGGCATAATGACATGGATATTCATCCTGATGACCTCAATGGCGGTTTACCTTATTGAGGACCTTGATCGTCCGCGAAGCGGGTTGATCACCAACTACCAGGCTAACCAGGCAATTTTTGAATTAAGAAACCTGTTTACTATTCCTTAATCAGATCACGCATTATTTTCTCCTTATTCCCTTCCACCATCTTTTAATAACCGGCTTAACATACACTTCATCACCACGGAGTAAATCAATCTTCTGCCTGAAATCAAATTGCAGATCCTCTTCCACCTGGGGCAATAATTTTTCTGCCTTGGCAAGCTGCTGAAAAAATATTGTTTGCAGTTTTGGATGCAATGATGTTTCCTGTTCTTTCAGTTTCGCACTGAAATATAACAGCAGCTCCACTCCGGCAGATTTATTTCCGATGTATTTTATCTGCCTGTTTATTCCGCGAAGAATTTTCCTGTATTCTTTTTTAGCTTTCGAAACAGGAGAAGGATCCACACCGGCAAACTGCTCATCCATATCAGCTTCGAGTGTCGTGATATACCCTGCCTCATCATGCGATTCAAACAACAAATAGGTTAACAACTCTTTGTTTTCTTTCTTAAAACGCGCGAGCCGTAAAGTAAGTTCAAGCACTTTTTTAGGAGGCAATTCTTTAAGCTCTTTTTTAATATCTTCTATTGATGCAGGGTTCATTATTATATATAAGCAATCTTTCGGAATTATCAATAAAAAATTTAAGAATCGTATAAAATGCTTAAGACTGCTCAATATTTTTTACACTTCTGATATTATGTGTAACTTCAGAGTAGTGATTTAAAAATAAGGTTTATGGATAAAAAGAAATTGATTCAAAGTCCTGAAACCCGACCCAACGCATCGAGCCGCCCACGTACAGCCCGCGAGGAAATTGAAAGAGCACACAGGCAAGCTGAACACGATATTTCGGCAGATCCTGAATTCAGCGCACATTCCCCGAACGATGATCTTGATGAAGGCGAAACAGCCAGGCTTGGAGAAGATAAAACAGGACTGATTTAGCACTCACATGGTTACATTAGGAAACAACCTGCTGCCTTACGGGGGAGAGTTGTACTATATTCCCGATGTATTTACACGCAAGCAAAGCGATACATATTTCAACCAGCTGTTTACAGAAATCAGGTGGAAGCAGGAGCCGATTAAAATATTCGGAAAGGAGGTATTGCAGCCACGCCTCACTGCATGGTACGGCGACGTCGAAAAGCCTTATGCGTATTCGGGAATATCGATGACTCCCGATCACTGGATACATCCTTTACTTGAAATAAAATCGGTAGCCGAAAAATATTCCGGCGTTGAATCTACTAGTGCTTTGTTGAATTTATACCGTGATGGCAATGATGGCCTCGGATGGCACCGCGACAATGAAAAAGTTCTCGGTCCTGCTCCAACAATTGTTTCGGTGAGTCTTGGTGCTGTACGCACATTTCAGTTAAGAAGTTACAAGGATAAAAAACATCTCATCTCGCTCGATCTTCAACCAGGCAGTATTGTTGTGATGAAAGGTGAATCACAGCGGATCTGGGAACATCGCATACCAAAATCAAAAAAGGCGCATGGCGCGAGGGTGAATATTACGTTCAGGGTTATTTCGTGAGGCGTGAGGCATGAGACGGCAGAGGGCGGACGTGAGATGACTTACAGGATGGATGCAAGGATCGTTATATTATGCTTCACCTGGAAGTTCACGGAATTCGCAATAAAACATAATTTGTTGGCCTGGTGATGCAGTTCTTCCGCCAGTTTCTTTTTAGATATATCTGTTATCCTCATCGTAATGTTAAGTGTTACATCACTAATATATCCACCTTTAACATCATCTTCTTCCATCGAACCCTTAGCATCATCTTCATAGTCTGTCAGCACAATTCCATTTACAGCACACAGATGAAGATATGAGAGAAGGTGGCACGACGACAACGACATCACAAACAGTTCTTCCGGATTGTGTTTCGTTGGATCGCCACGGAAAACAGGATCAGCCGTTCCGTAAAAGTCTGCCTTGTTGTTTATAGATATGGTATAACTACGGTCGTATGATCTGTAGGTGGCAGTGCCTTCGCCCCTGTTTCCCGTCCAAACGAGCCTCATCGTGTAGTGATGTAATTTATTCATCATATAAAGTTATTTACACTGCGCATAATTTTTGTATGATATTATCACATATTACACAAACCAGTGAAAGATATTGAGGAAGTGCCGCCACAGAAAGCGGGGGCGAAAACAGACATTAAACATTGCGTAAGAACTTCGAATGAGAAGGAAGGATTTCTACTGTACCAGCAGGCGAGAAATAATCTTCTCAATATTAACAACTGGCAGAAGCTTGCAGGGAAACTCAGCGCTGAATTTTGTTTGACTGATCCTTTCGGAAAACTGGTACAGCGGTTACCGCTTCAGGGTGATTTCATCAGGATTCATTTGCCGGCATCTTCCGATAATAAGTTTGACTGGGTAAGGATTGAAGCGATTGAGGAGCAAAAGTTACATGAACATTTAAACTGGATCATGATCAGGGTGCGTCCTTCCGATCCTCCGAAGGAGCAGGAAGAAACAGAGCATTTTTTTTCAAAGGAAGCCACCAGCAGCTTTTTGGTTGAACATGCCGGACGAAAAGTTGAAGCATCAGTAAAAGGAAGAAATGAACTGCCAAATGTTGAAATACATGGACTGATCAACAAGATCAGGAATCTTTTAATTGGCCTTGGTGCCATGATAGGATTGAATTACCCTCAATGGAAAGCACTCGTCAAAGGAATTTTGACGAAGTAAGTGTTAAGTCTGAACGACTTATTAATTATAGAGAGATTCTTTTACTCTTATAATTCGTTTTGTGGTAAACGTCTGAACCCTTATTTTTGCACCCCCAATTAGCGGGGCGTAGCGTAGCCCGGTCATCGCGCCTGGTTTGGGACCAGGAGGTCGCAAGTTCGAATCTTGCCGCCCCGACTAGAACAATCAAAGCCTTCGCGTAGCGAAGGTTTTGTCGTTTAGAGCTTCGCCGTCAAGCTTTCTTGTAAGGCGAAGCGATAATAAGACAAAAGCCGTCAGGCTTTGATTGTTCTTGTACTACAACATTTACAAGATCGCCGAAGGCAATCTTGCAATGGCAATCTTCCGATCGCCGCAGGTAATCTTGATACTACCGTAAGAAATCATGAAATTTATTAACACACGTTCACAACAAAACTTTCACTCCAACTTATTTATTATATAATTTTGATTGTGTAATATCTGGGCAATCAACCTTAATAAAACTATCGTGTTTTACTCCTGCCAAATGAACAGTTGATTCAATAGTATAAACACTTATTTTCTCAACACAACCTGCATCGTATCCCTGTCGTATTCTCTATTTAACTATATTTAGGCGGCCTCTAAATTGTACTATAAACCTGGTATGAAGTTCGTTTTACCTCTGGGTGTGATCATGCTGATCTTTTCATCCTGTCAAAAGATCATGGAGTATTATTCATTGAATAGTACATCTAATATCCCAACATCTTGCCGTATCAAAAGTTACTCCTCCATCTACTTTGAAAACGTTCTCAGGACAGATATCAAATACGACACATTAGGAAACCCGGTTGAGGTTACTTACTTCGCAGATTGGCTTCCCGATGGAAAAGCAACAGAAAAACTTATTTACGATTCACTTGGCAGACTGGCATTGCATGAGCCGTTCATTGAAATGGGTAATCTTCGCAAGTATGTTTATGAAGGCGATACAAAAATTCCTTTGAGAGACACTGCTACCGATTTTATGGGAAAGAAGTATGTTGAATCTTTCAAGCATGATGCAACCGGTAGAATAATTGAAGAAGAGATCAGGTGGATATATACTCCTCCTGAAGTGGAGGATGATTTTATTTTTGAAACAGAAGTACACCGCTTTTATTATGATCTGCGTGGTAACCGGCAGGTGAACCCGTATGATTATCCATGGCACAGATCAATCAAGTACAGCGACAAGCCAAGTCTTTACAGCCTGCATCGTTCATGGCAGATCATACACAGGGATTACAGTAAAAACGGCCTCACCAATGTGAGTACCTATAATTCGAGCGGGTTGCCTGTAACATTTAAACAGGATGATTTTGCTTACTGGCAACCCTTCCTAGACATGAACCAGAATTCAGTTGTAGATTATGATTGCCTGATTGAGTCGAAGAAGTAATTGTACCAAAATCACTCATCCCATTGTATCATTACCGAACAATTTCTTTTTAATAAAAAGAAATATCTCCCTGAAATTCATCACTTTATTTTATGGTATAGAATTGAATGAATAGTAAACATGTTCTTCAATCACTTCAAGATTTCATGGCGTAGCCTGTCGGGAAACAAAGTTTATTCATTCATAAATATAACAGGTCTTGCCACCGGCATGGCCGTAACCATACTCATTGCCCTCTGGATTAATGATGAGGTCTCCTTCAATCATAATTTCCGGCAACATAAAAAGCTTGCTCAGGTGATGGTTACGCAAAGTGCCAATGGGGAATCGGGAACAGATGAGACCATGGCTATACCGGTGGGAAAAACACTTGCTTCAGATTTTCCTTCAGATTTTGAACATGTATCTTTTGTTTCCTGGGAAAACGGTCACATTCTTTCTTCAGGCGAAAAAAAACTGGCAACCTCCGGAAGAGTTGTACAACCTGCATTTACAAAGATGTTCAGCCTGGCAATGATTGAAGGGAACCGTGATGCTTTAAATGATCCTACCACCTTACTGATCTCAGGATCTATGGCCACCGCATTATTCGGTAATAATAAGGCAACAGGAAATATTGTTCGCCTCAATAACAAGCACCAAATGAAAATAGGAGGTGTATACGAAGAATTTCCGCACAACTCCACATTCTATGGATCTAAAGTTCTTTTGCCATGGGATATCGAAGATAATCACATGAAGAACCGGCTCGAATGGGATAATCACATGACATCATTATTTGTGCAGCTGAAAGAAAATGCTGACATGGAAAAGGTGAGCGCAAAAATTAAAAATATTCCCACTCCGCATATTAAGCAGTGGCATGAAGAACTGGTACTGCAACCGATGGACAAAATGCATTTGTATGAAGAGTTCATCAACGGAAAAGCATTAACGGGCAGGATCAGGTTTGTGTGGATGTTTGGCATTATTGGCTTGTTTGTATTGCTGGTAGCATGTATTAATTTCATGAATCTTTCTACCGCACGCAGTGAAAAACGTGCAAAGGAAGTGGGCATAAGAAAATCTGTGGGAGCGCTGAGGAGACAAGTGATGATACAATTCCTGAATGAATCGGTGATGGTTGCATTGATTTCATTTTTGTTCGCGCTTGCGTTGGTGATCCTCGCGCTTCCATATTTTAACCAGCTGGCAGATAAACAGATCCAGATTCACTGGGGCAGTCCTTTACTTTGGCTGGCCGGCACAGGCTTCACTTTATTCACGGGAATACTGGCAGGCAGTTATCCTGCATTCTATCTATCCGCATTTAATCCTGTTAAAGTATTGAAAGGTACTTTTAAGACCGGAAAGGCGGCACTGATACCCCGCAGGGTGCTTGTAGTTGTTCAGTTCACGGTTTCTATCGCATTGATCATCGGAACAATAGTCGTATTCCGGCAAATAGATTACGCTAAGAGCCGGCCTTTGGGTTATAACCGTAATGGATTAATATCAATTCCATTTACTGATAATGTAAAACCAAAATATGATGCATTAAGAAATGAATTGCTTGCAACAGGGGCAATAGAAAACATGGCCGCTTCATCACAAACTGCTGCATATTTCAATAACAATAACGGCCTGGAATGGTCAGGCAAAGACCCATCGTTGGTGAAATTTTTCCGGGATGTGAATGTTACACAGGATTTTGGCAGAACTATAGGTTGGAAAATAATCGGGGGACGTGATTTTTCAAAAGATCATCCTTCTGACAGTTCAGCTGCGATAATCAATGCATCTGCCGCGAAGATCATGAGCTTTAAAGATCCAATCGGGCAGGTGATCAAATATGGCGACCAACAGTTTACTATTATAGGAGTGGTTGATGATATGATCACGCAATCCCCATACACACCAATGGAGGCTTCTGTATTTTTCGGTAGTGGTTGGATGCAGGCACTCACGATCCGGATAAATGATAATGTTCCTGTTAACAAAGCATTGCAGCAAATATCTTCTGTTTTCAGGAAATATGATCCTGATGTTCCGTTCAACTACCAATTCATAGATGAAGAATATTCAAAGAAGTTTTCTGCTGAAGAGAAGATCGGAAACCTTGCCGGATTCTTTGCAATCTTTACCATTTTCATTTCCTGCCTCGGATTGTTTGGACTTTCATCTTATGTTGCCGAGCAGCGGACGAAGGAAATAGGGGTAAGAAAAGTATTGGGTGCTTCTGTATTAAATGTGTGGCAGTTGCTGTCGAAAGAATTTGTAGTGCTTACACTGGTGTCGTTCTTTATTGCAATACCGGTAGCCTATTATTTCATGAGCAACTGGCTGCAGAATTATGTATACCGCGCGGAAATTTCATGGTGGATCTTTGCAGTTACTGCTCTCGGCTCGTTATTGATAACGTTGTTAACTATAAGTTTCCAGGCGATACGGGCAGGACTTGCGAACCCCGTGAAGAGCTTAAGGATGGAGTGATTTTTGGCAGATGCCAGACGGCAAACGGTAGGGTACGTATAATTAGATATTGATCTCCACCAAAATCCTATGTCCTTCTATCACACATTTTCCTCCAAATGAATCCACACGTTCATGTATCGAAATAACGCCGGGAGCAACGATCTCCCCGGCTTTAATACCATCAATAGTTAATACGATCTTACCGGGTTTTTCTTTGATACTGATCTTCACCTTTGTTGCCGGGGCATGCTGATTTATATTGGCAAGCGCTTCCTGGCATATACGGAAGAAATCGAGCCTGGTTTCTTTACTCAGCCCATCTTCATTATAATCGCTCTCATAGGAACAATCAATTCCGTTAAGTGAAGAGTATTCTTCGCTGTACCATTCAAGTGTTGCATTCAATCCGAGATCATCCAGCATACCGGGACTTATTGAAAACGATATTCTTTTTATTGTATCTACAAGCATGTCGGCGGTAACCAATGCATGTTCGATCCTCTGCTTTGATTCAATTGTTGTATGTATGTTTGAGTTGATCCAGTCCATATCTACCCTGATTGCTGTTGCGAGTTGTGCAAGGTCTTCATGAAGCTCTTCCGCTACATATTTCCTGTCGCGCTCGAGGTTGGTTTTAAATTGCGATGCCTGTTGTTTAAGTTTAATAAAATCTTCTTCTACCTGTTGTTCCATCTGTTTTCTTGCTGTGATATTTTTGGCGATAGCGAATACCAGTTCTTTTTCCGGGAGGTAAACAGAGGTCCATTCGAGCCAGATCACGTTACCGTTTTTGGTGATGTAACGGTTCTGAAAGTTCACCATTGTTTGACCATTCAGCAGCATTGCACGCCGGTTGAGGGTCATTTCCCTGTCATCCGGATGCATGTGGTTGGCAATGGGTTGGGCCAGCAATTCTTCGCGCGAATAGCCGAGTGTTTCAGGAACTGCGGGGTTAAAATTTTTAAAGAATCCTGGTTTGTCTGCAATACAAACGAGATCAGGGGTAGTTTCAAAAAGCATTAACAGGTCTTCAGCTCCAATACTATAGTTGGTCATGTTCATCTTCTAAATAACGAAAAAAAATTCATTGGATATCATTGTTGAGGCTAAGTGTTTTTTAAGCTATTAAGTTCAGATAATATAGTGTTTTAAACAAAGTAGCTTTTCCGTGGATACTAAACACGATAGATTGTCAGTAAGTTATCTCTGAATAATTTCATTAGCGGCTACTTAATAACGTTAATATATAAACGCTGAAAAACTCGCTCTGATGGTCCTTATTTTGCATATATATGGGTAAACATACACCATGAAAAAGACCATTTTATTTGCAGTTGCAATAATGCTTACGCATCTGCTTAGTGCTCAGCGTAATAACGTAGAGTGGGGTATAAAAGGGGGTGTAAATGCCGCAAATTTCAAGATAGATCCCTCTTTTAATTCTGATTCAAGAATCAGTCTTCATCTGGGCGGTCTCGCACATATCCATGTGTCTGAACATTTTGCCGTGCAGCCAGAATTGATGATATCCGGACAGGGTGCCGAATACGGCGATGACCGTGAGGATAAATTTACCTATCTGAACCTGCCTGTTCTTGCACAGGTAATGTTTGGTGAAGGATTCAGGTTGCAAACCGGTCCACAGGTTGGTTTGCTACTTAATGCTAAATCTGAAAATGGAAATGAGGAATCTGAAATTGATAACAATTTCAAGCGCGGTGATTTTGCCTGGTCATTCGGCGGCGGTTATATAGGCAGACGTGGATTAGGTGTGGATGTAAGATATAACCTTGGCATCAGTAATATCAGTGAAAACAACAATGCTGATGTGAAGAACCGGGTATGGCAGTTTGGATTGTTTTACCAATTCAGGAAAACGAAATAAACTATAAACGAGAATTAAGAATCCCCGCCAGTAATGGTGGGGATCCTTTTTTTAAGATACCCCCGAATCAAGCCAGCTCATGTTTTGATTCGTAGACATTATATAGTTCCATGATCTGTGGGTCAGCCATTGGCAATCCCGATTTTTGAATAGATGGAATTAAAATGTTTCCAAATTCTTTAAATGCTTCTTCTGATTCCCATACATCGGTAACGAATACCCCTCCATTATTACTTTTTGCAGCAATGTGAAAAAGGAGACCTTTTGGATGTTCGTTTCCGCTCGATCTGAGATCTTCCCATACTGATTCGTATTGCTCCCGGGTTCCATCAGGAAATTCGAAATGAATTGCAATCTGTTTCATACACTATATTATTTAAAGGTGATAAAAATTGGGTTTATTTCGAACTCA
>Ga0207701_10008520_pt1 | contig 10130 bp, 8 predicted proteins | sample KBSSwiSSwithPhiX_FD_184294 | JGI IMG/M metagenome (GOLD analysis project Ga0207701, IMG submission 184294) | Switchgrass rhizosphere bulk soil microbial communities from Kellogg Biological Station, Michigan, USA, with PhiX - S5 (SPAdes) (version 2) | ecosystem: Environmental > Terrestrial > Soil...
CAGATCATCGGCGCGTTCTTGCGACAGGAATGGATCAAAGGCGACAACCTTCATCCGCAGGCCGATCGCGCGGTCAGCGACAATCGAGCCGATATTGCCGCAACCGACGATACCGAGAGTCTTCCCGAAGATCTCGACGCCCATGAATTTGTTCTTTTCCCATTTTCCGGCGCGCGTGGATGCATCCGCCTCCGGGATCTGCCGCGCCAACGCCAGCATGAGCGATATGGCATGTTCGGCGGTAGTGATGGAATTGCCGAACGGGGTGTTCATAACAATGATGCCGCGCGCAGTCGCCGCCGGAATATCGACGTTGTCGACGCCGATGCCGGCGCGGCCGATCACTTTGAGGTCCTTGGCCCATTCGAGGATTTTCGCCGTTACCTTGGTGGCCGAGCGGATAGCCAGTCCATCATAATTGCCGATGAGGGTTGCGAGCTTGTCCTTGTCCTTGCCAAGCGCCGGCTGAAAATCCACGTCGATGCCGCGATCTTTGAAAATCTGCACGGCTGCGGGCGACAGTGCGTCCGAAATGAGAACCTTGGGCATGACCGGCCTCACGCGGCCTTAGGTAGCGCGGACTTGGCCTCGGCAAAGGCCCACTCGAGCCACGGTGTGAGAGCCTCGAGGTCGCGGCGTTCGACCGTCGCTCCACACCAGATTCGTAATCCCGGCGGAGCGTCCCTGTAGTAGGCAATGTCGTAGGCGACGCCTTCTTTTTCGAGAAGGCCAGCCAGCGTCTTTGCAAAGGCGGCCTGATCGTCCGCCGACAGGCGCGTGACCGCCGCATCGACGACCTTAAGGCATACTGACGTGTTCGAGCGAAACGCTGCATCTTTTGCAAGGTGCTCGATCCAGGGCGTTGTTGCGACCCAATCGGACAAAACCTTTGCGTTGGCGTCGGATCGAGCGACGGTCGCCGGCAGACCTCCGATCGATTTTGCCCACTGCAGAGTGTCCAGGTAGTCCTCGACGCACAGCATTGAGGGCGTGTTGATGGTTTCGCCGGCGAAGATTTCCTCGTTCAACTTGCCGCCTTTCGTAAGCCGGAAGATTTTCGGCAAGGGCCAGGCCGGTTTGTACGTCTCAAGTCGCTCGACCGCGCGCGGCGACAAGATGAGGATGCCGTGCGCGCCCTCCCCGCCAAGCGCTTTTTGCCAGGAGAAAGTTGCGACATCGAGTTTCGGCCAGTGCAGACGTTGCGCGAATGCGGCAGACGTCGCGTCACAAATTGTGAGACCTTTGCGGTCACCGGCAATCCAGTCACCATTTGGCACGCGCACGCCGGACGTCGTGCCGTTCCAGGTGAATACGACGTCTGTTGCGAAATCAATTTTGCCAAGATCGGGCAGATCGCCGTAAGGCGCTCTGACGACAGTGACATCCTTTAGCTTGAGCTGCTTCTCGACGTCGGTGAGCCAGCCTTCGCCGAACGATTCCCAGGCGAGCATCGTCACCGGCCGCGCGCCCAAAAGCGACCACAAGGCCAACTCGACGGCACCGGTGTCGGACGCAGGCACGATGCCGATGCGGTAGTCGGCCGGCACTTCGAGCACCTCACGCGTGAGATCAATGGCCCGCTTGAGCTTGGCCTTGCCGATCTTGGAGCGGTGCGACCGCCCCAGAACCGCATCTGTGAGATTTTGGAGATTCCAGCCGGGGCGCTTGGCGCATGGGCCGGACGAGAAGTGCGGGATTACCGGCCGCACGCCGGGTTTGGTCGCCGTCATTTGTCTATCCTTCCAGATAGGCGCCCCTCGTTGGGGAGGGGTGTCCCACTGGCGGAGATAGGCGACTTGCCTGCCGGGGTCAACTCCGGCGGCTACGACACCTTAATAAGGAGTTTGAGCTATTCGCGACTTCGTCAGAACCGCACGCCAGCGCCGAGATACCCGACCTGAATATTGGTGCGGGTTTGATTGACCGGCGCAAACGCGACGAATTCCCATTCAGCGCGGACAAATAGGTTGGCAGTAGCGGCCCAGTCCACCCCAAGGCCCGCGGCAACGCCGGCGGCAAAGGCGTTGTTTTGGCCGCTGCTGGCCGATTGCTGGAATGTGCCAAGGAACGGACCTGGTGGATTGGGAAGCTGGGTCTGGCTGTCAGTTACCGTCACGCTTGTATGGTAATTGAAGCGTCCAACGGCCAGACCGACCGCCGCATACGGCAGAAATTGGCCCCAGGCATAGCCGGCGCGCGCGCGCAGAGCCGCATAGTCGACAAGCTTGAACGAAGTCTGGGCATCGATGGTTACGAAGTGCTCGATGCTGTCCGAGGTGTCGAAGATGCGCGACAAAGAATCGTTCGCGCCTGACTGCATGATCGATGGATGCTTGTAGGCGAACTCCATGCCGAGGACGAGTTGATCCCATTGCATGTTGTAGCCGATGAACCCGCCAAAGACCGCGCCGTTTGTCGTATTCGAGGGCAAGGTCGTCCAGGTCGAGGGGGCTCCCTCGTTTTCCAGCGTCGAGTTGCGCAAGATGAACCCGACCAGCGAACTGGTGCTGTTTCCAAAATCGGTATTCATATTGCCGTAGCCCGCAAGCAGGCCGAACTGCCACCCGTCCCAGCGGGCATATGTTGTCTGGGGTGCCAGCGATCCGCGCAACGGCCAATCCGCCGCTCCCGCACGGTCGCCCGGCCATATCGCCAGCGCTGCGCACATTGCGAGACCGATACTGAAGGATCGTGCGTGAATCCGCTTGGCCGAATGCAGGCCGCTGCAATCAAACAGGCTCAACCGACTCATGACAAACGTCCCATCAGGTTCAACATCGATTACCTACGTCTCGCAGGGCGCCGCCGACCGGCGGCGCCCGTTTGTCACTAACCCTTGCTACGCAGCGGCGGGGGCGGCGGCGCGTAATCGGGAGCGCCGAGCAGGAACCGCGTGCCCAGCCTGACGTCGTGAGAGGTCAGGTGATTGAATTCCATCGGGTTGTAGAAATTGTTGGTCCCATCGAACACGATGAGATCGCCGCTGCGCGCATCCCCAAGATCGACGTAGCGGTAGGAGAGTTCGATCGTGGCGTTGCGCCAGATCTGGTAAGCGAGCCCGGCGTGCAGAGCCCAGGCGAAATTCCATTTGCTCGCGCTGTTCGCGTACGCATCGGCTCCGCTGCAGGCCAGGCTGTTTATGCAGGTCGAGATATCGCCGAAGTTACTGATCGTGTTGCGGCTCATTCCAACGCCGGCACCGATGAAGGGCGTGATGTTCCACCAGGTACCGAGATCGACGTAACCGTTGAGCAGGACCAGCCACTCGGACTTGCTTGCGATGTAGCGGTCGGAAGCAAACCCGCCACCGGGAAGAGCACCAACATCCATTCCCTGGAAGTTCGCTTTGCCACGATACTCACCGGTTACGTCGACGCGCAGCCAGTTGTTGATCGTGTAGCCGATGCCGAGGCCGAACAGCGGAGCCGCGTCGAATCCCTTGTCGATATTGCTGACCGACAGGAACCCGGAATAGTTGTTGTTGAAAAGGCTGTTGACGCTCTGATTGGTGAAACCAATGTCACCGCGAAGATACCAGCCTGAGAAGTCCGGCGGCGGCGGCGCCAACGGCATGTCCGCTGACCGTGCTCCACTCATGGCGGCAAAGGAAGCGACGACTGCCACTACCAATGTTCGAATACGCGCAGTAATCACGATCGTCCCTCACAACTGACGCAGCCGCCCCGGCTACCGTTCGAAGAGACGATGGCATCAAATCCTTAATTCCCGCTTAACCTTAATTCTTAACCACGACCGTTAACACACGGCCACGCGCCACGCGGCGAGCGCTGCGGATAGACGAAAAAATGCAATTAGGAAATTGTTTACGCCGAACTGTCGTCAACGATTGCGGCGATCAGGCCGCCGCCTGACTCAATGCTTCGACGACGTCGTCGACCACTGATTCGACCAGTGTCCTGTCGTCGCCCTCGCCCATCACGCGGATGACAGGCTCGGTACCCGATGGCCGCACGATCAGGCGGCCACCGCCGCCAAGCTTGCGTTCAGCGCTCGCGATCGCCGAGCGCACATTCGCATTCTCGAGCGGTTTGCCCTTTTGATAACGCACGTTCTTCAGCACTTGCGGCAACGGCTCGAAGCGATGACATACCTCCGAAACCGGCTTGCCGCTTCGCTTGATCACGGTGAGCACCTGCAGGGCCGCTATAAAGCCATCGCCGGTCGTCGTGTAATCAGACAGAATTATGTGTCCCGACGGCTCGCCGCCGATGTTGTAGCCATGCGCCCGCATGTGTTCGAGCACATAGCGATCACCGACCGGCGTGCGCACAAGTTCGAGGCCAAGACCACCGAGATACCGTTCAAGCCCGAGATTGGACATCACGGTCGCCACAACGCCCGGCCGCTGCAGGCGGTTATCGTCCTTCCAGCTTTGCGCGATGACCGCGAGCAGCTGGTCGCCGTCGACCACGTGTCCGCGCTCGTCGACGATCATGACCCGGTCCGCATCCCCATCGAGCGCAATGCCGATATCGGCTCGCATCTCGCGGACCTTCGCGCAAAGCGCGCGCAGGTCGGTCGACCCGCAGTCCTTATTGATGTTGAAGCCATCCGGATCGACACCGATCGGGATAACGTCCGCACCCATTTCCCACAGTGCATCAGGGGCAACGCGATAAGCCGCCCCGTTGGCACAATCGATAACGACACGCAGGCCTTCGAAAGACACCGCCTTGGGCAAGGTCAGTTTGGCGAACTCGATGTAACGATCTTGGACGCCGTCGATGCGACGGGCGCGGCCGAGGTCGCCGCTTTTGGCGAGTTGCTTGCCGAGATCGGACTCAATCAGCTTCTCGATCTTCTCTTCTGTCTCGTCGCTGAGCTTGTAGCCGTCCGGCCCGAATAGCTTGATCCCGTTATCGTCAAAAGGGTTGTGCGAGGCTGAAATCATGACACCAAGATCGGCCCGCATTGAGCGTGCCAGCATGCCGACCGCCGGTGTCGGAATAGGACCGGTTAGCAGCACATCCATGCCGACCGAAGTGAAGCCGGCGACCAGTGCGGTCTCGATCATGTAGCCGGAGAGCCGGGTGTCCTTGCCGATCAAAACGCGGTGCCGGTGGTCGCCGCTCTTGAAAATAAGACCCGCGGCCTGCCCAACCTTCAGGGCGAGTTCAGGCGTAATAACGCGATTGGCGCGCCCGCGGATTCCGTCAGTGCCAAAATAGCGGCGACTCATACAACTTACCTCAGACGCGCAAGCTTTGGTTTGATTGCCCCTGACGAGCCGGATCGACGCGCGGCCAAATTTCTCCAGCGGCTGCATACTAATGTCAACGCTGTGAATTTGCTTCAAAAATTGTGAGAGATCATTACCGCGCGCAGTTAACCGTTTTTGGCGTGATGACCCTTGAAAACCAGCTATTTCGCCGAGGGGCGCCGACGTGCTACCTCATTATTATCGCTGGCAAACCTCTGAAGAACCACCCGCATGAAGAATATCGCCTGCATTGAGGATCTCCGCGCGCTTGCGCGGCGCAAGGTTCCAAAAGCTTTTTTTGAATACGCCGATGGCGGCTCCTACAACGAGGAAACGCTGCGAGCCAACCGGGCCGCGCTTGAACCCATCAAATTACGCCAGCGCGTGATGGTCGATGTCTCGGAACGCAGCCTTGCCACCACGATCATCGGCCAGAAAGTCAGCGCTCCATTTGCGCTCGCGCCGATCGGCCTGTGCGGCATGCAGTATGGCAACGGAGAGATCCTGTCTGCACAGGCAGCGGAAGAGGCGGAGCTTCCCTTCATATTGTCCACGATGTCGATCAATTCGATCGAGCAGGTGGCCGAAGCGACGACGAAGCCTTTCTGGTTTCAGCTCTACGTCATTCGCGACCGTGGTTTTTCCAAGGACATTTTGGCGCGCGCGGCCAAAGCCGGGTGCAACGCCCTGGTCCTTACCGTGGACCTTCAGGTTCTCGGCCAGCGCCATCGCGACATCCGCAATGGCATGACCGTCCCGCCACAAATCCGGCTCAAGAACATCATCGACATGGCAACGAAGCCGGAATGGGTGTTCAGCATCCTGACGGGCAAGAGCAAGACCTTCGGCAATCTCGCCGGCCATGTAAAAGGCATGGATGACGTGACGTCGCTGGCGCAATGGACCAATAGCCAGTTCGATCCCGCGCTGAACTGGAAGGACGTCGACTGGATCAAGAAAGTCTGGCCGGGAAAGCTCATCATCAAGGGTCTTCTCGATGTCGAGGATGCCAAGACCGCAGTGAAGCTCGGTGCCGATGCGATCGTTGTTTCCAACCACGGCGGCCGCCAGCTCGACGGCGCTCCGTCGTCGATCTCGGTGCTTCCGGCGATTGCGCAGGCAGTCGGATCGGACACAGAGGTGCTGTTCGACGGCGGCATCCGCAGCGGGTCCGACATGCTGCGCGCTCTGGCGCTTGGTGCGCACGCCTGCCTGATCGGCCGCGCTTACATCTACGGGCTCGGAGCCGGTGGCAAGGCCGGAGTCGCTAAGGCAATCGACATCCTGAAAAAAGAACTCAGCGTCGCGATGGCACTGACCGGCACAACCCGAGTCAGCGACATCGGACCGCAGGTGCTCGTCGGCGGCGAAGGACGAAAGAAACCGGCGCGCGCCCGTAAAGCCTGACTCAGTCTTCTTTCAATCCGTAAGCCAACGCGTTGCCGGTGGCACCGTAATATTTGAACGGCAGGAACTTGCCAGTCATGCCGATCCTGACACGGTCGCCTTTCGGATCGGGCTGACGTTCGATCGTCATATCGAAATCAATGGCCGACATAATGCCGTCACCGAACTCCTCCTCGATCAAAGCTTTCCAGGCTGGCCCATTGACCATTACCAGTTCATAAAAGCGGTAGATCAGGGGATCGGTCGGGGGCATCGGCGTAGCGGTGCCGCGCATCGGCACTTCATTGAGCAACGCCTGCTCGATTTTCGACAAGCCAAATAACTTGGCAGCGGCGGCCGCCATCGGCTTGGTCATTTTTTGTTGGCCAAGTACACCACCGGTGACCATGACCGGAGACATTCCCCCGATCTGCTCGCAGATGTACTTCCATGTCCAACCGTTCTCGCGCTTGATATCGAGAAGCTTTTCGGTGAGGTCAGCACGGTTCATGGTTTTCCTCCTTTAAAAGACCTAACCCAGGGCTGCTTGTTGGCCGCGGACAGGTATCGTCAATGCCTGCGATGTCTGTCCCGCAGCGATGATCGGTTCCGGTAGCCCGGGCCGCACGATCGTGACACGGCGAGGGTTGTATTCACCGCGCGTCTCTTCGATGAAGGTCCGGCTTCGGCTTACAAGGAAATCGATAATGTGGTTGCGGGTCGCGTAGTAGAGTGGATGCTTGTGAAAATCGCTCCGCGAACGCTCGCGCGGAAGCGGGTTCTCGACGATCTCCGCCAGAACGGCGCCGGGACCGTTGGTCATCAGCACGACTCTGTCGGCGAGGTAGATTGCCTCATCGACATCGTGGGTAATCATGAACACGGTTTGCCCGGTTTCCTGGCAAATACGGCGGACCTCGTCCTGCAAGGTGCCTCGGGTAAGTGCGTCGAGCGCCGAAAACGGCTCGTCCATCAACATGATCTTCGGCTCGATCGAAAGCGCGCGCGCAATCCCAACGCGTTGCTTCATTCCTCCCGATAGTTCCGAGGGGTGCTTGTGCTCAGCGCCAGTGAGCCCGACCAGATCGATGAATTTTTGCGCGTGCGCAGCGGCTTTAGCGCTGTTCCAGTCGCGCCATTTCGACGATATCGCATAGGTCACGTTACCCAGCACCGTTCGCCAGGGCAGCAGCGCGTGACTTTGAAAGATGACCGCACGGTCGAGACTTGGACCTTCAATCGCCTTGCCGTCCACGATCACCGCACCGCTCGAGGGTACATCAAGCCCCGCAAGAACGTTCAGTATGGTCGTTTTTCCGCACCCTGAGTGCCCGATGACACAGACGAATTCGCCGCGGCGCATCGATAGCCAAAGCTCCTCGAATACCGTCGTTGCGCCACCGCCAGGCGCCGGAAAGCGCCGCGCGATGCCTTCGATTGAAATAAAATGATCGGACATGCCTCACTCCGGAAAGGTGACCAACCGGGTGAGGCGGGCAAGAACAAGATCGAGCAGCATGCCGACGAGACCAATCATCAGAATTGCGGTGATGACATTCGTAATCGACAAATTATTCCACTCGTTCCAGACAAAATAGCCGATTCCGGTGCCGCCAACGAGCATCTCGGCAGCGACGATGACCAGCCAGGCAATGCCGATCGAGATGCGCATGCCTGTGAGAATCGTCGGCGCCGCGGCCGGAAGAATGATTGTGAATGCCCGGCGCCAGGTGCCAACTTCGAGCGTCTTGGCGACATTAAGCCATTCGCGCCGAACCGATGCGACACCGAACGCCGTGTTGATCATGGTCGGCCATAGCGAGCAGATGAAGATCACGAAGATCGACGACAGACTCGAATCCTTGATCGTGTACAGCGCGAGCGGCATCCAGGCGAGCGGAGAGATCGGTTTGAGCACCTGAATGAACGGGTCAAGTGCCTTGCTCATCAAAGGCGACATGCCGATCAGGAAGCCGATCGGCACTGCCACCGCGACAGCGAGCAGATAGCCCACCGCCACGCGCGCAATCGAGAACGCGAGCTGAATGCCAACGCCTTTGTCGTTCGGACCGTTATCGTAAAAGGGCCGGCGCATGTGCTCCCACAGCTTGGCGCCGACATCGTACGGCCCCGGCATCGCGGATTTTCCCTGCGTCGCCGTTGCACCCATAAGCTTGGCATATTCCGGATCCATGCTCTGCGCGACGCCGGAACCGCGTGTCGCGAAGTGCCACGCAACAAGAAAAGAAAATAACAGCGCGAGTGAAACGACGGCCGCGCGCCCGGTCAGCAATGCCGTCTTCATCAAACCGCCTTTTTGATTTTAAAGCTCTTGAGATATTCCTCGGGCTTGTCAGGATCGAAGGTCTTGCCCATAACGACGAAGGTCTTCGATGTCGCCGCAGGCGGCGTAAACCCAACCTCCTTCATCAGCTTGGCCGTGTCGGTTGCCAGATAGACTTCTTGCGCCACCTTGGCGTAGTCGACGTCGCCCTTGATCTGACCCCAGCGCTTCATCTGCGTCATGATCCAGACCGCGAATGATTGCCAGGGGAACGGGTCGAAGTCGACGCGGTTGGGCACGCGCTGCACCGTGCCGAGACCATCGGCGAAGGTGCCCGTAAGCACTTGTTCGATCACGGTGACCGGCTGATTAAGGTAGTTAGCCGGCGCGATCGCTTCCGCAATCTGCTTGCGGTTCTCAGGTTTGGCCGCAAAGGCGGTGGCGTCGATGATTGCCTTGAGCAGCGCCGCGTATGTGTTCGGTGATGCGGTAACGAACTCCTTCGACGCTGAAAACGCGCAGCAAGGATGGCCTTCCCAAATTTCTTTCGACAACACATGGATAAAGCCGACGCCGTCATAAACCGCACGCTGATTCATTGGGTCGGGACCGAGATAGCCGTCGAGATTCTCCGCGCGCAGGTTGGCGACCATTTCCGGCGGAGGAACCGCGCGGATCTGCACGTCCTGGTCGGGATCGAGTCCATGTTCCGCGAGGTAGTAACGCAGCAGGTAATTGTGCATCGAATAATCAAACGGCACCGCGAACTTGAAGCCTTTCCATGACTTCGGATCGCGTTTGTCTTTGTGTTTGATGGCGAGGGTGATGGCCTGACCGTTTATATTCTCAATTGCCGGCGCGGTGTAGGGAATCGGCTGCGAGCCGACTCCGAGTGTGATCGCGAGTGGCATCGGCGAGAGCATGTGCGCCGCGTCGTATTCCTTGTTGAGCGTCTTGTCGCGAATGACGGCCCAACCAGCGGTTTTGATCACATCGACGTTGAGTCCATGCTTGGCGTAGAAGCCCATCGGTTGCGCCATGATGATAGGCGTGCCGCAGGTGATGGGGATAAAGCCGACTTTGAGGTCCTTTTTCTCGATGGGACCGCCGCTGGCAAAAACCTCGGTTGCGGTCTTCAGCGGGAAAAATTGCGACAGCGCGGCTAGCGCGGTGGAAGCACCAAGGGACTGCAGAAAGGCACGACGCGCGATGTCCTTCGGAAAAAGTGCACGCATCACG
>Ga0207701_10008521_pt1 | contig 10130 bp, 7 predicted proteins | sample KBSSwiSSwithPhiX_FD_184294 | JGI IMG/M metagenome (GOLD analysis project Ga0207701, IMG submission 184294) | Switchgrass rhizosphere bulk soil microbial communities from Kellogg Biological Station, Michigan, USA, with PhiX - S5 (SPAdes) (version 2) | ecosystem: Environmental > Terrestrial > Soil...
CGCTCTCGTCGAGTTGCAAGATCTTTCCAGCGGCGATATCCGGCCGCATGAAAAAACTCTCGACGCGCCTAAGGAAGACCGGCTAAAATTGATGCTCGCTACGCAGGCGCAACTGAGCCCGATCTTCGCGCTCTATGCTCAGTCGAAGCCAACGATCAATCAAAGGCTCGCGGTCGCCGTCGAAGGCGCACCGCCCTTTCTCGTAATCGAACAGGATAATGGCGAGGAATGCCGTCTGTGGCGCATCACTGATGCGGCGCTGATCCAAAAGCTACAGCAGGAAATGAAAGACCAGTCTTTATTGATCGCCGACGGTCATCATCGTTACGAGGCGACGCTTAACTATCGCAATCACGTGCGCAACGCTCGCGGCCAATGGGATGGCCGGGAGGCGTTCAACTACATTCTGACCTACTTCGCCAACGTGCACGATGAAAACGTCGTAATTCTGCCGACCCATCGACTCGTGCGCGGCTACGCGCACAAGCCGTTTCTAGAGCTCGAAGAGACGCTGCAAAACTACTTTTACGTCGAACAGCATCCCAAGACGCCTGAGGGAAAAGTGTCGTTTCTAAAGGCGCTCAAGACCGCGGCCAAAAAACATCACGTTATCGGCGCCAGTTTCAAACGCGATCCGCGCTATTTAATCCTCAGGCTCAAGAACAAACGAATCATGCAGCGCTTGGCCAAAGATCTAAGCGCGCCGCTACAAGAGCTCGATGTAACCACACTACACTTGCTGATTTTAGAACATATTCTCGGCATGCCCGCCGAGCAGCAAGTGAGTGAGGGCAACATCCGCTACACGCAAGACGAAGAGAGCGCGCTCCAAGCTTTGGAAAAAGAAGACTACCAGGCAGCTTTTATTCTCAACGCAACCAAGGCGGAAGAAATTCTCGCCATCGTCTCGACGGGCGAAAAGATGCCGCAGAAATCGACCTATTTTTATCCCAAGCTGCTCTCCGGTTTGATCGTCAACAAGATCGATGCGGACGAGCAGATCGAAACTGTGGCGACATAATCAGAAATCAGGATCAGTTCCCCTTTTTCAAGCTTGAAATTCTATCGCCTCAGACCCCTAAAGAGCGGTCCCTTCCAGTTTATTATCTCCTATTAGCTTAAGACGAACCGGATCGTTGTTTGAAGACCTGAATTCACTCAGCGCAGCGGCTTTACTAGCTGCCCATCTCCCGGCTTGCCGACAATCTTACCTTCTTGCATCACCGTCTTCCCGCGCAGGATCGTGCGGATCGGCACGCCTTTTACTTTTCGGCCATGATACGGCGTCCAGCCGACTTTCGTGTATGTCGTCTCGTTGCTAATGACTTCTTCTTTGTTCATGTCGACGACCACCATGTCGGCGTCGGAGCCGGGCAACAGCACGCCTTTTTTCGGATATACGTTGAAAAGCTTCGCGGCGTTGTAAGAAGAAATCCGCACTAAAGTATCGAGAGACAACTTGCCTTCGTTCACCGCGGTGAGAAATAGACTTAGATAATCCTGAATCTGCGGCTCGCCGCCGGGACAACTCCACATATCATGCCAGCCCTTGTCTTTTTCCTCTTTGGTGTGCGGCGCGTGGTCCGTGCCGATGATATCCACCGTGCCGTCGTTGATCGCTTGCCAAAGCGCGTCGACGTGAGCCGGCGGCACCCAAAAACCCAAGCAGTAGGGCCCCAGCTTCTCGACGTTTTCCCAGGTGCCGAGAAACATCGCCCAGGGATTGACTTCACAGCTGCACGGCCTACCTTCATCCTTGGCGCGGCGCAGCATGGCCAATCCTTCCGGTGTGGTCATGTGTAGTATATGGAGCCGGGCGCCGAGCGCTTTCTGCATGCGGAAGAGCGTGCTCATCGCCGTGTCCCAGATGATGCCGTCATAGTCGCGGTACGCTTTCGCGTAGGCTTGCGGGCTGCGATCTTCGCGTTTCCAGTAGCGCCCCTCGATCTCATCCATCAAATCCTGATCGTGCGGGTGCACCATCAAGGGCAAGCCGGTTTGCCCGACAGTTTCGAAACATTTGAACAGCTCGCCGTTGTTGTTAATGCCGATGCCGGGCATGTGGGGATAATCCCGGCCGGTGTCCTTGACCATGAAGATCTTGAACGCGAGCGGACCTTCTTTGGCGAGAGCGGGAATTTCCTCGGGCACGGTGCCGGACGGATTGTGATTGAAGTCAACGATCGCGTTTTTGCTGTGATGCTCGACCAGCGCGCGGTAGCGCTCGACGTTGGTTGTCGGCGGATTCACGTTGGGCATGCCGATCGAAAAAGTCACACCGCCCGCGGCCGCGGCCATGGTGGCCGTCGTGATGTCTTCTTTATGGGTAAATCCCGGATCGCGGTGATGGGTATGCGTGTCGATCAAGCCAGGAATTACTTTCATCCCTTTGGCGTCGATCACCGCCGCAGCCGTGTCCGGTAACGCCGGCGGCTTGCCGAGGGCCGCAATTTTGCCGTCTTTGACCGCGATATCGGCATCGACAAACCCGCCCGGCGTCCAAACCGCGCCGTTTTTAACCAGCAGATCAATTCCATCCATTAAATGTATTTCTCCCTTCGTTCTGGCTCAAAAAGTTTTTATATGATCAGCAATTACGGCTGTCAACCATCCTTGACTCGATAGCAGAAATCTGAAAATATTCGGGCGCTCTTGGCAACGACTCGGCTCACGAATAAAATCCGGAGGACAATCATGCTCAGGCAGTGCAATTTTTTTCTTGCGCTATGCGGCGCGACGATTTTGAGCGCCGCGCCGCTCTATAGTCAGAGCTCCAGCCTTATCGCCGCGGGTAAGAAAGAAGGTAAAACCGTCGTCTACGGATCGTTGGAATCGGACACCGCTGATGCAGCCTTCGTTCCGTTTAAGAAAAAAACCGGCATCGACGTTGAATACTGGCGCGCGTCCGCAACCAAGGTCATGGACCGCGCGCTCAGCGAATACCGCGCCGGCAAACCGCTCTTCGATATTATCCTGACCAACGATAATCCGATGCAGATCATGTTCAAGGAAGGCCTTTTCGCCAAATACGACTCGCCCTCGGCAAAGGACTTTACCCAGGAATCGATCGATCCGAACCTCGGTCCGCGCTATCGGAACGTCGTCATCGGCGTGGTGTATAACAAGGATGTCATCAAGTCCGCCGATGCGCCGAAATCGCTCGAAGATCTGGTCAAACCGCAATATCGCGGCAAGCTCGTCATGCCCGACCCCACCCAGCACACGACGACCACACAATGGGTCGCCAGTTTGGACAAGCTCATGGGCAAGGAAAAGTCCGAGAAATTTATCCGCGACTTGGCCGCGCAAAAACCGATCTTGGTGGAATCCCTTCTGCCGGCTGCCGAACGCGTCGCCACCGGCGAGACGCCGATCGCGATCACTTATGTCAAATATGTTTATATGTTCGGTCAAAGAGGCGCGCCACTCGATTATTTGAGACTGGGAAAATTCATGGGCGACGGCCACTACTTGAGTTTAAATAGCAAAGCGCCCCACGCCAACGCCGGTAAAGCGTTCATCGACTATTTTCTCGGTGCGGAAAACATGGCTACGATTGCGAAGCTTGGCGAGTTCGTAAATCGCAAGGGCATCTACCCGCCGCTGCCGGACGCCGACAAAATTCAGTTCGTCGAAATGTATGACCTCGACTCAAAGAAGTTCGCCGAGAAGAAGAAAGAATACCAGCAGATCTTCTTGCATTAGTTTGGTCGACTTGTGTCTGCAGACGAAAGAGCGCTAGCGGTCGAACCGTCTTTGACGACTGCCTGGAGCCGTTCCCGGCTCGGAGCCTTCCTGGCCCAGCCGGTTAGTTGGGTGTTTCTCTTCGTCGGCAGCATTATTGCCTTTCTCAGTCTCTATCCAACTTTTTTTCTTTTTTACGGCAGCCTCACCGACGCGCCCCTCGGAGTGCCGGGGCACTTTACGTTGCAAAATTACGTGCGCGCCTACGGCGATGCCGAAGCCTATCCTTTACTGCTGAATTCGTTCATTTTCGGTCTTGGCGCATCGGGATTGTCCATCGTATTTGCGCTGACGCTCGCCTGGATCACAATCCGCACTAACGCGCCGTTTCGCCGCCTGTTCGAATTGACCGCGATTATTCCGAATATCCTGCCGCCGATCCTGGTTTCGATCTCTTGGGTGATGTTGCTCAATCCCAGCAACGGGCTGATCAACGGTTTATTCGTAAAGTTCTTGGGCTTGGACAAGGGGCCGTTCAATATCTATTCGATGCCCGGCCTGATTTTCGTCGAATCGCTCATCTTAACGCCCCTGGCGTTTTTGATCGTCGCTGCGGCTTTGAAGAGCATGGACCCATCCCTGGAAGAATCGGCTAAAACCCTGGGATCGAATGAATTCGGCGTGATGCGCCGCGTCACTTTCCCCTTGATTCGTCCGGCGATACTCGCCGCGGGAACTTTGAACTTCGTCCGGGCCGTGGAAAGCTTCGATACGCCGGCGATCATCGCTCTGCCCGCGCGCATCGAAGTCTTCACGACAAAAATCTGGCGCGAAGCCTTAGGCTCGTTTCCGACCAATCATAATTTAGCGGCGGCTTACGGCGTCGGTATCCTCGGCATTGCTCTCATCTTCGTCTACCTGTATCGCCGTTTTACTTCTCAAGTAGAAAACTATTCAACCGTTACCGGCAAAGGTTTTCGCCCGCATCAAATCGATTTGGGTCCGTGGCGTTACCCGGCGTCCGGCGTGGCGCTGCTGCTGCTCATTTTGTTGGTCGTGTTGCCGATCCTCGTATTGCTGCTCGTCGCCCTGCTGCCTTACTATCACGTGCCGACCTGGCAAACCTGGCAGCGTCTGACTCTGGACCATTTCCGCTACGTGTGGGCGACGCCGCGCGTCCACAAGGCATTCACCAATAGCCTTTTCCTCGCCCTGGTCGGCGCTACTGCCTGCATGATCCTCGCTTCGCTGGCGTCCTACATCACGGTGCGCACCAAGATCGCGGCGCGCGGTCTCATCGAAGTATTGGTATTTATCCCCTGGGCCTTTCCCGGCACTGCGATGGCGTTGGGCCTGCTTTGGGCTTACGTCGATTTTCCGATTCCGATTTATGCGACGATTTGGATCATCCTAATCGCCTACGTCACCCGCTTTTTGCCTTACGGTCTTAGAGCGGTAACGAGCACTATTATTCAAGTCCATAAGGAACTCGAAGAGGCCTCGATCGTCTGCGGCGCCGGTTTTTTGGCGACTTTTCGCCGCGTGTTGATCCCGATGATGCGTCCCGGCGTGATCGCCGGGTGGATCATCTTAGTAACGATTTTCATGCGCGAGTTCAGCGCAACATTATTCCTTTATAGCCCCGGCTCGGAGCCGCTCGGCCCGCTGCTTTATTTTCTTTATCTCGACGGCATGCGCGGCCGCGTCGCCGCCATCGGCCTCGTGATCTCAGTCATCTCAGTCATCCTGATCGCCATTGCCCAGCACTACTCGCGCTGGGACACGAAATGAATTAAAAATGGAAAATGGATAGTTGAAAAATTCGGATCGAACTATTCTCGATCATCCATATTCCAACCTCGACCCAAAGAAATCCCGGAGGAACCTACGTGGAAAAGTTATTTTTAACTCTCGCCTGCGGCGACTACGACCGGACCAAGGCTCTTCAGGACGGATCGGTGGAGCTGGAAGGAATCAAGTTAAACTATATTCCGATGCAGTCGGAGGAAATTTTTTGGCGCATGGGACATTACAGAGAATTCGACGTCTCGGAAATGTCGCTCTCCGCCCATGTCACGATGATCGGTCAAGGCAACTCCCCCTTTGTGGGTATTCCGATATTTCCCTCGCGCTACTTCAGGCATTCTTCGGTTTACTACAACGTCGACTCGGGAATTAAGAAACCCGAAGACTTCAAAGGCAAAAAGATCGGCACACCGGAATACGCTATGACAGCAGGGGTCTGGATTCGCGGCTTCTTTAGCGATGACTACGGCGTCAGAGCGCAAGATATGAAATGGTTTCTCGGCGGCCAGACAGATCCCGGCCGAAAGGAACGAGTCAAACTGGACCTTCCGCCGGAAATCAGCGTGCAGTCCATTCCCGATGATAAAACGCTCAATGGCATGCTTGAGAGCGGTGAAATCGACGCGCTGATTTCCGCCCGCAGTCCGTCTGGCCTCGGCGACGGCTCAGGAAAAGTGCGCCGCCTGTTTCCCAACTACAAAGAAGTGGAGATCGAATATTACAAGCGCACCAAGATTTTTCCCATCATGCATATCCTGGTGGTTCGTAAAGACGTGTATGAACGCCACCCATGGGTGGCGCGCAGTCTGTTCAAAGCTTTCTGCGACGCCAAGAACCGCGCTATGGAAACCATGCATATCTCCAACGCCCACGCCTACGCGCTGCCCTGGCTGTCGTGGGAACGAGAGCAGCTCAGAGAAATTTTCGGTCCCGATTGGTGGCCCTACGGCATCGAGCCCAACCGCCACGTGCTCGAATCCCTGCTGCGCTATTTGAGCGAGCAAGGACTGATCAAAAAACCATTGAAAGTGGAGGACATCTTTGCACCCAGCGCGGTGGGAGAGTTTAAATTGTAAAAACCGAGGATGGAAGATGGAGGATCGAGGATCGCGAGCAGCGTCCCAGATTATTCGATCTTCCATCCTCTATCCTCGATCCTCAACCCTCTATTTTCTATCCTCATGCGGTTAACCCGAGGCGCCTCACGGCTCATTCGCTCCGCACGCACGGCGCATCTCGCCACGGCGAACAAATCCGGCCAACCGCATGTGATTCCTATCTGTTTCGTCTTCGATGGTCGTGATTTTTATTCGCCTATCGACGAGAAACCGAAGCGCACCGCACCGCAGAAACTCAAACGGATTCGTAATGTTCTCAAAAACCCGCAAGTCTCTCTCGTCATCGATCACTATGAAGAAAATTGGCGCAAGCTTTCCTATGTTCTGGTAAGCGGCAAAGCCCGCATGCTGCTGAGCGGCGCCAGACACGGCAAGGCAGTGAAGCTTTTACGACGAAAATACTCGCAGTATCGAAAAATGAGAATTGATAAATTGCCGATGATTTTGATTCAACCGAAGCGAACGACGAGCTGGAGCGCCATGTAGATGAAGCGCTTGAATTGCGTTTACCGTTCCTGGTTCGAGAGCCTCACCACGAACGGTTGTTCCTTTATCCGTTCGCCCTGTCGAAGGGTTTTCGACAAGACACGAAACGAATGTCAAAGTTCACTAGCCGCCAATCGCCAGTGATTTTAACAGTCTCAAAAAATATTTTTCGTGCAAGCCAAGCTGCCTCGCGGCGGCGGCACGGTTGCCGTGACAACGCTCCAGAGCTGCGAGAACCAACTCTCGTCGGTAATATTCCATCGCGTCGCGGTAGGACCGCCCGTCGATTGACGGACGCGCTACGGACGCAACAACTCTCGACGGTAAATCCTGGATCGTAAGTTGCGGTCCGCGACCCAGGACGATAGCCCTTTCGATGACATTGCCGAGCTCACGCACATTGCCTGGCCACTCATAAGCAGAGAGCTGCTTCAGCGCATCGGCGGCAATCTCGTTGAAATTCTTTTTTGCCTCTTTGGCATAACGGTCCATGAAATAATGCGCCAAGACCGGGATGTCTTCCGCTCTTTCCCGCAAAGGAGCAAGCGCGATGGGCACGACGTTCAGTCGATGGTAGAGATCGTGGCGGAAACGGCCCTCTTTGACCGCGCCGTCCAAGTCGCGATTGGTCGCGGCAATGATCCGGACATCGACGTGGATCGGCCTAACGCCGCCGACCCGGTCGAACTCGCGTTCCTGAAGAAACCTCAACAGCTTGGTTTGAAGCTCCTGGGAGATATCGCCTATCTCGTCGAGGAAGACTGTGCCGCCGTTCGCCAGCTCCATCTTGCCCTTTTTTTGTTGGTCCGCCCCCGTGAACGCGCCCTTTTCATGGCCGAACAGTTCGGACTCGAGAAGTTCCTTGGATAACCCTACGCAGTTAATGGCGACGAACGGTTGGTTGTTCCTTTCGCTCCAATTGTGGATCGCGCGCGCGAAGACCTCTTTCCCGGTGCCACTTTCTCCGAGGAGCAAAACAGTCGCCTTGCTGGGCGCCGCCTTCCGGGCGGTTTCCACGGCTTCTTTCATCTTTTCGCTCTTGCCGATAATCAGCCGATAACGCTTATCCGCGTCTTCGGAGAAAAGTTCCAACTCTCTTTTGAGTCCTACCCGCTCCAAGGATTTGCGCACCACGATATCGAAGTGATTCGCATCGATGGGCTTGGTGATGAAGTCATAGGCTCCCTCTTTCATAGCCTCGACCGCGGTCTCGATGGAACCGTGCGCGGTGATAACGATGGTCGGAACATCGATTTCTTCCCTGCGTAGCGCGCGCAGCACCTCCATGCCCCCCATCCGGGGCATCTGCAGGTCCAGAAGAACTAAGTCCGGCACATCTTTCCGGATTGCGCTCAGCGCTTGCTCGCCGTTGCCGGCTGTAGTCACGTCAGATTCCAGCGGACGAAGCCTTACCTCCAAGAGACGACGCGAAGCAGGGTCGTCGTCGACGATCAGGACTCTTGCACCGGTGATGGCCATTCTCAGATACTTACGTTTTCAGTGTTCAACAGATTATTGCGCCAAGACGGCTTCGAAACAAAATCCGAAATTCGAAGCACGAAATCCTAAACAAACGGCGGTCAAACAAATCCAAAATCGGAGAAAATTCAAAACGCCAAATCCGAATCGAGTTTGTTTGGGATTTTGGTCATTTGAATTTGTTTCGTATTTCGGATTTCGAGTTTCGAATTTGCGTTTGTTGCCTATACTTCGCGTCCGCGCCTCGGCGGTGAATCCTTCCTAATCTTCAGTCTTCGACTTCCTTCCCACGTGCGCCGCCACTTCTTGGATGAACGTGTTCTTGTCGATCGGCTTGGTAACGTAGCCGGCACAGCCGGCAGCCAGCGCTTTCTCGCGGTCGCCCTTCATCGCATATGAGGTTACAGCGATTACCGGAATATCAGCCGTGGCCGGCTGCTCCTTCAGTTTCCTGGTAACTTCAAGCCCATCCATTCCCGGGAGCTGAATGTCCATCACGATCAGATCGGGATGGTTATTCTTCAGCATTTCAAACGCCTCCAGCGCCGTCGTCGCCTCACGCACCTCGTAGCCCTGCGAGCGCAGCAAAAAACCGGCGAGACGACGATTGACCGCATTGTCCTCAACCAGCAAAATATTTTTTCCAGACATAATTATTCCTGATCAAAATCCGAAATTCGAAGCACGAAATCCGAAACAAACAGGCAGCCAATTGAATCCAGAAATGAAGAAAATTCAAAACCTCCACTCAGATTCGAGTTTGTTTGGAAATTTGAGCTTTCCGTCATTTGAATTTGTTTCGAGTTTCGGATTTCGATATTGGAATTTTCTCCACTCTTACGCGCCTTACTCCTTACCCTTCACCCCTTACGACAACTGGATCGGTATCGTAAAGAAAAACCGGCTGCCTTTGCCGACTTCGCTCTCAAGCCAAATCCTGCCCCCGTGCATCTCGACGAACTTCTTTGCGAGCGCGAGCCCCAGGCCGGTGCCTTGAGGTTTCCCGGCGTCGCTGCCCGCCTGCTGAAACTCGAGAAAGATCCTTTCTTGATCTTCCACCGCGATTCCCGGTCCAGTGTCACCCACCTCGAGGCGCGCATTTCCATCCTTAGCGCCCGCCCGCACCCAGACTCGGCCACCTTCGGGAGTGAACTTGATCGCGTTGCTTACCAGGTTCAAAAGCACCTGTTTGACTCGAGCGCCGTCCATCGGAAAAGAAGCCAGACTCTCATCGCTGTCAACCCGCAGGTTGATCGATTTCTTCGCCGCCAGCGACCGCATGGTATTCGAAACCGCCTCGACCACGTCTTGCAACAGCGCCAGCTCGATTTGCAGCTCCATCTTTCCGGCTTCGATCTTCGCGAGGTCGAGGACTTCATTGATCAGGCCAAGTAAATGCTTCCCACTGCTCAAGACATCCGTCAAGAACTGTCTCTGTTCTTCTTCGTTAACCTTCAGCGTGGGATCGAGCAGGACCTCGGAGAAGCCGATGATCGCGTTGAGCGGCGTGCGCAGCTCATGCGACATGTTGGCAAGGAACTCCGACTTGTGGCGGTT
>Ga0207701_10008522_pt1 | contig 10129 bp, 10 predicted proteins | sample KBSSwiSSwithPhiX_FD_184294 | JGI IMG/M metagenome (GOLD analysis project Ga0207701, IMG submission 184294) | Switchgrass rhizosphere bulk soil microbial communities from Kellogg Biological Station, Michigan, USA, with PhiX - S5 (SPAdes) (version 2) | ecosystem: Environmental > Terrestrial >...
TCGCCGTTGTTCTCGGCCAGCGCCTTCTTGCAATCCATCATGCCGGCGCCGGTGCGCTCGCGCAGTTCCTTCACCGAAGCAGCGGTGATCTCAGCCATGTCTTGGCTCCTTGTACTGGGGTGTTAGGCTTCGAGTGCGGCTTCGGCCGGCGGCTCGGCCATCGCACCGATATCTTCGCCACGAGCGGCAGCACCACCGGACTTACCGGTGTTCGCCGCATTGGCGACCGCTTCGCAATAGAGGCGGATGGCGCGGCTGGCGTCGTCGTTGCCCGGCACCGGGAAAGCGATGCCCTGTGGGTTCGAGTTCGAATCCAGGATCGCGACGACCGGAATGCCAAGGACATTGGCTTCCTTAATCGCGAGCTCCTCCTTGTTGGTGTCGACGACGAACATGACGTCCGGCAGGCCGCCCATGTCGCGGATGCCACCCAGCGACTTCTCGAGCTTGTCGCGCTCGCGGGTCTGCTGAAGGACTTCCTTCTTGGTGAGGCCGGTCGTGTCGCCCGACAGCTGCTCTTCAAGGGTCTTGAGGCGTTTGATCGAGTTCGACACGGTCTTCCAGTTGGTCAGCATGCCGCCGAGCCAACGGTGGTTGACGAAATGCTGGCCCGAAGCCTGGGCGGCCTCGGCGACGGCGTCCTGCGCCTGGCGCTTGGTGCCGACGAACAGCACCTTGCCGCCGCGAGCAGCAGTCTGCTGGACGAAGTCGAGGGCGCGCGCAAACAGCGGAACACTCTGCGATAGGTCGATGATGTGAACGCCATTGCGGTCGCCGAAAATGTACGGCTTCATCCGCGGGTTCCAACGATGGGTTTGGTGGCCGAAATGCGCTCCGGCCTCAAGCAATTGCTGCATGGTGACGACATTGGCCGCCATGGTCTTTCTCCTTCCGGTTTTACCTCGGTGAGAGCAAGTCACCAGCCTTTCGGCTGGCACCGGTATGTGCGCTCCACCTGTGGAATGGCGGGGCCCGTAGCCGAAGGCGCCGCAGGAAGCAACCCCATGGCCGGGCTTGACACAACAAGAACAAATAGAGAACATATTGGTCTAACGAGGAGATCAGACATGTTCGCATTCGTCAGCTCGATTGCCTTTGCCGGTGCAGCCTATCTTGCCGGAAGCTCTGTATTACGCACCTACTCGGAAAGCCGCATTCGGATTGGCGATGCGCTTCGTGGCCGGCCGCTAACCCGGGTCAACCCTGTGCTGAACGCCGCCGCCTGACCTTTGCGTAGGAGGCAATGCTGAACGGGATCAGCGCCAGGTAGATGGTGCTGATGCCCAGCAAAGTCAGCCAGGGTTCGGTGATCAGGGCCGCGACCAGCAGTCCCACGCCAGCCAGGGCAAACAGCCGGTAAGAGCGCCGAAGCCGCAGCGAACCCCAACTGTAGGTTGCGACGCTGGAGATCATCAGCAGGGCGATGAACACGAGCCAGGGCATGGTCAGGTACCAGGCGCGAAAAAGCTCGTTGCCGGTAATCAGCCACAGATAAACAGGGACGAAAGCCAGCCCCGCCCCCGCCGGCGCCGGAATGCCGGTCAGGAAGCCGGCCGATTTGTGCGGTTGATCGTCGGCATCCATGCGCGAATTGAAGCGCGCCAGCCGAAGCGCGCAGCAGACCGCCAGTGCCAGGGCCGCGGTCCAGCCGAACTTGGGTGCATGCTGCAGCGACCAGAGGAACATGATGAGGGTCGGCGCAACGCCGAACGCTGTGACGTCGGAAAGGCTGTCGAGCTCCGCGCCGAAGCGACTATTGGCGCGCAAAAGCCGAGCTATGCGGCCGTCCATGCCGTCGAGCACTCCGGCGAACACGACCGAGGCAAGGGCCTTTTCCCAGTCACCCTTGATTGCGAACAGGACGCCGCTGAGGCCGAAACAGAGCGCGAGCGCAGTGACGGCATTGGGTGGAATCGCGCGTAGCGGAATGCCACCGGCGCGGCGCCTTTCGGTCACTGGCTGATTCCGCCGAGCCCCGGATCGACGCCGAGCGTGCCGAGGACCGTTTCACCGGCAATGGTCCGCTGGCCAAGCAGGACCTGGCTGCCAGTGCCCGCTGGCAGATAGACGTCGACACGGCTACCGAAACGAATGAGGCCGATACGCTCGCCGGCCCCGACCGTATCTCCTTCCTTTACGAAAGCGAGAATGCGGCGAGCAACGAGCCCGGCAATCTGGGTGAAGCCAATCGCCACGCCGTCCTCACGCTCGACGAGGAAATGCTGCCGCTCATTGTCTTCGCTCGCCTTGTCGAGGTCAGCATTGAGGAACTTGCCTGGCACGTAGGCGATCTTGCGCACCCTGCCCGCGATCGGCGAGCGATTGATGTGCACATCGAAGACGCTCATGAAAATCGAGACCCGCGTGAACTCGCCAGTCAAACCGCCGTCAGCCGCCAACTCCGGCGGAGGACCGGTCCGAACGATCATCGTGACCAGGCCGTCCGCGGGCGCAACAATCAAATTCGGGTCCTTGGGTGTCGTACGGATCGGATCGCGGAAGAAGGCCGCGACCCAGATCGTCAGGCCGGCGAGCAACCAGCCGACCGTGTCAGGCAGCAAACTGAAGCTCAGCAGCGTCGCGAAAGCGGCGATGAGAACATATTTGCGGCCCTCGGGATGAACTGAGGGAAAGCGCCATTTGACCGCGGTCAGGTGGCTGTCGGGCTTCTCGATAATGGCCATGGCGCCTCCTTAGAGAGGCTGAAACGCAGGCACAATGACCGCAGTTGCCTTGGCATTGGCGGAGCCGTAAGGCGCGCCCCGACCACGAAATTTCAGGAACGGACCATGGCCAAGATCAAGGTGAAGAACCCGGTCGTCGAGCTCGACGGCGACGAAATGACCCGAATCATCTGGCAATGGATCCGCGAACGGCTCATCCAGCCCTATCTCGACATCGACCTACTCTACTACGATCTGTCGGTCGAGAACCGCGACGCGACGGAGGACAAGGTCACCGTCGAAGCCGCCGAAGCGATCAAGAAGCATGGCGTGGGCGTGAAGTGCGCCACCATCACTCCGGACGAGGCCCGCGTCGAAGAATTCGGCCTCAAAAAGATGTGGAAGTCACCCAATGGCACGATCCGCAACATCCTTGGCGGCGTCGTCTTCCGCGAGCCGATCGTCATTTCCAACGTGCCGAGGCTCATCCCGGGCTGGACGGACCCCATCGTCGTCGGCCGCCACGCATTCGGCGACCAGTACAAGGCGACCGACTTCCGCGTCCCCGGCAAGGGCAAGCTGACCATCAAGTGGACCGGCGAGAACGGCGAAGTGATCGAGTATGAAGTGTTCGACTTCCCCGGCGCCGGCGTTGCCATGGGCATGTACAACCTGGATGAGTCCATCCGCGACTTCGCCCATGCGTGCCTGAACTACGGTCTCAATCGTGGCTGGCCTGTGTACCTCAGCACCAAGAATACGATCCTCAAAGCTTATGACGGCCGCTTCAAGGATATCTTCCAGGAGATCTATGAGGCTGAATATAAGGCGAAGTTCCAGGCAGCCGGCATTGTCTACGAGCATCGCCTCATCGACGACATGGTCGCTTCGGCACTGAAGTGGAGCGGCAAGTTCGTCTGGGCTTGCAAGAATTATGACGGCGACGTGCAGTCGGACCAGGTCGCACAGGGATTCGGTTCGCTGGGCCTGATGACCTCGGTGCTGACCACGCCCGACGGCAAGACGGTCGAAGCCGAAGCCGCACATGGCACCGTCACACGCCACTACCGCATGCATCAGCAGGGCAAGGCGACCTCGACCAACCCGATCGCGTCGATCTTCGCATGGACGGGCGGTCTCAAGTACCGGGGCAAATTCGACGACACACCGGAAGTGGTGAAGTTCGCCGAGACGCTGGAGCGGGTCTGTGTCGAGACCGTCGAGAACGGCCAGATGACCAAGGATCTCGCGATCCTGGTCGGCCCCGAGCAGCCGTGGATGACGACGGAGCAGTTCTTCGAAGCAATCCGTATGAACCTCGAAGCGGCAATGGCGAGCGAAAGCGTCAGCGCCTAGGCGATCGGACTCTCTCCCGCCGTACTCCGAGGCCGATGATCCGGCCCGGGATACGGCGCAGGACCGGATAGCGGTCGAGCAGCCGGACGAACAAGGGCGCCTCGGTGATCGGCTTGTCGGTCTGCAAGATGCGGCCGATCAGCCGATCCTGGGCCGCCTTCTGTCCGGCCTGGATGACCTTGGTTGGCCACATCCGTCGCTTTTCGACCTTGGCGAGCAAGCCATCGACATTCGTCCGACCGCATAGTGCCCCCGCCAGGACATTGGCGGCGGCAACAGCGTCCTGAACGGCAAGGTTGATGCCGATGCCGCCGATCGGCGACATGGCATGGGCGGCATCGCCGATCGCAAGCAGGCCCGGCCGATGCCAGCGCTCAAGGCGGTCGAGCTTCACCGTGAGCAGGTGCAGGTCACTGATGTCGTCGAGATCCTTGAGGTCGAGACCGGGGGGTGCCGCCTTCGCCACCTCTTCCCGGATGGCCTCGATACCGCGGTCGAGATAAGCCTGAGCGGCGCCCTTGGGGATGAGGAAGGCGCACTGCCAATAATCCCCGCGGTCGATCATCACGAGAAGCCGCCCTGGCTCGACATTACCGCGAAGGGCTCCTTCCTGCGCTTCAGACTTGCCGAGGCGGAACCAGAAGACGTCCATGGGTGCGCCAAGATCTTCCAGCGGCAACAGCGCCCGGGCGATGGATGCCCGACCGTCGGCCGCGAGGACGAGCTTGGCCTTGAGGGTTTCGCCGTTCTCGAGCCTGACGCCGGTTATTCGGCCGCCCTCCTCGACAAAGCCTTCAACCGGCTTTTCCATTTCCAGTTTGAAGCCCGGATAGGAGGCGGCGTGGTCGCGGAGGAAGTCGAGGAAGTCCCATTGCGGCATCATGGCGATGAAGGCGGCCGGAGTATTGAGGTGCGAGAGGTCGCCGATGGTCCAGTCGCGTCCCGCGACGCGGAGTTGTGCCTTGTCCAGCCGGTTGTGCGGCCGTTCCAGGAACTCCTTTAAAAGGCCCAACTGATCGAGAATCTCCATCGTCGAGGGGTGGACGGTGTCGCCCCGGAAATCGCGGAAGAAGTCCTTGTGCTTTTCGAGGATGCGGACCTTGCAACCGGCGCGAGCGAACAGCAGCCCGGCCATGACGCCTGCCGGCCCGCCGCCAACAATGATGAGGTCGTCAGTCACGCCTTAAGGTCACTAAAGTCACTAAAGTCATGGGATGAGCGACCATTTCCACTCCCGGACGACGGCAATGCGTCGGCGCAGACTGTCGCGATCGAATGGTGGCGTCATGACGTCAGGCTGGCACAGCAATTCCTATTTTGAAAGCCGCCGCATCGGGTGACAGGCAGGCCAGCCCCTGCTTAAAGGAAGCATGGCGGGATCACACGGATTTGGCGGCGAGGGACTTTCGGACGCGCTCGTGATCCTCGGCGCCGCCGGGATCGTCATCCCCGCCTTCGCCAGATTGAAGATTTCGCCGATCATCGGCTTTATCATTGTCGGGATCATTGCCGGCCCCTCTGGTTTGGGCGCGCTTGTGCCTTCGTATCCGTGGCTGAACGCCGTCACCATCACCAATAGCGATGCGATCGAGCCGTTCGCGGAATTCGGCATCATCCTGCTGCTGTTTTCGATCGGGCTGGAGCTCAGCTTCCGAAGGCTGATTACGATGCGCCACGCCATTTTCAGGATCGGCGCGGCCGAGCTGCTCGGCGGCGCCTTGCTGATTGGCGCCGGCCTTATGGCCATGGGCAATAGCCTGACGGCGGCGGCGCTACTCGCATTTGCCCTCGCCATGTCCTCTACAGCGCTCGTCTTGCCGATCGCCGGAACCAGCTCGCCTGTCGGCAAGGCTGCGTTCGCCATGCTGCTGTTCGAGGATCTTGCCCTCGTCCCCCTGCTATTCGTTTTTGCCAGCCTAGGGGGATCGGGTGGGCTTGGAGATCTGCTCGATGTCGCCTGGAAGGCCGTCCTGGTCATTGGCGTGATGCTGGCCGCCGGGCGGTTCCTGCTGCCGCCGCTCTTTGCCCAAGCGGCCCGCACCAAGAACCCGGAGGTTTTCCAGGCGGTCAGCCTGTTGACCGTAATCCTTGCCAGCATGGCCACCGGTGCCATCGGCCTTTCGCCTATCGTCGGCGCCCTGATCGCCGGCATCCTGATCGCCGAAACCGAATATCACACGGAAGTCGAGGCGATGACGGCACCGCTGCGGGGACTTGCTCTCGGCGTTTTCCTGATCACCGTTGGCATGAGCCTCAACGTCACATTGCTTCTTAACAATTGGGCACAAATGCTTGTGGGGCTGGTACTAGTGTTGCTTGCCAAGACATTGGTCACAGGGCTGCTGTTACGCCTTAACGGCATGCGGCCGGGCGTCGCCGCACAAACGGGCCTGCTCATGGCCAGTCCGTCGGAAACAACCCTCATCCTCCTCGGGACTGGCGCCGCGGCAGGGCTCATCAACCCGGACGCTGCCAGCTTCTGGCTGGTCGTGACGGCCCTTGGCCTTACTGTCACCCCACTGCTCGACGTCGTTGGCCGCAGGGTGGCGCGCCGAGTGGACCGCGGCAGCATTGAGGCGGCAGGGGATCTGGTTACAGATAAAACCGTCATCTTCGGCTTTGGCCGCGTCGGCCGGATGGTAGCCGACATGCTGCTGGAGCATGACCGTGACTATATGGCGGTCGAAAGCGACATCGATAACGTCATCGCCGCCCGGTCAGACGGTTATCAAGTCCTGTTCGGTGATGCCGGTCGCACAGGCATGCTGGAGCGCCTGGAAATCGGCAGCGCCAAGGCGGTTGTCCTGACCATGGACGATCCGGTGCTTGTGGTCCGCATCGCCAGGGCGATCCGCGAGGATTTTCCGGACCTGCCGATTATTGCCCGGGCCCGCGATACCGATCATGCCGCCCGCCTCTATCGAGCCGGGGTCACCGATGCTGTGCCGGAAGCGCTGGAAGCCTCCCTCCAGCTGTCAGAAGCGGTCCTGGTCGACATCGGCGTCGCGATGGGGCCGGTCATCGCCAGTATTCACGAAAAGCGCTCCCAGCTGCGAGCCCAGATCATGGACGAGGGCCATTTGACCGAAGAGCCGACGCTTGGTCGCCGCCGGCTTCGCGATGCAGCGCCGCCAGCCTAGCTGGCGTCCTGATCGATCACCATCTGAGAGCGTCCTGGGCTGCCTGAATTCAGGCTTTCAGGAGTAACGATGATGACGCTTCCCAGCTTCAGCGAGGCCGCGACAGCCCTACGGAAGGCGTAAGGCGTGTCGAATTGGTCTTTTTCGGCCTGGCTGACGTCCATCGCCTCGCCGGCGCCGGAGAATTGCAGCTTCAGCCAATGTTGGCCGGTGCCATCCCAGGCACGGAGGATATAGGCCATGCCGCCGTCCATCTTGCCTCTGAAATGCACCGGCGCCGACCCGATTTGAACGCCGTCACGGAAGACCAATGCGCGTTCGTCTTTGGTGCTGACGATCACCGAGGTCATGCCCTTGGGCGCTTTTTCCGGCGTCCATACATAGGCGGCGTTGGTGAGCGGTGCCTTCCCGGCGGAGGGTGCCGCTGCCTCGGCGAGGGTCGGAGCGCCGGATTCCCGTGGCAAGACCGCGAGACTAGTGATCACTACCGTCATACCGAGAGCCGTCTGGCTGAACAGCAGCTCGGAGAACTTCATCGGCAGTCGAATACACCCGTGCGATGCCGGATATCCGGGCAGCTTGCCGGCATGGAGGGCAATCCCTTTCCAGGTCAGCCGCTGCATGTTGGGCATGGGTGCGTTGTTGTAGGTGCTGGAATAATGGTCCTTGTTCTTCTGCAGGATCGTGAAGACGCCGGTCGGCGTCTCTGTGCCTTTGGCGCCGCTGGAAACGCTACTCGCCGCGATTGGCAGTCCGTTGCGGAACAGCACGGCCCGCTGGGTCGCCAGATTGACGACGACCAGCGCCGGGCCATCCGGGCTTCGCTCCGGCGCCCAGACAAATTCACCGTTCTTGAGGTCCAGTGCCGCCTCCAGAATGGTCCTGTTGCCAAGTTCCACGCGCTGGGCCGACGCCGATCCGGCGAGGAGAAGGGCCGTCGATGCGACCAAAATGCTGTTTCGAATGTTCATGCCGGTCATGATGCTTCCGCAATTCCGGCATTCACATAGGGTAATTTCCCGACCGGCTTGGCGGCGCCGGATTCAGTGCTAAGCTGAGCCTCGTGCCCTTCGGGTTTTCCCCAATGCATCAGGCCTCGTCGGAACGGCTAATTCACCGCTCCTGCAACGGCGTGACCAAACGGAGCGATCGTGTGATGAATGTTCGGTCAGCTGCGATCCTGCTTTCGTTAAGCCTTGCGTCACCGTCCTTTGCGGCTTCCAGCCAGAGCGATCCGCTGCGCTTCTTCGAAGGCAAGACCGAGAGTGTTGGCACCATCAAGATCGTCATGAAGAAGCCGTTTCGCAGCCGCGCGGTCGGCGTCGGCCAGATCAGCTCTGATGGCACTTTGACCCTGGTCCAGAGGATCGAGGACGAAGGACAGCTTCCCAGGGAACGGCGCTGGAAGATGCGCAAGGTCGGGCCAGGCAAATATTCCGGTACGATGACCGAAGCGAAGGGACCCGTGACCGTGGACGAGGTCGACGGCAAATATCGCTTCCGCTTCCGGATGGAAGGCAGCGTCGCGGTTGAGCAGTGGCTCATTCCTGCACCGGATGGCCATTCCGCGGCCAGCGCGGTTACGATCCGCAAATATGGGATGACCGTCGGACATTCCGACTCCGTCATCCATAAGGTGAACTAGGCGTCGCTTGCTGGTTCGAACCTCAGGATTCCGGCAATGTAGGTGCGATGCTCGGCATTGTCGGCCGGATGGCGCTGGCCGTCGAGCACTCTGAGTTCACGGAAATCGAAGGGTGACACGCCTTCCAGACAGGCGGCATTGACGCCGAGCTGGTTAGGGTTCGAGCGCCGCTTGTGGTGCGTGTAAATGCCGCATGACTTGCAGAAGTGATGCTCCGCAGTCTTCGTATTGAAGCGGTAGGTGGCAAGGCTGTCTTCGCCTTCGGTGATGTGGAAGTCGGCCGGCGTCGACGTCAAAGCGACCGCCCCGCGCATCTGGCAGATCGAGCATGTGCACCGCCGCGCCGAAGCGAAGCCTTCTGTGAGAGTAACTGCGAACTGGACTGCGCCGCAGTGGCAGGCGCCATTGAGCGTGACGGGTTCGCGCGAAGACGCGTCGATCACGCCGCGACTTTCTCCAGCGCATCCTTGATCGCATCGAGGGCTTCCTGGGCCTTGCCGCCATCGGGGCCCCCACCCTGCGCCATGTCGGGACGGCCGCCGCCGCCCTGCCCGCCCAGTGCCGCGACCGCTGCCTTGACCAGGTCGACGGCGCTGACCTGGCTCGCAAGATCGTCGGTGACGCCGACGGCAACGCTGCCGCGGCCTTCGTTGACGGCGATGAGCGCGGTGACACCAGAACCGACGCGCTGCTTCAGAGCGTCGATCTCGCTGCGGAGGCTCTTGGGGTCAAGGCCTTCGACGACCTGGCCGAGGAAGGCGTGGCCGCCTATCTGCTCCGGGCCCGCGGCTTCGGATTTTCCGCCGCCACCGAGCGCGAGCGCCTTCTTCGCGTCGGCCAGTTCCTTTTCGAGGCGCTTGCGCTCCTCAACGAGGGCGGCGACGCGAGCCGGAACCTCGTCGGGCGAGGATTTGAGCGCGGCTGCAGTCTCACGCAGGCGATGGTCACGCTCACCGAGCCACTGGCGCGCGGCTTCCCCGGTCAGCGCCTCGATACGGCGGATGCCTGAGGATACAGCACTCTCAGATATGATCTTCAGGATCTGGATGTCGCCGAGCGCACGGACATGCGTGCCGCCGCATAGTTCGACCGAATAATCGCTTTCCTCGAACTGGCCCATGGAGAGGACGCGGACCTCGTCGCCGTATTTCTCGCCGAACAGGGCCATGGCACCGGCGGCAATGGCATCATCGGGGGTCATCAGGCGGGTGGTCACCGGCTCGTTGGAGCGGATCTGGGCGTTTACCTCGGCCTCGACTGCCTCGATCTCGTCGCGGGTCATGGCCTTGGGATGGGAGAAGTCGAAGCGGAAATAGTCCGGCGCG
>Ga0207701_10008523_pt1 | contig 10129 bp, 8 predicted proteins | sample KBSSwiSSwithPhiX_FD_184294 | JGI IMG/M metagenome (GOLD analysis project Ga0207701, IMG submission 184294) | Switchgrass rhizosphere bulk soil microbial communities from Kellogg Biological Station, Michigan, USA, with PhiX - S5 (SPAdes) (version 2) | ecosystem: Environmental > Terrestrial > Soil...
GGTACCGTCGCGGTTCCCCTCTCCATTGCTCTCATTGTGCTTTACGTTGAACGAGACGAGGTCATTGAGCGTGAAACCGTCATGGCAGGTGACAAAGTTGACACTCCGTTCAGGCTGCCATCTTTGCGCTCCAAATACATCGGGACTGGCGACCAGGCGGTGTGGCAGCTTGGTAACAGTGCCACCATCTCCCTTCATGAAGCCGCGGATATCATCGCGAAACTTTCCGTTCCACTCCTTCCACGCATCTCCAACAAAGCTGCCGACCTGATAGAGGCCCGCAGCGTCCCAAGCCTCTGCAATCAACTTTGTCCCAACCAGTACGGGATCCGTTTCGATGTCCCAAATGACGGGCGGATCGATCATCGGACGGCCCGTCTCATCGCGCGACATGACCGAGGCCAAATCAAAACGGAAACCGTCTACGTGCATCTCCTGGACCCAGTACCGCAGACTATCAAGGATCATGCGCCGCACTATTGAGCGGTTCGTGTTTAGAGTGTTACCCGTTCCTGTGTAGTCGGAGTACCGCGAACGATCATTCTCGAGAAGGTAATAGACCTCGTTGTCGATGCCGCGAAAGCAGAGTGTTGGCCCAGCCTCGTTGCCCTCTGTCGTGTGGTTGAACACTACATCGAGGATGATCTCGATGCCGGCTCGGTGCAGAGCCTTGACCATCTCGCGAAACTCGTCAATCGGCCCAAGCGGATCTTTTCGTTGACTGTAGCCTCGGTGAGGAGCGAAAAATGAAACGGGTGCGTATCCCCAGTAGTTCTTCAAACCGTCCGGAGCGTCTTGCTCGTCGAATTGAAACATCGGCATTAATTCAACAGCGGTAATGCCCAGATCCTGAAGATACGGGATCTTCTCGATTAAACCGGAGTATGTGCCGCGCTTATCAGCCGTGAGGCCGGAACTCGGGTGCCGCGTAAACCCGGCGAGATGCATTTCGTAGATGATGGTCTTGGACCATGGGCGATGAAGCGGGACGTCGCCTTCCCAGTCGAACTGGTGCGGATCAACTACTACGCTCTTCATCGCACGAGCGGTGTTGGCTCCTGGCACTGTGGCCCCGCGGCGGCTGTAGTTCTCCGGAACGACAACACCCTTTCCGTACGGATCGAGAAGGACCTTGGCTGCGTCGAAACGGAACCCTCTTTCTGGGTCGTAAGGACCTTTCACCCGATAGCCGTAGATCTGCCCCGCCTTCAGGCCAGGGATAAAGACATGCCAATAGTAATACGTCTGATGTGTTGATGGATCGAGTGGGAACGAACAGGAGGGATGTTCATCATCGACGCGATCGAAGAGGAGCAGCTCGACTGCCGTAGCGTGCTTGGAATAAACACTAAAATTTATTCCGTCCGCTGTGCAGACTGCGCCGAGCGGGAAGGGTTTTCCTTCCGCCACATGCTGATGAGGTAAAGCTTGGCTGCTGCTATTTACCGCTGCCATAGTTTGTTGGGTTGCACTCCGAGGCCGGCCCGTTCTCCTGCTGCGTTATCCCCCCGCCTTGTCTGGTGCATGGAATCGGGAGGGCGCGACGCCCCTACAACGAGGTTGCACGTAATGCTTTCACCTCGTAGAGAACGTGTTCGCCGGTCTTGCCTTCGATAACAGCGTGTTCGATCTGCCTGCCGACTATGATTCGATTCGCAATGCGTCGATGTACTTCGTTTGAGGTCAGGAGCTCAGTGCCGTACTTCTTGTTCGCTGACTCGATTCGGCTCGCAAAGTTTACGGCGTCGCCTATGACTGTCATGCGCTGACGCTCTCCAGCACCGATCGTTCCGACAACGACGTTGCCGTGGTGGATACCGATCCCAATGCGCACACTGGCTCCGTAGAGTTCCTCGAAGTGCCTTGATCGTTTCTTGACCTCTTCCAGCATTGTCAATGCGGCGCTAACTGCGCGAAAGGCGGCATCCGGGGCGTCGTCATGTCCGAACAGTGCCATCAGCCCATCGCCCATGTAATTGTCTACATAACCGCCGTAGTTTTCGATAACCCTGCTGGTCAAATGGAAATAACGGTTCAAAAAGAACACGACGTCATACGGCGACATCCGCTCGGAAAGAGCTGTGAATCCGCGGACATCTGCAAACAGGATCGCTAGTTTCTTCTCTTCGCCAATCGAAGCAGGACGCGGGCCACCGGCGATCCCACGTGTGAACTCGACATCGTCTTCGTCAACCACGAGTCGCCGCACTTTGACATCGCCGCTAATTTTCGTCTGACAAGCGAGACGAGTCTCGGGGCTGAGCTTTAACCGCTTAGCTACAATTTGCTCACCTTTTGAACGTGGGTTACAGAACTCGAGTCCGTCTTCGACTGATATGCGGCAGACCGAACATCGTGCACGCCCACCGCAGGCATATGCGTGCGGTATGCCTTCTCGGAGCGAAGCGGCAAGAACGGTCTCCGAGGCGCGCATCACGATCTGTTTATCATCAGGTCCTACGTGAATGCTGGCCATGATCCTCCTTCCGCCTGGTTACGTTCGATTGCTCAAAGAATGGCTCACCTTTGTCATCGCTGCCAGAGGATTTGGAACGCCTCCAGCGGGACCATCGCTCCGTGGTTGTGCGGGATCAACCTGGCCGTATAGTCGGTTGCTGGGCGTGTTGCGGACACACGCGCCGTATAAACTAACGTATTGGTGCTCCCCGGTTGCGGCGCGATCTCGCGTGTCATGATGTGACGCTCCGCGCCCCCGGGCAAACCATTCGCGTAGAGTTCAACTTCAACAAACTCGGGCGAGAGATCACCAAGATCTATTGATAACGAAAAGTGGTGATATCCATCGTTGGTCTGAACCCGTGCTGGTCCAAACTGGGCCTTATCCCAACCTTCCGCAACCTTTTGTCGCCAGCCCACGATCCGCACCGCGGACGCGCCATCTTCGGTCGCACGGTCGCGGTACGCTGATGCCGCAGGCAAATAGTATTTTTCTGTGTACTCTCTCACTGTGCGGTCAGCTGAGTACTGCGGCGTTAAGCGCGCCATGCTCTCGCGCACACGTTTAATCCAAGCGACGGGAAGTCCGCGTGCATCGCGGTAATAGAAGAGCGGGATGATCTCTTGCTCCAACTTCGCGTAGAGTGCCTCGGCCTCGGCAGCATCCCATTGCGGATCGTCACCTCGCTCCTTGCCATCGCCGATAGCCCAACCGACATCGTCAGCGTAGGCCTCGGCCCACCAGCCATCCAGCTCAGACAAATTGAGACCGCCATTCGCGAGTATTTTCATTCCACTGGTACCACACGCCTCCCACGGCCGGCGGGGGTTGTTAATCCAAACGTCAACACCATGCACTAACTGTTCGGTAAGCAGCATGTCGTAGTCGCTGAGAAAGACTACGTGCGGCCGCACTTCGGGGCGCCGACGGATGAAGTCGGTCCATTGGCGAATCATCGCCTGGCCCGGCTTATCAGCCGGATGGGCCTTCCCTGCAATTAGAAGTTGTACCGGACGGTCGGGATCGGTGAGGAGGCGCACCAATCGCTCCGGATCGTGCAGTAGTAGCGTGGGGCGTTTATAGGTTGCAAACCGTCGGGCGAAACAGAGCGTCAATACTTGAGGATCCAGAACCCGCGCAGCATCGTCAATCTGTGCAGCCGAGCAGCCCGACGATGCGAGTTGGCGTGCGAGACGCCGGCGCGTGTATTCAACCAAGCTGGCGCGCGCGTTTGATCGCAGTGTCCAGATATCCGCATCGGGGACGCGTCGCATCCGTTCGGTCCGGTTCGTTGTGGCAGTTCCAAGCCACCCATCGGGTCCGCACGTCTTGGCCCATAAGTCATCTGCCTCAGAGGAATCCCACGAAGGAACGTGTACACCGTTCGTTACGTAGCCCACGGGGACTTCATCGGCTGGCCAGCGAGGGAAGAGTGATTGGAAAAGGGTACGGCTCACCTCACCGTGCAGGCGGCTGACACCATTGACAGCGCCGCTACCCCGGATCGCGAGATACGCCATGTTGAATTGTTCATTAGTGTCATCAGGATTCTCGCGCCCAAGCGCCAGCACATCACGCATACTGATCGTCACTTCGTGTGTGTAGTCCTGCAGATACTTTTCGATCAACTCCGGTGCAAAGCGATCAAAGCCAGCGGGCACAGCGGTGTGGGTAGTAAAGAGGTTACCGGCGCGCGTTGCCGCGAGTGCTATTTCAAAGGGCTGACCGGTCTCTTCCATAAAAGTGCGCGCGCGTTCAAGAACGGCAAAAGCGGCGTGACCCTCGTTCAGGTGACATACTTCGGGGCGGTAACCAAGTTTACGAAGCAGCCTCCAGCCGCCGACACCCAGAACAATCTCCTGAAGCAGACGCGTCTCCGACCCACCGCCATAGAGCTCGCTCGTGATACCGCGATGGAACGGTGGATTGGCAGGATCATTTGTATCCAGCAGGTAGAGTGTTGCTCGCCCGACTTGTGCCTGCCACGCGCGTACCCAAACGCTATAACCGGGCAGGGTGAACTCAACGCGAACCCATTCACCGTTTTCGTCGCGCACCGGAACGATTGGCAAGAGTCCCGGATCGTTGTAGGGATAGAGCGCGCGCTGTGTTCCGTCCGCATCCAGCACCTGACGAAAATATCCTTGCTGGTAAAGCAAGCCCACGCCTACCACCGGAACGCCCAGGTCACTCGCGGCCTTAAGTTGATCTCCCGCCACGTTACCCAAACCACCCGAATAAATGGGCAGCGCTTCGCTCAGCATGAACTCCATGCTGAAGTAAGCGACACACCTCAATGGCGATTCAGCATAATTCTGCTGAAACCAGGTCGGCGCCTGAACGTAGTCCTTTTTGGTGCGCGCCGCCTCCTCAACCTTACGGCGATAATTCGGGTCCTTCATCAGGGACTTCAATCTCGAGAGTGAAGTAGTCAACAGCACGAGCCAGGGGTTGTGTGTGAGTTCCCAGAGCTCCGGGTCTAGCGGCTCCCACAGCTCTTCCTCTCCATGACTCCAGGACCATCGCAGATTAAGTGCTAAATCGACGAGCGTATCAAATCCGTCAACGTCGGCTTTAAACCAGATTGAATGTGCGTGCTCGTTCATATTCCTTTATGCGGTCGCGACATTTCGCGGGACGCGGGCGCTTTCGTCGCCCAAGTAGACCTGTACGTTGTTTTGGGCGCTTACCTTTGCTTCCCTCATTTCACGCAGCCAGTCGGGCTCGACATTGTTGCGGTCCATCGTGTCGATTACGCGTGCATGATTTCCTAAGTCTGCCCAGCCTGATGAATTATCGGCCATGACCAACAGACCTCGCGGGTTCGTACTCAAAACATGTTTCGAAAAGTCAATTGCATCGATCTGACTGTAGATGCTCTCCAAGTCGGCACGTGCAAGAGCCTTCGCGACGCTGGTCAGCGCGGGTCGCACTGTGGCGCTGAGCAATTTCAGAAACGCGCTGGCCCTACCGATGGTAATGAACGTATTCCACAATCCACCATTTCTCATCAGGGTGCGAGCCTCAGTCAGTGGAGGCTTCTCACAAAATCGACGTACACCGAACAGTGTTTTTCGGGCTTGATTTGTGATCGAGACTCCGGGTTCGATCCATCCGAATTCGACCTCGGGCCACTCAGGTTTTGCGCCGATCAGAAGTATAGAATCATCGTGCTCGCTAATGGCATCGATCGCTGACCTAACCGTAACTCCAAATGCAGTATTGTCGGCATAGAAATGATCTGATGGGAAGATACCGATGATCGGATCGCGCTCATGCTCCAACAGTTGAAGCAGCGCCGCTATGATGGCGATGCCGGTGCCACGATTCGCCGGCTGTTCCAGAACACGGGACGGATCGACATCGGCGAGCTCTTCTCTGTAAAAACAATCGTGTTTCTTTGTAACGACGAACATCAATCGACTGTCGCCGAAGATTGGTTTAAGGCGCTCGCGTGTATGCGCGAGCAAACTCCTGTCCCCAAAAATCCTGCTGAATTGCTTCGGTCTAGAATCGCCATCGATTTTTCGCGTCAAATCTTGCAAACGAATACCATCGCCGCCTGCAAGGACTATTGCCCATTCAGGCTGCTTAACGGGTTGGCCGTTCACGCCCACCTCCCCTGTTCCGACAACCACTGCGTGACTAAAGCCCGCGTCAAGACGGCGCCAGCGCTGTCCTGCAAACGATTCAACTGATCCGCAATCAGCCAGGCGCGGCGAAATCCGCTCGCTCGTTTAATGCGCCGATTGTCTTCCGGCCTTCTCTTCACTGTTCGCATCTCTTTATTCCTAACAATGCTGATTTCGTTTAAGCATCAGCGAAGCTCTTTTGCTCTCAGCCCTTCACTACCGCAAAGCGTCTTGTCGAACTCTCACCATTGTTTTCTAACGAACGTACTAGCTCGAGCGCGGCAGCCTTCACCAGGCGGTTGCGTGCATCCCATTCGGCGATCCAGTTTTTCACGGTATTCACCGTCGCGCGTTCACGTTCACGATCGGTGTTACCACTCTGAATAGCAGGCAAGCTTTTTGTGATAGCTCCCTCACCGCGCTTTATGATTTTGATTCTTGATTGCATCCTCGTCCGCTCCTTGCTGACTTTCGCACTCGGCGTTGCGCAACTAAGTGCTTTTTGATCTGATTCATTCTGTGTCGCATTGATTTATGATTGCTAAAGTCCATCGTGCCTTTTCCTCCCCGGGCTCGATCACCTGATAAGCAATAGCCTTGCCAAGGACGTACGACGTCGATCACTACTTCTGCTTCACTAACACAGGGCAATTAACGGGGAGTTGTTAGAAGTTCCCGATGCGGCTCGCGGAAGAGAAGAGCCGCTTCGTGGTTTCTCGAAAATCTTCGTGGAATCACGAGCGGCAAACCGGGGAAGTAACGCGCGTTCACTTCTGGATCGTCGTTGTTAATTTCAAGACTTTGCCTTCACGCAAAACTGTTACTACGAGAGGGTCTCCGGGTTTTAGGGCGGCTACGTTGTTGTAAATCCTTTCGTAGTTTTCATCGGTCGTAAAATTGCCGAGTGACTGGGCCGAAAGCGGGTCGACGATAGCGATGTTGTTAACGTTGAGAATTACGTCACCGCCAAGCAAAATATCCATCCCTTGAATTGTCACTCTCAGGGTTCCCGGGTTGATGCCCAATTGGGACCCGACTGAGCCTTCACCGACGCGTTGGACCAGGACGCCAGCTGCTTGCGGCAGGTTAAGCGCCTTCGCCATAGCACCCGTTACGACTAACGCATCGATGCCGGACCAAAATGCTTTACGCTGTAGCAACAATTGCTTCGCCGTATTCGCAGCGGTTGCAAACGCCAACCCTTCAGAACCGCCGCTATGGCTCATGATGCTGCTAACAATGCCGATTACATTGCCTTGCATATCAAACATCGGTCCGCCTGAGTTGCCGGTGTTTATTGCCGCATCGGTCTGCAGGAATTCCACTGATGCATTCTGGTTGTTGCTGTTCAACCGATGTCGACCGCTCAAGTGGCCCACGCTAAGCGTTTGACCAATGCCGTACGGTGCGCCGATCGCGAATATTTGATCACCAACTTCGACCTTGTCCGAGTCGCCGAGTGGCGCCGGGGTAACACCATTCGGCATCTCTTCGAGCTGCAACAAGGCGACATCCGATTGAACATCAGAGCCGATAACGTGGGCGATGATCGCCTGGCCATCCGCAAATTCGACGACCGCAACATCCGCGGTCTGCACTACGTGCGCTGCGGTTAAGATCTTTCCGTCGTTAGAAATCAGCACTCCGGATCCCAAACCATCGACGACAGTCATCGGTTCGTTCGGTGAAGGTGAAATCTCGACTCGTTTGGTTCTGACGATAACGACAGACTGACTCACCTTGCGAAAAGCATCGCGAAGCTCCTGCGCGTTCGCAGTAATTGAAATTAACGAGAAGGTAAGCAGACTCAGGATAAAGGCGAATGGCGATCGGTTTTTCATAGTCGCCGCTGATGGCAACCACTGTTCCAAACGAAAGTTTCAGGATTGGATGGCCTATCGATAGAAAACGCAGTGAAAAGAAAGTTTTTACTCTCACTGGATATTTCGGAGCCGTGATTTCACGATGTGGGTTCGTAGAATCACGAAAGGTGTGTTGAATGGAAGGTGTGAGGTCGAAGGCGGGTTTCAATCCTGATCTCTTGATTTAGCTCTAGCATCAGCTCATCGCAGGAACGAAGGCCTCGTGCCAGAGTCGACTTCTTATTTGAACTGATGCTTGTTGATACCAAGTGCTCGCATTTGCGAATCGAGCGTGGTCGCGGGCAAGCCGAGTCGAGCGGCAGCGCCAGCTGGTCCATAAACCTTGCCACGCGTTTCGCGCAGCACTGTTTCGATTCGCACTTTACGATCCGATCCTATGCCGGTAATCATTGGCGCTCTCGGGATAGCTATGGCGTCTTGCATCAGCATACTGGGCTCCACCCGTAAAACCTCACCCTCCGCCAGAATCACGCAGCGTTCAATCACATTCTGCAACTCGCGAATGTTACCGGGCCAGGAATACTCCTGCATCGCACAGAGCGACCGCTCCTCAATGTGGCTTATCCTCTTTCCCGCTCGCCCCGCCACCCGTGCAGCAAAATAATCAACCAGTATTGGAATGTCTTTCACGCGTTCACGCAACGGTGGCACCAGCAGGGGAAAAACGTTCAGCCGATAAAACAGATCCATGCGAAAGCGCCCCTCGGTCACTTCCCGCCATAGATCCTTGTTAGTAGCTGCGATTACACGCACGTCCGTTTTAATCGTTCGGTTGCCGCCGACGCGCTCGAACTCTTTCTCTTGCAACACCCGCAAAAGTGAGACTTGAATTTCAGGACTCAGCTCTGCGATTTCATCGAGAAAAATCGTGCCTCCGTGTGCAAGTTCAAAGCGGCCAATACGCTGTTGCAACGCGCCAGTGAATGCCCCCTTCTCATGACCGAACAGCTCACTGGCAATTAACTCTGCCGGCAGCGCCGCGCAATTCACTCTTACGAACGCCTGATCGCAGCGGGGAGACGCTCGATGTACTGCTTGCGCGATCAACTCCTTGCCCGTCCCGGTTTCGCCAAGCAGTAAGACCGTGGAGTCAAAAGGAGCAACTTTCTCGACGACTTCCAGCACATGTTTTAACGCCGCACTGTTCCCGACTATCTCGTTAGCGTCGTGCTGCAACGCATGCCCAATTTGAGTGGAAGCACCGGATCGCACGTCGCGCCGGGCAGGTAAGGAGAAGACGTTTGCACGGAATGAAAACTCACTACCGTCTGTGCTCTTCAAAGCATCGGTCGTCTCGCCAACCCTCGCCAAAACTGTACTCATTGTCGTCTGTCCTTTCGTTACTGTTGCGCGCGATTGTGCGCCCAGTTTCAGTCGACGACAATTCCTAAAGGGTTATGGATTGCACAAAATCGAGAGGCCAAGAGCTCTCTTTGGAGTGACGCCACAGGCTCTTTCGGAACGGTAAGATGAAAGCTCGGAATTGTAATTCTGTCTGTGATCCAATTGTAGGATTTCCAAGGGAGTAAGGGTTGTATTGAGTTGTCTTTGTAGTTTTTCGAAGATGTTGTGAATTCACTACCCGCGTTAATTGTCGGCGCGGCGAATTTGGATTCGTTTCCATCCGGAACGCCGCGCGTCTAGGGACCAGTTTCCTGGGCCCAGGAGCGCGACTGCGACACCGACGCTGGCCAGTAACACACTCAACCACGGATCGTGACGGTGTGAGAAAGCAATAAAGAGTTCGATGATGGCTACTACCCCTCCGGCAACCGAGGTCCACAGGCCAAATAAGACAAACAAGCCCGCTACTGCCGCACACACGTACAGCGTAACTATCTGTGATGACGCACCGTTTAGAAGTTGGACACAACGCGCAATCAGCGCAGTTGCAACAATCACCCTGAGGAGCAGAAGCCCATAGCTGGGTAGCCGATCTGAAATTGTGGAGAACACATCACGCATAAGGAGTTAAAGGTATGAGGTACTAAAACCCGCTGCAAACCCGAAAGGGCTTTTATTAACACCATATCGAGTGGCTAGAGTTGGATGATGCCTCGTTTAACGCCGATCATTGCCGCCTGGGTGCGATCATTAGCGCCCAACTTGGAAAGGATGTTCCGGACGTGGCCTTTCACTGAGTCTTCAGTAACCGA
>Ga0207701_10008524_pt1 | contig 10129 bp, 10 predicted proteins | sample KBSSwiSSwithPhiX_FD_184294 | JGI IMG/M metagenome (GOLD analysis project Ga0207701, IMG submission 184294) | Switchgrass rhizosphere bulk soil microbial communities from Kellogg Biological Station, Michigan, USA, with PhiX - S5 (SPAdes) (version 2) | ecosystem: Environmental > Terrestrial >...
GCGGTGCGCGACGAGAAAGGCCGGCGCCAGCTCGTCTCCACCGGCGAGCCCGAGCAGGTGTTCGAATGCGACGACGTTCTGGTCGCAGTCGGCCAGGAGAACGCCTTCCCCTGGATCGAGCGCGACCTCGGCCTCGCCTTCGACGAATGGGGCATGCCGGTGCTCGACCCGGTGACGCTGCAATCGAGCCTGCCGCGCGTCTTCTTCGGCGGCGATGCCGCGCTCGGGCCGAAGAACATCATCTGGGCCGTCGCCCAGGGCCATGCCGCGGCGATCTCGATCGACAAGTTCCTCAACGGCGAGGACGTCGCCGTGCGCCCCGCCCCCGGCGTGACCCTGGTGTCGCAGAAGATGGGCATCCACGAGTGGAGCTACGACAACGGCATCACCAGCGACCTGCGCAGCAAGGTGCCGTGGCGCGACATCAACCAGGCGCTGCGCAACATCAAGGTCGAGGTCGAGCTCGGGTTCGATGTCGCCACCGCCTGGAAGGAAGCGCAGCGCTGCCTCAACTGCGACGTGCAGACGGTGTTCAACACCGTGCAGTGCATCGAGTGCGATGCCTGCGTCGACATCTGCCCGACCGACTGCATCAGCTTCACCGCCAACGGCGAGGAGACCGAGCTGCGCACCCGGCTGCATGCGCCGGCCCGCAACCTCGATCAGGCGCTCTATGTCTCGAGCGAGCTGAAGACCGGGCGGGTGATGGTCAAGGACGAGGACGTCTGCCTGCACTGCGGCCTGTGCGCCGAGCGCTGCCCGACCGGCGCCTGGGACATGCAGAAGTTCATGATCAAGCAGACCCGTGCCGGGCATGGCTGCCGCACGGGCGCGAAGGCAATCAAGAAGGTGGTCACCCTGACATGACGTCGAACGTTCAAGCGGGCACGGCGCCGCGTCTCGAGGCCGTCAACGATTTCGTCGTCAAGTTCGCCAACGTCAACGGCTCGGGATCGGCTTCGGCCAACGAGCTGTTCGCGAGGAGCCTGTTGCGCATGGGCGTGCCGGTCAGCCCGCGCAACATCTTCCCTTCGAACATCCAGGGCCTGCCCACCTGGTACGAGGTGCGGGTCAACGAGAAGGGCTGGTTGGCGCGGCGCGGCGGGGTCGACCTGATGGTGGCGATGAACCCGCAGACCTGGGACAAGGACCTCGAGGAGATCGAGCCGGGCGGCTACCTGCTTTACGACAGCTCCAAGCCGATGCCGGCGTCCGGCTTTCGCGCCGACATCCACGTGCTCGGCGTGCCGCTCACCGATCTCTGCGCCACCCGCTACACCGATCCGCGCGAGCGCCAGCTGCTGAAGAACATCGTCTACGTCGGCGTGCTCGCGGCGATGCTCGGGGTCGAGCCCGAGGTGATCGCCACCCTGCTCGGCGAGCAGTACAAGGGCAAGGCCAAGCTGCTCCAGCCCAACCTCGACGCCTTCATGATGGGCCTGCATCACGGCCGCGAGTACTTCGACGATGCGCTCGGCCTCAGGATCGAGCGCCGCGACGTGGTCGGAAAGAAGATCTTCATCGAGGGCAACGCCGCCGCGGCGCTCGGCTGCGTCTACGGCGGGGCGACGGTCTGCGCCTGGTATCCGATCACGCCGAGCTCGTCGCTCGCCGAAGCCTTTCAGAAGTACTGCTCCAAGCTGCGCGTCGACAAGGCGACCGGCAAGAACAAGTTCGCGATCGTCCAGGCGGAAGACGAGATCGCCTCGATCGGCATCGTCGTCGGCGCCGGCTGGAACGGCGCCCGCGCCTTCACCGCCACCTCCGGTCCGGGGGTCTCGCTGATGACCGAGTTCATCGGCCTGGCCTACTTCGCCGAGATCCCGGTCACGATCATCAACGTGCAGCGCGGCGGCCCGTCCACCGGCATGCCGACGCGGACCCAGCAGGCGGACATCCTGTCCTGCGCCTATGCCTCGCACGGCGACACCAAGCATGTCCTGCTGTTCCCCGAGGATCCGCGGGAGTGCTTCGATTTCTCGGCCGCCGCCCTCGACCTGGCCGACCGCCTGCAGACGCCGATCTTCGTCATGACCGACCTCGACATCGGCATGAACCACCGCCTCTGCGAGCCGCTGCAGTGGGACGACGAGCGGCGCTTCGACCGCGGCAAGGTGATGACCGCCGACGAGCTCGAGGCCGGGCGCGACTTCGGCCGCTATCTCGATGTCGACGGCGACGGCATTCCCTACCGCACCCTCCCCGGCACGCATCCGAGCAAGGGCTCCTACTTCACCCGCGGCACCACCCGCGACGCCTATGCGCGCTACTCGGAAGCCGGGCCGGACTACGTCTACAACGTCACCCGGCTGCTGAAGAAGTTCGAGACCGCCAAGGAGCTGGTGCCGCAGCCGGTGCTGAAGAAGGCCGCACGCGAGACCCGCTTCGGCGTCATCTACTACGGCTCCACCAGCCCGGCGATGGCCGAGGCGTTCGATGCGCTGCAGGAACAGGGCGTGCACATCGATACCCTGCGCGTCCGCGCCTTCCCGTTCAGCGCCGCGGTCGACCGCTTCGTCGCCGAGCACGAATCGGTGTTCGTGGTCGAGCAGAACCGCGACGCCCAGCTGCGCATGATGCTGATCAACGAGCAGGAGATCGCGCCGGCCAAGCTCGAGCCGATCCTGCACTACGACGGCACGCCGATCACGGCGCGCTTCATCATCGAGGCGATCGCCTTGCGGGTACGGGCCGACAACGTCGAGCCCATCCGCGCCAAGAAGAAGGGAAAGGCCGCGGCATGACCTACCTCGCCAAGCCCAAGCTGCACCACCCCACCCTGCCGGCCAACAAGCTCGGCTTCACCCGGCGCGACTACGAAGGGAAGATCTCGACCCTGTGCGCCGGCTGCGGCCACGACTCGATCTCGGCGGCGCTGGTGCAGGCCTGCTGGGAGCTGGAGATCGAGCCGCATCGCGTCGCCAAGCTCTCGGGCATCGGCTGCTCCTCGAAGACGCCCGACTATTTCCTCGGCGCGTCGCACGGCTTCAACACCGTGCACGGGCGCATGCCCTCGGTCCTGACCGGCGCCAACCTCGCCAACCGCGAGCTGCTCTACCTGGGCGTGAGCGGCGACGGCGATTCGGCGTCGATCGGCCTCGGCCAGTTCGCCCATGCGATGCGCCGCGGCGTGAACATGACCTACATCGTCGAGAACAACGGCGTCTACGGCCTGACCAAGGGGCAGTTCTCGGCCACCGCCGACCAGGGCAGCAAGAGCAAGAAGGGCGTCGTCAACCGCGACACCGCGATCGACCTGGTGGCCATGGCGCTGCAGCTCGGCGCGAGCTACGTTGGCCGCAGCTTCTCCGGCGACAAGGCGCAGCTGGTGCCGTTGATCAAGGGCGCGCTCAGCCACCGCGGTGCTGCCCTGCTCGACGTCATCAGCCCCTGCGTCGCCTTCAACAACCATGCCGGCAGCACCAAGAGCTACGACTACGTGCGGGCGCACAACGAAGCGGTGAACCGGCTCGACTTCATGCCCCGCCGCGACGCGATCACGGCGATGTATGCGCCGGGCGAGGTGATCGAGGTGACCCAGCACGACGGCAGCGTGCTGCGGCTGAGAAAGCTGGCCGAGGGGTACGACCCTGGCGACCGGCTGGCAGCGATGAACCACATCGCCACTTACGAAGCGCGAGGCGAGGTGCTGACCGGCCTGCTGTACGTGAATCCCGACGCCGATGACCTGCACGGCCATCTCAACACCGTGGACCGGGCCCTCAACCGCCTGGGCGACGCCGACCTGTGCCCGGGGGCGGCCGCGCTCGAGGCGATCAACGCCGAGCTGGTCTGAGGTATCGCTGAGGGCGGCCGGCCGAGCCGGGCCGGCCGAGACGCCTCAGGGAGTGCCGAAGCTGGAATCGAGGACTTCGGGCTCGGGTTCGGGCTCGATCTCGACCGCCTCGATCGCGGCGTCGAAGGCACCGGCCTCGACCGCCGGCTTTGCCGGACGCGGGTTGTCGAGGGGCCGGCAGATCGTGCTCTTCAGGCGGGCGAGCCGGTCGGACCGCTCGATCGCGGCGAACACCATTTCCGGCGCGGTCATCAGGGCAAAAGGATTGGCGACTTCAGGGGTCGGTTGCATCGGAATCTCCCTCAATCTCGTGCGGATCGGCCCAATGTACGGAGCCCCCCGGATCGCAGAAAGGTGGTGCACGCCGATTTGTAACGTCAGCGAGATTCCGACACGGCTGTCAGGTCAAGCGCGACTATCGATGCCATCGATAGTCGTATTTTCCTTTAATGACAGTGTTTTAAACGTGTTTTGTAAAGTAATTTCTTATGTCGTCGTGCGCCAGAAGAGGCGTTCGAAGTTCCGGCTCGTGGCGACTGCCACCGCTTCCACTTCCAGCTTCTTGATGTCCGCCAGTTGCCGTGCCACCCAGGGCACGTAGGCCGGGGAATTCACCTTGCCGCGATACGGCACCGGCGCGAGGTAGGGGCTGTCGGTCTCGATCAGGCAGCGATCCAGAGGCACGAACGCGGCCACCGCCCGCAGGTCGGCAGCGGTCTTGAAGGTCAGGATGCCGGAGAACGAGATGTAGAAACCGAGGTCGAGCGCGGCGCGCGCCACGTCGGCGGTCTCGGTGAAGCAGTGAAACACCCCGCCGGCCTGGCCCTCGCTTTCCTCGCGCAGCACGCCGAGGGTGTCGGCGGAGGCGCTGCGGGTGTGGATGACGAGCGGCAGTCCGCTGGCCCGGGCGGCTCGGATGTGGACGCGAAAGCGCTGGCGCTGCCATTCCATGTCGGCGACGCTGCGCTCGCCGAGGCGGTAGTAGTCGAGCCCGGTCTCGCCGATCGCCACCACCTTGGGCCTGGCCGCCAGGTCGAGGAGGTCGGCCACGCTCGGCTCCATCACATCCTCGTTGTCCGGATGCACGCCGGCGCTGCACCAGAAGTTGTCGTAGCCCAGGGCGAGGGCATGAACGCGGTCGAATTCCTCGAGCGTGGTGCAGATGCACAGCGCCCGGTCGACGTCGGCCGCGGCCATCGCAGCGCGGATCTCGGGCAGCCTCTCGGCGAGCTCGGGAAAGCTCAGGTGGCAATGCGAATCGACGTACATGGCTGGTCGCGGCAATCGCCGTGCGCCGCGCGGAGGAAAGCCGCGCCGCTCAGATCGTCTGCGTGGGCTTGGCCGACGACAGCGAGGTGCCGAGCGTTTCCTCGATCCGGGCGCGCAGGGCGCGGCTCTTTTCGTCGGCCGGGAAGCGGACGCCGACCCCCTGGGTGCGACCGCCTGAGGCATTGGCCGGCGTGATCCAGCCGACCTTGCCCGCGACCGGATAGCGCTGCGGGTCGTCCGGCAGCGAGAGCAGGAGGTAGATGTCCTCGCCGAGCTTGTAGTCGCGCGTGGTCGGAACGAAGATGCCGCCCTCGGAGAACATCGGCATGTAGGCGGCGTAGAGCGCGCCCTTCTCGCGGAACACGAGCTGGATGACGCTCGGCCGGGCCGCGCTCGTCGCGGGGGGGCTGGCGCCCTTGGTCGCGGCGGTCGCTGCAGGTTCGCTCATCGCCGCAAGTGTAGCGAGTCGGTTTCGCCGCGAAGGGGCGCCGAACGCGGCGTTTGCAACGCTTCCCGCCCCTGCTCGACCAGACTCTCGAGGACGAGCTCGGCGTTCCAGGGATGCTCGGCGAACTCGGCGACGCGGCGCAGCTCGCGCGCCCAGTGCAGCAGCGCGCCCAATCCGGCGGCGCGGCGCGGCAGGGTCTCGACAGCGAAATAGCGCGGCGCCGCGCCCGCGGCGGCACTGGCGGCGTCGTGACAGAGCTTCTGCAAGGCATCGATCGCCAGCGGCAAGGGCCAGCCGCGCAGCGCCGAAACGTCGCCCCCGGCCACCCGGCCCGGAAGGGCCCGCCACGCCGGGGCGTCGACGCCGAGTTGCGCCAGCGCGAGCACATCCTGCGGTTGGCCGCCGCAACCGGCGAGCAGCACCTCCGGCTCGGCGACCCCTTGCGTTCGCAGCCAGTTCGCCGCGACCTCGGTGGGCGGCAGCGGGAGCGCGATCGCCTGGCAGCGGCTGCGGATGGTGGGCAGCAAGCCATCGGGCGCGGCGGTGCAAAGCACGAAGCGGGCATCTCCGGCCGGCTCCTCGAGCGTCTTCAGGAACGCGTTGGCGGCGATCGGGTTCATCCGCTCGGCCGGATGAATGACGATCGCCTTGCCGCGACCGCGCGACGAGGTCGTCAGCGCCAGGGCGATCGCGGCACGCACCTCCTCGACGCGGATGTCCTTGCTCGGCTTCTTCTTGCCGGCCTTGTCCTCGCCGCCCTCCTCCGCGTCGGCCACGGCCCAGCCCAGGCCTTCGCGCAGTGCTTCGGGCACGAGGACGAGCATGTCGGGATGCGAATGCGCCGAGACCAGCCGGCAGCTTGCGCAGGTGCCGCAGGGACGCTTGCCGAGCGGCACCGTCGTCGATTCGCACAGCCAGCCCTGCGCGAGCAGCAGGCCAAGCTCGAACTGTCCCACCCCGCCGGGCGCATGCAGCAACAGGGCGTGCGCCGTCTGGGTCTCGAGCGCGCGAACCAGCGGCGCGGCGAGCCAGGGCAGGACCGGCACGACCGGAGCGTCGTCAGCCATCGAGCCGCTCGCGCAGCGCCTGGGCGACGCGCAATGCCACCGCGGAACGACCGAGCGAGGCGTCTATGCGCGCGAACCGGTCCGGGGCGGCTTTCATCCGCGCCAGGTAGCCCTGGCGGACCCGCTCGAAGAACGCCAGGTCCTCGGCCTCGAACCGGTCGGCCGCCCGGGCCTCGGCACGGCGCTGCGCCGCGACCTGGGGCTCGAGGTCGAACCAGAGCGTGAGATGCGGCTGCAGCCCCTCCTGCACCGCCGCCTCCAGGGTCTGCAGCAGCGCCAGGCTCTGGCCGCGGCCGAAGCCCTGGTAGGCGAAGGTCGCATCGGTGAAGCGGTCGCAGAGGACGACGTCGCCGCGCGCCAGCGCCGGCGCAATCACCCGGGCGATGTGGTCGCGGCGCGCCGCGAACACCAGCAGGGTCTCGCTCACGCCGTCCATGGCGGCATGCAGCACCAGCTCGCGCAGCCGCTCGGCGAGCTCGGTCCCGCCCGGCTCGCGGGTGCATACCACGCTGCGCCCGGCGGCGCGCAGCGCCTCGGCGGTCGGCTCGATGTGGGTCGACTTGCCGGCGCCGTCGATCCCCTCGAAGGTGATGAATCGTCCGCTCACTGACCCTGCTTCTTCTGATATCGGTTGACCGCCCGATTGTGCTCGGCGAGCGTCTCGCTGAACTCGCTGCTGCCATCGCCCCGGGCGACGAAATAGAGCGCCTTGGTCGGATCGGGCCGCACCGCGGCAAGCAGCGAGGCCCGGCCAGGAATCGCGATCGGCGTCGGCGGCAGCCCGGGGCGGAGGTAGGTGTTGTAGGGCGTGTCGGCGAGCAGGTCGCGCTTCCTCAGGTTGCCGTCGAAGGCGGCCCCCAGGCCGTAGATGACGGTCGGGTCGGTCTGCAGCGGCATGCCGATCCGCAGGCGATTGACGAAGACGCCCGCGACCTTGCCGCGGTCGGCGCCGACGCCGGTCTCCTTCTCGACGATCGAGGCGAGCGTCAGGGCCTCGTCCGCCGACTTCAGGGGGCTGTCCGGCGCGCGTTCGCGCCAGACCTCCTCGAGCCGGCGCTCCATGGCGCGGTAGGCGCGCTTCAGCACCGCGAGATCGGTCGAGCCCTTGCTGTAGGCGTAGGTGTCGGGATACAGCCGCCCCTCGGGCGAGAGGCCGGGCGGGGCGCCGAGGGCAAGCATGACGTCGGCATCGCTCAGCGTCGCCAGGGTCGGCTTCAAGGCCTCGGCCCTGGCGAGCTCGGCGCGGACCTGGCGGAAGGTCCAGCCTTCGGTGAAGCGGACGACGGCGAGGGTTTCGTCGCCGCGCACCATCTTCTCGAGCAGGCCGATCGGCGTCGTGCCCGCCGGCGCCTCGTAGCTGCCGGCGCGGATCTTTCGCGCCTGTCCGGACCAGCGGAACCATTCGTAGAGGAAGATAGGGTTCGCCTTGACACCAGCCCGGACCCAGGCCTCGGCGATCTCGCGCGGCGTCTGGCCGAGCTCGATCGACAGCTCGACCGGATCGGAGGCGAGGGAGAGCGGGCGATGCAGCCACCACCAGGCCGCAGAAGCCGCCGCTGCCGCGGCGACGAGCAGCAGCAGGAACACGAAGCGCCAGACCCTCATCGTCTCGCGACGACCTCGCGAGCGCTCCACCCCTTCACCACGCATGTCATGACGGCTGATGATAATGGCGCATGCCATCGCCACATTTCCTCGAGGGCGCTTGCCGGATCGACGACTGGGGCGTGATTCGCGCCCGCGGTGCCGATGCCGCCAAGTTCCTGCAGGGTCAGCTCACCAACGACGTTCTTACCCTCGGCCCGGGTCGGGCCCGGCTCGCCGGCTTCTGCTCCGCCAAGGGGCGCCTGCAGGCCAGCTTCGTGGTCTGGAAGGCGGCGGACGACGAGTTCCTGCTGGCCTGCTCCGCCAGCGTGCTGGCGCCGACCCTCAAGCGCCTGTCGATGTTCGTGCTCCGGGCCCAATGCAAGCTCAGCGACGCCAGCGCCGAGCTCCGGCTCTGGGGCCTTGCCGGGACCACGGCGACCGCTGGTCTCGGCGACGTGGCCGCCTGGGAGAAGCACGAGCACGATGGCGCCACGTGGATCCGCCTGCCCGATGCCGAGGGCACGCCACGGGTGCTGTTCGCCGCGCCCCCCGGCATCGAGCCGGCATCGGCGGCGAGCACATCGCTCCCCCTCGCGACCTGGCGCTGGCTGGAGGTGCGCAGCGGCATCGTCACGATCGAGGCGGCGACGGTCGATCGATTCGTGCCGCAGATGGTCAATTTCGAGCTCGTCGGCGGCGTTGATTTCCAGAAAGGCTGCTACCCCGGCCAGGAAGTCGTCGCCCGCAGCCAGTACCGCGGCACCACCAAGCGGCGCACCTTCCTGTTCGAGGGCGAGACCGTTGCAGGCCCCGGGCAGGACGTGTTTCTCGCCGGCGCCGAGGGCGAGCCGGTCGGGACGGTTGCCAACGCCGCGGCGTCGCCCGCGGGCGGCGGCAGTGCGCTGGTCGAACTGCGCCTGGCCGCGCTCGGAGGCGGCACGCTGCGCCTGGGCAGCGGCGATGGGCCGGCATTGCATCGCGCCGCCCTGCCCTACCCGGTGCCGGTCGACGCCGAAGCCACGGCCTGATCGCCCGGCGACGCGCCGTGCCGATGCGCGAGCTCTACATCTATTACCGCGTCGATGAGGCCCATGTCGCCGCCGCGCGCCACGCGGTCGAGGCGATGCACGACCGCCTGCGCGAGGCCCATCCCGGGCTCGTCGCCCGCTTGCTGACGCGTACCGGCGACGGCTGGGCGTCGCAGACCTGGATGGAGACCTATGCGCTGCCGGGCTCCGCCGACGGTGTCGGTGCGGCGGTCGAGGCTCGGATCGAAGCGCAGGCCGCAAGCTGGTCGCATCTCGTCGCCGGCTCACGCCACGTCGAAGCGTTCCGGCCCTCCTGAGCGAGCGAAGGACCCCGACACCGCGGAAGGTGCTTCGCTCCGCCCGGAAGGACCCGGAGCGAATGCGCGCTCAAAGCGCGCGCAGCATCTCGACGTGGGCGATGCCGGTCTCGTCGAACTCCGGCCCGCGGCGCACGAAGCCGGCGCGCTCGTAGAACGGCGCGGCGCTCAGCTGCGCATGCAGCACCGCCTCGCGCTCGCCGCGGCTGCGGGCCGCATCGAGCAGCGCCTCGAGCACGGCACGGCCGACGCCGCTGTGCCGCGAGCTCGCGGCCACCGCCATCCGGCCGATCTTGGCCACCCCGGGCACGTGTTCGAGCATCCGCCCGGTGGCGAGCGCCTGTCCCAGCCGGTTGTAGGCGACGGCATGGACCGCGCCTTCGTCGGCATCGTCCCATTCCATCTCCGCCGGGATTTTCTGCTCGGTGATGAACACCTGGGTGCGGATCGGCCGGGCATCGACGCCGAGTTCCGCCCAGCTGCCGACGCGCACATCGACCATGCTCTCGCCGCGCTCGAACCGGTCGAACAGCTCGCGCAGCTCGCGCGGCACCGCCTTGGAGGCCGTGCCCTCGGCATCGGCGAAGACGTAGGTCAGAGTGCAGGAGACGAGCAAC
>Ga0207701_10008526_pt1 | contig 10127 bp, 8 predicted proteins | sample KBSSwiSSwithPhiX_FD_184294 | JGI IMG/M metagenome (GOLD analysis project Ga0207701, IMG submission 184294) | Switchgrass rhizosphere bulk soil microbial communities from Kellogg Biological Station, Michigan, USA, with PhiX - S5 (SPAdes) (version 2) | ecosystem: Environmental > Terrestrial > Soil...
TCACGTGGTGTGGGCCACTCAATCGCTGCTAGCGCGCGAGCAGTGCCCGCATCTGATCCCGTTGTGCCTTCTCGCTGTCGAGCACGTGATAGCAGGCGCCTTCTGCCAAGGACTTCCCGTCGTAGATGACCGCGTTTTTGGACGCCCCGTGGCGCAGCAGCCGCTCCGCCACCTCGTAGTGGCATTCCTCGACCGCGACCGACAGCGGGGTGACGTGGACGCCGGCAGGCAGCGTGAGACCCTGCATCACTCCGTGTTGGGCCGGCGAGTCAGCGCGAGCTCCGGCCGCCAGCAGCAGGTCCACTTCCTCCAGTTTTCCACGGTAGGCTGCCCAGTAGAGCGGAGGCGTTTCCTCGTTGGTCAGCGGATTGACGTGAGCGCCGGCAGCGAGGAGCGCCTTGGTCGTCTCGAGGCTCTCGTGGTATTCGCTCCACAGCGCGAGGGCGAGCAGCCCCTCGCCGGCGCTGTTGACCATCTGGACGTCTGCGCCTTTCTTCGCGAGCAGTTGGACCAGCCACGCCTGACCCCCGAACGCAGCTGCCTGAATCAACTCTGGACCAATGGCTTCTTCGAAATACGGCTGGCGCCCCAGGCTCGCGCCCTCTTCGACGAGCATCCGGGCCATCTCTTCGTGCCCGTTGCGCGCGACGCTCCAGATATTGGCGTCCTGGATGTGCGCACCGCGATGGAGCAGTATTCGCGCAACGTCCACGTTCGGTCGGGAGCAGGCGTCGGCAATCAGCGGTACGGGCGGAGCGCCGTTCACGCCGGGTATTCGCTGGTTCACGTCTGCTCCGCGATCGATGAAACCCGCCACCAGATCGGGCGTCGCGTACTTGTAGGCCACCGCGTCGGCGAGGCTCGTGGGCTTGTATCGCCGCAAGGCGATGTCCTGAGAGATGTCTCCAGCGATCCAGAGCGCCGCGACGATCAGCCACGGGCCCAGTACGATGGCAAGGAGAATCCCGACGATGATGCTGAGGATTTTCAGGGCTTTCTTCAAGCGAAGACTCGGCCGGCCGTCATTATGGACCAGCGGTCGAGTCCCCTCGGCCCTTTCCGGATTTCCGCGAATTCGTTTACTCTGGGAGTAGAGTTTCGAGTGCGATTTGCCCGGTGCGCGGCCGCCCTGGCCGCGATGCTCGCCCTGTCAGCTCCCGCCTTCGCCGCGGGGAGCGAGTCGCCCGACGCCCAAGCGCTGGCGGCCGCGATGGCGGCGTACGGCCGTGCGATGCGCGAGGGGCGAGTGGCCAAGCCCGGACTGCTGACGCTGATCGACTACACGCGTCCGTCCACGGAGCGGCGGTTATGGGTGGTGGACGTGCTCACCGGCCGCGTGCAGCTCCACGAGCTCGTCGCGCACGGCCGGAATAGTGGGGAAGTGCTGCCCACGGCGTTCTCGAATGCCGACGGCACGCACATGAGCAGCCTCGGGCTGTTCGTCACGCGGGACAGCTACGTCGGCAGCAACGGGTACTCGCTTCGGCTCGACGGACTCGATCCAGGCCTCAACGACCACGCGCTCGCCCGCGCCATCGTCATTCACGGTGCTCCGTACGTAAGCGAGAGGACTGCCGCCCTGCAGGGACGCCTGGGACGCAGCTGGGGATGCCCGGCTGTCAGCTCATCGGTCGCCCGTCCGCTCATCGATCTCATCAAGGGCGGTTCAGTTGTCTTCGTCTACGGCAAGCCCGACTCGGCAAGCTGACCGACAGATAAATCTGCGGCGTCGCGTTGGTCTCGCGGCCGTGTCGGCCGCGACCGTCGTGATGTTCGTGTGCCTGGCGGTCGTGCGGTCGCGCGCCGCGGGCGGCCCGAGTCAGGCCGAGCCGCAGGTCGCGTCCACTGTGCAGCTCGCCCTCAGCACTGCCACGCTGCCGTCGATCAAGTGGGGCAACATTTCTGACGTCGCCGCGCAGCTTGCCCTGATCTACGCGCGCGAGCCCGATGGGTTGCTCTGGTTCGATGGAGCCACGCCGTCGCGGGCCCTCGCGTCCACCATCGACGCGCTCACGCACGCAGACGATCACGGGCTCGACCCGGCGGACTACGACGCCGGCACGTTGTTCGCGCGTGTGGCCGCACTCTCGGCCCCAGACGCTTCATCAGCGGACCGCGCGCGCGTCGATCTCGCGATCAGCGTCGCGGTGGTGCGCATCATCAAGGCGGCCCGGTTTGGACGCGTCGATCCGCGGACGATGAAGTGGGGCTACGACGTGGCGGCGAAAGGCCTCGATCTCGACGGCGCACTGGCGGAAGTGCGCGGCGGCAGGCGGCTCGCCGATGTGCTCGATTCGCTCGAGCCGCCGTTTGCTCACTACTCGCGCTCCCACAAGCAGCTCGAGGCGTATCGTTCGCTCCTCAAGGCCGGCGAGCCGCCGGTCGTTCCGTCGCTCCAGGCGGGGCAGAGGAAGGTCACGCCGGGGCAGAGCTGGCCGGGAGTCGTTCCCCTGGCCGCGCGCCTGCGCGCGCTCGGCGACCTGCCGATGGAGAGCGTGCATGTCGAGCCGGGGTCGCTCCCTTCGGCGTCGAGCGCCGTGCGCGCCGGCCTATACGCGGGCGCGCTCGTGGACGCAGTGAAGCACTTCCAGCTGCGCCACGGTCTCGAGCCCGATGGCGTTATTGGCGAAGGCACGATCCGGATCCTCAACGTGCCCGTGGCGAAGCGCGTCCGCCAGCTCGAGCTCGCGATGGAGCGCGAGCGCTGGCTGCCGGACCTTGCCGGGCATCCTAACGTGTTCGTCAACATCGCGCTGTTCCGGCTGTGGGGAGATCCCGCATCGCGGGGGGCCGAACCCCTGCGCATGAACGTCGTCGTCGGCAAGTCGCTCAATCACCAGACGCCCATCTTCGTCGAGCAGATGGAATACGTGATCTTCCGGCCCTACTGGAACCCTCCGCTCAGCATCATCAGGAATGAGATCCTGCCGCACGCGCGGAAGGATCCCGGCTATCTCGACAAGGAGGACATGGAGATCGTCGCCGACGGCTCGGACGATGCCGTGGCGTTGCCCGCGACGGAGGAGAACCTGGCGGCGGTGGCGGCGGGGACGCTGACGCTGCGGCAGCGGCCCGGCCCGAAGAACTCGCTGGGCCTGGCCAAGTTCATTTTTCCGAACGACGAGAACGTCTACATGCACGGCACGCCCGCGTCGCAGCTCTTCTCGCGTGTGCGGCGCGACTTCAGCCACGGTTGCATCCGCCTCGAGGATCCCGCGCGGTTTGCGGAATGGGTGCTGCGCGATCAGCCGGAGTGGGACCGTGCCCACATCGACAAGGCAATGCAGGGCGATCGTCCGACGCATGTGACGCTCAAGAACCGGCTGACAGTAGTCCTCTTCTACAACACGGCACACGTCAATTCGGAAGGGGTCGCGTACTTCGTGGACGACATCTACGGCCACGACGCGGCGCTGGATTCCGCGCTACGGCGCGGATATCCGTATCCGACGAAGTAGCCGGGTGGGCAGACCTCTAGTGAGTCTGTCGCGCTCGCCCCGTACTCCATCCTTCGCTCGCGCTGACAGGTGTAAGGATGATGAGACCCGCTTGCTGAGCTGGCGCCGAGTCTGCTATCCTTGTTGAGACATCCGGAGCGGCGCGACTGAGTCGCGCCCGGCAACCTGGGACGGACAGCCCAAGGTGCCTTCTCGCCGACCGATCAGGGTGGCGGGAGATGTGGACCTCGACGGCCAGCGCCACGCGCGAAGCCGGCAGGTCAACCAAGCGTCCGGCGCTCTGAACGAGCGCACTCCGGGTGTCTTCTCGAACAGAGAGGACACCATGCCCAGCACCGCAACCGTTCGTCCTTCCCGCAAGCGCCCCAAGTCCCGCTTTCTTCGCGAGCTCGGCATCGTCGGCTGGGACCACCTCGAGCCGGTCATCCTCGCCGCGCTCGCGACTGAGTCGCCGCTGCTGCTGATCGGTCCGCACGGCTCAGCGAAGACGCTCGTCCTCACGCGTCTGGCCGAGGCCCTCGGTCTGGCGCAGCGCCACTACAACGCATCGCTGTTGAACTTCGACGACCTGATCGGGTTTCCCGTGCCCGAGGGAGGCAAGCTCGTCTACCTGCAGACGCCGGCGACGATCTGGGACGCCGAGTCGGTGTTCTTCGACGAGGTCTCACGCTGCCGGCCTGACCTGCAGAACAAGCTGTTCCCGATAGTCCACGAGCGCCGAGTGCAAGGCGTCTCGCTCGAACGACTCCGGCACCGGTGGGCTGCCATGAATCCGCCGCCGAAAGCAGATGGCGGTGATGATGAGGGGTTCGAGTACGCCGGGGCAGAACCCCTCGACGTCGCCTTGGCCGACCGGTTCGCGTTTGTTCTCAACGTGCCGGACCTGAAAGCGCTTAGCCAGAGCGACCAGTCCTCGCTGTTCGCAGAGGCCGAAGAAATCGACGCAAAAACGATCGGGGCCACGCTGGCGGAGTTGCTGACCGCAGTCCGCGCCAACCTCCCGTTGGTGCGGAACACGCTTCAGGCCTCCATCGGAGAATATGTGCCGCTTGTGGCTCAGAAGCTCGCGCAGGCAAAGCACCCGATTTCCACGCGCCGCGCCGTGCAGCTGGCGAGGAACATCGAGGCACTTGCTGCCGTCTTCCGCGCGCGCGGCGACGATGCGGCAACCGAAGACGCGTTCTACGTGGGGCTGCGCCACTCGACGCCCGACACGGCGTGGGGAAATCCAATCGACCCCGCGACGCTGCTGTCGGTGCATCGCGCGGCCTGGGAGATCGCGCGGCTCGAGCACGCCGCGTTGAAATCGATCTTCCGTGAGACGGACGCCATTCGCCGCATCGCGCTCGCACTCGCAGCCGATTTCATGTCGCCAGCGGAGCGAGGCCAGGTCGTCCTGGACTCCTATGCCTCGCTGGATCGGCCGACCCGGCTGGCCAGCGTCGCTGTCCTGTTGCCGCGCCTATCGGAGGATGGCGAGCTACCGGCCACGGCCGTCGAAGTCGTCGCAGCGGACTACGCGGCGATTGCCGGCGCCGGCGGCGTCACGGTAACCGTCAGGCGCGGCGGCGCGGACTGGAAGCGCGACATCCTGGGCCAGTGGTTGTCGTCGCTCGATCTGAAGACCAGGCGCGGCAAGGTGCTAGGCAACGTCGCCGCGGTGCTGCTGCGCGACGAGCACGAATTCACCGCGGGCCAGGTCGAGCAGGCATTCGACCACGCGGTGTCCGTCTTCCACGCCTCGGCGGCAGAGGTGCCACCGCTGCGGCGGGGGACGCGACGGCAGAAGGTCGCGTCATGACGGACGTTGGACTGCTGCACAACATGAGCGTGCCGCCGCGCTCGACCGTCCAGGTCAGCCGGTCCGCGCTGCCAGGCCTTCGATACTTCGTCGATTGCCGGTGGCTGAGCCCCACGATCGTGCAGGGGCTTCGCAGCGAGGGCGCTGCCGCGATGCTGGCGTTGCTGCAAAACGGCGACGGAAACGTCGACGAGGTCACTGACAAGACGTCGAAGGAGGTCGAGGAGCGCGCGCTCGACTGTCTGACCTTGGCCCTGGCAGACCGCGGTGTGCCGCGCCAGATTGGCGTGTTCGTCCCCGAGGACCACCGCCCCAGAGACGTCCACCGGTTGAGCCGTGCCGCGACGCTCGCGGTGCTGGCACGCCGATCCGGGCCGCTCTATCTGCCGCGGCGGCGGTTCAATCCGTCGCTGATCGCGCCGTTGACCGCGGTCCTCGTCTTCCCGGAGGAGTAGTAGATGTCCCAGGATCACCAAATCATCCGCCGCGTGCTTGATGCCATCCCCGCGCGCAGCTACGAGATGAACGCGCTGCTGTCGCTGGTCCGCGTCGAGATCACCCGCCGCGTGCCGACGGCCGCCGTCTCGTGCGAGCGCCGGCCGGTGCTCATGATCAATCCGGACTTTGTGGAGGCGCAGTGCCAGTCCGACGAGCACCTGTTCCTGCTCGTCATGCACGAGCTGCATCACGTGCTGCTCGGGCACACCCGGCTGTTCACGAGGCCGACACCGGCGCACAACTTGGCATTTGACGCGGTGATCAACGCGATGCTGGTCGCGCGCTTCCCGCAACAGGCCTACACGTCGTTCTTCACGAACATCTACGGGGCCGAGACGTCGGCGCTGCGGCTGCTGGCCCCGCCCGGCGACCCTGCCCTCGAGGATCCGGCCCTGCGCGCCCTGCACCACGCGCTCTACGAGTCCTCGGATGTGACCTCGCAGGAGGTGTTCGATCTGATTTCACGCCACCCGGCGAGCCAGACGATCGACGTCTCGAGGCTGCTTGGCACTCACGGCGACGAACGCGACGCCTGGGGCACCAGCAGCGAGGCGGGCGCCGAATTCATCGAGGTCGTTCGATCCATCGTCGAGAAGTGGCCTTCGCCGGAGCAACCGGTGCGCGGTCGCAGCCTCGCGGATCTGCTCGACGTGACCAGGCTTCAGCCTCGATCTGTCGAACAGCGTGTGTTGAACGCAATGCGCACGGCGCTGCTGGGAGCGGCGAGCCGGCCAGGCGCTCGGCGCACCGTCGGCATCGGGCAGCAACGCATCGAAACCCCGGTGCCCGATCTGCGCGATCGCCGCGCGACCGTCGTCCGCAGCCTCGGACGCTGGCCGATCCTGAACGCCAGCGTGGTACCTGCGAAGAAGCGAAGCTCGGGCCGCGCCGATGTCTACCTTGACGTCAGCGGCAGCCTGGACGCGCTGCTGCCACGCCTTTACGGCGCGCTCAGGACATTGCGCGCGCACGTCGCGCCGGACGTCCACCTCTTCTCAACAGTCGTTGAGACCGTGAGCCTGGAGCAGGTGTGCGCCGGGGACGTCAAGACGACGGGAGGGACCGATCTTGCGTGCGTGCTCGCACACGTCGCCGAGCATCGACCGAAGAAGGCGCTGGTCATCACGGATGGGTACGTCGGCAAGCCTGCGAGGGCGCTGGTGAGCCGCGCCGAGGCCGCCTGCCACGACATCCGTGTGCTGCTGACGCCTGGCGGATGGCGAGAGGATCTCGATGGAATCGCAAGCCGGATTGAGGAGTTGCCTGACCTGGGAGGAATTCAATGAGACACGAGACACAGACGACAGGTTACGGTGCGCTTCGATTCGCCGAGGCCGTGTGTGCAGGCCATCCGGACCGGCTCTGCGACGAGATCGCACGCCGGATCGTGGACCTGGCCTGCCGGCGTGACGACCACGCACTGGTCGGCATCGAAGTCGCGGTGCACCGGCGCATGGTGCTGGTGGATGGCCGCATTGCCGCCGGCGAAGGCACCGCTTGCGTCGTCTCTCCGGATGACGTCGCAACCCTCGTGCGCGACGTCTTTCGGGATGCGGGCTACGGCCGCACCGATTCAGGCACCTATCCACCGGGTCCCGACAATCTCGACGTATCCCTCGACATCTGCTTCGGCCCGCTCGGGGCGGATGAGCGCGCGATCCGGGACGTGTCCGATGACCAGGCCATCGCGGTGGGGTACGCCTGCGAGGGACGACGGGCCGGCTACCGCCCGATCGAGCAGGCACTCGCGAATGAGTTCGTCACCATGCTGGAAACGTTGCGGCGTTCCAGGCCGGACCTTGGATTGGGGCCGGATGGCAAGGTTCTCGTCGTCGTCCGTGACCGGTCACTCGTGGGCGTCTCGGTCTCGGTGCATCATCGCCCGGGCATCGAGTGGATTGGGCTGACAAGTGGGGTCCGGACAGCCTGCGAATCCATCGTCCTAGAGTACGTGGCGGCCGGTGAGTTACGGCCGCTGACCGCCGACGTCGACTGGCTCGTCAACGGGGCCGGAGCTTTCGAGATCGGCGGCCCGGAAGGCGACAACGGCTTGACGGGCAAGAAGCTCGTCGCCCAGGCGTATGGAACCGCGGTGCCGATCGGCGGCGGTGCCGTGTTTGGCAAGGACCCGCGGAAGGTCGATCCGCGTGGTCAGGCGATGGCGCGGCAGCTCGCGCTCGACCTGGTGGTGGGCGGCCATGCCCGCGAGGCTACCGTGTGGCTGGCGTGGCGGCCGGGAGACACCGGGCCGCGATGGAAGGAAGTCGTGACGACTCCTGTCACGGCGTCGGTCTGAGGGGAGCACAATGGCATTCACAGTGGAACTGCACGAAACCGGGCTCTTCCTAGGGATGGAGTCCGGGTGGAGCTACCACGTTCTTCTGACACGGCGCATGAACGGGAAATACACGCTGAAAGTGCACCAACGCTCGATCGCTGAGCCTTGGGTTAGGTTCTGCTATCGCTCGCGACCATTCCGGACGGCAGGCGCGTTCCTGGATGCGCTGAAGGAAGCGGAGTCCGAAAGCTATTCCAGCTTTGAGCTGGGTCTGGAATCAATCCTGAAGCAGGCGGAGACGCTCGGCGCGGCGCTCGCGTCCCAGGCGCGCATTCTTCTGGCGCGATACCCCTGGAAAGACTGGGACCCCGTTGCCGAGTCGTATCAGGTGACGATGCACAACTTGAAGAGGGCGCGGGTGAAGGTAATTGGCCCAAGAGCTATAGCGATGCAGCGCCACATGCAGTAAAGAATTCTGCCGTTCTGTCCAGAAGCTCTGGAGCTCGCGTTGTGTCCCTCGAATCGCCGGTCGGAATCCAGATCAGCAGTCCCTCACGAGCACGTGTTAGCAGAACGCGGTAGGAGTTCATCAGATGGGACCGTCGTTCGACATCCCGCACAGCCTGCCACCGCGTGCCGTTGAGCCGGCGAGACAGCCACTGAGTGTTCGAACCATTTCGAACGAGATCGCCTCCCCAGCAGACGCACGCGAAATCAAGTTCCAAGCCCTGACTGCTGTACTCGTTGGCAGGTACTTCATGTGCAAATGACGCGCGAATATCTCCTCGCTCATTGAGGTACCAATGGGAAATCTGCTCCCGGTCCGTAGCGCTGAGAATCTCTCCCAATCCATCCGCACGAAGCCGACGCGCACCAGAACTTGCTAACAAACCCGATCTCCTTTGTCCTCTCGCATTGGCGTTCAGCCAGGTTTTGGCGTCGCTTAGTGAACGCGTGAATAGGAGCGGGTAAGCGGCTAGCTCACCGGCGATGGCCCGCGCGCCTCCAGAGTTGCCGTGAAGGACTTGAGAGACCCATTCGCCAAGAGCCGGCGACCGAAAGCTTCTAAGAGGCACTTCAAGTTGCAGAGCCTGGTCTTTCATTACGGCCATGTCGTCCATGGCGCCCAGCGTCGCGCCACCCGTTGACGGCCCGCCCTGAATGGCGTCCGGTGTGGCGATGACAACCCAATCTGAGTCTCGCGAGTGGCGCAGCGCGTCACCCCAACCGCGTATGCCCTGTTCCCCAGTGTTAATCTCCTGCCCTCCACCGACAAGGCACACCAGCGCAGCCCAGTCTTGATGTCGGGACATGATCTCTAGCAGAAGCTCGGGCTCCGACGCGGTACGACCAAACTTCTTGAGCCCTTGCTTTGCGTCCCAGGCTCGTTGCGCTTCGTCAAAGATGATCGCGTGCTCATGGGGCGGTCCGTCTCGCGGCACGTTGTCCTTGAGAAAGTCGTTAATGTGCTGGATACGAGTACGAACATCCCTCCGAATATCTCTCAATGCACGATTGCGCTCGCGTCCATGTCGGTCCCGCGCGAGTGCCTCTCTTAGCACCGTGACCAAAGGTGTGTTGCCCGATAGATAAACGACATCACCGCGATCAATACCTGACGTAGTGAAAGAATGGACGGCGTTCAGTCCAGCCAGCGTCTTCCCAGCACCCGGAACGCCAGTAACGAACGCCACGATCTTCTGTGACTTCTTGCGAGCCTCGTCAATTAGCCCCACGACTCGACGCGACGTTTCCGCGAGGTTCGATGCATCTGCATTAGCAATCGCTCGAACATCGTGGCCTGAGAAGATCGTCGTGGCCGCCTGCACGACGGTAGGCACGGGGCTATACGCGGCGGCGTCCCAACGGTCGGCGACGAGTAGCGGCCCACTAATCGCAGCCACATGGGTGAGCAGGGAGCCTAGGCCATGCTTCCCGATCTTGGTCACCGACGGGACCTGACCGCTCAGATCCCAATAGTCAACTGGAGTCGAAGCCTCGGTGGCCCACAGGACTGGGATCAAACGACACATGCGACTCTGACTGTGGAAGTCGCGCAGATCGAGGGCGTACTCCTCTGCCTGTCGCAGAT
>Ga0207701_10008528_pt1 | contig 10125 bp, 10 predicted proteins | sample KBSSwiSSwithPhiX_FD_184294 | JGI IMG/M metagenome (GOLD analysis project Ga0207701, IMG submission 184294) | Switchgrass rhizosphere bulk soil microbial communities from Kellogg Biological Station, Michigan, USA, with PhiX - S5 (SPAdes) (version 2) | ecosystem: Environmental > Terrestrial >...
CATCGTGGTGAGCGGCGTGTGGCGATTCTTTCGCGACGATTATTACAAAGGCCCGCACTGGGACCTCGGCCCCGGCTATTACGAAAGCTTCTTCGCCGAAAAAGGTCCCGACGACGTCGTCAGCTCCTTCCAGTGCATTGCGCTGACGTAGTCGATCCGAATTAGACAAATTTTCGTCTAATTCTCCTTAGACGGCTAAAGGCATCGACAGAGGCAACGATGGCGAGAATTACCGGAATCGGCGGCATCTTCTTCAAGAGCAGAAACGACAGCGCCGCCCTTGCAGCTTGGTATCAGAAGCATCTCGGCATGCCAATAGAGAGCTTTGGTGGCGCAGTTCTGAAATGGCCGGATGACAAGGCCGAGGATAAGGGTCTCACCGTGTGGCACATCGCGGAAAAAGAAAGCGAGTGGTTTAGCCCTAGCGACTCACCTTTCATGATCAACTACCGGGTTGACAACCTCGGCGAGATGATCGCGCAGCTCCGCGCGGGCGGAGTCGAAATCGTCAGCGGCCCCGAATCGCATGAAAATGGCAAGTTCGCGTGGATCATGGACCCGGAGGGGAATAAGGTTGAGCTGTGGGAGCCGATGATCTGGGATGAAAAGAACAAGAGCGCCTGAAGATCTTGCCCAAGCCCACTAATCAGAAGTGAGCTCGTCTCGTACAATAAGCGCTAGTAAGTAGCCAAGTCGAGAACTTCACGTGCACAGCCCCAGGATAGGGTAAAGCCGGCGCCGCCGTGGCCGTAGTTGTGAATGACGGTGCGGCCGTCGCGCAATTGATCGCGTTCAAGTCGTACGCCTGATTTTCGGAACGGCCGCAGACCGACGCGCTCAGCGAGAATACTTGGTTTGTCGATCTTCAGCACTCGACTGCATTCCGCGACAATCCGCGAAGTTGTTGCGGGGTCAGCGGCGAGATTGTCGCTCAATTCATTCGTTCCACCGAAAACGCAATCATTCGTGCGCGGGATTGCGTACATGAGCGGCTCGTCATCGCAAACAATGGCGGCGTAAAGATTTTCAATCTTCGGCACGATCGCAACTTGGCCACGATGCGGCTCGAGATCGGCGTCTTGGACAAGCTCGCGCGCGCCGATCCCTGCGCAATTAATGACGAGGTCGAATTTTCTATCGACATCTTCGAGTTTCCTGAAGCGGACGTTCGCGTGGACTTCTCCGGCAGCCTTACGAAACCGCACCGCGAGATAATCGAGATAAATCGTCGTGTCCGTGAGAGGGACGCGCAGGGAAAAGCCGCTTGCGAACGATTCGAGAGATCCCTCGACTTCGCTCGGGATGACAGAAGCGCCAAGCGGAATGGCCCAATCCGGAATTTCGATTTCCCCGGTGCGCAAAAACTGCCGTGATTCGATCATCGATACCCCGCTCTCGGGAAAACGAGCGAGATCGAACAGCGCTTGACAAGTTTCGAGGGCCAATGGGATCACTCTTTCGGCTGGCTCGACATGATACGGAAACCAAACCGCTGCAGCCACACTGGACGTTGTTTGCCGGCCCGTTTCTTTTGCGAAGATCGCCGTGCGGTAACCGCGCTCTGCAAACATCACACCACACGTAAGGCCCGATACGCCTGCGCCAATGATTGCGACGTTTCGGTCCATTCCAAATAGTAGGGACTGATCGCCGAGCCGTCCGCAAAATTCTTTCGACGCATTATGATCACGGTGCGCCCGGCGGTCGCGCCCTACCGGGACACGCGCGATCGGTCCGTGGGTAGTCTACGCCGTTCAGTTTCGCGGCAACGAGTCAATTGAAAGCCCTACAGTTGGTACGTGCCAAATCCTCGGCAGCGTTTAAGATTTGTTGCCGATGGTTTCACTTAATCGAGATGCGCTCACGGAGAGAATCCTGGCCGGCGCGCGGGTTTCCACGGATAACGCGCTGGAATTGTATCGCTGGCCGCTGGAGGAATTGGCCGCGCTTGCGAACGCGCGGCGCGACTTGGCAAAGGCCAAAAGTTATGGCGGCCGCGGACGCGAGATCGTCACCTACATCGTCGATCGCAATATTAATTACACGAATGTCTGCAACGTTTACTGCAAGTTTTGCGCGTTTTATCGGACTGAACGCGACGAAGATCATTACGTGCTGAGCTTCGAGCAACTGGATCAAAAGCTGGACGAACTGACTGCCGCAGGCGGCGTGCAAATCCTGATGCAGGGGGGCCATCATCCGAAATTGCAGTTTCAATGGTACATCGATCTCTTGCACCACATCCGCAAAAAATATCCGCACATCAATATTCACGGATTCAGTCCACCGGAGTTTCAGCATTTCGCGGAGACATTTCGGATGCGGCTGCGCGATGTGATCTCGGAATTTAAGGCGGCCGGGCTCGGCTCGATCCCGGGCGGCGGCGGCGAAATCCTCGTGGACCGGGTGCGAAAAAGAATATCGCCTTTGAAAATCAACAGTGACGAATGGCTGGAGGTGATGCAAGTGGCGCATGAGCTCGGATTAAAATCGAGCGCCACGATGATGTTCGGCCACGTCGAGACGATCGTAGATCGCGTCGAGCATTTGCAGCGGGTTCGCGATCAGCAGGATCGTAGCGGCGGATTCACGGCGTTCATTTGCTGGACCTTTCAACCGCAACACACGGTTCTGAAAGTGAAACAGCCGACTGGCGTTTCTGAATACCTGCGAATGCAAGCGCTCGCCCGGATTTTCCTGGACAACATTGACAACATCCAGAGCTCCTGGGTGACGCAAGGCCCGGACATTGGCCAGATCGCGCTGAGGTACGGCGCAAACGATTTCGGCTCCGTGATGATGGAAGAAAATGTCGTTAGCAGCGCCGGCACAACCTTTCGGCTGGACGCCGCGCAAATCGAATCGCTCATTCGCGAGGCGGGATACGAACCGCGCCGGCGCAATAATTGGTACGAACTGTTGAACTGAAGGAGACAGCCATGGAATTACTCGAAGCGTTTCCGCGACTGATCAGTTGGGCCGTGCCCATCATCATTCTTGCGATCATTATTTTTCCGCAGGCAATCCGGATCCTGCGCGAATACGAACGAGGCGTGATTTTTCGTCTCGGAAAATTGCTCGGCGCAAAAGGACCAGGCGTAATTTTCCTTATCCCAATCGTCGATCGCATGGTCCGAATGGATTTACGCGTCGTGACCATCAGCGTCGAGCGACAGGAGGTGATGACGCGTGACAACGTGCCGGTGACCGTCGATGCGGTTGTTTATTTCCGCGTGGTCGATCCGCAGTCGGCTGTGGTGAAGGTGGAGAATTTTCTCAAAGCCACCTCGCTCATGTCGCAGACGACGTTGCGCAGCGTGCTCGGCCAGGCCCCCTTGGATGACCTGCTTTCGCAGCGTGAGTCGATCAACCAGAAGTTGCAGGAGATCATCGATCGCCAAACCGAACCGTGGGGCGTCAAAGTCACCGCGGTCGAGGTCAAGGACGTGGCGTTGCCCGACACGATGAAGCGCGCGATGGCGAAACAGGCCGAAGCCGAGCGCGAACGCCGCGCGAAGATCGTCAATGCCGAGGGCGAATTTCAGGCTGCGGAAAAAATGGTGCAGGCCGCGGCGATGATGAGCAAGGAGCCGATTGCGCTCCAACTGCGCTTTCTGCAAACCATGCGCGAAATTTCCAGCGAACATAACACCACGACCTTTTTCCCCTTGCCGATCGATCTCTTGACGGCACTAATCAAAAAGAGCGAACCGCCGAAATCGTAGTTTGTCAGTCGAATTAGCGGACGATCCTGGCGATTTGCTGGCGAAAAAGTTTTGCGCCGCCGGATGCTGGATGGCGAACGCAGCGCGCATTAACACCAAGTTGCTCGAGCTGCGCGGCAGCGATTTTTCCCAGTGCGACGATTTGCTCGCAAGCAAATAATTCGAGGAAAGCCTTCAGCACAGGGCGACCGGAAAGTTGCTCCGACTTGTTAGGCATACGATTGCTCAACAGGCCGCGGTGCGGATCGAACGAATGCCACGGAAAGGCATTCCACAAAACGAACTCATCCGGGAGCAAGCCAATCTTCAGCAATGCACCCCAGACAATCGTCGCCGTCGGTTCCGAAAACCCGCCCAAACATCTCTCAGGTTTGCTTGTGCGCTGCGGCTTTATGCCAAGAATCTGTAGTCCCGACTTGTCGGGATGACCGCCGTTCTTGGGTCTCGCCTCTCGATTTCGGCGCTCACAGAGCGCCGCTGCAATGCCTGCTTGTTTCCCGAGCAGCATTCGCTCCGAAGTCATCGGGACTCCGCTGAAATGACCGCCGCGATAACCAAGCGCTTCGCCGATTATTGCTAGGCGCGCCTTGCCGAGCCGTTCGCGAAAATAGACGGCCAAATGTTTTCTGCGAATCGCCGGGGAGTGTGGACCAATGTCGTTTTCCTCGTCCACTTGCCACCATGGATTGAAGACCGCGCCGGAAGGCGACGCTTTTAACAGTCGCCGAAACTTATCGAGCTGGTTGCGGGACATCGCCTGAACTAAGTGCAAACGTAAACGCGATGCCAGAACTGCCCGAAGTCGAAACATTTAAGCGATATTTGGACAGCACGTCGTTGTATCAGCGGATCACCGGTGTCGAGGTGCGGGACGAGTATGTTTTGAAACGCGTTTCCGCGTGTGAGCTGGCACGTCGACTGAAAGGGCGTCGCTTCGAAAACAGTCACCGACACGGCAAACATTTGTTTGTGCGCGCTGGTAATGAGCTTTGGTTGCGACTGCATTTCGGCATGACCGGCTCGCTTCAGTATCTCAAGCGCGATGAAGAAACGCCGAAAACAGCGCGAGTGATTTTTCGTTTCGCGAATAAGTGTCGCTTAGCGTTCGACGATCAACGGAAATTTGGCGAGATCGAGCTGATCGAGGATGTGGATGAATTTCTGCAAACACGCGGCCTTGGTCCCGACGCGCTCGAAATTAGTCTCTCGTTGTTCAAAGCAATTGTTGGAAAACACCGCGGCGCGGTGAAAGCGATCTTGCTCAACCAGCAGTTGATCGCCGGGATCGGCAACCTTTACGCCGATGAAATTCTTTTCCGCGCACGCATGCCCCCGGCCATTGAAGCGGCCAGATTGAGCGACAAGGACCTGAACCGGTTGTTTCGTTCAACGCGCTATGTGCTGGAGAAAGCGATTGCGTTGAAAACCGATTTCAATCGTTTGCCGAAATCATGGCTGCTGACGCATCGCGGAAAACGCGGCAGATGTCCGCGCTGCGGTCGCGCGTTGAAATCAGCAACGATCGGCGGCCGCACTTCATGGTTTTGCGGGCACTGCCAGAAGCGAAGGTAACTCAGGCTTCAAGCCTGACTCGGCCGGCGGGCATCTTGCCTGCGGAAGGGCGACGCACAGGCTGGGAAGCCTGCGAGCCGGAACAGCCAGGATGGCTGTGTTACGCGGCAGCGGCGAAAAGTTTGCGTTGCTGCACTCCCCACACTCGTTGCGCCTACACTTTCTCAGCGCAACAGTACAGGCAGGATGCCCGTCTTACACCATCGGGCGGAAACGGCCGACGACTTCCTGCAAGCGCCCGGTGATCTGGCCTAACGAACAGACTTCGGCTGCTTCCAACAGAGCGGGAAAAACATTTTTACCGCCGTCAGCGAGCTCGGCCAGCTTATCCAGCGCGCGCTTCGCTTTCTCGGCGTTTTTCTTTTTGAATTTGCGGAGCCGATCGACTTGCAATTGCTGTTTCGCCCGTGACGTACGCGCAAGCTCCACCTCAGGAGCTTCATCATCGCCGTCGCGGTACTTGTTCAATCCGATGATTGGGCGCGTCCCGTCGTAGATTTGTTGTTCGTATCGATGCGCTGCGTTTTGGATCTGGCTCCGTTGATAGCGTTCTTCCACCGCTGCTAGGACGCCCCCGAGCCGTTCGATCTCGCGGAACTCATCCAGAATCGCCGTTTCTACCGCGCGCTCGACTGCTTTCATTCCGGGTGAACCGCTCAACATGTTCATGGTGTGTTTAAAAATGCCGGATTCCTCGAGCAGGATCGCCTGCCCGTGCGCGGCGAGCCGGATCCATTCTTCACTCGGCGTTGTGAACGGTTCATCCGCGCTGTTGGAATGACACGAGTTCGTAGCGTTCATGTAGGACAGGATCAGTTCCGTGGCGGTCCGGGTGAGATTGTTTTTGAACTCCGCCGCGATTAACGAGCGTCCGCTGGTTTGCGTGTGCAATTTGAACAGCTGCGCTCGCGGACCTGCGCCAAACACGTCGCGCATTCCGATCGCCCAGATGCGGCGCGACACGCGCGAGAGCGCGATGTACTCCGCGTCGAGTCCGCAATCGAGAAAGAACGAAAGGCGCGGTCCGAATTGATCAACCGGGATTCCACGCGCGGCGAACATTTCCGCGTACGCAAAACCGTTCGAGAGCGTATAAGCAGCCTGTTGCACCGGCGTCGAGCCGGCCTCGCCGATATGATAACCGCTGATCGAGATTGGATACCAGCGCGGCATTTCGCCGGTAGTGAACTCGACCATATCGGTGAGGAATCGTAACGACGGTTCGATCGGGAAAATCGTTTCGTTCTGGGCCTGGACCTCTTTAAAAATGTCGGCCTGAACCGTGCCGCGCAATTTCGGAACAACTTTCGGACCGAACCGCCGTTTGGCAGCGGCAATGTACATCGCCATGATCATCGGCGCCGGACCACTGATGGTCATTGAGGCTGAAAAATTCGGCGAACCGAGATCGAATCCGTCGTACAGCCGCACCATGTCTTCGACCGTGTCGATCGCCACGCCGCCCTCGCCGATCTTCCCGAAAACGCCGTCGGCATCGCTATCCAGTCCATAAAGTGTCGGCCCATCGAATGCCGTGCTAAGCCGATGGGTGCGTTGGTGGCGAGTTAGATAGTGGAACCGCTCGTTCGTATCTTCAGCCAGCATGAGCCCGGAGAACAAACGCGTAGGCTCTTCCGGTTGCGTAATCTTCTTGCCGGTTTTGTTGCCGTTCTTTTCGAAACTCTCAGTCTCGCGAACCGGCTCAAGGTACATTTCGCGATACGTAGCGTTGAGATAAGGGAATTCGCCCGGCAAACCTTCACCGAAAATGAAACGCGCAATCTCGCCCGGCTCATCGATCTCAGGTAACGCCAGACGCGGAAGCGGCAAACCGGTCGGTGTTCGCGTAACCGGAATCTTCGCTTTCGTATCGTTCCAACGTCCCAGCAGATCGCGCCCGAATTTTTGATCGGTGCGCGCCCGCTTCACCTGATCGAGAACGAATTTGTTATAATTTTCGACCGATTCGACGACTTGTCCGAGCTTGCTCATAACTTTCCTTTATCGTTCTGTCATTCCGAGCGAAGTCGAGGAATCTCTAATTGTTTGAGCGCTGAGGATTCCAGAGATGTCTCGACTCCGCTCGACATAACAACTCTGGTTAGTGGCGGTTAGAGATTAACTCAAATAGCCGATCTACGCCAGAGTCGCGGTGCCGTTTTGCAACGGTATCGACCAGTTGCTGGTCTTTTCGGTTTTGTTCGAGGCGCTGCTCGATTTCCGTATGCGCAGTCCGTGCGCGCTGGAGATCGCTCTTGTTCACCACCACAATGTCAGCCAGATCGAGCATCACGATCTTTTGCAATTGCAACCGGCTGCCGTAGTCGGGATTCATCACCAGCACAGTTGAATCGACAATTCCATTTTTCTGAAATGGCATCGCCTCCTGGCCAGTGCCGACCGTCTCGATAATGACGTAATCGAAATTCGACTGCGCCAGCAACGCAAGACAATTGTGCGTCGCGGGCGAAAGCCCGCCCGCCTGTCCGCGCGTGGCCATGCTGCGCATGAACACGCGATCGTTTTGCGAATTGATCATCGTAGCGCGATCGCCCAGCAATGCGCCTTCGCCGACTACGCTGGGGTCGTGCGACAAAATGGCAATTCGGTCTTTGGCATTTCGGTTGAGAAAACGCAGCACCAACTCATCAATCAATGTCGTCTTTCCCGCGCCGCCGGGCCCGGTGAAACCGATCACGGAAGTTTGAAGTTTGATGTTTGATGTTTGATGTCCTTTTGCTGCATTGGACGTTAAGCGTTGGACGTTGGGCGTTGGGCGTTTTCTTCCAGCCGAATAGGTCTCCTCGATGTGAGTTAGTTTGTGCGCCAATTCCTGATCCCCCGATTTTGCGCGCGGCCGTTTCGCTCGCGGTTTGCCATAACGCCGATGGACAAATTTCACCATGTCGTCGAGTGACGTGCCGGCAAAGAAAATTTCGTCTACGCCTTTGCGTCTCATCGTGGCCGCGTCATCGTGAGTGATGGTGCCGCCTCCTCCCCCGAAAACCTTGATATCGTCTGCGCCTTTTTTGCGCAAAAGATCAACAACGGCCGCGAAAAATTCGATGTGCCCGCCGTTGTAACTCGATATGCCAATCGCGCGCACGTCCTCCTGAATGGCCGCGCGAACGATGTCGCCTACCGAGCGGTGATAGCCGAGATAAATTACTTCGATCCCGTGGCGAATAAACTCCAGGTTAATCGTGTTGATCGCGCTATCGTGACCATCACAAATCGGAACTGCGGTCAGAATTCGAATGGGCGAAGGCATCGAATTGAGATTGCTACTTTGACAAACTAATTGTCCACAGATTTCGCAGATTTACACAGATTTTGAATCAACTTGTCGATCGTGGTTTCGATTACTTCTTACTTTTCGAGTAGGATCCGCCACAACCGTATGAAAAACTCCGGGGCATTTCGCGCAATCTTCACTGCCGGTTTGGTCGTCGGTGTTTTGGACATTTCATCCGCGTTTGTAATCTGGTGGCAACGCGGCCTGGGCGTGCGTCGCGGATTGCAGGGAATCGCCGCTGGATTGCTGGGCGCAAACTCCTACGACGGCGGATTGGTAACGGCCGGCCTCGGTCTGGCGCTTCATTTTTTCGTGGCGTTTATGGTGGTATCGGTTTTTTACCTGGCCAGCCGGAGGATCGAATTTGTGACGATTCATCCTGTTATGTCCGGTGTGTTGTACGGGATTGGCGTTTACATTGTGATGTACTGGTTGGTGTTGCCGACGGTGTTCCCAACGTTTCGACACCGGCTGGGGAATGACTTGCTCGCCGTTGCCATTCATATTTCGTTGATCGGCTTGCCGTGCGCATTGATTGTGCGCCGTTACTCTCAACAGAAGCAGCGATCGCAATGACGGATCCTTTCGATTTCACCGGGAAAGTTGCGCTGGTTACCGGCAGCTCGCGCGGTATTGGCGCGGAAATGATCAAAGCTTTCAGTGCGCGCGGCGCACAATGCGTAGTGAATTATGTTGCCGACGCGCAGGGACAAAACAAAGCCGATGCGCTCGCTGTAGCGAAGGAACTGAATGAACCGCTGGTAATCGAGTGCGACGTGACGCAGCCGCAGCAGGCCGAAGGAATGATTAGACAGATCCAGGATCAGCGCGGTGGGCTCGATATCCTGGTAAACAATTCCGGGATAATCAGCGATCGCACGATTAAAAAAATGTCTTTGGACGAATTCGAGACCGTTATCCGCGTGAATCTCATCGGGACATTTACAGTGACGCAGAAAGCGGCACCGATTCTGCAAAGCGGTGGACGAGTGATCAACATGTCGTCCGTGAGCGGACAGATGGGACTGTTCGGTCAGGCGAATTATTCGTCGAGCAAAGCGGCAATTATTGCGCTCACCAAAGTATCAGCACGCGAGTTCGCGCGGCAGAACGTAACCGTGAACGCCATCGCGCCTGGATTCATTGATGTAGGAATGAGCAAAGGCATGCCGGATGAAGTGACGCAGAACTTCATTAAACAAATCCCGCTCGGCCGCCTGGGCGAAGCTCACGAGATCGTCGACGCCGCGCTGTTCCTGGCGTCGCCAATGGCGAGTTACATTACCGGACACGTGCTCAATGTGAACGGCGGATTTTACCTGGGCTGATCTAGTATTCGTCCGCCGTGGCCTTGCCGAAGGCGGATCAGTCCAATTTCTGCACGAGCAGCCACACCAAGGCGGAAAGCATTGCTGCGAATGTCGATAAAACGAGCGTGGCGCGCTTGGTCTGCCGTATTTTGAACGCTGGTTTGGGAATGTCGTCGTGAAGATGACTGGCCTCGAATAATTTCAGCAGGGCAAAGGCGACGAC
>Ga0207701_10008529_pt1 | contig 10125 bp, 8 predicted proteins | sample KBSSwiSSwithPhiX_FD_184294 | JGI IMG/M metagenome (GOLD analysis project Ga0207701, IMG submission 184294) | Switchgrass rhizosphere bulk soil microbial communities from Kellogg Biological Station, Michigan, USA, with PhiX - S5 (SPAdes) (version 2) | ecosystem: Environmental > Terrestrial > Soil...
AGGGAGTCGGCCGCGCTCAAGAGCAATCGCGATGTAATGGGGTCAGGATGCCCTGTTCGTTCCAGGAGATTGATCGGTGCGGCGGTGTCGGCTTCGTCGGCAATGCGCTTGAGCGTCGTGGGAGGAAGATAGAGCTGAACGACATCAACGGGTTTCGGAATATCCCATCGAGAGGTTGATCCTGCCGGAATGATGATAACAACCCCGGGACGAAACGTGCCAATCGCAACTGATCTTCCTGACCGCCGCTCCACGCGCTGCATCGAGCCGTTGTAAGCCATGATGACGTGATCGGTCATTGGCTCGACGACGTCGTGCAATGGTTCATGCTTCCAGTGGGCGATCGTGCCGCTGGATGAGTCTGAAGCCATGCGGAGTGGTTTGGTGTGAAGCACGCGTGCCATCTCCGCATCGGCAGAACGCGATTCGGCAATCGGCAATCGGCCCTGGCGCGCATCGGACGGGCTTGGCAGATCTTCCGACGGATCGACGTAAGTTCGCTTTGCTCATCGATCTGTACTCGCGTTTTCGGAAGGCCATGCGTACTTTTGACTATGACCCACCTGTGGCTAGTCAGGCGCGGGGGCTCCACGTGCCACTGTTTTCCAGCTGACCGTTTCATCGCCCTTTCCTAGGGTGCTGTGGATCAAGGCTCAAAGCACGCTGAACGTGACTTCGATGTTGCCGCGCGTTGCCTTGGAATAGGGGCAGAGGTACTCCGCCTGCCGCACGAGGTTCTGTGCGAGCGCCATCGACGACGGAGCAAGGATCGAACGGCCGGATCACGTCGGCAAGCAGGTTCGTGTATTTCTTTGTGATCAGGCGAATGGCGTCTGCGGAGGCGCAGGTATTAATTGCGGTTAAGCCGATCGGAATCCCGGTGAGAATGATTTCATCAGTCCATCGAGAATCTCCTTCCACCACCATCGCCGGCCAGTCCAGAATTCCTGCGAGTTTGATGATCAGCTGCGCCTGCGCGTGGCCGGTGGTTCCTTCCACGGTGAGCGCTTCTCCGTCGAAAAGCACCGATCCGGCGCTCGTAGCGAGCAGGATTCCTGCGCTGGATCCACGCGTCTCAAGCCCCAGATCCTGCACCAACGGCACCAAAAAATTCATGCGCTGGTTACGTTCCTCCTCGCTCATAGGATCGCGGTTCGATACGGCGTTGCTAACCACCACCGTACCGCTGGTATTCACCCGCGGAGCCGAAAGAGTTTTCAATTTCTCTTTCTTCCTTTCTCGTTCTGCCTTCAGATTTTCGATCGGGGCGACGTAGGTGAGACGATCACACATCCACCAAAGGGGGGCTGGAATTCGCTGCTCCGGCTCCGGCAGTCCACGCTCCTTGTTCCTACGGGGGTCCATGTGGGCTGCGACGCCGACCAGCGCGCAAGCCAGGGTCACACGTGCGGCTATTACGGCCCTAAAGTAGCGACCAGATGCGTACCGGAATTGCTGGTTCCATTCGCGCGCTTTCTGGCCGAAACCGTCAGGTTCGAGAACACGCATGGCCAAGAATGCATGCACGTGAGGATTCCGGCCATTGTCGGATGCCTGAGGACACTCGATATCGATCCGGACGGCCATGCCCTGCCGTACAAAGGCCGCCATAACGAAGGATGCGACCGGAAGGAGGAGCTCTTCGGGCAGTTCGCGGGGTAACGCGAAATCGACAGCCCGCCCCTCCTGGGCGTTCACGCGGGTCTCCCTGAATGCCACCGCCATCACGAAATTGCACTCATCCGCGAACTCGGGGTCGGCCCCGTCGGGCAACAAGACCAAGCCTCCGCGGTGGTCGCCCGCGAACCGCGAATAATCCGCGTGGGACTTTCCATTGTTGTAATAGGTGCAGGTCTGATAGGCGAGGCGCTGAAGTGCGGACCCGCCGCGACACCGCTGGATGACTTCCGAATTGATATGATTGCTCACTGTGCGGACTCGGACGTATAGGGGACCTCCCCTGAGTCAAAGCGAAGATGCCGCAAAAGACCAGCATCAAATCTGCCCGGTATGAACGGCGGCGTGAGCGGCGCCAATCGGACTTCCAAGCGGCCACTAATGCCTTCAAGGGTGCGCCCGACATCGGCCGGTCACCTCCGTGAAAACCCGCCTTCGAGAAGTACGTTGATCGGGCTTGCATGGTCCACCGATGTGGTCCAATCTGCCAACGGTTATCCATCGACGGTCGGGAAAAACGACGGTTGATCAAGTAGTTGAGGCGGCTTTGTAGTTCAGGCGGGAATCCTAGTTCCCCAGCCAGCTTTCTCGCCGCCTTCCCTCAGCATCCGCTCCCGTCAAAAACCCGTCACCACAGGCAGCTTTTCGATCATGCGAATGCCGGGCCGCTTTCGCCAGCGAATTTGCGAAGGCTCGACCGCAAGTTGAAGCCTGGGCCAGCGCGTGAACAGCGCCTGCAGAGCACAGATCGCCTCGATGCGCGCGAGCTGGTGGCCGAGGCAAAAATGAATTCCTGTTCCGAACGATAAATGCCGGTTCGGCCGCCGCTCCAGATCGAGCCGTTCGGGGCACTCATTCGCTTCCTCGTCCAGGTTGGCGGCGACGATCATCGCCATGACCCGGTCGCCCTTCTTCAATTTCACGCCCTCGAGATCGACGTCCTGGCGCACGTAGCGCGGTTTTGAAAACTGCACCGGCGAGACGAAGCGCAGGAACTCCTCCACCGCAAGCCCGGCGCGGCTCCAGTCAGCCGCCAGCCAGTCGCGGCGATCGGTATCCTTGAGCAATTCGAAGACCGATCCACTGATCAGGTGGGTCGTGGTCTCGGATCCCGCGCCCAGTAGCAGAAACACCATCGAGACCATCTCGTCCGGCGTGATGCGCCCACCCTCCTTCTCGACACGCACGAGTTCGGCGATCAGCCCTTCGCCGCCCTGTTCGCGGGCCAGCTGCAGGCGCTCCTTCAGATAGCGCCGCATCCTGCTGAGGCCACCGATCAAGCGCAGAAAGCCGAATGCATTGGCGAGGTTCGCCACCGATTTGGCCCACGCGATAAATTTCGGCCGGTCAGCCGGCGGCAGGCCCAGCAGCTCGCAGATTACGGCAAGCGGCAACATCCGCGCGTAACGCTGCACCAGATCGGCGGGGCTGCCTTCCGCAAACAATTGATCGGCAAGGCCGTCGGCGATCACGCGAATGTGCGGCTCCATGTCGAGCACCGCACGGCGACGGAATGCCTCATCGACGATGTCTCGCAGCCGCGTGTGATCGGGCTCATCCATCGTCAGCATGTTGTTGGCGAATGTCGCGATGAATTTCGGCATCCACCAGGGCAGGCCTGCGAGCGACCCTCGCTCCTTGCGCAGCGTAAACAACGTGCTGTCCTTCAGCACGCGCGCGGCCGTCTCGTAGGTCGTCGTAACCCAGACCCGGCCAACAATCGGAAACTTCGTCGCGACGACGGGACCGGACGCCCGCAGTTTTGCGATGCCGTCAGCGGGGTCGCGAAAGAACGCCTCGCTGGCGAAATCGATTCGCGATGCCATCGACGATCCCTCGCTGTTCTACCGTTGCGAAGATGGTGCGCGACGGCATGAACGCAAGACCGCGACCGACCGATTACCGATTTCCTCCCGCGAACGAATACTGGAACCAGTTAGACGAAGCTTATCGATCGAAGCCGTGATCAACTACTTTCTACGCTTCTTCTTCTTGGAAACACCAGATCCGCTCTTGGGATTCTTGGCAACACCAGGTCCCTTCTTGGGGGCGTCGAGCGTCAATGGCTTTTGCGCGATGAACGCCGGATTGCTCGCGCCCACCAATGACAGCTTCGGCGTCTGGTCGGGCGGCATTTTCGATCCGATGGCCGTGTGAAAGCGCCGGTACGATCCGCCGAATGTTCCGCCATTCCAGACTGTTTTCAACGTGCCGGTGAACAGACCGTTGAAGGTGCCGTCCAGCGAAAGCTGGTTGTCCTGACAGCCGGAAATCAACAGCACCGATGCCTTCACGGCGCTGAGCGCCTCCGACAGATTTCGGTTCTTGAGAATTGGATCGTAGAACGACTTGTTGTTTTGATAAACGCGCAACGCAACTTCGTCCGGCATGGCGCGGTATACCGGGGGTAGACCGGATCGTAATTTTTCACGGTAATGTATCGCCTTGCTCACCGTGCCGCTGTGGCAACTGTCGGACAAGAGAAAGATGCGCACCCCTGAGGCGAACGCTCCCCACGACGAATACAATTCGTCATCGATCAACTGGCCGTCATACAGACACCACGTCTCGTCCATCCCGTCCGGCTCCTCGTTGTTTAGATCGGGCGCCTGCCCGCCATGTCCCGAATAGGTCAGAAAGAAGATGTCGCCCGATTTGAGATTCTTGGCGGCATCGCCGATGCCATTCAGAACGGCCTCCCGTGTCGCTTGTCTGGTGAGCAGCTTGGTGAACGAGAAGCTCCCTGCTTGAGCCAGGTCAGCCATGTCGTTGGCGTCGGCCTCGCAGGCGTTAAGCGGTCCGCTCCAGCCCTCGTAGCGCTGGGGGTCGACGGAGTTCAATCCGATGTGCAGCGAAATTCCCTTACCCATGGTCCAGTCCTTCCATCAACATGAAAGTCGTTTGTCGCGCAGCCTCCGTCCAGCCGGATGAATAGCTATCTTGGCCATTTTATCTTGTCCGTTTGGTTACGCGCTTTTTTGCGCGCTTGCGCTTGGCCGAGGGCTGCTTCGCCCTCTTGGCCTTCTCAGCCTTGGACTTCCCAGCCTTGGTCTCGCCAGAAGATTTGTTCGCGCCGGCCTCGGCTGCAACACCGTTGGTCGCACTGCCCCACGGTAACGGCTGCTTGAGGATATCCTTCGCCCCGACAAGATTTGGCGTCTGGTTGTATTTGAGACGATGCAGCTTTTGAGTCACATGTTCATTGAGCTCGTGAAAGGAAAGATTGACGCCGTGGTCGCGGTGTTCCCGCAGCACCTTGGCCATACAGAATGTATACGCGCCGTACGACGTCGCGCCGTCCCTGTACTCGTAGGAAAACTCCTGCTCCTGGCAGGCTTCGAGCAGGATCGGCAGATAGGGCCCGTTGTGGCCAAGCTCCTTGCGCGTTTTGTCGTATTCATCGTTCGGCTTGGTTCGAAGCGTCATCGCCCGCCCAAATCGTCGCGTCGCACCGTTGTTGCCCAAATACTCCGCGCCGATCTTCTTGTCCGCGAGGCTCGGATTCAGCTTCGGAAAATCCCGAGGCACCCACATCTTCTCATCCTTATCCCATCGCAACGCACGGTGCCGGATGTCGTCCGGCGGCGTCAGCCCGCGGATACGCGGGCCACCGTCGCGCGTGAGGCCGCCCGAATGGCAACAATCGAACATCGCAACGAAATAGGACCCATAGGGAAGTTGTGAGTACATCTCACAGAATTGCTTGTCGCGAATAGCCCGCGCCGGCGACCAATCGAAGTCATACGGCACAAGGCATTCGTCGACATGGTCCGGCTCGTCCTTCACATTGTATCCCGGGATCTGCGCGCCATGCCCCGAAAAGAACAGCATGCGCTCGTCCTTGTCCTGAACGCCATCGAGCAACCAATCCAGGCGCTCCATGATCCCTTCGGTCGTTGCCCGGTCGTCGAGCACGACGCGGATTTCCTCCGGATCGAAGCCGCTCTCCTGCAACACCGAACTCATCAAGAACACGTCGTTCACGCATCCTTCGAGTACATTGCTTGGGTCCGGATAATTGTTGATTCCGATCAGAAGCGCGCGGCGATTGGGCGTACGGGCCGTCTTGGCCACCTCGCGCGACGCGGTTGCGAAGGCCCGCGACGGCCCTGCGCCCACGACGTCCCGCCATACGCTCGCGAGCGCGTTGACATGGCCGAGGTACCATGTCGCGCTGTGATTCAGCACGTCGTTGGGGATATCGAATTTCTCAATGACCTGCACGAAATTGTCGGCCGCGATCTTGACCGGATAGGTCATCACGTGGTCGTCGGGATTGAACAAATGATACCATTTGCGGCTGGCCAGGGCCTCGATGCGGCCCGCGAAGACATCACGCACCGCGGGATTGCCTATCTGCGAACCGAAACTGACAAAGACCCTGTCCTTGATCTCTTTCGGATTGCGTACAAAGGTGTCGTAACAGATCAGCGAGCCGAGACTGTGCGCAAGGACGACATCGTAAGACCTTGAGTCCATCTTCGCGAGCACCACATCGCGCAATTTCTCACGCAACTCGGCGTCCGTGGACCATTGCGCCACCATTCCCGCGGTCCATTTGACGATCTCCGGCAGGTCTGTAATGCCGCGCGAGCGAGAGAATATTTCGCCGATACCGTGAACGATGCTGCTGGCAAGCAGCTTGCCCAATGCGATGGCGTAGGTTGCAGGATTCAGCTCCGCCTTGTCGAAGAGATCGTCGTATTCGAGGAAGTCGATCGTGGGCTTTAGATGCGGATCGCAAGAATGCACCGCGGCGGTGATCGCCTTGGTCCAGGAGGACCGAAACTCGGGATCGATCTCCGAGTGGCTGACGCCATGGACGCAAAGCATGGTGAGCGGTTTGCTCATATTAGCAACCTTCGGATGGCAATATTAAAAATGCAATCCAAACATGTTTTCACACCCGCGACGCAAGTCAAGCGGCATGTTCACATTCAACATGGATTTGTTGACGCACGCGTTTGCATCGCGGCCGGAGAAAACTCCGATGCCCAGGCGTTGCCGGCGGGAGCGGTGGCCGTGCAGCACGCTGCACGCCGCGATTTGTGGGTGCTTTACGGCACGCATACGCTGCGCCTATCTCCGCACTCTCGCGGCGCGATGCGCCCGAGTCTTGACAGCGTCCACCCTCGAAATGGGAGGGTGCAGGGAATGCCGGGTGCACGCTGCACCCGCGGTCCCGTGCGCAATGAAGTGGGTAGCGGCGCGCACGAGCATACAGGTGAAGCGGAGGCATCCGGCATCCCCTGCGTGATGGCTTTACGGCTTATGCCGTGCTCTCCCCGGCGACGAATTCGTCTTGTCACCGTCGTCGGCGGATTGAAGGCCTTGCGCGCCCGGTTGGGTTCGCAACACCTCCGCCGGCTTGACACCAGCAACGGGTGCCAGGACCACACGGTTTTGCCGTACGCTCAAACGTCGGTCGTCTTGCGCACCTGCAATCGCTTACGAGGTTCAACCCGCCCTGCGACCGCTACTGCGCGCCGGCGCTCTCGCGTCCACCACATCCCATCCCGCGTTCGTGACGACGCGCGACCGCCCCTCTTACCGGAACGGGATGGCCGGAGTTAAACCACTGATTTGGGGTCTGCGTGAACGGGAAGTTTGCCCGTCGTGCCAATCTGCCGCAAGACGACGGGCAATCGCTCGATACCCCGGGCCGGCTTGTACGAGGAATGGTTTGCCGGCCCGCGGAAGGTCTCGGTCTGGCCGGCAAAAGTAACGATCAGGACACGAACCCTGCCAATGGCGGACGGCAGGCGCGTCCTCGCGACTTCGACGCCCGTGTAGATCGCTGCCATGACGTCATCCCAACGCTGGCATCCTCGGATGTCGGTCTCAGTTCGTCATCGCTCTTCCGAAACCGGAACGACTTTTCATCTGACATTGGTCCCAACACCTCCTGACCTTGGTCCCGACGAATCCCGGGACCTTGGTCGATAGTCAGATCCTGTCATCAAGTACATCTTGAACGTAATGCAATTTTAGGTTTGACATAGATCGTACAGTAAACATAATACCAAGGCACGTTAGGGGGACTCGTCGTGATTACCAAATCAACAATACACGCCGCTGCGGCCGTTGCGCTCGTTCTTGCAACGCCCGCACTGGCCCAGGATCTGAAGCTGCCGCGGCAGAAGGTCGAGCTTGTGGCGCCGCCATTCGTGCATCCCCACGAGCAGGCGACCAAGCAAGGCCCGAAGATCATGGAATTCCGGCTCACGGTTGAGGAGAAGCGAATTGTCATCGACGACATGGGGACGAAGCTTCAGGCCATGACCTTCAACGGTTCGATCCCGGGCCCGCTGATGGTCGTGCACGAGGGCGATTACGTCGAGGTTACGCTTGTCAATCCCGAGACCAACTCGATGCCGCACAATATTGATTTTCACAGTGCCACGGGCGCATCCGGCGGCGGCGATCTGACTCTTGTCAACCCGGGCGAACAGGTTGTTTTGCGCTGGAAGGCCACGCGAACGGGCGTGTTCGTCTATCACTGCATCCCGGGGGGCATCGGCCCAATGGTACCCTGGCACATTGCATCAGGCATGAGCGGGACCGTGATGGTATTGCCGCGCGACGGGCTCAAGGATGCCGCGAGCAAACCTCTCCACTACGACCGGGTCTACTATCTCGGCGAGCAAGACTTTTACGTTCCACGCGATGCGAAGGGCTACTTCAAGACCTACGACACGCACATCGACGCCTTTGAGGACACTTTGGACGCGATGCGCAAACTCATCCCTACCCATGTTGTGTTCAACGGCAGGGTGGGAGCCTTGACTGGCAAGGACGCGATGCCCGCAAAGGTGGGCGAGACCGTGTTGATCGTGCACTCCCAGGTCGATCGTGACTCACGTCCGCATCTGGTCGGCGGACACGGCGACTATGTCTGGGAGACCGGCAAATTCTCAAATCCTCCAATGACCAGTCTCGAGACCTGGTTCATTCGCGGCGGCTCTGCCGGCGCAGCGCTCTACACGTTCCTCCAGCCCGGCATCTACGGCTACGTAAACCACAACATGATCGAGGCTTTCGAGCTTGGCGCCACCGCGCATTTCAGAGTCGAGGGTACCTGGAACCACGACCTGATGACGCAGGTAAAAGCGCCCGAACCGGTCCAGGCCAGCGTGAGCCTCCGGTGATGCGAGGGCTTTGGCCGCTAGGTCTGCCGACAGGTCATCTGCGGTCCGCAGGTGTCAGGCTCACTCGGTGCATCACGCTCGTAGCCGCCACGATCTTGGCGCCCGTGGCTATCGTTGCCCTCGCGCCCGGAGATGACTCGGAGCCGGCCGCATCGCGGGTGCCGGTTCCCGACCTGGTGGAGCTTCGGCCCGGTGCGTTCGGCTATCGTGCCGCCGGCGAATTCACGCGCGCCGGAAAGCCCGTGACCGCACCGGCCGTTACGGCGGCTATCAAGGGAACGCTTGCCGTGACGAGGCATCAGATCACGGCCGCCGACTATCAGCGCTGTATCGAAGCCGGAGCTTGTCCATTCGTCGATGTGGACGCGGCCGTCTCGGACCTCCCCATGGTCAAGGTCAGTTGGCGGGATGCGCACGCCTATGCGTCCTGGCTGTCACGCGAGACAGGGGAGCGATTCCGCTTGCCGACGGACGAAGAGTGGGCTTACGCGGCAGCCGGCAGGTTCCACGACGATGCTCTGCCGGAAACGCTGGACGTCGGCGATCCCGGTCAGCGCGCACTTGCCATTTACGACAGAGACGCGATCCGCCAGGAGAAGTTCGACCCATTACCGCGCCCTATCGGCAGCTTTGGGGCGAACGAAAATGGGCTCCTCGATGTGGCGGGCAATGTCTGGGAATGGACCGACACGTGTTACACGCGCACCGCGCTCGATCCGCGCGGTGAAGTGGCCACGACGGCGGCCAATTGCGGCATCCGCGTCGTCGAGGGCCGTCACCGATCATACATCGCAGACTTCATTCGCGATGCGCGGGCGGGCGGCTGCTCGACCGGGACGCCGCCGAGCAATCTAGGTTTCCGCCTTGTGCGCGATGACGATTCGTGGCGTGCGCAGCGCCTGCTGTTGGGATGGATGCGACGTCTCCTGTAGACCGCTGCCGTGACGTCATCCCCCGACATCCTCAGATGTCGATTCCACGATGACCGCCAATCTGCCGCAAGGCGGCGGGCAATCGCTTGAAAGGGGCTGACCCAATCCAATATTTCAGATCGACCGCTTCAGCCGAGAAATTATGGTGCGATCGGTCGGCGGGTCTGTAGAAGTCTCAGGATTGCAAGGCTGGCGGCGGCCGCGGCGAGGTGCTTGAGCGTATGCCCGCTCACAATTGAGCCGAGCGAAAAGATTTTCTCGTCAAGGAATTCCAGCAATTTGGCGAGCGCATACAGCGCCGCAGCGATCGCCCAATAGCTTGTGCCGGTATATTTCGGCGGAAACAGCCGCAGGATCAGGACCAAGAC
>Ga0207701_10008530_pt1 | contig 10125 bp, 11 predicted proteins | sample KBSSwiSSwithPhiX_FD_184294 | JGI IMG/M metagenome (GOLD analysis project Ga0207701, IMG submission 184294) | Switchgrass rhizosphere bulk soil microbial communities from Kellogg Biological Station, Michigan, USA, with PhiX - S5 (SPAdes) (version 2) | ecosystem: Environmental > Terrestrial >...
CGACGTCTGCGCGGTCACCGCAGCCGCGGTCGTGGGCGAGGCGATGGCCGCCTTTGTCGTCGCCGATGCGTTTCTCGAGAAGTTCGGCGGCGATTCGCTGACCGAAATCCGCCGGAATTACGAAGCGTCGCAGGCGGCCGTGCGCGCACGCTTCCGATCGCCCGTCTCGCGGTGACGATCACCGCACCGCCCGAGGCTCGCGCACCTGGTGCACTCGCCGCACCGTGTTGGCCTCCCCCGCCCGAGGTCGCAGCCTCGGCGGCACCCGATCGATGCTCCGCCCCATCCTGAAGTTCGGGCACCACGTCCTCCGCCGTAAGGCGGCGCCCGTCGATCAGATCACCGCCGATCTGCAGCCGCTCATCGACGACTTGATCGAGACGATGCACGCGGCGCCGGGCGTCGGACTTGCTGCGCCACAGGTTGGCGTGCCCCTGCGGCTGTTCGTGGTCGACATCTCGGTCGGGCGGCGTGCGGAGGACGTGCGCGTGTTCATCAACCCGTCTTTCCTGGAGCGCGACGGGATGCAGCTCGAAGAAGAAGGCTGTCTCAGTGTGCCAGGCTTCAATGCGACGGTCGTCCGGCCCGAACGGGCGATCGTGAAAGGCCTCGATCGGGCCGGCGCTGAACATCAGCACGAGGGAACCGGCCTCCTGGCACGCGCGTTTCAACACGAGATGGATCACCTCGACGGCACGTTGTTCGTGGACCGCCTGCGCGGGATCAAGCGCGATCTGATCGTGCGCCGGATCAAAAAGCTGACGCGCGCGGGCAAATGGTAGCCACGCGCTCGCTGCGGGTGGTGTTCTTCGGCACGCCGCAGTTTGCGGTGCCGACGCTCGACCGCCTGCTGGCGTCTTCGCACACGGTGGTCGGCGTCGTCACACAGCCCGATCGGCCGCGCGGCCGTGGGCAGAAGACGAGCGACGCACCGGTCAAGGCACGCGCCGTCGATGCCGGCATTCCGGTGCTGCAACCGGCGACGCTCAAGGATCCCGGCGCGGTCGCGGCGATCGCCGCGCTCCGCGCGGATATCGGCGTCGTCGCGGCCTACGGCAAGATTCTCACCGATGCCATTCTCCAGGCGCCGGCGATGGGCATGGTGAACGTGCACGCGTCGCTGTTGCCGCGCTACCGAGGCGCCGCCCCGGTCCATCGCGCGGTGATGGCCGGGGAGAGTCAGACCGGCGTCACGATCATGCGTGTCGTAAGAGCACTCGATGCCGGCGCAATGCTCGGCGTCGTCCACCGATCGATTGATCCCGACGAAACGAGCGAGGATGTAGAACGTGATCTGGCACGGCTCGGCGCCGAACTTCTGGTACCCACCGTTGATCGCCTCGCTAACGGGCCGATCGAGGAAATACCACAAGATGATGCGCGCGCGACCTACGCGCCTCGACTGACCAAGGAGGATGGGCTGGTCGATTGGTCGCGGCCGGCGGTCGATGTGCACAACCGAATCCGCGGTCTCTACCCGTGGCCGCACGCCTACACGTTCTGGAAAGGCCGGCGGCTCATTCTGCTCCGCTCGAGCCCCTCGAGTGGAACAACTCACGCCCTGGGCGGGGTTGTCATCGCGGCTCACCGCGAGGAGTTACGGGTGGCAGCGGGCGATGGTCACCTTCAGATCCTCGAGATTCAGTCTGAAGGCAAGCGGCCAATGACGGCGCGTGAGTTTCTCGCCGGCACTCGTATCGAACCCGGCGACCGCTTCGGCTCGCATCCATGATTGCGCCGGCCCGCCTGGCCGCCTACGAAATTCTTTCTGCCATCTCCGCCGGCCGCGCGGATCTTCCTACCGCCATCGCTCACAGGCGGGAATCGCTCCGCGACGACCGCGATCGCGCCCTCGCCGCTGACATTGCCACCGGCGTCCAGCGCCAGCGTGCAGCCCTCGATTACCTGATCGCGCACTATGCAAAGCGGCCGTTGCCCCGACTCGACGACGAGGTCGTGGAAATTCTCCGTCTCAGCGCTTATCAACTGCTGCATCTTTCTCGTGTTCCCGCCTCGGCGGTCGTCAATGATGCGGTGAAGCTGACTGGAAAAGTTGGCAAGCGCAGCGCCAGCGGACTCGTGAATGCCGTATTACGCGCAATCTCACGAAATCGATCGGCGCTGCCCTTGCCGGTCAGACCGGCGGATGTGTCCGATCGAGAAGGCGCGCTGAACTATCTGGCGATCACGCTGTCGCATCCGCGGTGGCTCGCGGCGCGCTGGCTGGATCGCATCGGCCTGGCGCGGACTGAAGCGTGGATGCAGTTCAACAACCGGGCGGCGCCGCTCACTCTGCGGGCCAACACGCTCAAGCTGAGCGTGCTGGAACTGCAGCAGCATCTGTCGTCGCACGACGTGGTGACCCATCGCGGCCAGTTTGCGCCGGCGGCCCTCATCGTCGACGACGGTCACCCGCTGCGCGGTCCCGATGCCGACGCCGGGCTGTTCGTCGTGCAGGACGAAGCGTCGCAATTGGTGACGCTCCTTGCCGGCGATCGCCCTGGCCGCCTCGCGCTCGACGCCTGCGCCGCACCTGGCGGAAAAACGACGGCGCTGGCGGCAGCGATGCGCAGTGACGGCGTGGTGATTGCCAGCGACATTCGCGACCGGCGCATGGCGCTCCTCCGTCAGACGGTGCAGACAACCGGCGCGGCAAATGTCCGCCTGGTTCAAGCCGACATTCTCGCGACGCTGCCTTTTCAGCGGCGGTTCGATACCGTCATCGTCGATGCGCCCTGTTCAGGCCTTGGCACTTTGCGACGCGATCCCGACATCCGGTGGCGGCGTGAGGAAGCCGACCTGCCGGCGCTCGCCGCCGCCCAGCGGCGGATGCTCCAGCACGCGGCCGCGGTCGTCGCCCCGCGCGGGCGCCTGATCTACGCCACCTGTTCGAGCGAGCCCGAAGAAAACGAGCGAATCGCCGACACATTTACCGAGGACGCGCCACATTTCACGCCAGTCGATGCGCACAGCGTTCATTCGCAACTGCCGCCTGGGGTGATCGATGCGCGCGGTCATTTACGCACTGAACCCGACCGCGACGGCCTCGAGTGCTTCTTTGGCGCGGTCTTCGAAAATGCGGGCAGGCGTAGCGACTGGTGACTCTGTAGTACGATCAGTTGTTGATGGCCCTTCGCAGGCGCGTCTGGAGCGCCGGAAAGCTGCTGGTTCTCGTCGGTGCCCTTGTGGCCACCTACGTCCTGTTCGCGGCCGCGTCGATGCGCCTCGCGCTCCGCGCGCGCGAAGTCAAAGTCCCCGACTTCACGAATCTCACCGCCAACGAAGCCACCGCGATGGCCAGCGGGCTCGGGCTCCCGGTGCATGTCGATGAAGCGCGACGGCTCGATCCGAAAATTGCCGCTGGCAACGTGTTGGGCCAGGAACCGCCGCCGGGCACGACCGCCCGCGTGCAGCGCGCCGTGCGGTTGTGGCTCAGCGCGGGACCGCGCGCCGCCATGGTTCCACCGCTCAAAGGACAAACCGAACGCTCGGCACAACTGCGCCTCGCGCAGGACGGGCTGGACATCGCGGCCATCTCAGAAATCCGATCCGAGGCGTTCCCCCCGGACGTGATCATCGCGCAGGAACCGGCGGCGAACACCGCCGGCACACGGGTCGCCCTGCTGGTGAACCGTGGGGAACAGTCGGTGACCTACGTCATGCCGGACCTCATTGGCGTGAACGGTGAACGCGCCGCAGGAATCCTGCGCGAACACGGCTTTCGCCTGGCGGTGGTCGGCTCGACTCCTTATCCCGGTGTCCCGCCTGGCATCGTCGTTCGCCAGAGTCCGCAGGCTGGGTTTCAGATTGGCCCTGACGAACCGATTTCGATCGAGGTCAGCCGATGACCGTGCAGATCGCTCCGTCGATCCTTTCCGCCGATTTCGCCGCGCTCGGTGAGGCAGTGGCTGCTGCCGAACGCGGCGGCGCCGATCTCATTCACGTCGACGTGATGGACGGGCACTTCGTCCCGAACATCACCATCGGCCCGCCGGTGGTTCGATCGCTGAAGCGCATCGCGCGCGTGCCGCTCGATGTGCACTTGATGATCACCGACCCGGACCGCTACATCGACGCCTTCGCGAACGCGGGCGCAGCGATGATCTCGGTCCACGTCGAAGTCCTTCCCCACCTCCACCGCACGGTTCACGCCATCAAAGCACTCGGCGTCAAGGCCGGGGTCGTACTCAATCCATCGACGCCGGTCATCGCACTCGAACAGATCGCGGCGGATGTGGACTTCGTGCTGGTGATGTCGGTGAACCCCGGCTTCGGCGGCCAGAGCTTCATTCCGCGAAGCGAGTCGAAGGTCCGAGAGGTGCGAGCGGCGCTCGATCGTGCCGGCAACACAGCGGCGCCGATTGAAATCGACGGCGGCATCGACCTGACGACCGCGCCGCGCGTGGTGGCCGCGGGCGCCCGGATCCTCGTCGCCGGCCAGGCCATTTTCGGCACATCCGATCCCGAACAGGCGACGCGCGATCTCAAAGCTCGGGCGATGCAAGCCCTCGCAGTGGCGCCCGCCCGGTGAACGTCTCACGCGCCATCAGTCGCGTTCGAGTGCGCTATGCCGAAACCGATCAGATGGGGATCGTCTATTACGCCAACTACCTCGTGTGGTTCGAAGTCGGCCGCACCGACTTGCTGCGCCTGACCGGCTGGAGCTATCGTGAAATGGAGGCCGACGGCTACGCGCTGCCGGTCGTCGAAGCCCACTGCGAATACCGGCAGTCGGCGCGGTACGACGATGACCTCGAGATTGTGACGACCGGCGCCATCGTCTCCCTGGTGCGTGTGAAGTTCGAGTATCAAGTCGTGCGCGCTCACGACGGCGCAACGCTTGCAAGCGGGCACACGGTGCACGCGTCGCTTGATACCACCGGCAAACCGCGGCGACTGCCCGACCGTATCCGCGCGGTCCTGCCCTCTCCCGCATGAAGGTGTCCGTTGACCGCAACGTCCCGACCGCCCCTCGGGTTGATGTCTTGCCCGATCCCCAATCCATCCCTCGACCCGCAGTGGAGCCTCGCATGAAGGCGCTGGTGACCGGCGTCGCCGGCTTCATCGGATCGACGCTCGCCGAACGTTTGATCGCATCGGGCGCCAACGTCGCCGGTATCGATTGCTTCACCGACTATTACCCGCGTGAACTGAAGGAGCGGAATCTCTCCGCGCTGCGGCCCCATCCGCGCTTCCGCTTCATCGAATCGACGATTCAGGACGCCGATCTGCCGGCGATTCTCGCGGATACCACGCACGTCTTTCATCTCGCGGCGCAGGCCGGCGTCAGAAAAAGCTGGGGACGCGATTTCGCCATCTATACCGTGAACAACATCGACGCCACGCAGGTATTGCTGGAGGCATGCGTCGGCCGGCCAATCGAACGGCTGGTGTACGCATCGAGCTCGTCGGTGTACGGCGACAATGTTGAGATGCCGATGCGCGAAGATGCGTTGCCTCAGCCCGTGTCGCCTTATGGGGTCAGCAAGCTCGCAGCGGAACAGCTTTGCCACTTGTATTTTGCGAATCACGCCGTGCCGACGGTCTCGCTGCGCTACTTCACGGTCTACGGCCCACGGCAGCGGCCCGACATGGGCTTTAACAAATTCCTTAAGGCAACTCTGCTGGGGAAGCCCATTACCGTATTTGGCGATGGTCAGCAGACGCGCGATTTCACCTTCGTCGAGGACGCCGTCAAGGCCACTATGGCCGCGGCAACGCGGGGAACTCCGGGCCGTGTGTACAATATTGGAGGCGGGTCGCGGGTCACCGTCAACGACGTGCTTGAAATAATTGGCCGGGTGGCCGGCCGAAAGCCGATCGTTTCCGTCGAACAGGATCAGAAGGGCGATATGCGGCATACCTACGCCGACACCGAGCGGGCGCGTACCGAGCTGGGATTTGCGCCGTCGGTGAGCCTCGAACAAGGTCTCGCCGCCGAACACGCCTGGCTCAGGCAAACGTTGGAACATTCGTGATCGAATACAAAGCACTCGTTGGAATCGCCATTCTCGCCGGCGCCGTCGCCGTCAGCTCGTGCGCCTCGAGCGGCCGGGCCCCGGTCCCGTCAGGCACAGCGCAACCGGATCAATACCTCTACGAGAAGGGGAACGAAGCGCTGCAGAAAAAGAAGTGGCTCACGGCGCGTGAGTACTTCAAGCAGGTTACCGAAACGTACACGCAGAGCCCGATTCGGCCCGACGCCAAGTTGGGGATTGGCGACACGTACCTCGGTGAGGGTTCAACGGAAGCGCTGGTCATGGCGATCAGCGAGTTCCAGGAGTTCCTGTCGTTTTATCCCACGAACCGGCGCGCCGACTACGCGCAGTACAAGCTGGGTATCGCCCACTTCCGGCAGATGCGGTCGCCGCAGCGCGATCAAACGGAAACCCGCGATGCGCTTCGTGAATTTCAGACCTTCGTCAACCGCTATCCGAATAGCGAGCTGATGCCTGAGGTGAAAGCGAAGCTGCGCGAAACGCGCGATCGACTCAGTGAATCGGAACTCGAAGTCGGACAGTTCTATTACCGGATCCGCTGGTATCCGGGAGCCCTCGACCGGCTCAGTCTGTTGCTCAAAGACGATCCCGAGTTCACGGCGCGCGACGAGGTCTACTACTACATCGGCGAGAGCATGCTGAAAGCCGGCCGGCCGGCCGAGGCGCTGCCCTACTTCGAACGGATCGTGAAAGAATTCGAACAGAGCGAGCGCGTCGAAGCCGCCCGCAAGCGCATCGAGGAAATCAAGAATCCGCCGCCGGCCGCAGCGGCCAACGCAAAAGCGTCGTCCTAGCCGGCCTTCCGGCTCGACTGCACTTTCGGCGTCGACGAGGGCAGCGGCACGACCTTCGGGTTGAGAAACGTGCCGAACCGGCGGAAATAATCGGCCGCCGAGACCAGCGCCGTGACGACCACCACCCACAACGCGATCTGACCGATCACGAAAAAGCCGCGCAGGTGATCCTTGCCGAGGATCAAGGCGAGGATGGCGACGATCTGCGAAACCATCTTGATCTTGCCGAGCGGTGAGGCCGGCATCGAGGCGCCGCGCGCGTGCGCCAGCGTGCGCAGCGCCGTGACGGCGAACTCACGCCCGATGATGATCGCGACCATCCACGCCTGCACCAGGTCCATCTGGACGAGCGAAATGAACGCCGCGATCGTGAGGAGCTTGTCGGCGAAGGGATCGATGAACTGACCGAGCGCGGTGACCTGCTGCCGGCGCCGCGCCAGATAACCGTCGAGCCAGTCGGTGAAGGACGCGATGCCGAAGATCGCCGCGCCGACCAGCTCTTTGCGAACACCGAGAATCATCCGCCCCTCAAACTTCGTCAGGAGCACGACGACGAGCAGCGGCACGAGAAAAATTCGCGTGACCGACAGCGAGTTCGGAAGATTCATGTGCGGTCAGAGCCCATGATAACATCGCTGGTTGCCTATGAAGGCGATCATGCTCGCGGGGGGCAAGGGCACGCGCCTCCGTCCGTTGACGATTCACACGCCCAAGCCCATCGTCCCGATCTTCGAGCGGCCCTTTCTTCACTATCAGCTGGATCTGCTCAAGAAAGTCGCGGAAATCGACGAGGTCGTGCTCAGCCTGAATTACCAGCCGCGCCGCATCGAGGAAATTTTCGGCGATGGCGGCGACAGTGGTCTCAGCATCAAATACGTCGTCGAACCGGTTCCGCTCGGCACCGGCGGCGCCGTGCGCTATGCCGGCGAGGCGCTCCGCGAGTCGGTGGTCGTCTTCAACGGCGACGTCATGACCGAGGTCGATCTGGGCGCGGTCATCCGGCTGCATCGTGAGCGTAAAGCGAAGGCCACCATCGTCCTCACGCCGGTCGAGAATCCGACCGCCTACGGTCTCGTCGAAACCGACAGCGATGGCAACATCCAGCGGTTCCTGGAAAAGCCGAATCCCGATGAGATCACGTGCGACACGATCAATGCGGGGATTTACGTGCTGGAACCCGACACTTTCGAGCGAATTCCGAAAGATGTGCCGTGGTCAATCGAGCGCAGCTTCTTCCCTTCGCTAATCGAGCGGCACGAGACGTTCGTAGCCTACGTCTACCGCGGCTACTGGATCGACATCGGTACTCCCGAGAAGTATCAGCAGGTCCATCGCGACATCATGGACGGACGTTACCAGGCGGCGCCGTTCAAGAACGGCTCCCGTACGGCATGGGTGTCGCCGCAGGCCAAGGTCGACGAGGGCGCGATTATCGAAGGACCGTGTTTCATCGACGATGGCGCGGTGGTGAAAACCGGAGCGCGCATCGCTCCCTATAGCGTCATCGGCCGCCAGTGCCATATCGAGGAGCACGCCGTCATCGACCGATCCATCATCTGGGCCAATACGCGCGTCAGCCAGGAAGCCGTCGTCCGCCGGTCCATCCTCGGACGCCACTGCCACATCGGCCGCAACGCATCGGTCGAGGACAATGTGGTGCTGGGCGACAAATCGATGGTGACGGACTACAGTCGGCTGTGATCAGAACCGCTCACCACCATGGACACGATGGACACAAAGGCAAGGTACCCTAAGAGTTCCTTAGTGTCCTTGGTGTCCTTAGTGGTGAACGTTCGTAAACAAGGTTTGTGATGCCCGTCACCCTCAACCCCGACATTTTCAAGGCTTACGACATTCGCGGCACCTATCCCGATCAGGTCAACGAAGAAGGGGCGCGCGCGATCGGAGCCGCATTCGTGGCATATCTGCAAGCCAAGCGGATCGCCGTCGGGCGCGACATGCGACTGTCGTCGCCGGCGCTCGCGCAGGCGTTCATCGAAGGCGCCACCCGGCAAGGCGCCGACGTGGTCGACTACGGGATGATCGCGACCGACATGCTGTATTTTGCGGTCGCCCGCGACGATCACGACGGCGGTGTTCAGGTGACCGCTTCACACAATCCCAAGCAGTACAACGGGATGAAAATGGTCCGCCGGGAGGCGTTTCCGCTCAGCGGCGATGCGGGCATCTCCGACATCCAGGAGATGATTGCCGCGGGCACGACGCCGGCGCCGGCAGCCCGTCCCGGCCAGGTGACTCACAAGGACACGCTCGAGGCCTACGTGAAGCATGTCTCGAGCTTCATCGATGCGTCCGTCATCAAGCCGTTCAATGTCGTGCTCGATGCGGGCAGCGGCATGGGTGGTCTCGTTGCGCCCAAGCTGTTCGATCAGCTTCCCTGCCGAACGACGCGCCTCTGCTTCGAGATCGACGGCCGCTTCCCGAATCACGAGGCCAACCCGCTCATCGAAGAAAACCGGCGCGATATCGTCGAGCGCGTCGTCGCCGACAAGGCCGACATCGGCATTGCCTGGGACGGCGACGCGGACCGCTGTTTCTTCATCGACGGCACCGGTGAATTCATCTCCGGCGATTTCATCACCACGCTCCTCGCGGAGGCCTTTCTCCTGAAACATCCCGCCTCGACGATCATTTACGACCTTCGGGCGAGTTACGCCGTGAAAGACCTGGTCGCGCAGTACGGCGGCACGGCGCTGATGAATCGCGTCGGCCACGCCTTCTTCAAGCGCCGCATGCGCGAGACCAACGCGATCTTCGGCGGTGAAGTGACCGGCCACTACTACTTCCGCGACAACTTCTACGCGGACAATGGGTTTATTCCGGCGCTGCTCATGCTCGAGCTGATGTCGAAGAAAGGCCAGAGCCTGCACCAGCTCGTGGAGCCGCTACGGCGCAAATATTTCATCTCGGGAGAAATCAATACCAAGCTTCCCAGCATGGCCGCGGTGCCGGCCAAGCTCGAAGCGATCGCGCGGCACTACGCCACCGGGCATCAGTACACGCTGGACGGGATTTCGATCGAGTACCCAGACTGGCATTTCAACGTGCGGCCGTCGAATACGGAGCCGTTGCTGCGACTCAATCTCGAGGCAAAGACCGAAACGCTGATGGCCGACAAGCGCGACGAGGTGCTCGGACTGATTCGCGCGTAGCGGTGATAAACTCGTCCGTCGCGGGCGGGCTTAGCATAGTGGTAATGCTCTGGCTTCCCAAGCCAGCTAGACGGGTTCGATCCCCGTAGCCCGCTCCACTAAATTCCTCTCTCGCAAGTACTTCCGGACGCGGCCCCTCGAGTGTCCAGAATGCCTCCA
>Ga0207701_10008531_pt1 | contig 10125 bp, 10 predicted proteins | sample KBSSwiSSwithPhiX_FD_184294 | JGI IMG/M metagenome (GOLD analysis project Ga0207701, IMG submission 184294) | Switchgrass rhizosphere bulk soil microbial communities from Kellogg Biological Station, Michigan, USA, with PhiX - S5 (SPAdes) (version 2) | ecosystem: Environmental > Terrestrial >...
GGGCTGAACAGTGACTTCGCCGGCCTCGTCGAGGAACTCGTCGACCGAGATGATGCCTTCGGATTTGTAGCCGACGTCAACGATGACTTCGGAGGCAGTGACTTTGAGAACCGTTCCCTTGACGACTTCACCTTCCGCGATATTGCGGAAGCTGTTATCGTAGGAATCGAGCAGCCGGGCATACTCGGCCGGGTCGATCTGTTCGTCGTCTTCGCGCGGCCGCGCTTTCAATGTGCCCTTGTCCGTGCGGTCGCTTCGTTCGGCGCGTTCGCTGGTCGCGACGCCGCCGCCGCCCGCACCGGGAGTGTTCTCGTCTTCTACGTTCGCCATGCCTTGCGCGTCCTCCTATGCCAATCGTTGTCGTGATAGGCGTGTTGCCGGTGGTTGTTTCAGCGGGTGCCGGCCCCCGCGAGCTATAGCCTGAATTCCGATAAGCAACAGAGAGTACGACACTTATCGCCAAACTGTCAAGGTTCGGAAAGGACTCAAGCCATGGCCAAACGGAAGGCCAAGAAAGCTGCCCGGGCCGCAAAACCGGCCCGAAAAGCGGCCGCAACACGCCGCTCGTCGGCTAAACGCCCGAGCGTCCGCAAGGCCGCGGGCCGCAAGAAAGCTTCAGCCAGAAAAGCAGCGCCGAAGGCCAAGGTTTCGAAGGGCCGCGCAGCGCCGGCCAGAAAAACGGCGAAGAAAGCTTCAGCTTCCGCCCGAACCACCCAGAAGATGCCGGGGAAAACCCCGCGTCTCGATCGCGCCCGGCGGACCCTGGACGACGTCGTACCGACCCCGCCGTCCACCCTCGACCTCGACCGTAACGCCTCAGCCGCGCGAAGCGGCCGCGCCGAGCTTGCCGAAAAACAGCGCGAGCACCGCGGCATGAACGACCTGGACGGCGGCGATCCTGACGTTGACGTCGAGGACGCGTACTTCACCGGCGAGGAAGCCCCCGGCGGCGACAACCCCACCCCGGATCAGGACATCGTCGACGACATCGGCAAGGCGTTGGGCCTGGAGTACGAGGACAACGAGGAGTTGAAGGCGGCCGACAAGGTCGTCGAGCGCGACAAGCACCGCTGGGAACTGGATCCCGCGTCGGCGGAAGACTACAAGGACAGGAAATAGTTGCTGGTTGCTGGAGGCTGGTTGCTGGCTGTCAGGAGACTTAGGCTGGTTGCCTCTGATCCGTCAGCTAGCAACTAGCAACCAGCCCTAGCCCCTGGCCCCCAGCCCCGGCTTCATTTCCACTACCTCCAACACTTCTCTGACGACTTCATCGATGCTTTTGCCCGTAGTGTCGACGATCACGGCGTCAGCAGCCGCGTAGAGCGGCGACGCTTTGCGCGTCCGATCGATCTCGTCGCGCTGAATCAACGCGCTGGCGACATCCGACACCGCGGCGGGCCCGCCGGTGTGTGCCGGATCGATCGCGCGGCGGCGGGCGCGTTCCTCCGGCGAGGCATCGAGGTAAACCTTGACGTCGGCATTCGGGAACACGACCGTGCCGATGTCGCGTCCCTCCATGACGATGCCGCCGCTGGCGCCCATCTGGCGCTGGCGATCGACGAGGATGGCACGCACGCTTGGCAGGCGGGCCACCGCGGTCGCCGCTCGATCAATCTCCGGCGTTCTGATCGCGCGGGTGACGTCGTGCTCGTCGATCGTGACCCGCGTCCCGGTGACTTCGATTCGCGAGCGCTCGGCCAACGCCGCGACCTGCGCTTCGTCTTCGAGCGGCACGCCGGCGTGCAGTGCCTTCCAGCCGACCGCGCGATACATCGCGCCGCTGTCGATGTGGCGGTAGCCGAGCGCGGCGGCGACCGCCCGCGCCACGGTCCCCTTCCCTGCGCCCGAGGGACCGTCGATAGCGATGATCAGAGGATCCATCCTGTCCTACCGCCAAGAGTAACATCGGTCTGTGCGCTTCCTGAGGTGGATTGCGTTTCTCGTGATGCTCGCGGCGATCGCGTTCCTCGCGCGACCCTATCTGCGCGGCCTCTCGTTCGTGGTGCGCGCCGCCGGTATCCAGGGCACCCCGGGACGTCTCGCAGAGATGGACGCCAGCGCGGCCGCGGAGCGCGAGTTCGAGATCCCGCTTGCCGGCGGCGCGCTGCGCGCGCGCGTCTACGAGCCGTCGCCGCGTCGCGGGCGCGCCGCGCTCTTGGTGCCGCCGGTTGGCGCGGCGGGCATCGACGACACCAGGCTCGTGGCGATGGCCCGGCAGCTCGCCGCGAGCGGACTCACGATCATTACCCCGGCTGTTCCCGAGCTGGCGCGCTTCGAAATCGTGCCCGCGGCGACGACGGCGATCGAGCGAGCGGCGCTCTGGCTGGCTTCGGAGACCGCTCTCGTTCCCGACGGCAAGGTCGGCCTGATCGGCGTCGGCTTCAGCGGCGGCCTCGCGGTCGTCGCCGCCGGCCGGCCGGCGTTGTCGAACCGGTTGGCGTACGTGCTGACGGTCGGCGGGCATCACGATCTGCCGCGCGTACTCAAGTACTTGTGCACCGGTACCGAACCGCGACCAGGAAACCAGATCCAGCTGAGGGCGAACACGACCGAACAGGATCCCGCCGCGTTCGTGCGCCCGCCGGCCGAGTACGGTCTTGGCATGCTGCTGGTCGGCATCGCACCTCGCGTGGTGCCGGCCGCGCAGGTGCAGCCGCTGCGAGATTCGGCATTGCGCGTTCTCGAGACCATGCCGCGTGGGCGCACCGGCGAGACAGGACGTGGCGGTGACGTGCCGGCGGCAAGCGACGAATCGAAGCAGCTGCCCGAGCCCTCGGCGACGCTGTTGCGCTATCTGGTTGCACGTGACGTCGTCCACCTCGGCGTCAGGCTGCTGCCTCACGTGGCCGCCTACGGCGGCGATGCCGCGCTGTCGCCATCGCGTTCGCCGAAGCCAACCGCGCCGGTGTTCCTCCTTCACCGCGGCGACGACGACATCGTCCCCGAGGTTGAAGCCGAGTATCTGGCGGAGGACCTGCGCGGACGTTCGCCCGTCAGGATGCTGATCAGCGACGTCGTACCCGGGACCGTTTCCGGTAGAGCCATCGGTACGGGAGACGCGCTCATGCTCGCCGGGTTCTGGGGCGACCTCTTGTCTCGTTAGGGCGGGTTTCGAAATTGCGCGCTACGATAGCTTTGAACGCTGTCGCTTTTTTCGAGGTTCGATGTAGACGTGGAGCGGTTGCAGAAAATCCTGTCGCAGGCGGGCGTGGCGTCGCGGCGCGCATCGGAGCAACTGATGCTCGAGGGTCGCGTCACGGTGAACGGCGTCACCATTTCCGAGCTCGGGACGAAAGCCGATCCGGCAACGGACGACATCCGCGTCGACGGACGGCGGGTCAAGATCGCCGTGCGGCATCGCTACCTGCTGCTGAACAAGCCGCGCGGCTACGTGACGACACGGTCCGATCCGGAGCGGCGGTCAACCGTGCTCGATCTGCTGCGGGGCGTGAAGGAATACGTCTACCCGGTCGGACGCCTCGATTACGAGACGGAAGGCCTGCTGCTCCTCACCAACGACGGCGATCTGGCGGCGCGCCTGACCCACCCGAGCCACGAGGTGCCGCGCGTCTACGAGGCGCGCGTGCTCGGCATCCCCGACGAACACGACATGCAGCGCCTGTCGCGAGGCCTCGTCATCGACGGGCGGCGCACCGCGCCGGCGGAAGTGCGGCTGCTGCCGCAGCGGCGCGATCAATCGGACGCGACGCTGGTGATCACCTTACGCGAGGGGCGCAACCGCCAGGTGCGGGACATGTGCGACGCGATCGGGCACCCGGTGGAGCACTTGAAGCGGGTCGCGATCGGGGCGCTGCGCGATCCCAAGCTCAAGGTGGGCCACTGGCGCGAACTCGATCACGACGAAGTGAATCGCCTCAAAAAAGCAGCCGGGTCTGGTGACCCTGCCAGCTCGCGCCACAAAGGACAGACACGGGATAGAGGACGCAGAGGTTCAAAGCCACGCTGAACCGCGGCGCGCTGACGCTCAATGAATTTGGCTGGGGTCAGCGTCGGGCTCTTCGAGCGGCAGCATGTCTTCACTCGGCGTCTGCTCGATCAGGATCGGCGCCTCGAGTCCGAGCGCCTCAGCCATGTCCTCGACCTTCGGCAGATCGGTCAGATCATTCAGGCCGAAGCGGATCAGGAATTCCTTCGTCGTCGCGTACATGAACGGCCGGCCGACCACCTGCTTGCGGCCGACGATCTTGATCAGGTGCCGCTCGAGCAACGTGTTGAGGACGCCTGACGTGTTGACGCCGCGCACCTCGGTGATCTCGGCGGCCGTGATCGGCTGGCGATACGCGATCACCGCCAGCGTCTCCAGCGCCTGCACCGTCAGCTTCTGCGTCGTCCGCTCGTGGAAGAGGCGGCGCACCCACTCGTGCAGGTCCGATCGGGTCACGATCTGGAAGCCGCCGGCCACTTCGACCAGCTGCAGCCCGCCCGGCCGCTCGTAGTCTTTCTTCAACTGGTCGAGCGCCGCTGTCACGTCTTCCTTCGGCTCGGTGTCGAGGAGCTTGAAGATCGCCTTCGGCGTCAGCGGTTCGGGCGACGCGAAGATCAGCGCCTCGAGGATCGGTTTGAGCTCCGCCGCCGTCGCTTTGGCGCGTTCGGGCTCCTCGAGCTCGGACTCGGCAGCCCTGAAGGGCTGCGCTACTTCGGCAGCCTCAGCGCCTTCAACCTTGTCGCCTTCGCCTTCCGCCCCTTCGACCTTCAGACCTTCGCCTTCCGAGCCTTCGACCTTCAGACCTTCACCTTCCAGCCCTTCGGCCTTCCCGCCTTCCAGCCTTTCGTCTTTGTCCTCAACCATGCTGCCCTTCTGGATCCCCAATCGGATGCGGCGCGTCGGCCGGCCGCGCGCGCTTGTAGACGCGGATCGGGCCGAAGCTGCCGGACTGAAACACCCTCACGAGCTTCAAACGAATCATCTCGAGCAGCGCCAGGAAGGTGACGATCAGGCCGCTGCGGTCGTTGACGTCGGCGAACAGGTCGTCGAAGCCGCAAGCCTCGGTTTCCGAGAGCCGCGCGAGCAGCTGCTCGATCCGGACCTCGACGGGCAGCTGCTCCGGCGGCAGCAGCACCTTCGGCCGCAGCTTCGCGCGCTGCACGACCGCCTGGAAGGCCGACAGCAGGCTGAAGAGATCGACTTCGAGCTCCGGCTCGTACTCGTTGCCGGCGATCTCCGCGACGCGGCCGTCGGGCCGCAGCCACTGCGCGGCGCGCAGCTGCTCGCGCTCGTGCAGCAGGCCGGCCGCCGCCTTGAATTTCTGGTGCTCGAGCAGCCGGCGGACGAGCGCATCGCGCGGGTCCTCCTGCTCTTCCTCGACGCCGGCGGCGGTCTCGGGCCGCGGCAGCAGCATCTTCGACTTGATGTGGATCAGCGTCGCCGCCATCACGATGTACTCGCCGGCGATGTCGAGATCGAGCTCCTGCATCAGCGCGATCGCCGACAAGTACTGCGCCGTGATCAGCGCAATCGGGATGTCGTGGATGTTCAGCTCGTGCTTCCTGATCAGGTGCAGGAGCAGATCCAGCGGCCCCTCGAAGTTGGACAGCTTGACCGGAAAGGCCTCGGGCGCGGACTCGAACTCTGCGGCGTGATCCACCGGGTCCCTGTTGACCATGTTCACCGATACGAAATCTTCATCGCGTCGCGGACCCGCTCCATCGTGCCGGCGGCGACCTTCTGTGCGCGCTTGGATCCCTCGAACAGGATCTCGCGCAGGCGGTCCGGCTTCGACAGCATCGCCTCGCGCCGCTCGCGGATCGGCGCCAGGTGTGCGTTGAGCGCGTTGGCGAGCTTGGTCTTGACCTCGACGTCGCCGACCTTGCCGGTGCGGTATCGCGCCTTCAGATCGTCGACCTCTTCCTTGTTCGGGTTGAAGGCGTCGTGGTAGATGAACACCGGGTTGCCTTCGACCGTGCCGGGGATGTCGGCGCGCACGCGCTTCGGGTCCGTGTACATCTGACGGACCTTCTTGACCACTTCCTCGGGGGTGTCCGAGAGGTGAATCGTGTTGCCGAGGCTCTTGCTCATCTTCTTGTCGCCGTCGAGGCCGGGCAGCCGGCCGAACGGCGTCAGCAGCGGCTTCGGCTCGACGAGAACCTCGTTGCCGGCGCCGAACAGGTTGTTGAAGCGGCGCACCACCTCACGGCCGAGCTCGAGGTGCGCGACCTGATCCTCGCCCACCGGCACCCAGCGTGCGTCGTAGATCGCGACGTCGGCAGTCTGCAGCAGCGGGTAGCCAAGGAAGCCGATCGAGGAGAGATCGCGATCCTTCAGGTTCTCCTGCTGCTCCTTGTAGGTCGGCACGCGTTCGAGCCACGGCACCGGCACCACCATCGAAAGCAGCAGGTAGAGCTCGGCGTGCTCGGGCACGAGCGACTGGACGAAGAAGGTGCTCTTCTCCGGGTCGAGCCCGGCGCCGATCCAGTCGGCGACGTTCTCAAAGGTGTACGAGGTCAGCTGGCTGGTGTCGGCGAAGTCGCTCGTCAGCGCGTGCCAGTCGGCGACGAAGTAGAAGCAGTCGTACTTGTCCTGCAGCGGCACCCAGTTGCCGAGCGCGCCGATGAGATGGCCGAGGTGCAGGCGGCCGGTCGGCCGCATGCCTGAAACGACGCGTTCCTTGGAGGTCACTGTGTCGGCAGCCACGAGAGGATGAAACGATACGGCGGAATCACGATGTAGCGATACCCGTCAGAGAGGATGAGCGCGTAGAGCAACAGGAAGCCATACGGGCGCAGACGATTGAACGTCGCCGCCAGCGACACCGGCAGCAGCCCCGCGAGCACGTTGCCGCCGTCGAGCGGCGGGATCGGAATCATGTTGAACACCGCGAGCAGCACGTTGAGCCGAATCAGCTGGCTGAGGATCGCCGCGAGCGGCACGGTGACCGTCGGCTGGTCGAGCGTCTGCGGCGACACTGGCATGATCGCCAGCACAATCGCGGCGCTCACCGCGAGCACGAGATTGCTGGCCGGCCCGGCCGCCGCCACGAGCATGTAGTCGCGCCTCGGGTGATGCAGATAGCGCATGTTGACCGGCACCGGCTTGGCCCAGCCGAGCAGCGGCGCACCACTGACCATCGCGATCAGCGGAAACACAATCGTGCCGATGAGATCGGTGTGAACAATGGGATTCAATGACACCCGGCCGAGCAGCCGCGCTGTCGGATCGCCCAGACGATCTGCCGACCAGGCATGCGCCATCTCGTGCACTGTCAGCGAGAACAGCAGCACGATCATGGAGATGAAAATTTCGGCTGGGCTTATCGGCACAGTAAAGGCTACGGCCGGTTCGCGAAAAAGGCAAGGACGGCGTCCGCGGTTTTCGCGCCGACTGCGGCGCGCAATTCCTCGCGCGTCGCGCGCCGAACCCCCGCCAGGCTGCCGAATGTCGTCAGCAGTGTCTTGCGACGCCGCGGTCCGATGCCGGGAACGTGGTCGAGCTCCGATTGCAGATCGCGCATCGTGCGCGCGCGGCGGTGGAAAGTGACGGCGAAGCGATGCGCTTCGTCGCGGATGCGCTGAATCAACAGCAGCGCCGGATCATTCGTGCCGAGCGCGATCGGGTTCTCGGAATCGCGCGTGTAGAGCAGCTCCTCTTTCTTCGCAATCCCGACCGCGACCAGGTTTGCGAGCCCGAGCTGCTCGAGCGCCGCGTAAGCCGCCGACAGCTGACCCTTGCCGCCGTCGATGACAACGAGATCCGGAAACGGTCCGCCCTGCTCCAGCATCTTGCGATAGCGGCGGAGCACGACCTCGTGCATCGCCGCGAAGTCGTCGTGGACGGCGACCGGCGCCCGGGGGCTGGGGGCTGGGTGCGGCTGGGGGCTGGACGCAGAAGCCTCTTCCGGCAGCCGCGGCTGCGAGCTCAGTTTTTCCAGGCCACTGGCCTCCAGCCCCCTGATGCGAAATTTGCGGTATTCGCCGCGCTTCATCCGGCCGTCTTCACACACCACCATCGACGCCACGGTCTCGCTGCCCTGGATCGTCGAGATGTCGAAGCATTCGATCCGCCGCGGCAGCGCCGGCAGACCGAGCACGTGCTGCAGCGTTTCGAGCGCGTCGTACTGCGCGGTCTTCGCCTGGTTGAACCGTGTCTGATAGGCCAGTGCCGCGTTGCGGTTGGCCAGATCGACGAAGCCGCGCTTCTCGCCGCGCTGCGGCACGACGATGCGCACGCGCCGGCCGGCGCGTTCCGACAGCCAGCTCTCGAGCGCTTCGCGCTCGTTTGGTTCCGTCGGCACGTGGATCTCAATCGGCGCGCCGCGCAGCTCGTAAAACTGTTCGATCGCTGCCTCGAGCACTTCCGCCTCGTTCGTGCCGACAACGGCACCGTCGGTGCCGAGCTCGATGCGCTCGACGACGCGGCCGCTGCGGACCTGGAAGATCTGAATCGCGACGCCCGCCGGACCGATCTTGAGGCCGAAGACATCGCGGTGCCCGAGCTCCACCGTCGCCATCTTCTGCTGGCGATCGTGCAGCGTCTGCACGGTGCGCATCGCATCGCGCGCCTGCGCTGCCTCCTCGAACCGCTCGCCTTCGGCCGCGGCGAGCATCCGCGCCTTCAGCGTCTTCAGCAGCTCGTCGTTGCGCCCTTCGAGGAACAGCTGGGTGACGTTGACGGCGCGCGCGTAGTCCTCGGGCGAGCAGATCGAGTCGACGCACGGCGCGATGCAGCGCTTGATGTCGTACTCGAGGCACGGCCGCCCGCGCTTGCCGGTGATCACTTCGTTGCACGAACGCATCCCGAACAGCCGGTGCGTCAGCGACATCGTCTTGCGCGCGAAATGCGCCGGCATGAAGGGGCCGGCGTAGAAGCTGCCGTCGCGCTCGACGCGGCGCGCGACCAGCACGCGCGGGAACGGCTCGTTGGTCGTCAACTGCAGGAACGGATAGTTCTTGTCGTCGCGCAACAGGATGTTGTATTTCGGCGTCCGCTGCTTGATGAGGTTGTTCTCGAGCGCGAGCGCCTCGACGACCGAGTCGGTGACGATGACCTCGAGCCGGACGACCTCGTCGAGGAGCGCGTCGGTTTTCGCATCCGAACCGTATGCACCGAGGTAATTCCGGACACGGTCGCGAAGGGCACGGGCCTTGCCGACATAGATCGTGTCGCCATCCCCGTTGAAGTACAGATACACCCCGGGCTGCTCAGGCAACCGGGCGATCTGCTCCTTGAGTTCGTGGATGGCCATACGTTACTATGCAGCGGTTCCTTGCCGGGCCGGGAACCCTCCATTATACAGTGCACATTACCGTTGACCCCAACACCCGCGACTCCCATGTGCGCGATCCCCACATGCGGAAGCGGGTGACCGTGACCGGCCTGATCGGCGCGGCGTGCATGCTTCCGCTGCGCGCGATCATCAACCTCTGCGTCAGGCTGCGCATCCACCCGAACACGCTGACGCTCATCGGCGTCATCATCAACGTCGGCGCGGCATGGGCGCTCGGGTACGGACGCTTCCGGCTGGCGTTCGTCATCATGCTCGTCGCCAACATCTTCGACTTCATCGACGGCAAGGTCGCGCACATCACCCGGCTGGAGTCGGAGTTCGGCGCCTTCTGGGACTCGACGCTCGATCGCTTCTCCGATCTCGCGCTCATCACCGGCCTGATCTTCCTCTACTCGAAGCTCGGTCGCAGCGACTACGTCATGGTGGCGTCGCTGGCGCTGATCTTCTCGATCATGACCAGCTACGCGCGCGCGCGCGCCGAGTCGCTGGTCGAGCGCTGCAAGGTCGGCTTCATGGAACGGCCGGAGCGGATCGTGCTCTTCATGATTGGCGCGATCACCAACCGGATGGCGGGCGTGCTGTGGGTGATCCTGGTGCTGTCGGTCCTCGCGGTGGCGAACCGGATCTACTACACCTACCTCGCGCTGAACCGCCTGCCGATGCCGACCAAGGAAGGCGTCGCCGGCATCTTCAACCGCGCCTGCTTCTGGACCGACGAGCGCGCGACGCTGCCCTACGACCTCTGGGTAGTCGCGATCCTCGCCTTCGTCTGGCTGGTCCCACCGGGGTGGCTCGGCGACCCGATGGCTCAGGACGCCGGGCTGGTCGCGTGGGTCGCCGAGAGAATTAAGAATTAGGAATCTGGAATTTGGAATTCGTGATT
>Ga0207701_10008532_pt1 | contig 10124 bp, 8 predicted proteins | sample KBSSwiSSwithPhiX_FD_184294 | JGI IMG/M metagenome (GOLD analysis project Ga0207701, IMG submission 184294) | Switchgrass rhizosphere bulk soil microbial communities from Kellogg Biological Station, Michigan, USA, with PhiX - S5 (SPAdes) (version 2) | ecosystem: Environmental > Terrestrial > Soil...
CCGAGCCATCCGCGCCGGCCTCTACGGTTCCCGCGCAATGACCCGCGAAGAGGTCTTCAGCCTCATCCAGGCGCATCTCGCCGACGAGCTCGAGATCGATCCCGCGCGCATCGAGGACGGCACGCGCTTCCGGGAGGATCTCGAGCCGCACCACCCCGCTCGGGAACTGGTAGTCCACTACCGCTGCGCCCTTTGGAATCGGACGTTTGTCGGGGTACAACACCGACCAGAGCTTCAGCTCCGGCGCCCCCAGCGCCCGTAGCCCCGCCTAGACCGCCCCCGCCGCAGACCGCAGCGGCGCGTGTGGTCGCGAACAGGGGGCAGGTCCCCGCAGCGACCGCGACACCGGTCTGCAAAGCGCCGCTGGTCGGATAGGTCACATCGGTGCCACCGGCCGTTGCCAGGAAATAGTACGGGTGACAGCCGGCCGCGAGGGGCACGGCGACCTCGTAGGCCCCCTTGCCCGGGGTGCCGCGCGGCATTCCCGTGAGGGCCGCCAGCGTCATCGGGGTGCAAGCTCCATCGACAACTACCATGATCCGGCTCGGGGCTGCGCCGGTCGCGTCGTAATAGGTCGTTCCAAAGGTCACACTGGCCCCGGCCGCGACGGTGGCGGGGAAGTGGATCCCGTCGGTCATCTTGGGTATCGGCGGGATGGTCGTGGCGACGAAGTCTTGGGTCCAGAGGTTGTTGAGCGCGGGCCGGGGCATGCCACCCGGCGCGTACCCGACGCCGATCAAGTTGAACCTCGCCGAAAAGATGCTGTCCCGATGGCCGGTCTCGCCGGCCGCGGCGCCGATCTCGTAGATCCAGTTGTGGACAATCGTGATTCCGTCAGCCGGACCGCCAGCTATGTTCTCGCCGAGATTGGTCCAGGCTCCTGTGTAGAACCGCAGCACTCGCGTGAAGGTGTCGTCGGTGGCACTGCCGCAGGATGGATGCTGGAAGCAGGGAGTGTCCCGCATGTCCAGCGAGTGCGCCCGCGATGACTGATTGAGGCTCAGATTCCACTGCAAGGGTGGCTGCGCCGGGTAGGCCGGCCACCCCTCCGCGGTCGGGCTCATGCGCGCTCGGTTGGTGGCGTAGAGCGCCACTCTCTCGTCGTAGCTGGGAAAGTCGCCGCTCGGCTCGCCGAGAGCCGACGCGATGCTCCCCGTGCCCTCATCCGGAGGGGTGACGCAGCCGGCAGCCGCCAGACTACAAGCGCCGAGACCCATGAGCAGGACGGATTTTGTCTTCATTGAGTCTCCGGGCGATTGGCGCGTCGCGTGGTCGATGGTCGCCTGAGGCCGCACCTGCTCCTCGGGTCGCCGAACCTGTCAGTGCGCCGAAGCGTCCTTGGCCGTCATCTTGACTGCGCCAGGTGGCCTCGTAAAGTGGCCCCTGGGGCCAGCGAGCGGGGGGCTGCGGACTAAATCACGCACATCCTGGCGATGGAGAGCGTGATGACTGAAAGCGACGCATCCGATGAAGCGTTTTCGATCACGATGGTGTAGCTGCCGTTGTCCGCCGGTCCGAGATCGAAGGACGCAACATTGTCTGTCCCAGAGCTGGTCGATTGGAGGCAGGTCTTCTCCGGGCCAGAACAGGCGGCACCAATGAGATAGACATTGATCTGCGCGTCTGCAGTGACGGTGTAAGTGCAATGTCCAGTGCCAGTCTGCAGGCTGACCAGACTGTATGTGACATCGGCAAACGCGTATGGTCCGCTCTGAAGGGAGTCGAGCCCCCCCGCGACGGAACACGACGCCGTGCTCTGGTTGTTCCCGTGCACCGGAATCGACACCATGGTGTTACGCGAGAGGTCTCCGCGATCTGCGCGGCGTGCTGGAATTCTGTCAACGCTTCACGGTCGCGACCTTGGCGGCGAAGCTCATTGCCCTTCTTGAGCAGGGACTCGATGTCCTGTGCTGCGCCCGCGACGGGGAGTATCAGTGCCGCCATCGCGAACGCGAGCGCAACGCTCGCTGCAGGGCAGGTGCCGCCCCGCCGTCCGGGTTCCCTTGTCTGTGAACGGCCCCCCATCCCCCGCAAACTACCGCAATTTCAGTCGGGCAGCTCAGCTCCGTCGCCTCGGTGGCGGGTGCGACCTATCCGCCCGCGCTGGTTGGCCGAGACCCCGGGGCGGGGGTGTCAGAACCTGCGACACCCACGCCCCCCAACTGAAGTCGCCGGCGGATTCTGCCGACAAACGGAGTCCGGAGGAACGATGGGCGCCATCGACAAAGACCGTCATCGACCGTGGCTCGCGTACGCGTTGGAAGAGTCCTTGGAGCGCTCGTTGCTGGCGCCGCGGGATGTAATTGATTACGCCAACCCCGAGGTGCTGGTCACCCAGCTGCCCCCCGCCGTGATCAGCGAGCTGCTGACGCGCGCGCTCAGCATGGGCACGTTCTCGCCCGCGCAGGTGCTGGAGAGCGCGCCGCCCGCGCTGCTGGCCGAGCACCTGGATCCCGAGGTCATGTGGCGCTGCCTGAAGGAAGCCGCCGATCGCGGTGGCCTCAGCCGCAAGGGCGGGTCGCGCAGCAACCCGTCGCGGCAATGGTTCGCCAGCGTGCTGGGCCGCGCGCTGGAGAGCGAGCTCATCACGCCGGAAGACGTGCTGCGCTTCCTGCCGCCGTCCGAGTTCGTGCCCGAGTCGCCGCGCCCGGTGCTGGCGGAGCTGATCAAGGACGCCCTGGCCCGATCGAGCTTCGACGCGGCGCTGGTGCTGCAACACGTGACGCCGACGGTGATCGCCGAAAATCTCGAGACCTCGCTGGTCTGGGACTGCATCGCCGAGTCGGCGGCCCGCCACTTCGAGCTGGGGGCCGCTCCGGTCGCCGCGCCGAGCAAGGGCGCGGAGACTGTTCCGGTGAAGGCCGCCGCTCCGGTGGCGGCGCCGGTGGTCGCGGCGCCGGCGGCCGCGCCGATCCTGGCGCCGTCGTCCGCGGTCGCCAAGCAAGCCATCGCCAAGTCGCTGGAGAAGACTGTCGAGCGCAAGGTGGTCGGCCTGGGTGACCGGCCGGCGCCGGCGGCGACCCCGTCATCCACCCGCTCGTTCAACACCGGACCGACCGCGGCCCGCACCGAGATCACCCCGGCGCGCGCAGCGGCGCCCGCCGCCACCGCACCCGCCACCGCCGCTCCCGCGGCGGCGCCCACGCCCGCCGCCGCTCCGGCCGCCGCGGCGCCCGCCCGCAACGATCCCAGCGAGTGGAGCCCGGCCGACGACCTGGACGTCCTGGAAGACCAGCCGCTTCCGTTCCCGCTCCCGCGCTGAGCTCGGGTCGCCTGGCGACTACCGCCGGGCGAAGATCCGCGCTATCACCGGGCGCGAGTGAAGCTCGCGCGACCGGCTCGACAGGTGATCTTCGATCTCGACGGTGTTCTGCTGGACACCGAGCCGCTGTACACCCAGGCGACCGCTGCGGTGGCCGCCCGCTTCGGCAAGCGTTACGACTGGTCGGTCAAGAGCGAGTGTATCGGCCGCGGGACGTTCGAAGCGGCGGCGATCATCATCCGCGCGCTGGAGCTGCCGCTGTCGCCGCAAGAGCTGGTCCAGGAGCGGGACCGGACCCTGGTGCAGCTGCTGGCCACGGCGGCGCCGCTGCCGGGGGCCCAGGACCTGACGCGGGCGCTGGCGGCGCGCGGGGTGCCGCTGGCGATCGCCACCAGCACCGAGGCGCCGCTGTTCGCGATCAAGGCGGCGCCGCACCAGGACTGGCTGTCGGTCTTCGCGGCGGTGGTGTGCGGCGACGACCCGCGCGTGGGTCGGCCCAAGCCGGCGCCCGATATCTTTCTGGCCGCGGCCGCCGATCTCGGCGCGGCCCCGGCCGACTGCCTGGTGTTCGAGGACTCGCCCTTCGGCGTGGAGGCCGCGCTGGCCGCCGGCATGCAAGTGGTGGCGCTGCCCGATCCGGCCATGGACCGCGCGCGTTTTCGCGACGCCCACCTGGTCGCTCGCGGCTTCGCCGATGTGACCTTGGCTGCTCTGGGCTGGTGATCGCGAGCGCCGCCGCCGGCGCGCGGGTTCTTCGCGATTCCCGGCAGGGCTGATATCGTGGGCGGGTGACCGATCTTGACCCGCGCCGCGGCCGGCGAGGATCCCCGGCATCCCCGCTCCGTTCCGTCCGCAGGGCGCCGGCGGCCGGCAGGCTGTGGCTGGCGGCGCTGCTGCTGGCGCTGCCGGCGCTGCGCGACGCGCGCGCCGAGAAGGTGCCGGAGATCGCGGTCGGCCCGGCCACGCTGGAGACGGCGCAGCGGGTGGACGCGCGCCTGGCCGAGGTCACGGTGTACAGCGACCGCGCGCGGGTGCGCCGCCGCGGCCGGATCAGCGGAGCGGGCTCGTCGGGCATCGCGGTGGTGCGCTTGCCCGATCTCCCCGGCGCGGTGTGGACCGACACGGTGCGGGTGTCGGCCACCGGCGCGCGCGTGCTGCGCGTCGAGGCGCGGCCGGTGGAGCGCGAGCGGCGCACCATCGAACAGGCCAGCAAGCTGCTCGACGAGCTCGACGAGGTGAACGACCGGCTGGCGGCGCTGCTGGATCTCAGCGCGCTGGACGACTGGGAGCTGGCGCAGCTGGGCCGGCTGGCCCCCGCGGCGCCGGTGCCCGAGGACAAGCGCGAGGGGCGCAAGGCGCTGGTGGTCGACGCGGGCGCGTGGACCCGGGTGCTGGACTTCCTGGCCGCGCGGGGCGAGGCGGCGCGCGGCCGGGTGGCGCGCGCGCCCGAGGAGCGGCGCCCGCTGGAAGAGCGCCGTGATCGCCTGCGCGCCGAGGTCGCCAAGTTGAACCAGGGTGGCTTCTCCGAACGGCTGGTCGAGGTGGTGGCGGTGCTGGAGGGCGCGGGCGCCGCCGGTGTGGAGCTGGAGCTGGAGTACTTCCTGCCCGGGGCGCGCTGGCGGCCGACCTACGATCTGCACTTCGCCCCGGCGCGCGGCCAGCTGCGGCTGGAGACCGCCGCGCTGGTCGAGCAGGCCACCGGCGAAGACTGGAACGAGGTCACCCTGTCGCTGTCCACGGCCGTACCGGGCCGGGGCATCGACGCGCCCGAGCTGTTGACCTGGACCCTGGGCGAAAAGAGCGAGTTCGTGCCCCAGCTGCGCGCGCGCTACCAGCCGCCGCTGCCGCCCGCGCCGCCGCCGGTGGTGGTCAGCCAGCGCCCCGACAGCGCCCGCGAGGCGCTGGCGGAGTCGGTGCGCGCCCGCATCGGGCGGGCGGCGCAGGGGCTGCCGGCGCCCCAGAAGATCGCCGCCGAGGCGCCTCCGCCGGAGGAAGAGCTGCTGGCCCAGGCCGCGCCCCCGCGCCGTCGCATGCGGGTCAGCAAGAGCCTGCCGGCCGAAGCCCAGAGCTACGCCGGTGGGCCGGCCCCCTCGGCCGCGGCGCCCTCCATGGCTCGCATGGCGGCCGAGTCCGCACCGGAGTCGGACCAGTCCGAGGAGGACATGGCCGGCACTGTGAGTCGAAGCCGCGCCGCGAGCTCGGTGCCGGTGACCCAGGTGCCGCTGGCGCTCTTCGACCGGCCGCCGCGCAGCGCGCCGGTGCTGACCGATCCCTTGCTGCCCGCGGTCAGCGCCGGCGGGCTGGACTACGTCTATCCGGCGCCGACCGCGGCCACCGTCCCCAGCTCGGGGCGCCAGATCCGGATCCCGCTGGCGGTGCAGACCTTTCGCGCCGCCGCCTACCACCAGGCCACCCCGGCGCTGGCCACCACCGCCTTCCTGCGCGCGCGGGTGCGCAACGACGGCAAGCGGCCCTTGCTGCGCGGTCCCACCACCATCTTCAGCGACGGCGAGCTGGTGGGGCAGGGCGAGATCAAGACCACCGGTCCCGGCGGCGAGATCGAGCTGCCGCTGGGCGCCGACCAGGACATCCGTCTGGTCCGCCAGGTGGTGCCGTCGACGCGCACCACCGGCCTGATCATCAAGGTCGACGAGACCACCTACGACGTGCAGATCCAGGTCGGCAACTACAAGAAGCAGCCGGCCAGCATCGAGGTCGCCGATCAGCTACCGCGCAGCGCCCAGGACAAGGTCGAAGTGAAGCTGCTGGGCGTGGATCCCCCGGCGCAGGGACCACCCGACGCCGACGGGGTGGTGCGCTGGCGCGTCGATCTGGCGGCGGGCGCCACCCGCACCCTGCGCCTGCGCTACCAGATCAACCGGCCCAAGAACTGGGAGCTGTACCAGCGATGAGGATGTTCGGCGCCCGATCGACGTCAGTCCTGGTGCTGTTGGCCGCGGCGCTGGCTCCGGCGCGGGCGCCCGCCGCCGCGCGCGCCGGCGAGATCGACAGCGTGGTGGTCTTCGCCGACCGCGCGCGGGTGACCCGCACCGGCAGCGCGCGCTGCGAGCACGGGGCGGCGCGCGCGCTCTTCGAGCGCCTGCCCGCCAGCCTGGACACCCGCACCTTGCGGGGCGAGGCCGCCGACGGCGCCGAGGTGATCGGCCTGGGCAGCGAGCTGAGCGAGCAGGAGCGCCTGGTCGATCCGAGGGCGCGGGCCTTGCGCGACGAGCTGGACAAGATCGCCGCCGACCTGCGCGCCGGGGAGGCGCGACAGCAGACGCTGAGCGCCGAGCTGCAGCAGCTTGACGCCTATTCCGGGGTCTTCGCCGCGACGGCGAGCGAAGAGATGCGCAACCCGGCGCCGGCGACCGCGGCCTGGACCCGCACGCTGGAGTCACTGCGCCAACGCCGGGCCGGCGTGCAACAGCAGTATCGCAAGCAGGAGATCGCGGCGCGGGCGCTGCGCCTGCGCGAGGACCGGTTGCGCCGCGAGCTCGGCTACCTGGAGGGCGCTACCACGACCCGGGCGACGCGGACCGCGACGGTCACCGTGGATTGCCACGCCCGCAGCGAGGCCAGCGTCTCGATCTCGTACGTGGTGCCGGGCGCCGGCTGGCAGCCCGAATACGACCTCAGCTTCACGCCAGGGCGCGCGGGCGGCAAGACCGGGGCGGGCGCGGTCCGGCTGACCGTGGGCGCGCTGGTGCGCCAGTCCACCGGCGAGGACTGGCAGGGTGTGCGGCTGCAGCTGTCGACGGCCCGCCCCAAGCTGGGCGCCGAGGCGCCGCAGCCGGCGCCGCTGGTGATCGGCGGTGGCGAACAGCGCCGGGACAAGGTGCTGGTACAGGCGCAGGAGCGGCGCGAGCAGCTGGCCGCCGGCGGCAGCGCGGGCGGGGGCGCGGCCGGGGCCAGCGCCGCCGCGCTGGACGACAAGGGCAGCGCCTTCGTGCTGACCTTGCCCCACCGGGTCAGCATCGCCTCCGACGGGCGCCCGGTGTGGGCGCCGGTCGACCTGATCCAGGCGGCGGGGACCGTGAAGCTGGTCGCCACGCCCAAGCTCGACGAGCGGGTGTACCAGATCGTCGCGCTGAAGAACCCTGCGGCCTACCCGCTGCTCGAGGGCCGGGTGCGCAGCTACCGGGCCGGCTCGTACGTCGGCGACGCCCAGCTGCGCTACCGCGGCGTGGGCGAGCCGATGGAGGTGTCGCTGGGCGCCGACGAGGAGCTCAAGGTCGAGCGCAAGACCCTGGACGAGAAGGACAAGGGCCCGGGCCTGCTGGGCAGCCGCAAGCAGATCGTGCGCGCCTACCGGGTCACCCTGTCCAACCGCGCCGCCGCCGCCGAGACCGTGGAGCTGCGCGAGAGCCTGCCGGTGTCGAAGATCGCCGACGTCGCGGTCGAGCTCGGCGCCGCGCGCACCACCACCGGTTACCAGCTGGATGCCGCGCGCGGGTTCCTGACCTGGCAGGTGGCGCTGAAATCCGGCGAGCAGCGATCGATCGATCTCGGCTATGTGATCCGGCTGCCCGACGACTGGCAGGTCCCGGACGTACGCTAGACGTACGCCGAGCGCCGCCGGGCAGCCGCGCGCCGCGCTAGCGACAGTTCAGTAGATTTTCGCAGCTGGTGGTCGTGGTCGCCGCGGGATCGCGCTCGCAGGTGTCGTTGCCCTCGCCCCCGTCGAAGCGATTGTGGCCGAAGCAGTCGACCAGGTTGTCGTTGCCGGGCCCGCCGAGCGCGACGTCGTCGCCGGGCTCGGCCGGGGTGCCGGGGCCGCTGATGCTGATGTCGTCGTTGCCGGCGTCGCCCGACAGGAAGTCTTGCCCGGCGCCCCCGAACAGGAAGTCGTCGCCGTCGCCGCCCGACAGGCGATCGTCGCCGTCTTCGCCGAAGAGATCGTCGTCGCCCGCCTCGCCGAAGAGCTGGTCCTGGCCGGTGCCCCCGAAGATCACGTCGTTGCCGTCGCCGCCGAACAGCCGGTCGTCGCCGTCGCCGCCAGCCAGGTTGTCATTGCCGGCGCCGCCGCGGATCACATCCTGCCCCGGGCCACCATCCAGGGTGACGTCGTCGCCGTCGCCGCCATCGATCACGTCGTCGCCTTCGCCGGCGAAGATCTGGTCGCGACCGCCGCCGCCGTTGATCACGTCGTTGCCGCCCAGCCCCACGATACAGTCGTCGCCGGCGGTCCCGTTGATCACGTCGCCGTTGGGCGTGCCGATGATCGGATTCAGCCCGACCCCGCCGCCGCTCAGGCAGTAGGCCACCGGATCGAAGGCCACCTGGGCCCTGGCTGAACGGATGGCGACGCCGGTCTCCGAATTGCCCGACATCCAGAATGTCGCCGCCACGATCAGCACCATTCCAGCGCGGAATCCGGTGCGAAATCCGGTGCGAACTCCGGTACGACGATAGCTCCCAATCCCTCTGGCTGAGTTCATCACGGGTCTCCTTTCTCTACCTTCCAAGATCGAGTCCCCCTCGGTGGCCGGTAGCGAGAGCGTCCGGCCTCTCATCTCCTAGGAGCTGTCCGTAGGGCGTTCCTATCAGGCACAACGGGTCAGCCTTGCTGAATGGGGTGCGATCCTTAGGGTCAGGCTCGATAGATTTTCTTGGCGGCTGGTCTTCGCTCGCCAGCCCTTGCCTCCAACATCGGCGCCAACCGCAACTACAACCGGGCCATCGAGCTGGCCCGCGGCACCTACTTCAAGCTCGGGTCGGATGACGACCTGCTGGAGCCGGGCTACATCGAGAAGATGACCGCGGTGCTGGACGCCGATCCGGCGATCTCGATCGCGCACAGCGCGATCCGCTACATCGACGACGACGGCGCGCCGTTGATCTACGATGCGGCGCGCGGGCGCTACGTCGATCGCAGCGGCCATACCAGCATCGAGCCGCCCGACGTCAACTGCGCCACCGACGGCGATCCGGTCGCGCGTTTTCACGCGGTGCTGCGCGGGTCGACCACCAGCCACTTTGGCCTGGGCCTGCTGCGCATGAGCGTCCTGCGCCGCAGCGCCGGTTTTGGGCTCTACTACAGCGCCGATCGCGCCTTCGTGGCGGAGATGGCGCTGTATGGCAGCTTCGCCGACACGCCCGAGGTGCTGTTCCACAAGCGCGAGCACCGCCAGAACTCGCGCAGCCTGACCCCCGAGCAAAAGCGCATCTTCGCCGGTCAGGTCCAGGATTCCCGTCGCGCCGAGCACCTGCACCTCCTGCGTGTCATCGGCCGGTCACCGCTCAGCCCCTGGGACAAGCTGCGCTGCCTGGCGATCGGCGCCGGCAAGATCGTCGCGCAGCGCGCCCGCACCGGTTTTCATCGGTCCTAGCGCCGGCCGGCGCCGACCGCCAGCTGGCACACCTCCAGGTAGCGGGCCGCGGGCCAGCCGACCGGGGTGGGGAAGTCGGGGGGCAGGCCGCCGAGCTCCAGCAGCGCGGCGGAGCGGCCGGCCAGGGCCAGGCCGGCTTCCAGATGCTTGAGCACGCTCGGGCCGCGGTGGGTGTTCGACGACACCCACAGGTGTCCACCGTCCTCGGGCAACAGCGCGCAGGCGGCGGCGATCAGCTCGGGGTAGTCGCGCTTCTGCGCCCAGGAGGTGGCGCGCGCGCCCGACACGGTGGGCGGGTCCAGGATGATCACCTGGTAGCTGGCGCCGCGCTCGCGCTCGGCGTCCAGGAAGCGGAACACGTCCGAGGTCTCCCAGCGGAAGCGCGGGTCCTCCGGGTCCAGGCCCGACAGGCGGAAGTTCTCGCGCGCCCAGGCCAGCGGGCCGCTGGCGAGATCGACGCTGGTCACGCTGGTGGCGCCCGCGCGCGCCGCGGCCAGCGACAGCGCGCCGGTGTACGCGAAGGTGTTGAG
>Ga0207701_10008536_pt1 | contig 10122 bp, 7 predicted proteins | sample KBSSwiSSwithPhiX_FD_184294 | JGI IMG/M metagenome (GOLD analysis project Ga0207701, IMG submission 184294) | Switchgrass rhizosphere bulk soil microbial communities from Kellogg Biological Station, Michigan, USA, with PhiX - S5 (SPAdes) (version 2) | ecosystem: Environmental > Terrestrial > Soil...
AGCAGCGAGATCAGGCCGGTGCCGACGTACCACAAGGTCTGGATCCCGTGCAGCACGATGGCGTAGGCGATGCCCTTGGTGTTGACGGTGGCCAGCGGCAGATAGGCCATCAGTCCCAGCTTGATCGCGGCGTGGAACTGCCCGACCAACCCGGGAGAATTGGGCAGCGTCAGGACCACGCCGGTGAACGCCATGGTGGTGAACGCGGCGCTGATCGACAGGGGCAGCCCCATCTGTTGCGCCAGCACCCACATGCCGAAACCGTTCGCTCCCCAGTACAGGCAGGACTGCAACAGGAACACGGCAAAGTTGCGTCGGTCGCGCATCACCCTGAACCCGGAGATCAGCGATCGCAGCTTCTCGCCCAGGATGATCGCGCGCGCCGGCGCGAAGCGCTGCAGCAGGGACAGCCGCAGCACCACCGCGATGGTCCGATCGGTCCACGCCTGCGCGATGGCCAGGAAAGTGGTCAGCGCGACGAAGCCGATCAGCGACAGCCAGGCGCCGACGCGCAGCTCGGGCGAGAAGGCGCTGGCCGACGACACGGCGTACGAGACGAAGAACAAGATCGAGATCAGCAGCCCGTCGACGATGCGCTCGACCGCCACGGTGCCGACCGCGGCGCTCATGCGCACCCGCCCCTCGCGATTGACGAAGTAGGGACGCACGAACTCGCCCAGCCGCACCGGCAAGGCCAGGATGGCCATGAAGCCCACCGAGGAGATGGGCAGCAGCCGGCGCAGCGGCACGGCGGCGCCCAGCGGGCGCAGCAGAAAGTTCCAGCGCCAGCTGCGGAAGAAATGCGTGACCGCCAGCGTGGCCAGATAGGCCGCGACGCCGACCAGCGGCAGCGTGCGGATGTTATCGATGACCTGGCGCCGATCGACGCCGTGGATGGCATAGAGCACACACACCACGCCGACCAGAAGCGAGGCCAGCAGCTTGAGCAGGAGCTTGGGTTTCACAGGTGATCCTTGGCAAGATCTTCAGGAGATCGTCGGCTGATCCTTATCAGATCCGCGGGCTGGGCGGGGCTCACCCGCGCGCGGGTTCGGGCAGCTCGCCGGCCAGGATCCGGCGCGGGTTTTCATCCAGCAGCTGATTCAAATAATCGGCGCCGCGGTTCTTCGTGATCCAGGCCATGCCGGCGGCGATCGCGCCCTGATCCTCTGGACTGTGCGCGTCGGAGGCGGCGGCATGCACCAGGCCGTCCAGCACCAGGCGGCGCGCGGTCTTCATCTCTGGCCGGCCGTGCGCGCCGTCGATGGCGGCGAGATCGATGAGCAGCGCCGCCGATCGGCCAAGCTTTTCGGCCAGGCCCACCTCGGACTGCACCGCGACGTAGCGTTCGGGGTGGGCCATCACCGGGAGCTGGCCGCGCACCCGCATCTGGAAGAGCTCGTCGCCGATCCGCGGCGGCATCATCTGCGGGTTCACCTCGAACAGGAACGCCGGCCCGCCGTCGTAGCTCGGGTGTTGTCCCTGGCGCAACCGGCCGTGAAACACCTCATCCCAGAAGTTCTCCGCGGCCAGGCCCAGCCGCAGACCGGCCGCCAGGGCCGCGGTCTCATCGCCGACCTGGCGGAACGCCGCGTCGATGTCCTGGCGGGCGGGCATGAACATTCCGGCGCGCTGGTGAGGCGTGGCATACAGATCGGTGAATCCCAGGGCCGCCAATGCTCGTATCATCCGCAATGACATCTCCAGATCGCGGGCGCCGTCGTCCAGCGCGGGCAGGTAGTGGCAGTGGAGATCGACGAAGTGACCCATGGGAGTCGGCGTCAGAGGTCGGGCGCCAGCACCATAGCCGGTTCGCCCTTTTCGCGCCAGCCGGGGGGGCTGAGGGGGGGAGACCCCAGATCGGCGTCACTCGGCCGGTGCGTCAAAATTCAATGCTTTCATCGCCTTGTGCAAAATACCGGGTGTATTAGTCTGGTGGAACACCCTTTGCATTTTATTAAACTTCCAAAAACCCGTCAGGAGTGTCCCCGTCCATGAATCAGAAAGTGGTCCTTCCCAGGTTCGATCTCCCCCGCGACAGCACCCGCATTGCCATGCGTGTCCTGTGGGCTGCCGGAGCGCTGGTGGTCGTCGCCGTCCTGGTGCTCGGCATGGCCATGTGGCATCGCCACTCGGTCGAGATCGCCACCGCGGAGCAGGCCGCCGCCAAGGCAGAGGCTGCCCGCCGTGCCGCCATGGCGCCGCCGCCGGCGCCGGCGGTTCCGGCCAAGGCCCCCGCGGCTACGCCGGCCGGGCTGGCAGGGAGCTCGGAGACCACCATGGCCGCGGTCATTCCGCCCGCCGCCCCCGCCGAGCCGGCGCACCGTTCAGGGGCTTCCCACTCCCGCCGGGGCGGCAAGTCGGCGGGGCACGCTCGTCCCAGCGCACGTGTCTCCTCTGGCTCTTCGGCCGCCGGCAAGTCCGCGGGCGGTGCGACCGCCAAGCGGAGCAACAAGGTCGACGACGACTTCATCGACAAGCTGCTGAGCAAGTAGTCGAGCCAGTCGCGGGCGGAGCGCGCGGCACCGCGGGGACAGCGCACCCGAACCTGCGCTTGCGGTTCGGGTGGGAGATCTTCCTCCGTCCTCGCACGTGGTAACGGCGAACACAGCGCCTTGATTGATTCCCTGGCCGCGCCGCGTTTGAACTGGCGTGGTTGTCGTGCTACTTGATCAGGCTCGAATCGGAGTCAGTCGTCGCGACCGATCCGCTTTCGAGCCTGCGTCTTCCGCTTTTGGCGTCTCTTTTTGGCGTCTCTTTTTGGTTTTTTGGAGGAGAGCGATTCGATGTCCGAGCGTCGTGAGAATTCCGTCCTGTTTTCATTGAAGGAGCTTCGGCGGATCGAAGACGATCGCGTCAAGCGCGAGGAGGACGAGGCCAAGGCGCGTGTCGAGGCCGAGCGCGTCGCCAAGGAAGCCGCGGCCCGCCGGGCGCGCGAGGAAGAGGAGCAGCGCCGGCGCGACGAGGAGAACCGCCTGCGTCGCATCGAAGAGGAGAAGGAGTCGCGCACGCGCGAGGAGCAGCTCCGCCTGCAAGAGGCCGAGCGGCGGCAACGGGTCGAGGGCGAGCTGCGCTTGCAGGAAGAGCGCATGCGCCTCGAGGTCCAGTCGCGCAAGGGCAGCTCGCCGATCAAGGCCGTGGTCAGCGTCGCTGCCATCCTGGTGGTGGTCGCCGGCGTGCTGGGCTGGCGGATGTACTCGCAGCACCAGGCAGAGCTGGCGGTGGCCAACGCCGAGCGCGCGCGCCTGGAGGCGGACGCCAAGGCGGCGCAGGTCGAGTTCGAAAAGAAGATGACCGCCATCCAGAAGGACATGCAGGCCAAGCTGAACGCGGTGCACACCGAGGAAGAGCGCACGCGCATCCGGGACGAGGCGGCGGCCCGCGCCGAGGGCGTGCGCCAGGAGATTGCCCGGCGCGCTCACAAGGCCGCCGGCAAGACCGAGGGCGCGACGCCGGCGCCCACGCCCTACAAGAAGGTCGAGAAGAAGTCCTTCAAGGACGACCCTCTGGACGGCCTGAAGCTTTAGCGCGGGGGGCCGCGGACGGCCCCCCACGTGGCCCCCACGGACCTCAGGACGACGCCGGCGCGGCGGAGCCGCACCTCCCGTCGTTAAACCCGCTCGCTTCGCTCGCTCTGGCGCAGCGGTGTCCGTTTCTCCGGTCCCCTCGCCCCCGTCCTCGGGGGAGAAGGCTAGGGTGAGGGGACGCTCGCAAAAGTGGAGCGCCCACTTTCACAGCCGCAGCGACGCCAGCGACGCCAGCAGGTCGGCCAGGGTTTGCTGCAGGCGCGCGAAGCCGGCGTCCTTGATGGCGAAGCTCTGCTCGTCCATGTAAAGATCGCGCGACAGCTCGATCTGGATCGCGTGGACACCGGCTGCCGGCCGGCCGTGGTGGGTGGTGATGAACCCACCCTTGTACGGATCGTTGAACGCCACGCTGAAGCCGCGCGCCTGGAAGTGATCGCCCACGTGGCGCGACAGCAGCGGAGAACAGCTGGTGCCGCCGCGATCGCCCGGGACCACGTCGGCGCGGCGTCGGCCCACGTCCTGGTGCCCCTGGCGGCCCATCGACGGCATCGAATGGCCGTCGATCAGGATGGCGAACCCGAAGCGCGCGCGCGCCCGCTCCAGCGCCTGGGCGATGGCGCCGTGATAGGCGGCGTGGATCGCGGCGCGCGCCTGCCACTCGGCCAGGGTCAGCGGCCGTTGTAGCGCCGCCGTTCCGACGGTGGTGACCGCCCAGACGAACCCGCGTCCGTCGGTGTTGCGCGGGGCCGGGTGGGCCGGCACGGCGGTGGCCGATACGTCGTCGGGGTCGCGGTTCAGGTCGCAGATGAAGCGCGACAGACGCGCCGCCACGCAGGCCGGCGGTTCGACCGGCTCACCGATGCGATACAGGCGATCGACGTACAGATCGGCGTCGCAGCGCACGTCCAGATCGGGCGCCAGGACAGCGGCCATCCCGCCCACCTCGACGCTGGCGTGCGGGACGCTGACCACGATCGGTCCGGGGGCGGGGTCGGGTAAACGGGCGTAGAAGCCGTCGGGGTTGGCGCTCATTCTGCTGAGCTCGCTTTTACCACGCCATCCGGAAGCCGATGTCGCCGGCGAATCCGGCGCTGTTGCCGCGCAAGGTGTCCCCCTGCGAGGTGCGCCCGAGGTCGATCCACAGGTAGCGCGCGCCCACGATCAGCGCGCCCGGCGCGAGCGGAAAGGCCACATCGGCCTGCACCTCGGCGGCCAGCGCGTGGGCGCTTCCGCGCACCGCCGGCCACGCGTCCTTGCCGTCCCAGCGGAGCAGGGTACGCGCCAGCGAGACCCCTGCGCCGCCGCCCAGCGCGATGCTGGCCCCCAGGGGGATCGGCAGTCGGTAGCGCGCCGCCGCCAGGCAAGGGAGCTGATCGACCTCGATGTGGCTTCCGGGCGGTGCCGGGTCTCCGACACCGGTCACGGTCAGATCGGCGTGCAGGTAGCTGACCGCGATGCCCGCCGCCCAACCCGACGCGCGCCCGGGCAGCGATTGCATCGCCTCGATGGTGGCGATCGGCCCGCCCATGCCGCCAAAGTTGGTGAACAACCCGACGCGCGCCGACAGCAAGAGCTGCGACTTGGTCGGTTCGACCTGCACCAGGGTGGTCGCGCTCAGCAGGGGGTCGCCCTTGACCACCAGCACCTCGACGCGGGTGCTGCGCGTGGCGGCCGGGGTGAACTGGCTGATGTAGCGGCCTTCGCGCGGGCTGTGGACCGGCCCCAGCCGCCCGCCGGCCGCCTGCCAGCGCAGGTTGGGGACCAGCGCCGGTCGGCCCGCCCGGTCGAAGGCGTCGACGCGCACCTCGACGGATCGCTGCCCGTCGCCGACCACGCGCGCGGCCGAGACCGCCGCGCTCATCCGCACCGCGGGGGCCGGGCTGACCCGGATCGCGGTCCGTGATCGCAGCCCGCCCAGGGCCGCCTCGACCTCCAGGCTGCCGTCCGGGACCGGCTTGTCAGGCGTCGGGACGATCACCCGCCCGCAGCCCGTGGCGTCGGGGACCAGCGCCACCGGCCGGCGTTCGATGGTGACCCGCGCGCCTGCGCACGAGGCGGGGTTGTCGTGGCGGTCGCGCGCGGCCAGCGCCACGGTAGTGGGGCCGCTCTCCCCGGCGATGATGTGGTCAGCCGACGCCGACAGCAGCAGGCGCTGCGGCGCCCCCGCGATCAGCGGAACCACGACCTCGGCGTGCCTCTCCACCACCACCACCGGCTGCGGCGCCACGTCGAGGGCGGTCGCGGTCAGCCGCAACGATCCGCCGCCGACCCGGCGCGGCGCCTCGACCAGGAAGCGCTCTTCGCCGGCGGCGCCCGGGCCCAGCGGATGGACCATGCCGTCGGAGGCGCGCAGCGTGGTCTTGCCGCTGGCCATCGGCTCGCCGCGCGTGTTGATGGCGAAGGTCGAGACCTCGGCGAAGCTGCCGACCTCGAACGGGGAGGTCGCGACGATCATGACCTGCTGGAAGGGGGCCGGCTGCAGGTCGACCAGGGTATCGCGAGAGGTGCCATTGGGGTCGATCGCGCGCGCGCTGCCCTCGCGAACCCCGGGCGGGACCACGATGGGGATGGTGACGTTCCCCTGCGTGTCGGCGCGCGTCGGTCCGAAGGTCTGGTTGGCGACGCGGACCGAGACCAGCGCGCTGGCGCTGGTGCGAAAGGGCATCTCCGTCGCCCCGTACAGCGGCAGCCGCGCCGCCGCGCGCAGGTGCTGCCCCGCGCCCACCAGATCGACGACGATCATGGCAACCTGCGGAAAACGCGAGGCCGGCGCCAGGTAACGAGCCCGAAAGCGGTCCCGCCCCGCTGGCGTCACCGACGCCAGCGTCCCGATGCTGGCCATGGCGCGCTCGGGCGCGAAGGCGATCGCGCCCTGGTTGTTGTTGACCGCGATGGTCAAGGTCATCTCCCGGTCGACCCCCAGCACCAGCTGCGGGCGTTCGGGCGTGATGGTGGCGTGGGCGTGGCCCTGCCCAGCAGGCGTTTCGGCGGCCAGCGAGCCAAGGACCGACAGAGCCAGCGTGGCGAGCCCGGTCATGGTCAGATCTCTTGCGAGACCGGGACCGTGAGTCGAAACACCGTCACGGCCGGCTCCTTCCATTCGCCCGGCTGGTCGAGCAGCACCAGGTCGCCGCCCATGCTGCGCGCGATCTCGCGGCTGACCGCCAGGCCGAGCCCGGTGCCCTGCTCCTGTCCCTTGGTGGTGAAGAAGCTCTCGAACAGCTTGCCGCGCACCGCCTTGGCCACCCCCGAGCCGTTGTCGGCGACGTCGATCTCGGCGAAGCGCGGGTCCTGGGTCACGATCCGAGCGCGCACCTGGATGATGGGGTTGGCCGAGCCGGCGACCGCGTCCAGGGCGTTGCCCACCAGGTTGATCAGGATCTGCTCCAGTCCATGCGGTGAGGCCGCCAGCGGGGGCAGCGACGGCGCCACGTGCGAGCGCATGGTGGTCGCGCTCTTGCGCAGGCGATACTCGAGCAGCGCGGTGACCCGCACCAGGATCGGCCCCAGGTCGGTGCGCCGCTTGACCAGCAGGGGCACCGGCACCGCGAGCTGGCGCAGGTCCGATACCAGGACGGTCAGCCGCTCCGCCTGATCGGAAATGTGGCGCGCGAAGTCGAGCACCTCGTCGAGGTCCACGCGGTCCTTCTCCAGCAACAGCTGTGACAGACCCTTGATGGCGAACAAGGGCTGCCGCAGCTCGTGGATCTGCTGCGCGGCGAAGCGCCCGAACTCCGCCAACCGCCCCGCGGCGGCCAGCAGATCGCGCAGGCGCTGGTTGTCGGTGTTCACCTCGGCCAGGCGCTGGGCCAGTCCGGCCGCGGCGCTGGCCGCATCTGGTTGGTGCAGGGGTGGTGGCTCGGGTTTGTCGCTCATGGTTTCCACAGAGAACCCGGGACGGGCGTCAGCTCAGGTCTGCGGGCCGGCATCCGCTCGATCGAGGTGGTGGTGGTCTTGCTCCGTCCCATCAGGTCCTCCGCCTCGACTTTGATCGGGTTTCCTCCCTCGCGCAGCGGCACGTAGGCCTTGAAGCGGCCGTCGGCGGCGACCGCGACCGGCGCTCCGTTGACCATCACCGCCGAGCTCGGCCGGGCGCTGCCCGACACCGCCGCTCTCGCGCCGTGCTGCTCTCCCTCTGGCCACACCACGCTGAGCAGCACCTCCTCGGGGATGCGTTCCGGCTCGCTGGGCTGCCCGCCACGCTCCGAGCGGCTCTCCGTTCCCGGGCCCAGGATCACCTCGCGACCACCGGAGGCGAAGCGCGCGGAACCGTCGGTCACCGCGACCGAGACCGGGCCGCTCTCCTCGGCCTTGACGATGTAGTGGGTGGGGCCGTCGTTGGACGTGCGGGTCTCGCTGGCGCTGATGGTGAGGTGATCGCCCGCGCGGGCGACGTGGGCGAACACCTTGCCGCGCACCAGGTCGACGCTCATCGCGGTCTTGGACAGCCGGCCCAGGCGAATCTGGACCCGCTCGCGCAGCTCGATCTCGGTGAAGTTGCCCAGCCGCAGCATGGCGTGCGAACCGGCGCCGGTGCGGATCACCTCGGCCGATCCGACGATCTGCCCGCGCGGCACCGCGACCCACTGTCCGTCGCGCAGCGCCTCGACCTCTCCTTGCGAGCTGGCGACCCGGAACAGCGTCGCGGCGTCGGCCTCACCCGGGTCCGCGGGCGGCAGGGTCACGCCGTGGCTGCTCATGGTCACCGCCGACTCCGAGGGAGCGCGCGACCGTTCGAAGAGATGCCGCGACATCCGGGTCGCCGCCATCAGCACCGCCGCCGCGGCCAGCGCCAGCAGCGCCAGGCGCGTGTAGGGGCGGCCCCGGCGCCGCTGCTCGACGGGGCTCATGACAGGCGCACCGCGCTGGCCCGCCCGTGGGCCGGAAAGGTCAGCACGAACGTCGTCCCCTTGTCGACGTCGCTGGTGACCTCGATCGACCCGCCATGGTCCTCGATGGTCTTGTGCACCACCGACAGGCCCATGCCGATGCCGGTCCACTCGCCCTTGGTGGTGAAGAACGGGTCGAAGATGCGGGGCAGGTAGTCGGGGTCGATGCCATGGCCGGTGTCGGAGATGGTGACCCTCAGCAGCTTGTCGTCGGGTACGGTGGTGGCGATGGTCAGCGTGCCGCCGCCGTCCATGGCGGCGCGCGCGTTGCGGATCAGCTGGATGAACGCCTCCTGCAGCTGGACCGCGTTGCCGCGGATCGGCGGCGCCGAGGTGGCGTAGCGGCGCACCAGCTCGACGCCGGCCGCCGCCAGGTCGCTGGGGCCGCACAGCTCGAGCGCGTCGTCGAGCACGCGGGCCACCTCGATGGGCTTGGCGTCTTCGCCCGCCTGGCGCTGGGCAAAGCGCAGCAGGTTGGACACGATCTTGCGGATGCGCAGCGCCTGCGCCTCGATGTCCTGGGCCATCGGGCGCGCCGGGTGACCGGCGGGCAGGTCAGCCAGCATCAGCTGGGAGATGCCCAGCACGCCGGCCAGCGGGTTGTTGATCTCGTGCGCCACGCCGGCGCCCAGCTCGCCAAGCGCGGCCAGCGACCGCGAGCGCAGCAGCATGTCCTGCGCCTGGCGCAGCTCACGGGTGCCGTCCTCGACCCGCTTCTCCAGGGTCTCGTTCCACACCATGATCTCTTTGGTCTGCTGCAGGATCTGCGCGCGCGCGGCGTGGAGCGACTCCGCCATGCCGTTGAACGACTTGGCCAGATCGGACAGCTCGTCGGCCGAGTCCTCCTGGATGCGCGCCTCCAGGTTGCCGGAGGCGATCTGGCGCGAGCCGGCGGCCAGCAGCTCGACCCGCTCGGACAGCCGGCGCGCGAAGGCGCGCGCCACCAGCGATCCGACCAGCCCCGAGACACCGATCCAGAACAGGGTGGCGTAGCGGATCCGGTTGACCGGCACCAGCGCGGCGTCGACGGTCTTGTTGACCACCACCCCGAAGTTGAAGGGATCGACGGGGGCGAACGCGCCGATGACGCGCCGGCCGGCGCTCTGGTACTCGGCCACCGCCTCCGACTGCGGCAGCTCGCCCTCGCGCGCGCCGGCGAAGCGCTGCACCTCCAGGTTGGTGATGCCGCCCCGCGATCCGGAGGCCACCAGGCGCCCGCCGCCGTCGACCAGCTTGACGTCGGTGTCGCCGGTCGACACCGAGGCGACGTACTCGCCCAGCCGGCGCAGCGAGACCTCGGCCGCCAGGATCTTCTTGCCCGCCCCCAGCGTCGGGTCGAAGGCCACGGCCAGCACCACGTGGGGCACGCGGCGCGGGCCGCCCAGGAACACGGGCCCCGCGCCCTGACCCCGGTTCATGGCCTCGCCGAGCGGCGCCATCAGCCCCAGCGACTCGACGTCGATGGGGCGCATCGGCTCGTGGTTGCGGAAGCTCTCGTAGTTGGCGGGGTTCTCCATGTAGGCCGGCTGCCCGACCGGCGCTCCGTGCTCGTCGAACAGCGCGATGGCGCAGAAGTCGTCGCTCTGGTGATAGACCAGCTGCAGGAACTTCAGCAGGCCCTGCGCGGTCGGCGGCGCGTCGCCCGATCGGGTCAGGTCGAAGATGTGGGCGTCGACGCGCAGGATCGACGCCAGGTGATGCAGCTC
>Ga0207701_10008537_pt1 | contig 10121 bp, 8 predicted proteins | sample KBSSwiSSwithPhiX_FD_184294 | JGI IMG/M metagenome (GOLD analysis project Ga0207701, IMG submission 184294) | Switchgrass rhizosphere bulk soil microbial communities from Kellogg Biological Station, Michigan, USA, with PhiX - S5 (SPAdes) (version 2) | ecosystem: Environmental > Terrestrial > Soil...
CCCGCCATACAGCATGCGCGCCAGCAGATCCTGGCCGAGATCGTCGGTGCCGAACGGGTGCTGCCATGACGGCGTGGCCAGCCGCGCGGTGAAATCGATTTCGTTGATCGGCACCCGCCAGATCAACGGCCCGAGCAGGACCGCTGACGTCAGCACCGTCAGGATCGCCGCGCTCGCGACCGCCATGCGGTGGCGGCGAAACTTTCGCCACGCCTCGAGGCCGGGCGAGATCCGGCGCCGGCGGCCCTGATGCGGGACGACGTCAACGGTAGGAGATGCGTGGGTCAAGCCAGCCATAGATGATATCAGCCAGGAGGTTGAAGACAACGACGAGACAGGCGAACACGAACGTCACCGCCATGATGACGGGCGTGTCGTTGGCGAGAATCGATGAAATCAGCAGCGAGCCGATGCCCGGGATGCGGAAGATCTGCTCGGTGACGATGGCGCCGCCGAACACCGCGGGCATTTGCAGGGCAACCAGCGTCACCACCGGGATCAGGGCGTTGCGAACCACGTGCTTGACGATGACCTTGCGTTCGCCGAGGCCCTTCGAGCGCGCGGTCGTGACATAGTCGAGCCGGATCACGTCCAGCACCGCCGAGCGCACATACCTCGTATAGGAGGCCGCCTGAAACAGGCCGAGCACCGCGACCGGCATGATGGCCTGCTTGAAATTTTCCCAGTACCAGAGCCAGCCGGTAGCGGCGATGTCCGTGCGGTAGACAAAGGGCAGCCAGCCGAGATTGACGCTGAAGATCAGGATCAGCAGCAGTCCCGTGAAGAAAGTCGGCAGCGAAAAGCCTATGAAGGCAACCGCGTTGGCGATCTGGTCGAAGATCGAATAGGGCCGCATCGCCGCGTAAACGCCGACGGGGAGCGCCACCGCCAACGCCAGGATCTGCGACGAGCCGACGACAAACAGCGTGGTCGGGATCCGCTGCAGGATCAACTGGTCGACATTGATGCGGCTGGCGAACGAAAAGCCCCAGTCGCCCTGCAGCATCGCCATCAGCCAGCGCACGTAGCGTATCAAAATCGGATCGTCGATCCCGAATTTCACCCGCAGCGCCGCGGCCACCTCGGGCGGAATATTGCTGTTGGTCGCGAGTTCGCCGAACGGATCGCCCGGCGCCAGCGCGAGCAGCACAAAAAGAATGAGACTGATGCCGAGCAGGCTGGGAAGAGCGATAGTCAGGCGTCTGAGAATGTATTTTCCCATCGTCGTTCCTGCTATCGCCCGTTCAGTTCTTACGCATCGCGGATTTCAGGCGCGGTCTCACTAGTCCCGGTACCAGCTTGCGAGCTGCCACAGGTCGTTGTCCCAGCCGCTGAAATGCGCGGTCACACCGCCCTTTACGGCTGCGACCCTCGAGCGGGCCGCGACCGGCTGGATGTAATTGTCGCCGACCACCATGTCGTTGAGCTTGATGTACATCGCCGCCCGCTTCACCACGTCGAGCTCCTGCTCGGCCCGCTTGTAAAGCTCGTCGTACTCCTTGCTTTGCCAGCGGCAGATGTTGCGCCCCTGCCACTTGTTCTCCTTGTTCGCAACCTGCCACGATACGTACTGGTTCATGAACAGCTGCGGATCGGGCTGCGGCATGGTGGTGTTGTACATCTGCGCGTCGCAATAGAAATGCGGGTAGGTGTCGGGATTGGCGGTGTCCGACGAGAAGAACACCGAACCCACCACCGATTTCAGCTCGACGTCGATGCCGGCCTTCTGGCAGGCCTGCTTGATGATGGCCTGCGTCTTCTGCCGCGGCGCATTGATGGAGGTCTGGTAGACGAACTTCAGCGGCTTGCCGTCCTTGGCGCGAACGCCGTCGGCGCCCTTCTTCCAGCCGGCGGCCTCGAGAACCTGGTTAGCTTTCTCGATGTTGAATTCGAATTTGGTGTTCTTCGACCGGAAGCGTTCCGGGTTGTTGAGGAAGTTCGCCGTGGCGGTGCCGGTGCGGCCGTAGATGAACTTCTCGATCGAGGCGCGATCGATCAGCAGGTTAATGGCCTGGCGCACCGCCGGGTCGCTGAACAGCGGATGTTTGGTCTTGATGCTGGCGCGCTCGCCGTCCACCTCGGTCCATGGATCGGTGACGTTGAGCATGATGAACTCGACATTGCCACTCGGCGTAATGGTCACCTTGCCTTTGCCGGCCGCCTCCAGCCTGAGCAGGATTTCGTCTTCCACCTGCATGTTCCAGGCGTAATCATATTCGCCGGTCTGCAGCACCGCGCGCGCGGCCGAAACCGCGTCGCCGCCGCCCTTGACTTCCAGCGCATCGAATTGAGGCCGATTGGGGACGTGGTAGTCGGGGTTGCGCTTGGCCAGCACCACATCGCCCGGCTTGAAATCGACGAACATGTAGGCGCCGGTGCCGACGGGCTTCAGGTTGGCCGGCGCGTCGCGCGACTTGCCGCCCACGTAATCCGCAAACATGTGTTTTGGAAGGATCATGCCGTAATTGCCGACAAAGGCATCGGCCCAGTATGGCGTCGGCTTGGCGAAGACGACGCGAACGCTGAAATCGTCAATCTTTTCGACCTTGACGTCCTTGTAGCTCGCAATCGAGACCGCGGCGGTCTCCGGGTTTCGTGCATACTCCCAGGTGAAGACGACGTCGTCGGCGGTGAACGGTTTTCCGTCGTGCCATTTGACGCCGCGTTTCAGCTTCCAGACCACCGAGCGGCCGTCCTCGGCAAGCCCGTCGTTTTCCTTGCTCGGAATTTCGGCGGCCAGGAACGGCACCAGATTGCCTTCGCCGTCCCATCCCGCCAGCGGCTCGTAAAAGATCCGGGAGCCTTCCTGGTCCTTGGTTCCGATGGCGAAATGCGGGTTGAGCAGGGTTATGGCCTGCCAATAGAGAAGCTTCAGCAGGCCGCCGCCGCCGGCCTTGGTCGGCTTGTAGGGAAACGCGGTCGCAGCCATTGCAACCCCTGATTGGCTCAGCATCATGCCGGCCATCGGCGCCGTCAGGCCGACGGCGATCATTCGCTGGACAAAGGCCCGCCGCGACAATCGGCCGGTCTTAACATCTGCAATCAGGTCTCGAAGATCCCGTTCTTTCATGGGGGGCGGCTCCTACTGGTACTGAATGCCTGGTCACTCTCGATGCCGGAAATGGATCAGGTCAGCGCGACCCTGTCAAAGCAGGATCCGGGCCATCATCAGGCCAGGACCAACTTGGGCAAGGAGAGTTGATGTGGCCGGCAATGGCGCGCATACCTGCGAGGACCTGTCCGAGTGACCGGGAAATCGCAGGTGTTATTATCAACCGGTGACCGGCTTGTTCCGAGAGGCCGCCAATGGCTCCATCCGTGTTTGCATGCGGCCACCCTTGTCCTGATCGCGTGGCGCGCAGCTGGCGCTCTTGTGGGCGAATGAAGGATTTTCTTGAGCGTCACCGGGGCAAGTGAGTTTGATGCTCACCTATCCCCGCTCAACAGCTTTCACACGCCGACCCGGGAGCGGCCGACCATGCGAAAAAGCCCGCATTGCTGCGGGCTTTTGTATTGGCAGTCGTTATGTCCGCCCGTGCCGACGCTGAAGGCTATGCGGCAACTGTCCGCCCCTGGTAAGCGGATGGCCCGCATCAATTGAGGTCGCCGCGACCTATTCCGAACTCAGGCTGTTGGCGCGATGCCTTCCTCTCCATTGATGGCGCGGTCGAGTGCGTCGATCAGGACCTGAATCTCGATGAACTTGTTGCGGGCCCGCTCGGCCTTGTCCCGGTCGAAAGGCGCGGCCAGCACCTTCGCATGCCCGTCCCTGTCCGCGGTCATACGCTCACGGGCTTTCTTCAGCGTTTCAAGTCGCTCGCTCATTTTGGCTGCTTTCAAACAGAGGATTGGCGCCACGCTCTCAGCGCGAATCTTATCCGTACACCGATTCCGGCCATCAAGGCCATTCGAGCATGGCGCGCCGTCACCGGCGGCATGATCAACCGGCATACAAAAAAGCCCGCATTGCTGCGGGCTTTTCTGTCAGTACCAGCCGCGATGTCCGCCGCTGCCGAAGCTGAAGGTTATGCCGGGTCCGCCGCCGTAGTAGCGGGGGCCGTAATAGCCGTACTGGCGCGGGGCGTGGTAGCCATAGCTCCCGTAATAGGGCCGGTAGTGACGGTGGTGCCAGTGGTGATGGCCGTGCCAATGCCGATGACGGTGGCGCGAACTGATATCCGTCGACGGTTGAGTGACATCAGTCGAGGCTTTCGCCTTCACCGAATTGTCTCTGCGGCGTTGGCGACGGCACCTCCCGTCAGCGCAGCCGTGCCGACGGCAAATACGATAGCTAGTTTCTTCATCATCGAACTCCAGTTAACGTGTGGAGTCCAATCGCCGGGCGGACGTCACGTTCCGACGTGCGACATTAAGACTGCGACAGAAGCTTGAACGAATGTTCAGGAAGATTAACGGCTGAGTTCCGCTTGCAAGCAAATCTCTGCGCGAAGCCTGCAATACGTGTGGCTTGCATGCGCGCCGTGAAACCATTCCGCCGGGAATTGCGGTGACAGCGCACTCGACGCGTCGCCCTTCGCGAGCATGGCCTGCGAACCAAGTGCGCGGTCACCTAAATTGCCTTCAGGTCGCGCGGCGAACGCCGATTGCCCGCCGCATCCGCAGCCTCGTGCGCTGACCAACGCGGATCAACAACACCCGTCATTCCTGCACGCGTACGGCGCGGCTTGACACATAAGTTGCATCGTACCAAGATACCAGCACTAGGTGTTTGAGCTCGGCGACACTCAGCGAGTGATCCGCCAACGTCATTTATCGTTTGGTATTGCCCACAACCCTTTGCATGCGCCGGCGCCCGGCACGGAGACCCCAAGGGAGACCCCAAGCATGCACAATTGCAACGAGACGTCAGCGCGGTCCCTGCAGGTGGTCCGCGAGCGCTGAAAATAGCGGTTTTCTACTCCCGGCGCGTCATCGCGCAGGGCGGGCGTATGCGCAGTACGGCCGTGGCGGGGCATACCTCGTTCGTTGGCCGGCAGCAGAAACGCCTCCAAGCGAATTGATTTGGACGAGCATGTTCGCATGAACGTCAAGGTATTGGATTAATCAATGTAACCGGCAGCGGCAGGTGGAGGCGACAATGGACGATCATCTCCTTTCTTTCATCGAGCGTTTCAAGGGCGACGACGAGCTGTACAAGGAAGCAACGGCAAAGCTGGAAGCCGGCGCCAACGATATGATGGCCAAATCGATCAGCCGCGGCGCCCCGATTACCGCCGCGCCGCATGTTGAGGCGGCGCCAGCCTCGCCCGCGAGCGTGTCCAGAGCGCGAAGGCTCCAGGAATCGATCGCCCGATCGCAATTCCGCCCGGTGTTCGTGATTCGCGACAATCGATTGACGGCGGACTTCGTCGGACCGGATAGTGCGGTCTGGAGAGACCGCCTGCTGAAACAGCAAAAGGTCATCGACCGGGTCATCCCATGCGTCGGGCGCGTGGAGGTCAATAACAACGCGATTTATAATTGGGCCGGCACCGGCTGGCTGATCGACAGCGACGTGATCGTAACCAACCGGCATGTCGCCAGCATATTCAGCCAGAACCGGGAAGGCTTTGCCTTCAAGATGGGCTTTCCGACCGGGCTCCAGACGGCAAAGATCGATTTCCTCGAGGAGGACCGCCGCGACGAAGCGCTCGAGTTTGCCGTGGATTCCGTGCTGTGGATGTCCGAAAATCTCGAGAGCCAGCCGGACGTGGCTTTTCTGCGGGTCAACCGCGTTTCCAGGGGCACGCCGATGCCTCCGCCGATTCCGCTCGCCGCCTCCGCAAGCCCTGGCGAAATCGCGATCACCATCGGCTATCCGGCGCGCGATCCCGATGTCCCCGACCAGGAACTGGTGCGCCAGGTTTTTGGCGATGTGTATGACAAGAAGCGGTTGGCGCCGGGTGAAATCCTGAAGGTCACGGATAGCGAGATTGAACACGATTGTTCAACGCTTGGCGGAAACTCGGGCTCCGCTGTTGTCAGCCTGGCCACCGGCGAGGCGCTGGGACTGCATTTCGCAGGCCTTTACATGGAGGCGAATTATGCGGTTCCAGCACCCAAGCTTCGCGACCTGTTGAACAAGCTGCAAAGCCGCTCGCTGCCGGGCATGCGGGCCATCGAGGTATCCTCCCCCGCGGCCCCGATTCCGGCCGCTGCGACGACGACCACCACCACGCCGTCCACGGGCGGTGGCCGCACGTTCACACTGGAGGCCTACGTTCCGATCAAGGTCACGCTGGAAGTTGGCGGCGCGGTGTCGATGGTCCAGCAGGGTGCGGCGCTCCCCGCAAGCCCGGCTCCGTCGACGCCTGCGGCCGATATCTATCAGGCCGCCCTGCAAACCGCCCGGGACCAGCTGCGAAGCCAGCCCGGCGTTCTCGATGTCCGGCTGGGGTATCGCTTTCGGCGCGGCTGGATCACGAACGAACGCGTCATCGTTGTCGAAGTCCAGAAAAAGCAAAGCCTTCCAGAGCTGCGGACGTCAGGCAAGCAACTCATGCCGGCCGAAATCCTCGGGATCGGCGTAGACGTGAGAACTGCGGCGCTGGTCGAGCAGTTGGCTGCGCATGTGAGCCTGGCGCGATTGGAGGCTCCGAGCCGGCCGGGCGTCTATCGCGAACCGCCTCACCTGCAGCTCGAGCCGGTCAACGAGCGGATGCCGGCCATCTTCCACGTCAGTCCCGACTCGGGATTTCCGAATCTGAAGCAGTTCATGGAACGCATCCAGGATCGCTTGACCGCGACGATCTATGAGTGGGAGCCGAACCATATCAGCGACGAGCTCTTCCGCGTCATCAAAGCGGATGATCGCAAGCTCACCATGGTGGTCGAACGGAAGGGCACTTTGGAAGCGGTCAACAAGCTCGAACGCAAGCTGGGAGCGAAGTTCGACCACGTTTGGGCTTCGACCGGTGCCGGAAAGATCGTCCCGTCCGCCTATCACATCAAGGTCGCGTGCCGGGACGGCGAGGAGTTCTGGCTTTCGAGCGGAAACTGGAAGGACTCGAATCAGGCCGACATCGATCCTGCCGGCGAGAATTCAACGGCCATTACTCCGTTGCGCCAGCACAATCGGGAATGGCATGCGATCATCAAGAACCACAAGCTCGCGCAATGCTTCGAGGAATACATCAAGTGGGATTTCCAGGAAGCGCAGCGCGTACCGCTGGATGAAGCCCCTGAACCGGCCTGGCCGGACGTCTTCGTGCCAGTGGAGATAACGCCGGAGCGAGTCGGCGCGGGGAAGTATTTTGATCCCCTTATCATCGACCGCAAGCTTGACGTTACGCCGCTCCTGACGCCCGATCGCGACAGTCGGGGCAAGCGAATGTTCATGGAAGCCGCGACGGCGTTGATCGACAGCGCAACGAAGAGCATCGACCTGCAAAACCAGTCGTTCAACCTGCTCGATGACAACGAGCCGGCGTTTGAGCGGTTTTTCTCCGTGCTCAAGAAGAAACAGGAGCAAGGCGATATCGAAATCCGCATCATCTTCCGCGATGGACGGGAGTTCAGCCAGGCGAACGGCGTGTCGCAGCAAAAGCTGCTGGAGCGCATCAAGGACTTTGGCATCGACACCGATAGTATTCGCGTCCAGAGAAAGTGCCACACCAAGGCAATTATTGTCGATGCCGATATCGAGAGTCGCGCCGCCGTCCTGTTCGGCAGCCACAACCTGACGAATGCCGGGGCATTGTTCAACCGCGACGCAAGTCTCCTGATCAGGGACCATGAGGTGGCGAATTACTTCCGGAAGATCTTCAATTTCGATTGGGACGTTCTCGCCACGCAGGACGCGGACGAAACGATCGGCGGCATTCGCGTCGCCGCTCCAGGCGAAGCGACTCCCGAAGGATTCCGTCGTGTCTCGTTGAGGGATCTCATCGAGGACGACTGACGCGAATCTCGGCCGGGTCGAGAACATTTCTCGCATGCAACAGGTGGGATCATGAACACCCCTTCGGCAATTGCACACGTGGTATTGGACTTCGACGGCACCTGCACCCAGATTCCCAAAATCTGGGAAGCCTATCTTGAGCTCTATCGCACGGGCCTTGGCGAAGCGGGGTTCGACGTCACCGGTTCGGAGTGGCGCGAGGCGAATGACACCGTCCGAAAGCACTCACCCAAGGCCGGGTGGACGCTTGCCGGGTGTCCTGCAGCGCCTGCGGCGGCAGACCCGTATATCCTGGCCGACGAGTCGGCACGGCTGATCCTGCGTCGGCGCGGCGATCACAGGACCGTGCCGCCACAGGTAAACATGCAGGCCTACGCCGCCGCTGCGGCGCCCTGGCGCGAGGAGGCGATCGAAACATTCTCGCGTCTTGTGGAACGCGGAATCCGGTTGCACTTCGTCTCCAATTCCAGCACCGCAATGATCACCCGGCGGCTGCAGGAACTGCTGGCGGATCATCCCTTATTGCAGGGGAAAATAGCGGTACAGAGCGATGCGGGAAAATTTCGCATTAGCGAACTGAACTGGGAAAACCAGGACGCATTTCTGCCCGATGCGCGGACGAAATTCGAGCAGTTGCCGGCAGCTTCGGAAGCTGAATATTCGAAATCGGTCGGCCGCCCAATCTATTTGAGGAGAGGGTCGTATTTTGATGCGATCTATCGCGTGCTTGGGGGCGATATTGGCTTGATTCCCAACACGGTATTTTGCGGCGACATCTGGGAGATGGATTTGGCGATGCCCTATGCGCTTGGCGCTTGCGTGCATCTCATCGATCGGGCCGCTCCGTTCGACACCTACGATTTCGAGAAGAACGCAGCCGCGGCGGGAGGCGTGCATGCAAAAACGAGCGGCGATCTCACCGGGCTTCTTGCCTGGCTTTGACGCCGCCCGTCAGCCCTGTTCGCTACGTCAGCCGGCCGCGCGCCCTCAGTTCGCACGTGTAGAGGAAGTACACCATCTGGACGCACGAAGGCAACGTGAGCGGCAACTCACGCGCCGGAATCGCTGGCGTTGGGATAGAACAGCTGCTCGCCATTGATCTTGTAATCGGCGATCGCCTTCTGCCCCTCCGACGACACCAGCCAGTCGATGAACTGCCGGCCAAAATCCTTCTTCACGCTCGGGTGCTTCTCCGGGTTCACCAGCATGACGCCGTACTGGTTGAACAGCCGCTTGTCGCCTTCGACCGCGATTCCGAGGTCGCCGCGGTTCTTGAACGACAGCCAGGTGCCGCGATCGGCGAGCACATAGGCATTGGAGGCCGACGCGGTGTTGAGGGCTGCGCCCATGCCCTGCCCGATCTCCTTGTACCAGGGCCCCTTGTCCTTTGCGATGTCGATGCCGGCGACCTTCCAGAGGTTGAGCTCGGCCTGATGGGTGCCGGACTTGTCGCCGCGCGAAATGAAATCGGCGCCCTTGGCCTTGATCGCCGCGAGCGCGGCTGTGATGTCCTTTGATCCCTTGATGCCGGCCGGATCGCTGTTCGGGCCGATCAGGACGAAGTCGTTGTACATCACGGGATAGCGCTTGACGCCAAAACCTTCGGACAGAAATTTTTCCTCCGCAGGTTTTGCGTGGACGAACACGACGTCCGCATCGCCGCGGCGCGCGGTATCGAGCGCCTGGCCGGTGCCTTGCGCCACCACCTTGACGTCGATTCCTATTTTGGCCTTGAACATCGGCAGGATGTGACCGAACAGGCCGGAATCCTGCGTCGAGGTGGTCGAGGCCACCAGAATCGATTTTTCCTGCGATTTATCCTGAGCGATAGCGCAGCCGGTGAATGCGAGGCTGGCGGCGGCTGCCATCAGCAGGCGGCGAGTGAGCATCTTCATTTGTGTTCTCCCATTTTGTTTGAGCATGATCTTTTCGGAAAACCGATACCCACTTTTCCGGATCATGCTCTAAATAAGCAACTCGCCGGCAAGGAACGCCCTCGCCTCGGCGGTTTGCGGCGCGTCGAAGAACGACACTGCCGCGCCGGTTTCCACGACACGTCCGCGGTGGAGCATGACGATCTCGCCGGCCAACCGCCGCGCCTCGCCGAGATCGTGGGTCGCCATCACGACCTTGATGTTGCGCTGGCTGACGGCGCGAATGATGTCCTCCACCGCTTTGGTGGCGGTGGGATCGAGGCTTGCGGTCGGCTCGTCCAGGAACA
>Ga0207701_10008538_pt1 | contig 10120 bp, 10 predicted proteins | sample KBSSwiSSwithPhiX_FD_184294 | JGI IMG/M metagenome (GOLD analysis project Ga0207701, IMG submission 184294) | Switchgrass rhizosphere bulk soil microbial communities from Kellogg Biological Station, Michigan, USA, with PhiX - S5 (SPAdes) (version 2) | ecosystem: Environmental > Terrestrial >...
GAGGTGCTCATCGGGTTCGACCTGCTCCTGGTGGTCGTCATCGGCCTGCTGCTCTACTCCGTCTCCGCGCGCGACCCCGCGGCGCCGCCCGGCGCCTTCGACGTGCTCCAGGTCGTGCTGCTGATCAGCGCGCTCCTCGCCGACGCCGTCGCGCTGTGGGCCATCGCCGCGCGGATCACCGAGCTCGGCTTCAGCCCGAACCGCGTGGCCGCCTTGGGCGAGAACCTCATCCTCCTCGTCAACCTGGCGTGGTCCGCCGTGCTCCACATCCGCTTCCTGCGCGGTCGCGGGTCGTTCGCCAGTATCGAGAAGTGGCAGACGGACTACCTACCGGTCTACGCAGCGTGGGCCGCCGTCGTCGTCATCGCCTTTCCGCCGCTGTTCGGATTCACCTGACGCGGCGCGCCGGCTCCGACGAGCCCCGGTCAAGGTGCCCGCCGCAAGCACGCCTCCCTGTGCAGCACGTGAGTCACGTGCTACCCTGGAGGCACCATGAAGACGAACATCACCCTCAAGCTCGATGCGGACCTCCTCCGCGAGGCGCGCGTCGTGGCGGCCGAAGCAGGGCGATCGATGAGCGCTCTTCTCACCGATCAACTCGAGGCGATCGTGCGCGAGCGGAAGTCCTTCGACAAGGCGCGGCGGCGGGCCCTTGCCCGCCTCCGAGAAGGTCTCGACCTGCAGTGGACGCCGCCCGGATCGCGGGACGAGCTCCATGAGCGATAGGCACTTCGTCGACACCAACGTCCTGATGTACGCCCACGACGCGGCCGCGGGCGAGAAGCATCAAAAGGCCAAGGCGCTCGTGGAGCATTTGTGGCAGACGAGGTCGGGTGTCGTCAGCACGCAGGTCCTTCAGGAGCTTGCAGTCAACCTGCGCAGGAAGGCCAAGAAGCCGCTCGACGCGAGGACCACTCGTGACGTCGTGTCCGACTACCTTGCGTGGCACGTTGTCGTCAACGATGGGGATTCCATTCTGGAAGCGCTCGATTTCGAAGCGCGGCATCGCATCTCCTTCTGGGATGCCCTCCTGATCCAGGCAGCGAACGCTTCAGGCGCTGAGATCCTCTACTCCGAAGACCTTTCCGATGGGCAACGTTACGGAACGGTACGAGTCGTCAATCCGTTCCGAGCCGAAGCCGAGCTGTAACTGGCCGAGTCTCCCGGAGGTCGCAGATCTCATTTGCTGCGTACTTCCGGCCCCACGCTGCCCTGGAAGCGTGGCTCAGAGCGTCGCGAGCTCGATGGCGCCGGCGCCGCTCGTGAACCGGCGCAGGTAGTCGATCTGCCCGAGGTGGTAGTTGAAGTGAGTCAGCAGGTGCACCAGGAACTGCTGGGTCGAGATCGCGGCGCCGTTGTAGGGCTCCGGATACGCCCCGTCGAGCGCTTCGGGCGCGAGCCCCCGGATCACCGCCGGGATCGTTCCTCGCAGCTCCCCGACTCTGTCGAGGAGCTCCTGCTGCGGGATACCTCTGGCGCTGAACTCGCGGGGACGGTCGCGCGTGTACTCGAGGTGACCGAGCTGGCGACCGACGTACTCGCGAAGGTTGCCCTCGAGATGGAGCGCCAGCGTTCCCGCGGCGTTGCTGATGCCCGGTGCGACTACCCAGAGCGCATCCGTGTCAGGGAAGGCGCGAAGCTCCTGCTCCAGTCGCGTCAGATCGCGATCGAAGAGGGCGGCGATTTCTTGAGCGAGTTTCATCAGACCTCCGCTTGCCCTTCCATGTAGAAGACACACTCCCCTTCGAGCTCGACGCGGTCGTCCCTGATGCGACAGACCAGCTCGCCGCCTCGCGCCGACGCCTGGAAGGCGCGAATCTCGCGCTTGCCGAGCCGCGCTGTCCAGAACGGCGTCAGCGCACAGTGAGCGCCACCGGTGACGGGATCCTCATCGATCCCCTTCGCCGGCGCGAAGTAGCGGCTCACGCAGTCGTACCCGCGATCTCCCGGGGCGGTGACGATGAGCCCTCCGGCGTCGAGCCGGGCGATGGCCCTGAAGTCCGGCGTCACCCGGCGCACGGAGGCAGCGGAGTCGAGCACGGCGAGATAGTTGAAGCGATCGTGGAGCACCTCCACAGGACGAGCGCCCAGCGCGGCCTCGAGCTCCGGGGGCACCTCGACCGGCGCCGGGGGTCGAGCCGGAAAGTCCATCACGAACCGTTCGCCGGCCCGCTCCACCGTGAGGGGACCGCTCGCGGTGTGGAAGACGACGCGCTGACGGCCGGGATCGAGTCGCTGCGTCACCACCCAGGCGCTGGCGAGCGTGGCATGGCCGCAGAGCGGCACCTCCGTTGCGGGCGTGAACCAGCGCAGGCGCCAATCCTCGCCGTGCGGCACGAGGAAGGCGGTTTCCGAGAGATTGTTCTCGCGCGCGATCGCCTGCAGCAAGGAGTCGTCGAGGAACGCCGGCAGCGGCATCACAGCCGCGGGGTTGCCGCCGAACCGCTGCGCGGTAAACGCGTCGACGTGAAAGATCGCGATGCGCATGGTTGGCGGAGCATGCTAGCAGCCGTTAGGAGTAGTCATCTCGCTGGAAGTAGGCTACTTGCGAAGTGGGTGGCACTTCTCCGAGCGGCGCCTCGACAAGCCGGCGCGCGAAGTCCCGCGCGAGACGTGATCCCGCATCTGGACAAGGCACGATCACGCACCCGGACAAAGTCCTCTTCCCGGAGGACGGCATCACCAAGGGCGAGCTCGCGGCCTACTACGAGGCCGTCGCGCCGGTGATGCTCCCGCACCTGCAGGGCCGGCCCGTCACCATGGAGCGCTATCCGTCCGGCATCGGACGGAAGGGGTTCTGGCAGAAGGACGTTTCGCGTGGCTTCCCCGACTGGCTGCAGCGCGTGGAGGTGCCGAAGAAGGACGGCGTCGTGCGCCATCCGCTGGCCACCGACGCGCGGTCGCTCGTTCGCCGCGGCTTACACGCTGCGGGCCAGGCCAGGTGCGCCGGTCTCTGCGCCGTGCACATGGGAGGAGGTCGAGCGCGGCGAGGTGGGTCCGCGGAGCTTCGCTCTGCGGTCGATGCGGGAGCGGCTGGATGCGGTGGGCGACCTGTGGGCGGAGCTCGCTGCCAGCGGGCAGTCGGTGAAGGAGGCGGCGGAACGGCTGAAGCGGCTGTGGCGTCTAGCTACTGCCCCTGAAGCGCCTGCCGCCAGTTCAGCACGACATTGATCGACGGCAGCCCCTGCTCGGTTTCGAGCCGGAACAGGAAATGTTTCTTATCGGCCGTGATGCCGCTGATCACCGGCCGCGGCACACCGGCCGCGGCACCGATCCGCTGAGCCTGGGCGCGACGTGACGTCCCGGGATGCGGAAGAGCGGCGTGGGAGCACCGGCATCGAGCGACGCGCCGCCGCCGATTGGCACGCGCATGATGGTGTCACCCGTGGCGTAGAAGAGCTCCTTACCGTCCGGGCTCCACAGCGGACTCTCGCCCCCCGCGTTCGAAATCTGCCACTGCTCGGGGCCGCGGGGATAGCGGCGGACGTAGACCTCGTTGCGCATCGAGGCGCTCGACTGATAGGCCACCCAGCGGCCGTCGGGTGAGAACGACCCCGTGCTCTCGTCGAACGGCGTGGCCACGAACGGCGCCCTCGCCGGTTGCGGGCCGAGGGTCAGCGTGTAGAGATCACCGCCCGCCGACGGCGTCTGCACGAAGGTCAGGAGTGTGGTGCCGTCGGGCAAAAAATCGGTCGGGAGTTGCCAGGTGTCCGACTTCAACGCCGGGATGCGCTCGCCGCCGTCGAGCGACTTGGTGCAGACCTGGCCGACGCCGTCGATCTGCAAGGCGAACGCGATCTGCTTCGAGTCGCGGCTCCAGCACGGGAAGGCGTACAGACCGGGTTTGAACGTGAAGCGCGAGAGCCGACCGTCGGCGGTATCGACGAGCCAGATGTCGCCGCCGTCGGGCGCACGGCGCACCACGACGACATGCTTTCCGTCGGGTGAGAGCGCGGCGTCGTCGTAGCCGGCGGCTTCGCCGACGTCACCGTCCTCACGTCCTTTGGCGTCGACCCACACCAGACGCGTCTCGCCTTCGGGCTCGGGAAGAAAGGCGAGCGTGCCGTTCTCCGACGCGCTCACGATGCTGAGCTGCTCGAGCTCATGTAGGCGACGTTGCCGAAGGGGAGCGGGACGGCCTGGCCGCTGATCGCGAGGGTGTCGGGATCGAAGCGCTGCGACATCAGCACCGCGCCGCGCGAGAAGACGATGCGGTCGGGCGGGACGAAGACGACGTTCGAAGTGTTGGTGGCGATCTCCTCGTGCAGCTTGCCGTCGAGCGAACCGGCCACGAGGTCGTTGCCGGCACCGTAGAGAAAGCGCTTGCCGTCGGGGAGAAACCACGGCCAGCGATGCCGGACGTGTTTCCCTTCGAACGAGGTGACGCGCTCGGGAGCGCCGCCGCCGGCCGAGATGCGATACAGCTCGCTCGAGATCGTCGGCGCGAAGACGATCACGCCGTCTCGATTCCACGTGCCGCCCCGGCCGGACGCGGCATCGCAGAGCGTCACCCTCGTTCCCCCCTTGGCGTCGATGCGGTGCAGTTTCTGGCCGGCGAAGAAGCCGAGCTGACTGCTGTCGGGCGACCAGAACGGATAGGACGCGTCGTCGGTGCCGGCGAGAGCCGTGATCTTCGTCGTCGCCAAGTTGCGGATGTACAGCGACGGTTTTCCCTGCAGGTCGTGGGCGACGAACGCGATCATCGTCCCGTCGGGCGAGATCGCCAGTCCCTTGGTGTCGAACGGGAACAGCGCCAGGTTCGGCGGCGTCTCGATCGCGAACTGCACGAGGTCGCCCGCGGGCGGCGTGCCTTCCATGGTGGTGACGGTGACGGCAACGGCCGCGATGACGGCAGCGGCGGCGACAAACCACGCGGCGCGCTCGCGCCAGGCGCGGCGGCGTGCGACGGGAACCGGCACGCCGGCGGCGGAGCCGCTCTCGGCGATGAAACGGAGCCCGAGCATCACGTCGTGCGCCGTCTGCCAGCGGTCGTCGGGATCCTTGGCCAGGCAGGTCTGCACGAGACGGTCGAGCGCCAGGGGCGTCGCCGAGCGGACCTGCGCGAGCGGCGGCGGCTGCGTGCCGAGGATTGCCGCGATCAGACTGGCGCGGCTCTTCCCGTCGAACGCGCGGCGGCCGGTGGCCATCTCATAGAGCAAGGCGCCGAGGGCAAAGATGTCCGTGCGCGCGTCGGCCTCGCCGCCTTCGAGCTGCTCCGGCGCCATGTACTGGAACGTACCCACGATCGTTCCTTCCGACGTGAGCGCCATGGTCATGGTGGCGTCGTTCTCGGCGCCGCCGAGCGGATTCGGTTTCGCCAGGCCGAAATCGAGCAGCTTCGCGCCCGTCTTCGTCAGCATCACGTTCTGTGGCTTCAGATCGCGATGGACGATCCCACAGCGGTGGGCCTTCTCCAGCGCGTCGGCGATCTCGACGCCGATGCGCAGGAGTTGCTCGGTCGGCATGGGGCCGCGCGCGATGCGGTCCGCGAGCGTGTCGCCCTCGAGCAGCTCCATGACCAGATAGTCGTCGCCGACGTCGTAGAGGGCGCAGATGTGCGGATGGTTCAGCGACGAGATCGTCTTCGCCTCGCGCTCGAAGCGCGCGCGCAGATCCGCGCGATGCGCGAGCTCCGCCGGCAGGACCTTGACGGCGACGCTGCGGTCGAGCCGCGTGTCGCGCGCGCGGTAGACCTCGCCCATCCCGCCCGAGCCGAGCGGCGCAATGACCTCGTATGGACCGAGGCGCGTTCCTGGGGGGAGTTGCACCGAGCGGCCAGAGTACATCACGCCGCCGTGGGCGACGTTTTGACGTTACTTGCGTTCGGCGTAGCATGCGTGCGTCGACTCGCGATCTCTGCGGCAAACGCGTTTGTCTGGAGGAGGGCTGTCATGTTGCGCAAACTGGCGATCGTGCTGACCTGCTTCGCTGCGGTGTTCCATGCCACCCAAGCCTCGGCCACCGAGGCGAAGCCAACTGCCGAGGCGGCGCCGGCTGCCAAGGCCGAGCCGGCAACCGAAGCCGCCCGCCCCTGCGATAGCCCCACCGGCCCGCTCGGTCCGCCCTCCCGCGGGGCCCAGGGCATGCCAGGAGCCCTCGGCACCTGTGAGCTCAAGCCTGGCGACTGGCAAGAGGGCAAAACGACGTGGTGGCTCGATAGCGATGGGGTCAAGCCGGGCGTGGCGGGCTGCCATGTAGGAACCAATGACAGACGTCAGCCCAACAACCGGAAGTTCGGAGAGGGCTGCCTGTTCGACGCCACGGTGTTGATCGAGTCCAATCCGGACGCCGGCGAGCTTCACCGTCACGTCAACGACCTTGGCCACCCTGACCTGTTCGACTGCGCGAAGTGGTGCAGTGGCACAGGGAAAGGGGGTGGACGCTGCGTGGAGGACTCCGGTCCGCCGCCCTGCGCACAGTCGGCCTGGTGCCGCTGCGATCGGTGACCTCGCGGCCACGACCAGCGCTCAGCGCACGCGGGCCGCGAAGAGGGCGCCCATTGAGGCGAGCGCACCCTCGAGCTCGCGGCGCTCGCGCGCGAAGCAGAACCGGACGTAGCCCTCGCCCTGGCTGCCGAAGTCGACGCCCGGCACGCATCCGATCCGCCCCTGCTGGATCAGCTTCTCGGTCATCGCCCACGAGACCGACGGCTGGGGGCGATCGGGCTCCCAGGACGGATCGATCTTCAGGAAGGCGTAGAACGCGCCGCGCGGCGCCGTTCCGGAGAGGACGCCGGCCGCGTGCCGGCGAATGCCGTCGTAGAAGAGGTCTCGACGCGCCCTCAGCTCCTCGCGAGACGTCGCCGTGAACTCCTGCGACCCCTCGAGCGCGCCGATGCCGCCGAACTGGACGACCGACGCGACGTTGCTCGCCGACAGGAAGAGAACCTTCTTCATCCGCTCCCGCACCTTCGGGTCCTTCGCCGCCACGTAGCCGAGGCGAAGGCCCGTCATCGCGTGCGACTTGCTGAACGTGTAAACCGCAATCGTCCGCTCGTACATGCCCGGCAGCGATGCCGGGCTCACATGCTCGCCGCCGTCGTAGATGACGTCCTCGTACGCCTCGTCCGAGATCAGCCAGAGGTTCCGCTCGCGCACGATCTCGGCGATCCGTTCGACGTCCGCGCGCGTGAGCACGCCGCCGGTCGGATTGTGCGGGGAGTTGACGTAGATCGCGCGGGTCCTGGGCGTGATCCTCGACTCGAGCTCGTCGAGGTCGTAGCGCCACCCGAGACGCTCGTGGAGCGGGCACGTCACGACCGTGCCCTGCGCCGCCAGCACGTTGCTCACGGCCGGAGGCCACGCCGGATCGGGAAGGATCACTTCGTCGCCCGGCTCGAGGAGCGCCTGGCAGACGATGTAGATGGCGTGAATGCCCCCGGTCGTGACCATCACCTCGTCGGGGCTGCCGATCGGCGTGCCGTTCTGCCGGCGCATCTTCTCCGCCAGCAGCTCGAGCAGCCGCGGCACGCCGGTCGTCTGCAGGTAGTGCGACCGGTTCTCGTCGATGGCGCGCCGCATCGCGCTCTTCACGGTGTCCGGCGCGTCGAAGCTGACGTCCCCTTGATCGAGACGGAATGGGTCCGCGACCGAATACATCATGTCGCGGATGCGGATGATGCCGGAGAAGGGAACGCTGTCGAGAAACTGGCCCATGTCGAGGATGGTAATGCAGCGGCGCGCGGGATCGGGCGAGATCCCGAAGCCGAGCGACACGCCGCACCTGTGATCACGCACCCGGACAAGGGCGCACCTGCAGGGCCGGCCGGTCACCATGGAGCGCTACCCCTCCGGCATCGGACGGAAGGCGTTCTGGCAGAAGGATGAGGTGGCCGCGTCGGCCCATCGCGCTGGCGCGCTGCTCGTGAAGCGACACCCCGAGCGGCTGACCCAGGAGTTCCTGAAGTCCGACCGCGGTGGGCGCGTGCTGGTCGATATGGGCCGCAACGGCTGGAGCGCCACTTTCGCCGCGGCGTACAACGTGCGGGCCCAGCCAGGCGCCCCGATCTCGGCTCCCTGCTCGTGGGAGGAGGTGGAGCGGGGCGAGGTGGGTCCGCGCAGCTTCACCCTGCGCTCGATGGCGGCGCGGCTGGGGGCGCTGGGCGACCTGTGGGCGGAGCTTTCGGCGAGCAGACAGTCACTGCGGGAGGCGGGCGAGCGGCTTAAGGGGCTGTAATGGCCCAGTAGATCCCGCGACCGTCGCCGCCTGGCGCCGTGGCGCAGTGAGACCGGGGCCCGAACAACCCGATTCACTCGCGAAGTGGGCGGCACCTCTCAGGGCCAGCCCGCTGCGTACTCTGCCGCGCCTCGGAGGCGTGCCCATGCGCTACGATCCGAGCTGTGCTGACGGAGAACGAAATCGTCGAGTTGTTCCGGCTACAGGAATCGGACGACGTTGAGCGGAAGGAGGGCATTGCGTCTAGCGACAAGATTTGCGAGGCAATCTGCGCCTTCGCGAACGATCTTCCGAATCGTGGGCGCGGCGTAGTCTTCGTCGGTCAGCGTGACGATCGTTCCTGCGCCGGGCTCAATATCGACGCGCGTCTCCTCGAGACGCTGGCGAGCTGGCGATCCGATGGGCGAATCCTTCCATTTCCGGTGCTTTCCGTGAGGAAGATGACCATCGACGGGTGCGACGTGGCCGTCATCGACGTGCAGCCGTCGGACAACCCGCCAGTCGAGTTCAACGGCCGGGTCTGGATTCGCGTCGGCCCACGGCGTGGTATCGCGACCGCCGAGGAAGAGCGGCGGCTCGTCGAGAAGCGACGCTGGGGAAGTCTGACGTTCGATGCGCAACCGGTTCCGGGGGCCTCACTGGCCGATCTCGACCTTCGCCGCTTTGAGGTTGAATACCTTCCGGTAGCCGTGTCGCCAGAGGCCCTCGCTGAGAACGCACGCCCGCGAGACATGCAGCTTCGTGCGCTCCGCCTCGTCGGAGCTGCGGGGACACCCACTGCCACGGCTGTTCTCATGCTCGGCGTCGATCCCCGCGCCTTCTTCCCGGGCGCATACATCCAGTTCCTTCGGATCGACGGCTCACAGCTCACCGATCCGCTCAGGGACCAGCGGGAGGTCTCGGGGACGCTAGGCGATCAGCTTCGCGAGTTGGAGGGGTTGATCAAGCTACACATCAGCCGTGCCGCGTTGGTCGGTGGCGAGACCCGCGAGGAGCGCCAAGACTATCCGGAGGACGCGCTTCGCCAGCTCGCTCGTAACGCCGTTCTTCATCGCTCTTACGAGGGAACGAACGCGCCCGTTCGGATCACTTGGTTCGCCGACCGGGTAGAGATCCAAAGCCCGGGTGGCCCGTACGGACAGGTCACAAAAGAGACATTCGGGACGCCAGGGGTGACCGACTATCGCAACCCGACGATCGCGGCGGCACTGAAGGCGCTCGGGTTCGTCGAGCGGTTCGGCGTCGGCATCGCTGTCGCCCGAAAGAGCCTCGCCGCCAACGGCAATCCACCGCCCGAGTTTACTGTCGAAGACGCGCACGTGCTCGCGACCATTTGGAGGACTCAATGAGAACGGTCGCGCTTTTCAACAATAAGGGCGGGGTCGGAAAGACCTCACTCACTTATCACCTCGGCTTCATGCTCGGTGAGCTTGGGCACCGCGTGCTGCTCGCGGATCTCGATCCGCAAGCCAACCTCTCGAGCATGTGCGCCACAGAGGACCGCCTGGAGGCGATCTGGCGAATGTCGCCACGGCCGACGGTCTACGGGGCGATCGAGCGCCTTAAGCGCGGCGTGGGAGATGTCGACAACGTTGCGCCGGAGGGAGTCGGCAACCGGGTCAGTCTGCTGCCGGGAGATCTCTTGCTCTCGGAGCTGGAGGATGATCTCTCTCAGCAGTGGCCGAAGTGCCTGGACCGAGACGAGCGCGCCTTCCGCGTGACGACTGCGCTTCATCGTGTGGTCGCCTTCGCCGCGGAGCGTGCCGGCGCCGCGATCGCGATCCTCGACGTGGGCCCGAACTTTGGCGCAATTAACCGCGCTGCCCTCATCGCCGCTGACAACGTCGTTGTTCCGGTCGCACCGGATTTGTTTTCGATGATTGGCCTCGAGAACGTCGGACCTCGCCTCGACATGTGGCGGAAGGGATGGGCCGAGCGGCGGGCG
>Ga0207701_10008539_pt1 | contig 10120 bp, 7 predicted proteins | sample KBSSwiSSwithPhiX_FD_184294 | JGI IMG/M metagenome (GOLD analysis project Ga0207701, IMG submission 184294) | Switchgrass rhizosphere bulk soil microbial communities from Kellogg Biological Station, Michigan, USA, with PhiX - S5 (SPAdes) (version 2) | ecosystem: Environmental > Terrestrial > Soil...
CCGCCGGCCGCGGGCGCCGGTGCGGGTGGAGGCTTCGGCGGCGTCATCGATCGCCGCCCCTCGATGAGCGTGCTCTGGAACTCGGGATACATCGTCTCGGCACCGCCGCGTACCGCGGCCTCGGGCAGGTAGTTCTGCTCGCCGAACTCGTTCTTGAACGGGTGCTCGTTGGGCAGGTAGGCCGGGACCTCGCCATCGGGCCGGTCGACTTCGACGACCGGCTCGCAGACCCAGATCCACGCCTGCTGCGGAATCTCCCGCGTGCTGCGGGTGAAGTCCTGACTCTTGACCAGCGCTTCGGTGAGGTAGACCGGATCGATGAGCACGAACGTATGCGTCATCAGATCACCGTTGCGCACGAAATACTCGGTCATCGTCGCGCGATCGCTCATCGGCAGGCCATTGCGGCGGATCCAGCCCTGTTTCAGATGCGTCGTCTCGACCACCAGCATGTCGCCCTCGTAGTGGCCGGTGGAGAATCCCATCCAGGTGTGCGCTGCGTTCGGCCCGGGATGAGGCCGGTTGTCCATCCAGATGGTGCGCGTCTGCTCGTAGGTGCTGATGTAGTGCTTGATGGCCATGAGCTGCTGCGTTTTCGGATCCTTCTCCTCCCAGATGCGCAGCATCGTCGGGCCGCGATAGATGTAGGGCGACACGTGGACGCGGCACTGTTCTTCGGGCAGCGTGATGCGGGCCGGGTCCCAGCTGTCGGCGAACTGCCGCGCGTTGTCGTTGATCGGCAGGCCGACGTAATCACGCAGCGCCGGTCCGGCGAGACGCTCGGGGACGTCTTCCTGATAGACCGGCTGCCAGACACCGGAGAAATCGATCTGCGCCTGTGCCGGTCTCGGCGATGCGAGCAGCAGGAGCGCCGCGACAGGGATCAGGTTTGCGATGAATGAAATTCGACGGCCCATGTTTGGTCCCGCCGGGTCCAGGGGGACCCGGCCTACAGTAACGGCTCGGGCGATTCGGTCGGAAGCGCGAACCGCATGTCCTGCAGCAGTCCTCGCGCTTCTTCGATCTCCGGAGGGCTCACGATATGCGGCCGTCCGGGATAGATGCGCAGCCGGACGTCGGCGCCGCAATCGCGCAGCACCTCCGCCGAATCACGCACACGTTCCTGCGCCACCCACTCGTCGATGTCGCTGCCGGTGATCAGCACGCGCAGGCCGTCGAGCCGCGGCCGTACCGCGCGCCACGGCAGCGCGTCGGTCCCGATGATGCTGCCGGTGAACATGATGAGCGCGCGACACCGTCGAGGGTTCCTGAGGACGAACTCGCAGGCGACGCAGGCGCCCTGCGAAAACCCGATCACCGCGAGCCGTTCCGGTCCGAGCCGGCCCGACTCGCTCGCATCGTCGATCGCCAGGCCGCAGCGCGTCAGGGCGGTTTCGAGCGCGATCTCGTTGACCGACACCGGGTCCATGAACCGATGCGGATACCAGCTGCCGACGTCAGCGGCCGGAGCGACCCACCGCCACGGCGTGAGATCGATCCGGCTGGCGATGTCGAGCATCTCCTCGGCGGTGCGATCGCGTCCGTGCAAAAGCACACCGGCCAGCTCGGCCCTTCCGGGCGGCTGGCCGGCGTCCAGTTTGTAATACGACGACAACCTGATCCCTGATCCCTGCCAGTCCCTTACTTCTTCTTATCGTCGACCCACGTCCCGTCGGTGCGTCGCGACACGCCCTCATACTGGGCGTCGCGCTCCGCGGCTTTACGCGCCGCCGCCGCCGCTGCCTCCGAGAGACCGGGTGCGACCTGCCGCGCGCGCGCAGCACCGATACCGGCAGGCATGTTGTCCTCCGGTACGACCAGCGGCTCGAGCATCTTGACGATTTCCGCGCGCTGGTGTTCGAACCAGGGTGGCAGGAGCAGATTCAGCCCGAGCTCCTCCCACGGTTCATCGCGCGCGAACCCGCCTTCCGCCGTCGCCGCACACTCGGTCAGGATGCCGCCCGGCGCGCGGCAGTAGATCGAGTGGAAGTAGTTGCGATCCTTGATCTCCGAGCAATCGGTGTAGCCGAGCTCCTCGTAGAGCCCCTTCTGCTCGGCCAGCTTCTCGTCGCTCTCGACCTCGAGCGCCATGTGGTGTCCGGTGCCGGCACCGAAGCCCCAGCTGCCCTGCGTGCGATCGGGTTCGTGGTGCAGGATGACGGTGCGCTTCGGTCCGCCGCCGTTCACTTCGTACATGTGAAACGGCCCTTCGGCGCCGGCCTTCTTGAAGCCGAGCGCATCGATGAGGAACCGCTCGTGCTCGAGATACTCACGCACCGAGAGCACGATCCCGTAGAAGCCGCGCATCGATGCATCGGGGCCGATCTCCTTGGTCGTCCAGCCCTGTCGCGTGTCGTCCTTGCTCTCGACGACTTCAAAGAGCAGACCGGCGGGATGCTTCATCCGGATGTACTTCGTGCCGAGACGCTCCTGGACGCCGCTGTTCTCGACGTTGTGTCGCTTGAGGTGATCTTTCCAGAACGAGAGTGAACCGGACGGCACCGTATAGATGGAGGCCTGAATCTGACCCGATCCCTGACGTCCGGGCACGCGCTTATAGGGAAACGTGGTCATCACCGACCCGACTTCGGCGTTCGCGTTCGCGTAATAGAGGTGATAGTGCGCATACCGACCGTCGAAGAGAACGGTCTGCTTGATGAGCCGCTGGCCCATCACTTTGGTCAGAAAGTCGACGTCCTCCTGCGCACCCGATGCACACAGGGTGATGTGATGGAGGCCTTTCACAAGATTCGCCATGTTTCGTCTCCCACGTTCCTTTTGGATGCGCCCTGCCAGCGATCGCCGGATCTGAAGACCCGGCCTCCGATACAGGCGGCCAACTGGTGAACATTACCGGATCCGCAGGCCGGACCGGAAGAGCAATAGCTCTGTTCACGTGGGGTCCGCCTTCAGGCGGACCGTGACCTCCGTCCGCGTCGATCCCGGTGCGATGTCAATGCAACGTCCGCCTGAGGGCGGACTCCACAGCGTGGCTGGCCTGTTTCCGGGCCGTGAGGATATCATGCGCAACTGCATGGCTTCGCGGATCAAGACGACCGTCGTGGGGAGCTATCCGGTGCTTCCCTGGATGGTCGGCAACCCGTCCCGGCTGGTACTGCGCGACGCCATCATGGCGGTGCTCAAGACGCAGGAGCTCGCCGGTCTCGATCTCGTCAGCGACGGCGAGCTCGGACGGTTCGATGCCAGCAATCCCGAGACGAACGGGATGATCGACTACTTCGTCGGCCGCATGGACGGGATCCGCAAGGACTTCACCCTCGCCGACGTCGATCGCCATCGCGCGGATCGCGCGCAGGGATACCGCCTGACCACCGCCGGAGTCGTCATGGGTCGAATTGGTGACGGCACATTGAATCTGGCCGCCGATTCCGAATTCGCGCGCACCCTGACGCGTGCACCGTTCAAGTTCACCTGCACGGGCCCGCACATGCTGGCCCGCCTGCTGACCAACGATTTCTACAGCGACATCCAGCACATGGCGATGGACATCGCCGCCGTCCTGCGGCGGCAGCTCGAGCTCGTCGATGCCGACACCGTGCAGCTGGATGAGGCGAGCATCGCCGGCAATCCGCAGGACACGGCGTGGGCGATCGAAGCCATCAATCATGTCCTCGACGGCATCCCGCACGAGCGGGCCGTGCACATCTGCTTCGGCAACTACGGCGGCCAGCCGATGCTGAAAGGTTTCTGGCGCGATCTGATTCCGTATCTGAACGCGCTGCACGCCGATCATCTGGTGCTGGAGTTCGCGCGCCGCGGCTACGACGAGCTCGACGTGTTCAAGGATCTCGATCCGAAGATCGGACTGGCCATCGGGGTCGTCGACATCAAGGACAATGAGGTCGAGACCCCCGATCTGGTGGCCACGCGCATCGAGCACATCGTCGACAGCATCGGCCAGGAGCGGGTCCACTACGTCAATCCCGACTGCGGCTTCTGGATGCTGCAGCGCAGCGTCGTCGATCGGAAGCTGCGCGCACTGGTTGAAGGACGAGATCTCTTCGAAGGAAGGCTCTAGGGAGGAATGACATGGCAATGACAGCAGCGACGCCGCGGACGAAGACCGAAGACGACATCACGAACGAGGTGCTGCGCCGCTTCGACGCGACGAGCAATCCCCGGCTGCGCCAGATCATGCAGAGCCTGGTGACGCACCTGCATGCCTTCGTGCGTGACGTCGAGCTCACCGAGGCCGAGTGGATGGCCGGCATCGAGTTCCTGACGGCGACCGGTCACAAGTGCGCGGGGAACCGGCAGGAGTTCATCCTGCTGTCCGACACGCTGGGCATTTCGATCCTCGTCGACCTGCTCAGTCATCGAAAGCCAGCGGGCGCGACCGAGACCACCGTCATCGGTCCGTTCTTCCGTGACGGAGCGCCCGAGCTGCCTCCCGGCGGCAACATGGCGACGGCCGACCCCACCGGCCAGCCGACGCTGATCTCCGGCCGCGTGACCGACATGGAGGGGAAGCCGGTCGCGAACGCGCTGCTCGACGTGTGGCAGTCGAGCTCGGAAGGCCTCTATGACTCGCAGATGGGCGAGGGCGAAGAGCTGCACATGCGCGCGAAGTACCACACCGACGCGGACGGGAACTACCTGGTGCGGACCTCGCGTCCGAAGCACTATCCCGTTCCGACCGATGGACCGGTCGGTCGGATGCTCGAGCTCACCGAGCGTCACCCGTGGCGGCCGGCACACGTCCATTTCGTGATCTCGGCGCCCGGATACGAAACGCTCGTCACCCACATCTTCGATCGCGCGAGCAAGTATCTCGACTCCGATACCGTCTTCGCGGTGAAGGATTCACTCATCACCGATTTCGCGGAACAGACGACGCAGGACGAGACGGCGAAGCGGCTGGGCGTACAGACGCCGTACGCAGCGGTGCGCTACGACTTCGTGTTGAAGAAGGCCTGAGCAACGGACCGCTATCAGATTCCGCACGACATCGAGGAGTACCGCGACGAGCGCTGGCGGCGCGAAGCCGCCAGGCAGGTCGCCAGCGCCATCGAGGCGGAGCGATTCATCGACCAGGTCGGCTTCGCCTCGTGTCTCACCGACTCGCGCCGGCCGGGCGCGTCGCTGTACGTCGCGGTGTGCGGACGTCGCGACGCCGTGATGCCGCGGCACGTGCAGAAGGATCCCGAGTCGTCGATGACGTGGCTGTTGAAGGACGACCTCGTCAGGCGCGGCAAGGTTTACTACGGAAAACTCGCGCGCGGCAGACCGACGTTCATCGCTCCGCGCATGATTCCGTTCTTCCACGCCATCTGGAGCGTCCGTCGCGCGGAGGAGACGCGTCGCCTGAGCACGCGGGCGCAGGCGATCCTCAAGGTGCTGCGGAAGGAATGGGAGATGGCCACGTCCGACCTGCGCGAGGAGTCGGGCATCCGGGACCGCGCCGCCTTCACGAAGGCGCTCGACGAGCTTCAGGCGGCGATGATCGTCGTGCCGAGCGCGGTCTACTACGAGCCGAAGTTCACCTACATCTGGACGCTCGCCGTCGGGCGGTTTCCGCAGGCGCTGCGACGCCGCATCTCGCGTCAGGCCGGGGTGCGCGAGATCGCTCGCTGCTTTTTGACCGGCGCGGGGCTGACCGTCCCCGGCGAGCTCGCACGGGTCACCGGGCTGCCACGGTGGGAGGCCGGCCTCGGCCATCACGCGCTCGTCGCAGAGGGGTTCGCCACCAGGCTCGCTCCCGGGCGCTATCAGCTGGCCTCGGGATGCCCATTGCAACGGGAGCCCGACGCACTACTCCTCGACGCGCCGCTGTGACCTTGCCTTCGTGGTCTTCGTAAGATGCGGCGAAGCCGCCTTCGTGGCCTTCTTGTTACCGCCGGTCCGTTGTGCGGGTGAACTGGACGGAGATGGTGAGCGGGGCCTCGACCGCCACACCGTTCAGCAGCGTCGGCTTGTATTGCCATTGACGGACCGCGGCCAGGACTGATTCCTTCAAACTGTCATCCCCGGCCATGACTGGTTTGATGTCCTCGACAACGCCGTCACGCGTAATGCGGCCCTGCAGGATCACCTCGCCCTCCGTCCCGAGATTCAGCGCGTCGGGCGGGTACTGCGGCTGGCGGTCGATGACCTTCTGCGCCGGCGTGACACACGGTCCCGGTGGGGCACACCTCCCGGTCGTTCCGACAGGAGTCACCGGTGTCGCGCGCGCCGCGAGCAGACGGTCCAACTCGGTCATGGGAACGGTGGCCGCCTGCGGTCCCCCCGGGGTCACCTGAATCGATTCCTCCACGTCACCGATCGCCAACACCACCGCACGAGTGAGACTCTCTCCTTCGGCCAGCGGAATGTCGACGTGGGCGGGAGCAAAGCCCGGCTCGTTCAGATCGAGCGAATACGAACCGGGCGGAAGACCTGCGAATTCGAACGTCGCGTTCGACGAGGTCCGCGCCGTGCGCATCTCGCCGGCGTCGTCGGTGAGCCTGACCACGGCGCCAGACACCAGATCACCGAGCTGATCCTCGATCGAGCCGGAAATCGTTCCCGGCACTCCGGTATAGACACGGCTGGCCGCCGGCTGCCCGGACGGCTCGCGTCGTCGGGACGGTGGAGGCTGGATTGGAGCCTGCTGTGCCGGCGACGCGGACAACACGACGCCGGCGCAGTCGACGCTTGCGATTCGCGGGATGCCGGCCGGCGCAAGACAGAAAACCGCTGCAGCGGTGAGCGCTGTGAATGTGTGCCGGCCTGACCGTCGATCGATTCGGCTGAGCAACATACCTCCGCTCCTCCTCGCCCGATCCTAACAGGCCGTCGCAGAACGCGCGACGACCTGGAGGCACAGAAGCGGCTTTTCAACACGGGCTTCACTGCATTCCACCCCTCAGCACATGCAGCATCACCGCCAGCTTGCGCATCAGCCGCTCAGTCATCGTGCCGAATGGCTCGTCGGTCGTGAGATAGGTCCAGGTCGCGCCTCGCTGTCGCGGCTCGATGCCGTGGGCCAGGGCGCGCTCGAGCCGCGCGACGATCTCCTGATCGATCGTCCGCGTCAGCTCCTGGAACATCGCGTGCACCCTGAAGATGTAGTCGCGCATCGGATTGGCGCCGCCGAGCGACACCCAGATCGTGCTGGACCGCAGCTCACTGACCACCGCGAGATAATCCGACCACAGATCGTCGATGACCTCGAGCGTCACCAGCCGTTCCGTCTCCGATCGGCATGGCTGCTCGCCGGTCAGCACACGCTGGCGGCGATCGGCGATGTGCTGCCGCTGTCCTTCGACGACCGACTCGTACTTGCGCAGAAACAGCCGGCAGTCGAGGCTCTGGCCCTCGGCCACCCGTTGCAGGTGGTCGCACGACGACACGTCCGTGGCGTTGGTGTCGCTGTACTTGCGCAGCAGTGGATCCTCCATCGACACGAAGAACTGCGAGCTGCCGGGGTCACCCTGCCTCCCCGCCCGGCCGCGCAGCTGGTTGTCGATGCGCCGGCTCTCGTGCCGGTTGGTGCCGATGACGTGCAATCCCCCGAGGGCGGCCACACCCGGCCCGAGCCGGATATCGACACCGCGTCCCGCCATATTGGTCGACATCGTCACCGCCGCGGGCTCGCCCGCGCGCGCCACGATCGCCGCTTCGGCCTCTTCGTTGCGGGCGTTGAGCACGGCGTGCGGCACGTCGCGCAGCCGGGCGCTCAGCCGCTCGGACTCCTCCACGGACGATGTTCCGACGAGCACCGGCCGCTGCGACCGATGGACTCGCCGGATCTCGTCGAGCAGCGCCGCTTCTTTCTCTTCGCGCGTGCGGAAACGCTGGTCGTCGTGGTCGACCCGGACGACCGGTCGGTTCGGTGGAATGACGGCGACCTCGAGACCGTACAGCTCGCGAAACTCGGTCGCCTGCGCCGCCGCCGTTCCGGTCATGCCGCAGACTGCCGGAAACAGTCCGATCAGGTTCTCCATCGTGATCGAGCCGAGCACCCGCCCCTGACGATGGGCCGTGACGCGCTCCTTGAGCTCGAGCGCGGTCTGTAGACCGGCCGGCCAGCGCCGGTCGCGCACTACGCGTCCTTTGAGCTCGTCGATCGACAGGACCGCCGAGTCCTTGACCAGATAGTCCACATCCCGGTGCAGCAGCGTGTGGGCGTGCAGCGAGTCCTGCACTGCGGTCATGACGCCCAGATGCTCGGCGTCGTAGAGATTCGTGCAGGGGAGGAGCCGCTCGACCTCGCTGACGCCCGGCGGCGTGAGTGACACGTTGCGGGCTGTCTGATCGACGCTGAAATGGTGATACGGCATCAGCCGTCGGACGATCCGGTCGGCATTGCGCGCGTCGGGCGATGGTTCGACGGTGCCGCCGGCGATCACGAGTGGAATCCTCGCTTCGTCGAGCAGGATGGAATCGGCCTCGTCGACCAGGGCTGTCGCCAACGGTCTGAGCACCTGCTCGTAGGGATGAATCGCGAGCTGGTCGCGCAGAAAATCGAATCCCAGCTCGTTGGCCGAGACATAGGTGACGTCACGCCGATAAGCGGCACGACGATCGGTGGTCGACGAGGTCTGATCGATCGCGGCAACGGACAGACCGAGCCATGCGTAGACGTCACCCATCCACCTCGCATCACGCCGCGCGAGGTAATCGTTGGCCGTGAGCACGTGCACACCGCTGCCGCCGCGCGCGTACCACGCGACGGCGGGCACGGCGGTCAGCGTCTTCCCTTCGCCGGTCTGCATCTCGACGATCCGTCCGTGCGCCAGGGCCAGGGCGCCCTCGATCTGCACGTCGAACATCTGCAGTCCCAGCACTCGCGAGGCGACGACCGCCGTCACGGCAACCATCTCGGGCAGCCGCGTCGCCCGCCGCGCCGCTGCCTTCACCGCTTCATCGTCGAGTGGCTCGAGCTCTGCTCTCAGCGTCCTGACTTCTTCGATCTCGGACGAGGCAGATGCCGGCCGCGTTTTGAACAACGAACGCCATCGCTCGCGCATGACAATCCTCCACAGCGGTGCACCGCCCGACGGTCGTAGCGCGCGGCTTCAGCCGCGCCATCACCGCGGTCGCAGCGCGCGGCTTCAGCCGCGCCATCACCGCGGTCCGGCGCACCAATTCAATTGATGTCGATCAGGATTCGATTTGCGGCGATCAGACGGCCGTGGGCGGGGGGCGTTGAAACAGGCAGCGGTCGAGTGCGGTTCCTCGCGCGAGTGCGTGCGGACGCAACCGACCGGGCACACGCGAGGCCGGCGCAGGCGGAGCAACCTGCCGCGTGTCGCGGCGTTCGGAGACCTTGGCCGGCTCGGCGGACAGCCAGGCGATCGAGACGACCAGGCGCCGTGTCTCGACTATTCGGGACGGACCGGCCGCCGCACCCGCAAAGGCGAATACGACAACGAGGAGAGACGCGACCAGCCCGTGTCGCCGTGACATCGACGGAGTATACGTCCGCATCGCGCGGGTCGTTCGGGACGCGCACGATTGCCGGAACGAATGCAGGGCCCGCTGAAGGCGGACACTACGTCCAGTTCCATATGAGACGATGAGCGGATGCCGCGCTCGTTCGTCTTCGATCAACCGGCGTACCGCGTGATCTTCGGCGTCGGCTCACTCGATCGGCTGCCCGACGAGGTCACACGGCTTGGCGCCACCCGCGCCCTGGTCGTCTCGACGCGGGCGGAGCTGCCGTTCGCGGAGGATGCCGCCAGGCGACTCGGTCCGCTGGCCAGCGGCATCTTCGCCGACGCCGTGATGCACCACCCGATCGAGATCGTTCGGGCCGCCCGCGCGCGTGCGCTGGAGGTGAGCGCCGACTGCTATGTGACCATTGGCGGCGGCACGACCACCGGCACCGGCAAAGCGATCGCCCTCGAGACCGGCATGCCGGTCGTCGCGGTCCCCACGACCTATGCCGGCTCGGAGATGACGCCGATCTACGGCATCACCGACGGCGGCGTGAAGAAGACCGGCCGCGATCGCCGCGTGCTGCCACGGACGGTGATCTACGACCCGGCCCTCACCGTCTCACTGCCGCCGCAGGTCTCCGGTCCGTCCGGGATCAACGCGATGGCGCACTGCGTCGAGGGCCTGTATGCGTTCGACGGAAACCCGATCACCACCCTGATGGCGGCGGAGGGCATCC
>Ga0207701_10008541_pt1 | contig 10118 bp, 8 predicted proteins | sample KBSSwiSSwithPhiX_FD_184294 | JGI IMG/M metagenome (GOLD analysis project Ga0207701, IMG submission 184294) | Switchgrass rhizosphere bulk soil microbial communities from Kellogg Biological Station, Michigan, USA, with PhiX - S5 (SPAdes) (version 2) | ecosystem: Environmental > Terrestrial > Soil...
CCCCGTGAGCACCAGCGTGACGCGATTGATCAGCGTCTCCTTGTCCGCCTCGCGCGAAAGCTGCAGCGCGTCTTTTTGCAGCCGGCGGAGGACGAACCGATCGATCTCCGTCAGCTGGCGGCCCCGGGCGACGAGCGAGGGCGGCACCGGTCTAGCGGGCGTGATGAACGACCAGTGCGGCTTGTACTGCGCGCCTTCGGCGATCCACCGGCGGAGCGTGTCGATCGCGTCCGGCGAGAGCGTCTTGTTCGTCTGGAGCGGCGGCATCCGCAGCGCGGCGGTCGGGTGCGTGATGCGCGTGATCAACTCGCTCTGGTCCGGGCTGCCAGGAACGATCGCGCGGCGTCCGCTCTGCTGGTTCAGCACCCGCGTGGCACCGTCGGCCTGATCGAGGCGCAGGCCGGCGCGGCGCGCCTTCTCGTCGGGGCCGTGACACTGGAAGCAGTGCTCGGACAGGATCGGCCGGACGTCCCAGTTGTAGTCGATCGGGTCCGGCGCGATTTGACGGCCGACGGGTGCGGACTGCTGCGGCGCCGCCCACGCGAGCACACCCGCGAGCACGATGGCGGCAGCGGCAATGAGACTGCGCATGCGTGAAGACCGGCCTGGGTGCATGCCATCACTCCTGACGGACGAGAGAACGTTTACAAATCGCCGCCAACACTAACCGACCGACCGGTCAGTGTCAAGCGGCTATACTACCCGCATGGCCGTGTCCCGAAACCGCCCCGCGACCCCCGCGCGCCGCGCCCGCCGGAGTGCGGCGGAGCCCGCGGTTCCAGAGTCGCGGCGTCGTGAAATTCTCAATAAAGCCGTGCGGCTGATGGAGGAGAAAGGGTTCGCGGCGATGTCGGTGCGGCACGTCGCCGACGCACTGGACTTCAGCAAGGCGAACTTCTATCACCACGTGGACAGCAAGGAAGAGCTGCTCTACGACATCTTCATCGACACGCTGCAGTACAGCCTCGGGCACATCGAGGAGATCGTCGCGAGCGATCAGTCGATGCCCGACCAGCTGCGCGCGCTCGTCGCTTTCTATGTGTCGCTGATGCTCGACCGTCGCGCGGTCATGCTGGTGTGGTTCAAGGAGCGAGCCCACTTGAGCGACGCCCACAAGAAAGAGGTGGGCCGGCTGGAAGAAGAGATCGGCGCGCGGCTCGAGCACTTCTACGGCAGCGGCATCGCCGCGGGCCACTTCATGCCGATGGGCCTGGACGTGATGCGCCTGGCGGTCTTCGGCATGTGCTTCCAGTTGACCAAGCTGCACAAACGGCCCGATCGTGCCGCGGCGGCGAGTATCACGCGGCAGCTGCAGGACCTCGCCTGCGGCGGCCTGCTCGCGCCGGCCGGTCATAGCCTGTAAACGTTCCGTGGCTCCGCCCGCCCCGGCGCTCCCCCGCCGTCCCGCCTCGGTGATCCCTCTGAAGGCCCGCAAACCCGCGAAACAGACGCGTCCTGCCCGCACCACACGCGCCCTGATCGCGAGGGGCTGACGCTTGCGCCCACTTGACAGCCGCTGTAGAATCCCGCCGCACTGCAAACGTTTTCAATCGTCGCCGCATCCCGGTGGCGAACTCAGGCTGGAGAGGAGGCTGGAAAGATGTACCGCATCGCGCGATGTTCGTCGCTCGCCGCCCTGGTAGTGATCCTCGGCTGCACATCCGCGTGGGCCCAGGCAACCGCCAGCATCAGCGGCACTGTCCGCGACGAGAGCTCCGGCGTGCTGCCGGGTGCCACCGTCACCGCTACCCACACCGAGACAGGCCTCGTCCGCTCCACGGTCTCGAACCAGACCGGTTCGTACTCCCTGCCGAACCTGCCCCTCGGTCCGTATCGCGTCGAGGCCACGCTGAGCGGATTCCGCAGCTTCGCGCAAACCGGCATCGTTCTGCAGGTCAACAGCAGCCCGGTCGTCAACCCGGTCCTCGCCGTGGGAGAGATTGCGGAGCAGGTGCAGGTGACGGGCACCGCGCAGCTGGTGGACACGCGCTCGAGCGGCGTCGGCACCGTGGTCGAGAGTCAGCGCATCGTCGAGCTGCCTCTGAACGCACGGCAGGTCACACAGCTGATCACGCTGTCCGGCGTGGCCGTGCAGACGGCGGCGTCACCCGGCTACTCGATGAACACGGGCGTGCGTATCTCGGTGGCGGGCGGCAACGATTTCGGTGTCTCGTACTCACTCGACGGCGCACCGCATCTCAACAACTTCGACGGCACCGGCATGCACCTGCCGTTCCCCGACGCGCTGCAGGAGTTCCGTATCGTGACGGGCGCCCAGGAGGCCGCAGGGAACATCCGCGCCGGCGCCTCGGTCAATGCCGTGACGAAGTCGGGCACCAACAGCCTGCACGGCGACCTCTTCGAGTTCGTGCGCGACAGCCGCTTCAACGAGCCGGACTTCCTGTCCGGGCGCAACGACGGCCTGAAGCGGAATCAGTTCGGCGGCACCATCGGTGGCCCGATCGCCAAGGACAAGGTGTTCTTCTTCATCGGTCTGCAGGGCACGACGACGCGGCAGACGCCGCTCGATCAGACGGCGTTCGTGCCCACCGCGGCCATGCTGACCGGCGACTTCACCGCCTTCGCCTCGCCCGCCTGCAACAACGGCCGCCAGCTGGCCCTGGGCGCGCCGTTCGTCAACAATCGGATCGACCCGAGCCTGATCAGTCCGGCCGCGCTGAACATTTCCCGCCGGCTGCCGCAGCCGATCGACGACTGCGGGAAGGTGTTCTGGGGCACGCCGGTGCACCAGAACGAAGCGCAGATCCCGATCCGCGTGGATTTCCAGGCGAGCCAGAAGCATTCGTTCGTCGTCCGCTACATGCTCACCACCGACGATCGCACGATTCCGTACGAGGCGGCGGGAGACAACATCCTGGTCACCAACGCACCCGGCAACGATGATCGCGCGCACAACATCGCCGTCGGACACACCTGGGTCGTCAACCAGGCGATGGTCAACTCGTTCCGCGTGCTCGGCAACGACGTCTACGCGAACAAGCCGGGGCCCGAGTTCTTCAGCCCGCAGGACGTCGGCATCAACGCCTACACTTACGTGCCTGGTTACATGCGACTGATCGTGGCCAACGGCTTCAACGTCGGCGCCGGCTCGTTCACGTCCAACCTCTACACAAAGATCCAGAACAGCGGCGCCAGCAACGACTTCACGTGGTTGAAGGGCTCGCACCAGCTCGGGCTGGGCGGCCACTACCTGTGGACCAAGTCCGACTCCGTGGCCAACGCGTGGTCGGTCGGCAGCTACACGTTCACCGGCCAGTTCACCACCAACGCGATGGCCGACTTCTTCGCGGGTCGCGTCGCCCAGCACCGTCAGGCCAGCGAGAATCCGGTCAAGGTCACCCAGCCCATCGCCGGCGCCTACGTCCAGGACGCGTGGAAGATGAAGCGCGTCACGCTCAACTACGGCGTGGTGTGGAATCCCTTCCTCCCGATGAACTTCTACGCGGCGGACGTCTACAACTTCAACCTCGACGCGTTCAACAAAGGGATTCGCAGCACCGTCATGAAGAACGCGCCACCCGGATTCAGCTATCCGGGCGACCCTGGTTTCGAGGGCAATTCGGGCGTGAAGAGCCACTTCAACGAGTGGGACCCGCGCGTCGGCATCGCCTGGGACCTGACGGGCGACGGCCGTACGGCTTTTCGGGCCGGCGCCGGCATAGGCCACGACTACATCTCGCAGCAGCTGCACTTGAACACGTCGTCGGTGTCGCCGTTCCGGTTGACGGTCAATCTTCCACCTGGCGCGAGTCTCGACAACCCGTGGACGACCTACCCGGGCGGCAACCCCTTCCCGTACCACTACGATCCCAACAACCCGGCCTTCCCGGTCTACAGCTCGTTCCTGCCGCTGCCGTCGGATCTCAAGCCCACGACGCAGTACTCGTGGGACGCCAGCTTTCAGCGTCAGATCACGCCGCGGTGGTTTGCGTCGGCCTCGTACATCGGTTCGAAGATCGTCAACCAGATTCAGGCCGAGGAGCAGAATCCGGCACTCAATCTCGGATTCGGCCCTTGCACGCTGTATGACGCGACCATCTCCGCTGATCGCTTCTATCCGGTCTGCACCGTGGCAACCAACCGTGACCAGCGGCGCGCCCTGAACGTCGCCAATCGCGGGGTGGCGCTCGGCTACGTCACGCAGTACTCCGACGTTGGCTACCAGGACTACAACGGGATGCTGCTCAGCTCGCGTCTCGATCTCGGCACGTTCCTCAACTTCAACGCGAATTACACGCTGTCGAAGTGCGATGGCGTTCCCTACAACGCCCTCTTGAATGTCGGCGCCAACCACATCCACCAACCGTTCCAGAACAACGGGTCGACCGACATCGCGCTCGACGAAGGTGCGTGTCCGGCGGATCGGCGGCACGTCGCCAACATCACCTCGGTGTTCCGTACACCGGAGTTCGGTGGCGTTCTTGGCGCGCTCGCCTCGAACTGGACGGCATCAACGGTATTGCAGATCCGCAGCGGCGGGCCGGTCAACGTCGTCGCGGGCGGCGACCCGGCATTGAACGGCTTCACCGACAACGCGCCGACACAGCGGCCCAACGTCGTGGCAGGCGTCGATCCTTACGGTGACACCGACTCGTTGACGGGATACTTCAATATCGCGGCGTTCAGCCAGCCCGCGGCGGGCACGCTGAGCGACGCGCCGTTCAACATGCTGCGCGGCCCCGGGTTCTGGCAGTGGGATCAGTCGTTCGTGCGCGGCTTTACGTTCGGCGAGGGTAACCGGCTCGAATTCCGCGCGGAAGCGATCAACCTCGCGAACCACTTCAACAAGGGCAATCCGCAGGCGACGCTCAACAACCCCGCGACGTTCGGTCGCATCACGTCGCTCGCGGCCGGCGCCACGGCGCGCATCTGGCAGTTTGCGGTGAAGTACACGTTCTGATGTCGAACTGCTGAACGACAGCACGCGCCGGGCGAGCTCTCTCGCCCGGCGCTGCGAGCGCCGACGGGGTCGAGACGCTCACCTCGCCCGGGTACGTGTGGACCTACGGCAGGGGCAGCCTCCATCGCATCGGCACTCATCATCGCCGGGCCACCTCCGCGCGAATGCATTCGGACACGACAGTCCAGAACTTCACGTACTTGTCGGTCGACATCAGGAAGGGATTCGGTTCCCCGGGCCTGCGCGCAGCCAGTTTCGCCAGCCGGCCGGGCGTGTCGTCGAAGAGCGCGTGATTCTGGATCTCCACGTCCACCTTCATCTTCGTGGCGACGTCCAGGAAGTGTGCGATGGAGCGCACGTACTGATTCAGCCCGTCGACGGGAATGCGTCCCTGATCGAGAATCGTGCCTCCGAACAATCCGGCCGCGTGCCGCTGACCGTTGTCCGTCACGGCGAAGATGAAGCCGAGGGACCCGGCGGTGTGCCCGGGAATCGCAACCACGTGGACCGTCTGTTCTCCCAGAACGATCGGCCGGCCCTCCTCCAGAACGAGATCGCGCTGGGGACGCGGCGTCTGATTTCCCGCATCCGCCGGCGCGCCGGGCGGATGAATCAGGTCCCAGTCGGCCGCCGTCGTGCCGACTCTCGTTCCGTACCGCTCCTGAAAGACCGACGCTCCGGCATAGTGATCGCCGTGGCCGTGGCCCAGCAGGATGTACTTGACCTGCGCGGGATCGAGCCCGACCCTCCGCATCGACGCCAGCAGATCGTCCGGCGCGTGATCGCCGGAGTCGAGGAGGATGATACCGTCCCGGGTCGTGATAGCCCACACGGTGGTCTGCTGGCGCGTGGAGCTCGGGATCTCGTACAGATTGTCGAACACTTTCATCGGTTCGACCGGCGGTCCGGGAGTGTTGTAGTTGGTCGGCGTGCAGAAGAAGCTCCACACCCGGGTCAATACCACATCGTCGTTCGCCAGCTTTCTGGCGGCCTCGATACGAGCGGTCGATTGTGCATTGTTCGGAAGACGCGACGCGGTCAGTGTCTCGCGCCCGGCACCGCCGCCACGCTCAGTTCCCTGCGCGAAGGCGGACAGCGCCGTGCAGAGCGTCAGACACGGCAGCAGGAATACGGCGGCTTTTGGGAACATCGCTTGCTCCAAATGGAATAACGTTTACACGCTCGAGCAGTCTTCGACACGCGGAGGTGGGCCATGACCGGCAGGCGTCAGTTCCTCAAGACGATCGGCGCGATGAGCGCGGCTTCGCTTGCGCCGTCTTCGGCACTCTTCGCCCAGGAACGGGTGGTGCGCCTGAACGTCCGCGGCGGCGCCATCGACGTGCATCACCACTTTCAGCCGCCGGGCGGTACCGGCAACCGCCCGTGGTCGCCGCAGCTCTCGCTCGAGTCGATGGACAAGTTCAACATCGGCGTCGCAATCCTGTCGATGACGCAGAACGGCGAGCTGCTCTACAACGGCACCGAGAAGGGGCGCGCGGCCGTACGCGCCGGCAACGAGTTCGGTGCGAGGCTGATGCACGATCACCCGTCGAAGTTCGGTCTGATGGGCGGCATTCCGATGCCCGACATCGACGGCTCGCTTCGCGAGGTGGAGTACGCCTACGACACGCTCAAGGTGGACGCGATCGGCATCTACAGCAACGACAACCGCGGTCGGTGGCCGGGCGACCCGTACTTCGAGCCGCTGTGGCAGGAGTTGAACCGCCGCAACGCCATCGTGTACATGCACCCGCTGGCGCCGCCCTGCTGCAGCGACCTGAAGTACGGCCCGGCAGCGTCGATGGTGGAGTACGACTTCGACGTGACGCGCGCCGTCGCCAGTATCGTGGTCAACGGCGTGATGTTCCGCCACCCGAACCTCCGCTGGATCACGGTGCACTCCGGCGGCACGGTGCCGATGCTGGCGGGCCGCATGAAGGACCGCGTTCCGGCCGGCGCGGAGAAGTACCTGCCCAACGGGCTCTACGCCGAGCTGCGCAAGTGGTACTACGACATTGCCCATGCCAGCTTCCCCTGGCCGATGGCGGCGATGCGATCGTTCATGCCCGAGTCGCAGATTCTGTTCGGTACCGATTACGCGCCCGAACCGATCGAGTCGACCGTCAACGAGCTGCCCGGCCTGAAGCTGCCGCGAGCCTTCGAGCAGATGATGCTGCGCGGCAACGCCGAGCGGCTGTTCCCGCGCTTCGCCATCGCCACTCGCTGATTGCCGCAGGCGAGCGTTTACGTATTCGTACGTCCTGCCGGAGCGGCCCCTTGTCGGAGTGACGCGACTGTCCATGCGCCGCCGCCCCACGCAGCGAAGCAGAGACATACGGCGAAATACAGCAGCGCCTCGATACCACCGTTGCGAATCGGCCACATCGTCCGCGGCGCCGCGATCAGGACGTACGCGATCAGCGCCTCAACCGACACGACCAGGGCGGTTTGGCGAACGAACAGTCCGAGCATCAGCAGCACGCCGCCAGCCAGCTCGAGCCCGCCGGTCCAACCGGGCAAGCTGTCGAGCGCCAGCGGTGGAGCGTTGCGCCGCCCGGCGACCGCAATGAACAGCCCAAAGAGCTTGCGACCGCCGTGGAGCGTCAGCAGGAATCCGATGACGAGACGCAGGATGGCTCGCGCATACGGCTCCAGCGCGTCGGCTCTGGCTCGCAACCCGCTCGGCGGGCGCAGCGTCTGAATGACGGCGTCGAGACTCCACGCCCCCGCGCCGGCCGCGGCCAGCCAGAGAAAGATGAACGCGTTGAGCGTCGCTTCCTCGCCGCCATTGGCGATCGGAAAGAAGCCCCGCGGCGCCCAGGAGCGGAAGTACGCCACCGCCATCTCGCCGCTCAGGATAAAGGCCGTCGGCCTGGTGAAGAGGCCAAGGGCGAGCAGCGGTCCGCCGAACGTTTCGAGAATGCCGCCGACGCCCCGAATGCCCCAGAGCGTCGGCTCGGGCCGCGCTCCAGCAAAGCCGAACAGCTTCTCGAGCCCATGCTGCATGAACAGCAGCCCCGCGACGACGCGCAGCAGGCAGAGCGCGTAGGGACGGAAATCGGTCACGGCTATTTGCCGACCCCGCCGTCGCGGATCAGGCGGTTGAACCGCTGCTCTTCGGACGGGACGCAGAAGATCTGTTCGTCCCACTCCTTTTCGTGCTCGCGATCCCGCTGAAACCGTTTGACGTCGCTCTGAAACGGCTTCGAGTAATACTCGGGATCCGTGAGGGTCATCGTCAGTTCCAGCGTATCGGCGTCGATGAGACGATAGCGCTCCTGCAGCCGCATCTCGTCGGAATGCGGGTAGCCGTTGTGATCGAGCCAGGTGCGCGGGTCGAACCCGACGGAATCGATGACGAAGGAGTCGCCCTGCCAACGGCCCACGGAGTAGCCGTTCCAACGGGGTTCGATTTCATCCAGCCGAGGCAACGCGCGGCCGTCGGTCCAGACCTCCCGCCAGTAGTGGTGCCACTGGCTGAACTGAATGAACTTGTCCCGCGTCTGCAGCACACTCCACCCGGCATGAGGGCCGGCGACCTGCCCGTTCAGCATGCGCGGAACGCCCCACGGATCGCAGTTACCCTGCGGATCGTTCCCGTCCTTCGGCGCCGTGATGCGAAGCCCGTAGCTGGGGATGTTCCGGTCGAATGCCGCCTTCCCCGCCGGCGTGAACGGCGCCTCCGCATATGTGAGACCCGTGTTCCGATTCAGGTCCGGCACTTTGCCCTGGGTAATCTCGTTCTGGAACTCGTTGGCCCCGCCCTTGACATTGCTGTAGGTCTGGAACGGCGTCGTTCGCAGCCACTTGCCGGACAGGTCGCGCGGAGCGGCCGCGGCACGCGACAGGCCACGCGGTGCCGGCTGCGGCGCCTGAGCGTACAACGCGGCGGCTGCGAGGCACGGCACGACGAGAAGCATTTGGCACGGCGGTTTCATTGCGCGGTACCACCGGCCGCCGCGCGTTTGGCCTGGTCCTGGCTGAGCGGGAGCAACCGCCCGTTGATCTGAATCTCACGCGCGAGGCACGCTGTGGCGCCAGGCGTCTTGTGGGGCGCGCAGGTGATCGTGATCTTGTCGCCGGCCTTGATCGAGTCGCGCGTCCATCCGGCCTTGAGGTTCTTCATCATCAGCGGCGTCGGGGCGAGCTCGGTACCCCAATGCTTCACCGCGCCGGATGCGTCCGTGACATCGAAGTAGATTTGCGGGTGCGGATAGCCGTAGACCCACTCGGTAACCACGCCGCTGAGCGTGATCGACTTGTCGGCGTAATAGGTGATCGACGTGCCGTGGTGTGCCCGGACCGGCTGGATGCCGACGCAGAACGCACCGATCGACAGCACGAGCATCAGGCGCCCACGCATCGGCTCCTCCGTCACGACTGCCGAGGATACGCGCAGATTCAGGCCTTTGCAAACGTTTTCTATTGTGGTACAACCGCCCCATGTCGTGGGAAGCGCTCATCCCCTACGCGGCCCGCCTGGGCAACACCGAGTTCGCGATGTGGCTCGGACAGTCGACGTTGCGGATCGCCGGCCTCCTGACCGTGCACCTGTTCGGACTGACGCTGCTGCTTGGCTCGATCGTGATCTCGAGCCTGCAGCTGCTCGGCGCACTCGAGCGCCACCCCTCGGTCGACGCGCGCCGGGACGTGAAGCTGGTCACCCTCGGTGGCCTCGCCGTGATTCTCGCGTCGGGACTGCTGATCTTCACCGGCGGCGCCGAGGCCTACTACATCGGGTATTGGTTCCGGCTCAAGATGGTGCTGCTGGGCCTGGCGCTGCTCTTCCACTTCACGGTGCATCGGACCGTGGTGAACGACATCGGCCGGTTCTCGATGGCCACTCGCCGGCTGACGGGCATCGCCAGCCTGCTGCTCTGGTTCAGCGTGGCGTGCGCCGGGCGCGCAATCGCCTTTTTCTGATCAGCGGCGTCCGACCGGTTCTTCAACGTGCATCCGGCGGCTGCCTTTTCGCGCCGCCGCCGCCGCCGCGGGCGGTGCGGTGGTTTCGCGGACGATCAGCCGATGCGGCAGCACCACTGACGCGGGTGCGGCACCACGCCCGCCGATGATGCCCAGCAGCACCCGCACGGTTTCCTGCCCGATTTCACGGACGGGCTGGGCGATGGTGGTGAGCGGGGGAACCGTGTAGCGGGCAAAGGCAATGTCGTCGACTCCGACGACCGACATGTCGTCG
>Ga0207701_10008542_pt1 | contig 10117 bp, 9 predicted proteins | sample KBSSwiSSwithPhiX_FD_184294 | JGI IMG/M metagenome (GOLD analysis project Ga0207701, IMG submission 184294) | Switchgrass rhizosphere bulk soil microbial communities from Kellogg Biological Station, Michigan, USA, with PhiX - S5 (SPAdes) (version 2) | ecosystem: Environmental > Terrestrial > Soil...
GAACGCGAAGAAAACCGCGAAACGATAGGCTCCCGTCCATGCAAGCCATCGAAGACCTGCCGACGCCGTCGGTCCTGGTGGACCTCGACGTCCTCGAGAAGAACGTCCGCGCGATGCAGGACCGCGCCCGATCGGCGGGCGTGAAGCTCCGCCCTCACGCCAAGACGCACAAGTCTCCGGAAGTCGCGCGGCTGCAGCTTTCGGCGGGAGCGAGCGGCCTGACGCTCGCCAAGACGTCGGAGGCGGAGGTCTTCGCGGCGCTCGGATTCGACGACGTGTTCCTCGGCTATCCCGTCTTCGGCGCCGACAAGGCGCGCCGGCTCCTCGTGCTCGCCGACAAGGTTCGCCTCGCCGTCGGCGTCGACAACCTCGAAGGGGCGCGGAGCCTCGGCGGCGTCTTCCATGCGGCCGGACGACGCCTGCCGGTGCGCCTGAAGATCGACTGCGGCTACCACCGCGTCGGCGTACCGCCCGAGATGGCCGTCGAGACGGCACGCCGGATCGCGGACGTGCCGGGCCTCGAATTCGCGGGCGTGTTCACACACGGTGGCCAGGGCTACGCGGGACGCACGCCCGAGGAAGTCGCCGAAGCGGGACACCACGAGGGCCGCGTCGTCGCCGAGACCGCCGACGCGATCCGCGCCGCGGGGCTGCCCGTGGACGAGGTCTCCCTCGGCTCGACACCGACCGTGCGTTCTGCGATCTCGGAGAGCGGCATTACGGAGTGTCGCCCGGGCACTTACGTCTACAACGACTTCTCGCAGGTCCAGCTCGGCAGCGCGAAGCTCGAAGACTGCGCCATGACCGTGGTGGCCACGATCGTCAGCGCCCCGGCCGCCGACCGCGCCGTCTGCGACGCCGGCTCGAAGACGCTCTCGAGCGACCCTCTCCGTCCGACGGGCGCCGGCCACGGACGGATCCTGGGGCGAAACAGCCGCATCGCCCGGTTGTCCGAGGAGCACGGCGTCATCGGGGTGGAGGCCGGCGAGTCTTTCCGCGTCGGCGAGCGCGTGCGGATCCTGCCGAACCACGCCTGCATCGTGTCGAATCTGCACGATCGCCTGGTCGCCGTCCGAGGCGGGCGCGTCGAGGGCCAGATCACCGTTGCCGCGCGCGGCTGCGTGCAGTAAAAGACAGCCTGCACGAAAGGAGACACAACGATGCCACGACGGTCCCGCCTGTTCACCCTGCTCTCCGTCATCACCGCGGCCGCGGCGGCCGCTCCCTTGTTCGCCGCCGATACGTACACGGTGGACAAGAACCATTCGGACGCGAGCTTCCGGATTCGCCACTTCGCCTCGAAGGTCCGTGGACAGTTCGCCGATTTCGAGGGGACGATCCAGGCCGATCCGGCCCAGCCGGCACTTTCGACGGTCTCGTTCAAGATCAAGTCGGCCTCGATCGACACTCACAACGCCGACCGCGACAAGCACCTGCGTTCGCCGGATTTTTTCGACGCCGAGAAGTGCCCCGACATCTCGTTTCAAAGCACGAAGATCACTCCAAACGGGAAGGACAAGTACGACGTCGCGGGGACGCTGACGATCCACTGCGTCTCGAAGCCGATGACGATCCCGGTCACGTACCTCGGTGTCGCCAAGGATCCGGGAGGCAACGAGCGGGCCAGCTTCGAGGTCGTAACGAAGCTGAACCGGAAGGACTTCGGCATGACCTGGAACAAGACGCTCGACGCCGGGGGCCTGATGCTCTCGGACGACGTGGACATCGAGATCAACCTCGAGACCGTAAAGAAGAAGCCCGAGGCCGCGACCAAGTAAGGGACGTTCTTTTCGGGGTCGAGTCCGGGGCGGCTTTCTGGCCGCCCCGATCCCCAAGGGCCTTCCGGCAGTGTAGAGTTTGCGAATGAATCTGACCCCCGCCACGGCCACTGCGCCGCAGCAGAGCCGGCGGATCCGGGCCACCTCGATGGCCGGCTTCCTCGTCGTGCACGTCGCCGCACTCGGCGTTTTCGCCCTGGGCTTCTCCTGGAAAGGGGTCGCCCTCTGTCTCGGCTCGTACTACCTGAGGATGTTCGCGGTGACCGCGGGCTTCCACCGCTACTTCAGCCACCGCACGTATCGCCTTGCGCGCGTGCCCCAGTTCCTGCTGGCCGTCCTCGGCCAGACCGCGGCGCAGAAGGGCGTGCTGTGGTGGGCCTCCCACCACCGCCACCACCACAAGTACTCGGACCGGCCGGAAGACATCCACAGCCCGTTGCAGGGCGGATTCTGGTGGGCCCACATCGGCTGGATCCTCTCCCCGGACCACGAGAAAACCGACTACTCCCGCGTGCCGGATCTCGCGAAGTACCCCGAGCTCGTATGGCTCAACGAGCACCAGTACCTCGTGACAATCCTCTACGGGATCGCGCTGTACCTCGGATTCGGACCGGTCGGTCTTTTCTACGGCTACTTCCTCTCGACCGTCTTCCTCTGGCACGGCACCTTCACGATTAACAGCGTCATGCACCTCTTCGGCCGCCGCGTGTTCGCGACGACCGACGACTCGCGCAACAGCTTCCTGTTCTCGCTCCTGACGATGGGCGAGGGCTGGCACAACAACCACCACTGGGCGCCGGGCTCCGCCGCTCAGGGCTTCCGCTGGTGGGAGATCGACCCGAGCTACTACCTGCTCTGGCTGGGAGAGCGGATGGGCCTCGTGAAGAACCTGAACCGGCCGCCGCAGCGGTGGAGAGCGGCCGCGCGCGAAGCCATGCAGACGGGCCGCGCGTTCTCCTCGGCCCGCCTCCACGTCGAGGTCCGGACGCTGACGGAGCGCTGGGCGAACCTGCGCGCGTCGGCGCGCGTCACCGCCCACGACGCCCTCGGCGATCTCGAAGCGGCCCGGGAGGGGGCCGCGGCGCGGCTCGAGCGGCTCCACGAGGAGGCCTCGGCGGCGGGCGCCCGCGCCGGCCGGCGGCTCGAGGAGCTCCATCGCGAGATCGACAAGACGCGCGTCCACCTCGTCGAGATCCTCCGCCGCCTCGTGGCGACGGCCGAATCCCTCGGCATGCCGAACCCCCAGCCCGGCTAGAGACCACGGTATGAACGGCCCGGCGCAGGCGCTCTTCCTCCGCCGGCTCGCGGCGACCCGCGACGGCAGACTGGAAGTGCGGCTGCCCGACGGGACATCCCGCGTATTCGGCGATCCCCATTCCGATCTCCGCGCGGTCGTCGAGATCCGCGACCCGGGTGTCTTCCGCCGCTTCGTCTTCGGCGGCGACGTGGCCTTCGGGGAGACCTACGCGGAGGGTCGGTGGACCTCGCCGGATCTGCCGAGCGTCGTGCGCCTCGGCGTCCGGAACATGCGCGCCTTCGACGCGGGCCGGCGCGTGACGTCGATCCTCTCGCGCCTCGGCCACCGCCTCCATCACGCGTTCCGCCGCAACACCGTCTCGGGCAGCCGGCTCAACATCCGTTTTCACTACGACCTCGGCACCGACTTCTATTCGCTCTTTCTGGATCCGACGCTGACTTACTCCTGCGGAATCTTCGAGACGCCGGAGACCTCGCTCGAACAGGCCCAGCTCGCCAAGCTCGACCGCATCTGCCAGGCGCTCGAGCTCGCCCCGGGCGACCGGGTCATCGAGATCGGAAGCGGGTGGGGCGCCTTCGCCATCCATGCGGCGACCCGCTACGGCTGCCGGGTCACGACGACGACCATCAGCCGCTCGCAGTACGACTACGTTCGCGAGCGGCTCGCGCGCGAAGGATCGGGCGGGCGTGTCGAGCTCCTCCTCGAGGACTATCGCAAGCTCACCGGTCTCTACGACAAGGCCGTCTCGATCGAGATGTTCGAGGCCGTGGGACTCTCCTTCTACGACACGTACTTTTCGGCGGTGGACCGGCTGCTGCGTTTCGGCGGGGCGATGCTGCTCCAGACGATCTGGATGAACGAAGAGCGGTTCCCGGGCTATCACGCGCAGCCCGATTTCATCCAGCGGCACATCTTTCCGGGAAGCGAGCTCGCCTCGATCGGCGAGATCCGCCGCTCCCTGGCGCGGGCCACGTCGCTCTCCGTCTCCGGACTGGAAGAGATCGGGCTCCACTACGTCACCACGCTCGCCGCCTGGCGGAGGAATTTCCTCGAGAACCGCGAGCGCGTCCGCGCCCTGGGCTTTCCGGAGACGTTCATCCGGATGTGGGACTACTACCTCGGCTACTGCGAGGGCGCGTTCGCCGAGAGGTACATCGGCGACGCCCAGCTCCTCCTCGCGAAGGCGGGCGCTCCCGAGACCCGGTCGACGGCCGGCCCGGCGGAGAAGCCGAAGGCCCGCATGGCGCGCGACCTCGAAAAGCGCCGGGCGTGAAGCTCCCGGACAATCTCCGCTCGAAGGTCGCCGGACCGGTCCTCGAGCAGCTCACGCAGGGGCTGTCTTCGAACACGATCGCTCTGACGATCGGCGTCGGCCTCGCGATCGCGGTGATCCCCGTCATCGGCGTGACGACGATCCTGAGTTTTCTCGCGGCCTGGGCTTTCCGGCTCAATCAACCCATCATCCAGGCGATCAACTGGACGAGCTACCCGCTCCAGCTCCTGCTCCTCTTCCCCTTCATCCGGATGGGCGAACGACTGTTTGGAGCGCCCCGGCTGACGCTTTCGCTCGACCAGCTCGTCGCCATGGGTAAGACGGATCCTCTCGGAACGATCTCCCGGCTGGGAACGACGGCGGCGCACGCGGTCGTCGCCTGGATGCTCGTCGTGCCGTTCGTGATCGCCGGCGCCTATTACGCGTCGCGACCCCTCCTGCGGGCTGCGGCGCGCCGCGCGAGCCCGGCCCCGGCTCCTGTCCCGACCGGCCCGGAGAAGGACGTCGACGACGTCGCCTGAAGCCGAATGCGATAGCGTTCGCCGCGTGAAGCTGCCCACGCCCCTCGAGCCGGCGCCCCCGGCCCTCGCGGGTGGCCGGCCCCTCCATCTCAAACGCGAGGACGTCCACGAGCTCGGCGCCTTCAAGTGGCGCGGAGCGCTCCCGACGATCGAGTCCTACAAGAGGAAGGGCGCCTCCGCCGTCGTCACGGCCTCCACCGGGAACCACGGCGCCGCCGTAGCCTGGGCCTCCCGGGAGCTGGGCTTGCGCGCGATGGTGTACGCGCCCGCCGGCGCCTCGCTCGCGAAGCTCGCGCTCATCGATTCGCTCGGCGCCGAGGTCCGGCTGATCGGAACGGACCTCGACTTTGCGAAGGACGAGGGGAAGCGCTTCGCTTCCGAGGCGCGAATCCCCTTCTTCGAAGACGGCGTCGAGCCGACGCAGTTCGAAGGCTACGGAGCGATTGGGTCGGAGATCCTGGACCAGCTCGGGTCATCGCCCGCCGCCGTCGTCGTTCCGGTCGGCAATGGCGCGCTGATCGCGGGCATTGGCCGGGCGCTCAAGGCCCGTGCGCCCGAGACCGAGGTCGTGGGCGTCGCGGCGAAGGAAGCTCCGGTGATGGCGCTCTCCTTCGACGCCGGGCGAGCGGTGGACTGCGATCGCATGGCCACTTTCGCCGACGGCCTCGCCGTTCGCGTGGCGATCCCGACGGCCGTGGGGCTGATCCAGGGCGTCGTCGACCGTATGCTCCTGGTCTCGGAACGCGCGATCGCGGAAGCCGTCGGCGCGTACGACCGAGCCGGAATCCGCGCCGAAGGCGCGGCCGCGTCGGCCCTCGCGGCGCTGCCGCAGCTCGGCGACTCGCCGGGGCCCGTCGTCCTCGTGGTCACGGGACGCAACATCGACGACGCGCTGCACCGGCGGGCGGTCGAGGATCCGGGGTCGTTTCCCGACTGACCTGGTCCCCTGGGACTCGATTGCCCATGCGGGCGGAAAGGACGGGATCCCTCGGCCTGCGGCCTCGGGATGACGCCTCCCGGCGTCCTTTCAGGACGCCTTCGGCGTCAAGTCGGCCGTCGGCAGAAACTTGGGCGGCTTGCGGGCCTTCGTGGCCTGCTCGAACGCGTACGCGATCTTGAAGAGCGTCGGCTCGCTCCCGGCGCGGCCGAAGAACGAGAGCCCGACGGGAAGCCCGAACGACCAGCCTGCGGGGACCGTCACGTCGGGATACCCGGCGATCGCGGGGAACGAGGAGCTCCCTCCCGGGCCGTACGACCCGTTGACGAGGTCGATCAGCGAGGCCGGCGCCGAGGTCGGCGCGACGAGGCAGTCGAGGCGGTGCTCGTCCATCGTCTTGTCGATGCCCTCCGCGCGCGTCAGGCGGACGTCCTTGGCGAGCGCGTCGAGATACGTCTTCTCCGTCAGCGGTCCCTTCGCCTCGGCCTTCTCGAAGATCTCCTGACCGAAGTAGGGCATTTCGGTCTCGCGGTTTTTCTGGTTGAAGGCGATCAGGTCCTTCAGGGTCCGGTACGGCGTTCGATTCCCGAGGCCCGCGAGGTAGAGATTCAGGTTGGCTTTGAACTCGTAGAGCAGGACCTCGAACTCGGAGTCGTCCGTGTCGCCGAGCGTCGCGATGTCCGCCGGGTCGACGATGATCGCGCCCTCGCGCCGCATGGCGTCGAGCGCCGCTTCGGCGACGGCGTCGGCCGCGGGGCTCTGGCCGTAAAGCTTCTTGCGGGGCACGCCGATGCGCATGCCCGCGAGGCCCTTCCGATCCAGAAACGCGGTGTAGTCCACCGGCGGCTTGCCCGCGAGATCCCGCGTCGTCGGGTCGGCGGGATCGAACCCGCACATGGCCGAAAGCAGCGCGGCGGCGTCGGCGACGGTGCGCGTCATCGGTCCCGCCGTGTCCTGGGAATGGGCGATCGGGATGATGCCCGTGCGCGACACGAGGCCGAGCGTGGGCTTGAAACCCACGAGCGCGCAGTTGTTCGACGGCGACACGATCGATCCGTCGGTCTCCGTGCCGACCGTCACGGCGCACAGGTTCGCTGCCGCCGCCGCTCCCGAGCCGGAGCTCGAGCCCGAAGGATCACGATCGAGCGCATACGGATTGCGGCACTGGCCACCCCGGCCGCTCCAGCCGCTCGAAGAATGCGTCGAGCGAAAGTTGGCCCATTCCGAGAGGTTCGACTTGCCGAGGATGACCGCGCCCGCGTCGCGCAGGCGCTTGACGATGGCCGCGTCCGAAGCCGGGATCGCGCCGACGAGCGCCAGCGAGCCGGCCGTCGTCTGCATCCGGTCGGCCGTGCCGACGTTGTCCTTGATGAGGACGGGGATCCCGTGCAACGGGCCGCGCACTTTGCCCGCCTTGCGCTCGGCGTCGAGACTTGCGGCGATCGCCAGCGCATCGGGATTGATCTCGAGGACCGAGCGCAGCGTCGGTCCGCCGCGGTCCACGGCCTCGATGCGTGCGATGTATTTCTCGCACAGCGTCTTCGCCGAGTCGGCTCCCGACGCCATCCGCTTCTGGAGGTCCACGACCGTCAGCTCGTCGAGCTCGAAGGCCGGGATCGTCGATGAGGACGACGAGGGCGACGTGGGAGGCGCGACGACGGCGGCCTCGGCGGACCGCCCCGCGAGGGTGGCCGCGGCGCCGGCGTACGCGCCGGTTCTGAGGAGCGAGCGGCGATCGATCATGGATTCCTCCGCGATTGGTGCGGCAGAGATATCACCTTTTCGACCGTCATCCTGAGGAGCGGAGCGACGAGCCGGCCACCAGAGGCAGACCCACGGCAGTAGGCAACGCCGACCGCAAGTCGGCGGTAACGATCCCGAACTTTCTTGGGATCCTTCGCTTCGCTCAGGATGACGGCGGATGTCAGAAGAGATGCGCGATCGAGCTCGCGTAGTACTGAAGTAACGGGATCTCCTCGGGACGCGCACGATAGAGACCGCCCTGCCCGTCCGCGGCGTCGACGAGCCGGCGCAGCGTCAGCATCCGGAGGCCGACCGTGATGGCGTAGTCCTGGTCGCCGCGCGGCACGTAGACGTGGGCGCCGCGGCGGCCGAGCTCCTCCATGAGCCGCAGAACCTCGCCTTTGAGCTCGAGCTCGCTCCAGATCCGCTCCGGGGAACGCACGAACACCGTCGCGACGAGAGAGACCGGGACAACCGGGATGACGCGCGCGATCTGGCCCATCAGCTCGCGGGCCAGTTCTTCGAGCTTCCGCGACCGGTCTTCCCGGGAGAGCTGCCGGAAATCGATGCCGTGGCGTCCGGCGTAGCGCCGGAGCGAGAAGGGCGAGCCGAAGTTCACGCAGGCGTAGCCGAATCGGTACCAGCGGTTGAACGCCCGGAGCCAGACGTTACGGCCCACGAAGCGCGCGGTCGTGCCCACGCTCGCCGTGGCGGTCTTCTTCGGCGCGTCGGGATCCAGCTCGTGCAGCAGGCTCCGGTCCTCGAAGATCCGGTCGTAATTGATCCCGACCGGCACGAAGACGATGTCCCGCTCTCCGGCCGCATCGAGCGCCCGGACCATGTAATCGAGAATGCCGAGTTTCGGAGAGCGGAGCTTTCCGTCGCGGGACAGACCGCCTTCCGGAAAGACCGCCTGGGTGACGCCCCCGGCCGTGGCCAGGCCGACGTAGCGCTCCAGCACCTTGCGATAGAGGGGATCCTTCGAGTTGCGGCGCACGAAATACGCCCCCATCGCCCGGATGAGCGTCTGGAGCGGCCAGATCCGGGCCCACTCGCCGACGGCGTAGGAGAGCGCGGCTTTCTCCGCGGCGAGGTAGGACACGAGGATGTAGTCCATGTTGCTGCGGTGATTGATCAAAAAGACGACCGTCGCCGCAGGGGAAATCGCCGCGAGCCCTTCCTCGTCCTCGTAGCCGAGGCGGACCCGGTAGAGGGAGCGTGCGACGTTGCGAGCGATCCAGTACCCCACGCGGAAATATGCATAGGCGTTGAAGGCGGGCACGATCTCGTGGGCGTAGTGGCGGATCCGCTCCATGACGACCTCGCGAGGCATCCCGGTCTCCCGGGCCTCGGCCTCCGCGGCCTGCTGGACCTGCGGGTCGTAGAGCAGCCGGTCGATCAGCACGTCCCGTTTCGTCAACTCGAAGGGAGCGATGCGGATCTTCAGCCGCGTGTTGATCTCCTCCAGCACGCGGTTGACGCGCCGACGCAGCACCCAGCGCACGCTCGGAATCAGCAGGCGGTCGAGGGCCGCCCACGCCGCCAGGATTCCGAGCAGGATGGCGAGCCAGAGGGGAAGCGAGACAGTGTCGCTCATCGAATACAAACGCTCCTCGGCGGAGAAGTCGCCGACCTCGCGCCCTCCGGAAAGCCGTGTTGCTCTGGAGCATAGGATAGCGGCGGTTCCCGGACGCGAGAGGATCGATGCCACACCACGTTTTCGTGGCCGGAGGAACGGGATACCTCGGGCACGCCGTCGAGAGCCCGGTCTCCGGCATCCGCGTCGTCGAGGTGCCGGACATCCGTGGATGAGTTCCGCGGATAGGATCCGGGCATGGATTCGGACGGCGCCTGGACCTCGACGCGCGGTGCGTACTCGATCTCGACCGATCCGGCCCTTCTCGACCGGCCGCTCATCCATGCGTTCCTGAGCGGGTCCTACTGGGCCGGCGGCATTCCGCGGGAGACCGTCGACCGCTCCATCGAGGGCGCGCTCTGTTTCGGCGTCTACGAGGGGGCGTCGCAGGTGGGCTTCGCGCGCGTCATTACCGACCGGGCGACGTTCGCGTACCTCGCCGACGTGTTCGTCCTCGAATCGCACCGCGGACAGGGCCTCGCGGTGTGGCTGATGGAAGCCATCCGGAGTCATCCGGACCTGCAGGGCCTGCGGCGCTGGATCCTCATGACCCGCGATGCCCACGGCCTCTACGAGAAGTCCGGGTTCCGGACGATCGAGGATCCCAGCCGCTGCATGGAGATCGTCGATCGGGACGTGTACACCCGCCGTGGGCCGGGGTAAGATTTCACCGCTGAATATGCCTGCCATCGTTTCTCGCTAGCGGCCCGGACGACTCCGGCCGCTCTCCAGTCACACGTTGACGGTGGCGCGCCCGATGCGGCGCGCGAGTGAGGAGTCCCCTTGAACGCACCTCCGGACTGGTGGAAGCATTTTTTCAGCGGCCTCGCGGTCAGCTTCTGGCGCGCCGCCCTGCCGCCCGAGGTTACGCAGGCCGACGTCGAGTTTCTCTGGAAACACCTGGGGCTCTCCCCAGGTGACCGAGTCCTCGATGTGCCCTGTGGGGCGGGCCGCCTGACGCTCCCCCTCGC
>Ga0207701_10008548_pt1 | contig 10115 bp, 7 predicted proteins | sample KBSSwiSSwithPhiX_FD_184294 | JGI IMG/M metagenome (GOLD analysis project Ga0207701, IMG submission 184294) | Switchgrass rhizosphere bulk soil microbial communities from Kellogg Biological Station, Michigan, USA, with PhiX - S5 (SPAdes) (version 2) | ecosystem: Environmental > Terrestrial > Soil...
TCGCACGCCAGGCTCTTTTGGAGAAATTCGCTTACGAGTTCTTATCCCGGATAGGCGGCGACAATTTTGTTGACGGCTTCCTGCACAGCAGCTGCATTCCTCTCGGTTGAGCCGACCGCAGCCTGACCGAGACCGCGGAAAACCAGTTTGTGCGTTTTGCTATCGACAAAATCGATCACAAGGGTGCCTTCCGTATACTGCTGGACATCGGCGTTCATGGCCCAGTGGCCTCTGCCGTAGGTTCCATACCTTGAGGAATAGACGGTAAAGCCCCGCGCAGGCAGGACACTTAGTTGCTCTTTCGTGAAGACGATAGGAACGATGTAGAGATCGGCGTTCCGCCCCGATTCTTTAAGCCCCCGGGCTGCCAGGCTGGAACGCAACGACGATTGCAAAGCTGCGGCCGTGGTGGGCCCCAGACGGGTCGAAGCCATATCGATTGCGTAGGTATGGTATTTGCCGAACGCGGCGGCGTGATCGTAATCGGTCTTCACCGTGACGTAAGGGCTGCTATTACAAGCAGCTAGCGTGTAAAAGAGCAGCGAAACAATAAGGTATTTGGGTAGTTTAAATTTCGGTCTCATCGGTGGTTAGTTGTTGGTGCAAAAAAATAAAGTGGTCCGCGTCAGGTGAGTGTTTAGACCGTAATCCTACGGCCAAGGATTAGCCGCCCGACCCTACGTACTCGGCGGAGTAGGTGTCGAACTTCGCTGTCGAACCAACTGGCGGCGGACTTTTCACATCGTAAACATTGTTCCCAACTACTTCCTGCGATTGGGTGTCCCAGATCATAACGCTCTTCTTTGCTCCCGGCGAGGTATGCTCATCTTTCTCGGTGTCGACTGCGATGTAGCGCGTTTTGCGCGCTTTCAACTGGGTCTCGCGCTGGGCGTAGGCGCGCTGGGCCCGTTCCTGTGCGATGCGCTGCTGACGCTCGGTTGCTTGGTGTTTTGCGATGATATAAGTGACGGCCGCGATTGCTGCTCCCGTCGCCGCTCCGATGGCGACGGATTGGCCCGTGCTCGCACCCGTGGCGTGCGCGATTCCTCCTGCCGTTGCGCCGCCCGCGGCGCCGAATATACCGGCATTCTGTAATGGCGTGAGATCGGAGCAACCGACAACGATGGACACTGCCGCCAAGAGCGACGAAGTTTTGAGAGTTACAATTCTCATAAGTTGCGAGTCTAGAGTTACACGCTTTCCGGTTGCAAGACATTTGCTTGGCCCGTCGCCGCGAAAATCATGGCGACGGATTCGATCCCGGGTCAAGGTTGTGTTGTCGGCACCATTCCTGAGCAGCGGGATTGCCGCTGTTCGCAGCGCGTCGATACCACACGGCTGCTTCCTGGGCGTCGGCGCTCACGCCAGTACCAGCCTCTAGACAACGCGCATACAAATACGTGCACAGGGCATTGTTCTGTCTCGCGCCGTCGCGGAAAAGACTCACCGCTTTTTCTGTTCGCTTCGCCTGGTCTTTGCCGAGATCCGTTTCGTCGCTTGTGAGGTAAAGCACGCCGAGATTGCCCACCGAATCGAGATAATTCAATCTCGACGCCGCGCTGTAGAGGCGGAAGGCCTCGCGATCATTGCGGTCAGTTCCGATGCCTTTGTGGTAACAATTTGCTAGTCGATCCATCGCGCGCGGGTCATTCGCCGACGCGGCGTTCTGCAAAAGCGCGACCGCTTTCGTTGAATTTTTACTTACGCCTTTGCCGAGCAGATAGCACTCCGCCAGTAACATTCCCGCGGCCACGTCGCCCGCTGCGCGTCCCTGTTCGAACCACTGTGCGGCTTTCACGAAGTCGCGATCAACACCCGCACCATTGGAAAAACGCAGACCCACCTCTGTCATCGCATGCGCGCGCCCACGTGCAGCTGCCGCGCAAAGCCAATCGAAGGAAGCTTTTGGATCGCGCTGGCGCAGAAAATCACCTAGCATCTCCATTGCACTCACGATTTCCATCTTTGCCGCCTCGGTCAGTGGCCCGCGCAGCGCATCGAAATTCTCCTCACGCACCGTGTCTTCGGATCGCAATTTGCTGAGTAAAAATTCGAGATTTACGCGACCAAGTTCCTTCTGTGGGAAATTTCTCTGCAGGCGGACGTAGGCCGCTACGGCTGCCGGCCAATCGTGCGCGGCTTCATATTTCTGCGCTTCCGCAATTGCCGTCCGCCAAACTTCCTGCTCCTCCGGTGACGGAGCTGCCCGCGGCGATGCCGGGGCTGTTCCGGGCGAGACGGATTGCACGACCAGCGGCACGCCGCTTGGGACAGGCGCCGAAAATGGCGAAGTCACTGCACTCCGCGGCGCGCGGATTCCTGTCGGCCAATTTCGTTTAAACGACAGCAGCGCGCCGAACCCGAGCAACACGACAACGGCTGCTATCGACCAGAGGATCGCTCTGGCTACGTTTGGGCGGGCGCGCCGCTCGTGCTGAATTTCAGCACATGCTTCGTCTATCGGCGCAGGAAAATTCTGTTCCGATGCGATTTGGGCGAGGCATTTCTCGATTGCAACACGAAGTTCGACCGGGGTCTGCGGGCGTTTGAGCGGATTTTTTTCGATCATGTGCGCCACGAGCGCACGCAAACACGCCGGCACATTTTGTAATCGTTCCAGCGGTGGGGGCTTGTGAAGGTGCTGGCTCATCACTTGCGCGAGCGAGCCACCAAACGGCACCTGTCCGGCCAGCATGTACCAAAGCGTCACACCCAGCGAATAGATGTCGGAGCGCACATCGATTTCCTTTTCCTCGAGCTGCTCCGGACTCGCGAAGTGCGCTGTGCCGACGAAACCTCCCATTGAAAGCGTTGCCAGATCCTCGTCGTCCGTATGTTTGATTGATTTGGCGAGACCGAAATCGATGACCTTCACCAAGAAATCGTCATCTTCTTTAACCAGCATCAGATTTGCCGGTTTGATATCGCGATGGACGAGGTGATGTCTTGTAGCGGCGGCGAGCGCGCGCGTCACCTGCAATGTAATCCGCAGCGCCATCACAGGACTCACCGGTCCCTCGCGTCGAATGAACGATTCAAGCGTTTCGCCATCGACAAATTCCATAGCGTAGTAGAAGGCGTTGCCGCTGGTCCCGAGATGGAAAACGGAAGCGACATTGGGATGACGCAACTGCGCTGCCGCCCGCGCCTCGCGCAGGAAGCGCTGCTGCGCGATGCTGCTCTCGAGCAACTTTGAGTTGATCACCTTAAGCGCGACATTCACTCGCAGATTTGTGTCGAACGCCTTATACGTGATTCCCATCGCGCCGCGGCCGAGCTCGATGGGCGAGCCATCCTCACGAGTGAGGGTTTGATAATGATCGAAGCTGATTCTCTCCGGCATCGACGGGGCCAATTATAACGACTATTCGTCGCCCAACAACGCGGCCTTGTCGCGCGCGATTCGATATCAGATAATCCGACTCACCCTTATGCCTGCCAGACTTCAGGTCACGCCTAGCGTCGGCGAGCCGTTCGAGCTCATTATTGGCAATACAGCCACTATCGGACGCACGAGCGACAACACCATTTGCCTGCACGGCAGCCCACTCGTCTCCCGTCAGCACGCTCTTCTTCGGTGTCACGACGGATATCGTTATCAACTCATCGATCTCGGGAGTCGCAACGGTACCTTCGTCGATGACCAGCGCGTGGTGATGCCGACAACATTGAGCGAAGGCGCGCGAATCCGGATTGCTCATAATGAGCTGCGCTTCGAGCAGATCGAGGAGGATTTTTCTACGGCTCAGCTCGAACCCACTGTCGCTGGCTCCATCGATAGCACGGCCGCGGCCATTCGATCCGTCGCATTGTTGGTCTGCGACATTCGCGGTTTCAGTACCATGGCGGAAAAAATCCCTAGTTCCGACCTTGCCCAGCATCTCGGTGTCTGGTTCCGCGAAGCGGGAAACCTCGTGCAGAAAAACGGCGGCATTGTCGATAAGTTTATCGGCGATGCACTCCTTGCCTACTGGGGCGGTTGCGAGTCGGATGGCGCCGATTGCGCCGCTACGCTGCGGATCGCGCGCGAATTACTCGCGCTTGCTGCAACTGTGAAATGGAGCGACGGTCAGCCGTTTCGGGTTGGCATTGCGCTTCATTACGGCGTAGTCACGTGCGGCAATGTCGGTCTCGATGCTCAGCGCGACGCCACTATCATTGGAGATGCTGTCAACACCGTCTTCCGTCTCGAATCGCTCATGAAAGAATTGGATCGGCAGATTCTGTTTTCAGCCGATTTTCGCGAACATCTTGTCACAGGTGAAAATTTCATTGATTTCGGAGAGCGAAAATTAAAGGGGAAACAGCAGTCGGTGCGCGTTTACGGTCTGGTCTGAGCTGCCTTTGGGACGGCGTTAGCGACCGAACTCAACTCCGAGCTCTGAATCCGTAGCGTTTTCGGTAGCATCGGCCGATTTGACTCTAAGCTCCGATGGTTAAGAGTCAGCTGCTCCGCCAATTGAGCTAACGGTGCAAGTAGCTTTCTCCCAGGTAAATGCGAGTGGAAGATGTATATTCGCGCTTTAGCGCTTTTGGTAACGCGCTTTACACGGGCGAATCCGTGGCGACGCTTTGTTGAATAAGCTGATCGAGTTTAGTCAGATCAATCGGTTTGACGAGATGATACTTGAATCCAGCCTCGCGGGTCTTTCGGATATCGTCTTCCATTCCAAAACCCGTCAGAGCGATTCCAACGAGCGGGCGGGAAGAGCTCAGTTTCTGCATTAGCTCAATTCCGCTCCCATCTGGCAAACCTAAATCGCTAATCAACACATCAAACTCTTCTTTGGCATTTAACTCGAGCGCGGACTGGAGACTCGTCGCGGATTGCACATAGTATCCGCGCCGCCGAAGCAGGTTGGTCAGCGACCTATTGGTATCTTCATGATCTTCCACCAGCAGAATACGCATGCTTTGACGCTGCGAAGCCTGGCGTCTAACTGTCGGCACGGCATCTCGGTCCGGCTTTTGGCAGGTGGGGAAAGCGAGACGGAACTTGGTACCCTTATTACGGCCAGCGCTTTCTACGCTAATGGATCCCTTGTGCGCTTCGACCAGCGTTTTGCTGATCGCCAGCCCGAGCCCGAGACCACCGAACTGCGTTCTGGTACCCTGTTCGAATGCATCGAAGATTTTTGGCAGAGTCTCCGGCTCAATTCCAAGTCCCGTGTCGGCGATCTCTACATGCAATTGTTCGTCCGAATCATTGCCAGTCGAGATATGAATTTGCCCGTCTTTGGGGGTAAACTTCACCGCGTTGTTGATCAGGTTCCAAAAGATCTGCTGCAATCGCGCCGGATCGGCGCGGAGATGGACCTTTTGCGCGGCCAGATCCAGTCGGAGGGTTAACTGCTTCCTGACAATTTCACTCTGATAAATTTCCAGGGCGTTGTGTAAGAGGCTGTGAGCGTCAACCACTTCGAAATTGAGTTGAACTTTGCCTTTGCTAATGCGTGTTAAATCAAGCAGATCGTCGATAAGCCGCGCCTCTAACTCGACATTGCGGCGAATCATATGCAGTGATTCGTGAATGTTCTCGGGCAAGGCCTGCTCACCCTCCAGCTCCAAGGCTGAGGCGATCACCGGTGTAAGCGGTGTTCGCAATTCATGACTGAGCATGGCGAGAAACTGATCTTTTGCCAGATTAGAGCGCGCTTTTTCCTGTAACTCCTGGTTGGTCTTCTGCAATTCCTGCTGACCTTTTTGCAATTCGCTCGCGAGGGACTGCGATTGCTTGAGAAGATTTTCCGTCCGTGTATTGGCTTCAATGGTGTTAAGCACGATGCCGATACTCTCGGTCAACTGTTCGAGAAAAGCCTGGTGAGTCGAATTGAAACGATCGAGTGAGGAGAGCTCCATCACCGCTTTGACCTCTCCTTCGAACAGGATGGGAAGGACGACGATATTCATTGGCTGCGATTCGCCCAAACCCGAGCTGACTTTAACGTAGTCTGTAGGCACGTTGGTCAGGAGAATGCTTCGCTTTTCCAACGCCGCTTGCCCGACCATCGTCTCGCCCAGTTTGAAATGAGTTTTGACTCCGTCGCCGTTGCGACCTGCATAGCTTGCGAGAAGGTTGAGCTCTGGTTCCTCATCCGAGCCATTCATAATATACAAGACACCTTGTTGCGCGGAAACCAGTGGGGCCAGCTCGGACAGGATTAATTTCCCCACCGTCAGTAAATCTCGCTGGCCTTGCAGCATGCGCGTGAATCTGGTGAGATTCGTTTTCAGCCAGTTCTGCTCCTCATTTCGCAATGTGGTGTCTTTTAAATTGCGAATCATTTCGTTAATGTTGTCCTTCACGAAAGCTACCTCGCCCCGGGCTTCCACCTGGATCGAACGGGTCAGGTCACCCTTGGTGACAGCCGTCGCCACATCAGCAATCGCGCGAAGTTGAGTTGTTAAATTCGCGGCCAGGCGATTCACGTTGTCTGTCAAATCGCGCCACGTTCCGGCGGCGCCCGGCACATTTGCTTGACCGCCGAGTTTTCCTTCAACACCTACCTCGCGCGCTACTGTCGTTACCTGATCCGCGAAAGTCGCCAGCGTATCGGTCATGCTGTTGATCGTGTCCGCGAGCTCTGCAATTTCGCCCTTGGCTTCGACCAGCAGCTTTTGCTTAAGATCGCCTTTGGCGACAGCGGTGACGACCTTAACAATCCCGCGGACTTGATTAGTAAGGTTGCCGGCCATGAAGTTCACGCTGTCGGTCAAATCGCTCCATGTCCCACCCACGCCCTGAACTACTGCTTGCCCGCCGAGTTTGCCTTCTGTGCCTACTTCGCGGGCTACTCGGGTCACTTCGGATGCAAACGAATTAAGTTGGTCCACCATCGTATTGACGGTGTTTTTCAATTCAAGGATCTCACCTTTTACATCAACCGTGATCTTCTTCGACAAATCGCCGCTCGCGACGGCCGTGGTAACGGCAGCAATGTTTCGCACCTGGGTGGTCAGGTTCGACGCCATGAAATTGACCGAGTCCGTCAAATCTTTCCATGTTCCGGAAACGCCCTCGACCCGCGCCTGACCGCCGAGCGATCCCTCCGAACCGACCTCGCGGGCCACGCGCGTAACCTCTGAAGCGAACGAGCGCAATTGATCGACCATGGTGTTAATAGTGTCTTTCAATTCCAAAATCTCACCACGCACGTCGACCGTGATTTTTTTCGACAGGTCGCCGTTCGCAACTGCCGTCGTGACCTCGGCAATATTGCGCACCTGTCCGGTCAAATTACGGGCCATCGAGTTCACCGAATCAGTTAAATCCTTCCAGGTACCAGCAACCCCTTTGACTTGGGCCTGACCGCCGAGCTGTCCTTCCGAACCTACTTCCCTGGCCACGCGGGTCACTTCTGCGGCAAACGAGCTCAGTTGATCAACCATCGTGTTAATCGTGTTTTTCAACTCCAAAATTTCGCCTTTCACATCCACCGTGATCTGCTTCGAGAGGTCCCCGCGCGCGACTGCCGTCGTGACCTCCGCGATGTTGCGAACCTGACCGGTCAGATTGCCGGCCATCGTGTTTACCGAATCGGTTAGATCTTTCCACGTTCCAGCGACTCCACGCACATCCGCTTGTCCGCCAAGTTTTCCTTCGCTGCCCACCTCGCGCGCTACTCGGGTCACTTCTGATGCAAATGAGCTCAATCGATCCACCAACGTGTTGATCGTGTCTTTCAATTCCAAAATCTCACCACGCACATCGACCGTGATTTTTTTCGACAGGTCGCCATTGGCCACAGCCGTCGTGACGTTTGCAATGTTGCGCACTTGCGCGGTGAGGTTGCCGGCCATTGAATTCACCGAATCGGTCAGATCTTTCCAGGTTCCGGCGACACCCTTTACCTGCGCTTGACCTCCGAGTTTTCCTTCCGTGCCAACCTCACGTGCGACACGCGTAACTTCGGACGCGAATGAACTGAGTTGATCCACCATTGTATTGATGGTGTTTTTCAACTCGAGAATTTCACCTTTCACATCCACCGTGATCTTCTTCGACAAATCGCCCGTCGCGACGGCGGTTGTTACTTCGGCGATGTTTCGCACCTGGCCGGTGAGATTTCGCGCCATGAAATTCACCGAGTCAGTTAGATCTTTCCAAGTACCGGAAACGCCCTCGACTCGTGCCTGGCCGCCAAGAATTCCTTCCGAACCAACCTCGCGTGCCACGCGCGTTACTTCCGACGCAAAGGAACGCAGCTGATCAACCATCACATTTACCGTATCCTTCAACTCGAGAACCTCGCCTTTCACATCCACCGTGATTTTCTTCGTCAGGTCGCCGTTCGCCACTGCCGTCGTCACGGTTGCAATGTTGCGCACTTGGGCAGTTAAATTTCCCGCCATCAGATTGACGTTCTCCGTGAGGTCTTTCCACGTCCCGGCCACGCCCTTCACTTTCGCTTGTCCGCCCAGCTTTCCTTCCGTGCCCACTTCCCGCGCCACGCGGGTTACTTCGGAAGCAAAAGCGCCCAGTTGATCGACCATCGTGTTCACGATCTTGGCCGTTCGCAAAAATTCTCCTTCCAGTTGCCGACCTTCTATGTCCGTTGCCATCGTTTTGGAGAGATCGCCTTTGGCAACGGCGCCGATAACTCGTGCCATTTCGCTCGTCGGATGAACCAGATCGCCAATGAGTCCGTTGACGGACCGGATGGCATCTGCCCAGGAATTCGATACGTCCCCCAACGAGGCGCGTTGAGTAATGCGTCCCTTCTTTCCAACAGCACGTCCGATCCGATCGAGTTCCATTGTCAGTCGCTGATTTTTCGCGATAACCTCGTTAAACGTGTCCGCGATCTTTCCCGCCACGCCGGTCCAGTCGTCGGGTAATCGCACCGAAAAATCGCCGCGCTTAAAGGCCATCAAAGCTTTCAGCAGCTGACCGTTGTCGCATTCGCGAATGCCGGAACGCGAACCGTTGGCTTCGGCCGTCCGCCGAGAGGGGGAAGTGTTTTTTTTCATAATCGAGCCAGGAACCAGAAGCGTGAGCTACTCTTTCCGCCCGATGAAACCCGTAAGAATTCACCCGCCATAGTCGGTGGCAAAGCCCAACTTGATCGCACAACTTTGCCCTCCAAGCAAGAAGGGTGCTCGGTAGCTCATGAATGCCTGCCTATCCGCCTCTGCGTTTCCAATTTTTCTGGGTCTCCAGAAGGCAAACTGATGAAGGCCCAAAAGTTTATTAGGACGCTCGCCGTTGAAAGAAGACCGCGATCACAGCAAACAGGAGAGAAACGCGGCTAAACTCAATCACATAGCCGGGACAGCCCAAAACACGATCGCCGGCGAATTAGTAGCATGAACTCAAGCACAGCAGACAAAGTGAAGGGCACGGCAAAAGAGGTTGCGGGCAAAGTGAAAGAAGAGACGGGGAAGGCGGTTGGAAATCCCAATTTAGAGGACCGTGGCACGACGGAAAAGATCGCCGGCAAAGTGGAACGGAAAGTGGGAGAGGTGAAGAAAGTATTCGGCAAATAAAGCTACTCGCTAGTGAGGAAGGATTGAAGGTCGAAAGGCCTCGCCATCTACCTCCCGAGTAATCCCTTAGCTCGTCCGGACTATATCTTAGCGGAAATTGCATTTGGCGGATAGTGCCGCGTCCCCGCTGAGTGTCTCGCGATCGCTTAGTGCTTGTAAATGAGAGCCAGCACGAAACCGACGCCGAGCGCAGTGAAAACCGCTTTCATCGGATTTTTGCGCACATAATCCTCGCCGTCCTGTCGAAGCGTCCGCACACGCTCTTTGGCTTCGTCGAGTACCGCTCCGGCTTTTTCAGCATAGTCTTTCGCCACTGGCGCCGCTGATTTCAAGTCTTCGGCCGTGTGCCATGCCTCTTCGGTATGTGTCCCTTTATTCTGGGTGCTGCTTCCCCCGACACTGCTTCCAATCATATCTTCGTTAGCCATTGTTCTCCCTTATTTACGTTTCGAGATCCTGCCCGGCAGTGGAGCCGCGCAAATATCTTCTCTAATAAACGCAGCTCGCGCGATCCGCGCGCTTACAATCAAGAGCTCAATGCGACTTACGCTTGCGTGTGACGCGCGTAATGATGCTCCACACCTTTGGGCAGCAAACGTTTGCGGCCTCGTTGCCGCCGGCGGGCGAGA
>Ga0207701_10008550_pt1 | contig 10115 bp, 9 predicted proteins | sample KBSSwiSSwithPhiX_FD_184294 | JGI IMG/M metagenome (GOLD analysis project Ga0207701, IMG submission 184294) | Switchgrass rhizosphere bulk soil microbial communities from Kellogg Biological Station, Michigan, USA, with PhiX - S5 (SPAdes) (version 2) | ecosystem: Environmental > Terrestrial > Soil...
GAGGACTGCTCGCTGGAAACGAAAATGTAATCGTCGGTGGAACAATCATGACTGATGACGACATATGGAAGCTCCTTGCGACGGAGCGCGTCAGCCCAGCAGCGAAAAAAATCCGCCGGCTTGGTCGGCAGCGAATACGGGCCGAGGGTGACGCTCGGCGTGGTGTTGGAAAACATTCCATCAAGATAGCGCGCCTGGTTAGCCTGAATTTGACGTCCGACTTCCTCGAGAAAATTGGCCGTGGATGGTTTTTCGATCTTGGCAGTTTTTTCCAGTAAGCTGAGGGCGCGCGCCGCCGGAACCAAAAAGCTGATCTGTTCTCCCTCGGTGGCGACGTTGATGCCGACAACCTTGCCGGCGTGAGTCACCGCCGGACCACCGCTCATACCGGGATTGAGCGAACCGGTGAAATGCACTTTAGGGTAGAGCGAGTGTTGCAAAAGGCCATTGTACGTTCCCTCGACGATAGTCAGGCCGAGATCTTGTGGATGGCCCAGCGAATAGAGCCGCGTGCCCTGCGCCACGGGTGTGGTTTCGAAGCTGAGGAAACCTTTGATCGATCGATCGGTGCGCAGCACGGCGAGATCATAGATCACATCAAATCCCAGTACCGCGGCCTGTGTGATCTGGCCGGATGGCGCGCTGACGTCGATCCGGTAGCGATCCGGAGAATGAATCAACTTCGAGACCACGTGATAATTGGTGACAATCTGGCCGCGCTCGTTGGCGAAAAACCCGCTGCCGACCGACGCTTTGGCGCCTGAACCGTTCTCGACAACTTCGATTTTGACCACCTGCTCGGAAAATTGTTTGAAAATTTCCGCCGTTGTCGGGCTGGTAATTTGACCCTGAGCGAAATTGAGCGGCGCCCATAGCAACCAGATCAAAAGCAAAAAAGCTACGGGAAAAAGCAGTTTGCACTTCATGATCTGGCGAGACCGCAATTTTGGATTTGCTGCTCTTGGCGAGGATGCGGCGGACAAAGTTATAAAAACAATTGAGCTAATCTTTCACGGAATTCGCCACCACGCAACTTAAACCCACGAGCAGTTATGCGATGCGAGGCTGCCGCGCGGCTCAACGGGGCGCGACGAGAATTTCTTCGCGCGGAAAGTAGTCCATGATCTCCGCGCCGGTTTTGGTCACCACGAGCATGTTTTCCAAGCGCACGCCGCCCACCCGATGTTCGCCCTCGCGGCATTCCACGGCGATGGTCATGCCTTCTTCGAAAACCTGCGGATGATCGAGCGACCAGAGGCGATTGATAATTGGAATATCATAGCCGGTGCTGGTGCCAAGGCCGATGCCGTGGCCGATTTCGCTGGCGAGGACTTCCACTTCGCTTTGATAACCCCACTTGCTTGCCGGAGGAAAATGTTTTGCCGCGTCCGCAGTGGTCCGGCCCGGGTTGATCTCGGCGATGATCGCGTCGATGCGATCACGCATGACTTTGTACCAATCTTTCTCTCTCGTAGTGGGCTGGCGTCCGACAATAAACGTGCGGTACGTGCAGCTGCCGTAACCCATGTAGGTCGCGCCGCAATAAGAGCCGTAAACTAGATCGCCGAACTGGATCACCCGGCTGGTGGCGTGCGGTCCACGATCGAATGTCATCGGTCCCGTGCGCCAGCCTCCCGGCACTGCCGATTCCAAACCGAGCTCGTATCCCGCCGTGGAGCCGAGCGTCATCAGGTCGGTATCTCTCATACCCGGCTTCAATCCTTCCCAGATGCGAAACCAGACGCCGTCAACCATGGCCGCGCACGTTTTCAAGCAGGAAATCTCGTCCTGATTTTTAATCATCCGCGCCTCGAGAATGAGATTGCGCGTGTCGACGATGTTTTTGATTCCTGCGTTGATTAACGCTTCGCGCGCAGTGCCATCGAATCCGCCGAGACCAAGCTTTTCGCCAAGCAAGCCGCGCTTTTCCAGCTCGGCTTTGATTTCACCGGCGAAAGCCTTGGCTTCGGCCGCGCAGGCGTCCGGACCTGGCGCGCCCGTCAGCCATGAACGCGCTGGCCGCCATTCTTTGATCCAGGGGCACTGATCGGGCATTTGATGATAATATCCATCGTGCTCGTACATCACCGGATCATGCTCGGCGAAAAACAACACGTAGCGGCACATTGGATAAGCAAATCCCTTGAGCGCGGTGAGATAACGAATATTGTGATGATTGGCTTCGAGCAATGCTGCGACGCCGTGCTTGCGCATCAGCATCTGCGCACGATCCACGCGCTGGCGGCGCATGCGCTCCGGGTTGAAGCGTTCCTGCCAATCGGCTACTTCCGGACCAAAGGTAAGCTTCGGCGAATATTGGACCATAAACCGCCTCCCGGACAGATTTTGGTGGCTCGACCTTACCCGGAACGAAATATCGCTTCAACCACTGTTTGCTCCTCGACCGAGCGCATCAACGGCATAAAAATGACGGTGCCGCCGATGTCATCAAATGAGGAAGGCGAGATGAAAACATTCATTAAAATGTGGTTTTTGACGCTCTCGTTTTCCTTCGCGTCGCCAGCCGTGTCAGCGGAACGTCTGACTGCGGTCTACACCAGTATCGCCGCGGCGTACGCGCCATTCTGGGTGGCAAAAGACAAAGGCATTTTCGAGAAATACAATCTCGATGCACGTTTGGTATATATGCGCGGCACTGTGCCCACCACCGCCGCGCTGGCGAACGGCGATATCGAATTCATTCAATCCGGCGCCGCGCCGTTTATCAATTACGCGGCCCGGGGCGGCGATGTGGTACTGCTGGGTTGCCTCGCCAACAAAGTTATCGACTACGTTTTTATCGCTCATCCGTCCATCAGCCGCATGGAACAGCTGCGCGGCAAGACCATCGGCATCAGCCGGCCGGGGGATCAGACCTATTACTACGTACGCGATATCCTCAAGCGCTATGGCATCGGCCTCAAAGACGTCCGTCTGGTGCAAACCGGCCTGCAGCCGGAGCGCGTCGCCGCCTTGCGTCAAGGACTGGTGGTCGCAAGTATTCTTAACCGGCCGAACAATTTGGTGCTCGAGCAAGAGGGTTATCGACGATTGCTCGACATCGAGGATCTGAAGCTCCCTGCTGGTGTGCGTTGCTTGATTACGACCCGAAAGATAATGAAAGCACGGCCGGCGCTGGCGGAAGGTTTCGTCATGGCATGGTTGGAATCACTCCGGTTTATTCTCAACCAAAAACGCGAAACCAAGCAGATCATCGGCAAATACACGCAGAATGCCGACGATATTCAACTGGAGGAAGCTTGGCGCAGCCTGTCGACGCAAACCGAGATTCCGCCTTACGTTTCTGTCAGTCAACTCCAAGGCCAAACCGCTATGCTCGCCGAAGACCAGCCGGAGTTGAACCGCTTCGACGCCAAAATAATGGTCGACAATAGTGTGCTGAAAAAGCTCGACGATTCGGGCTGGGTCAAGAAATTATTTGGCAAGTGACGGCAACTTATCGGTCACGGCGCCGTCTTCGCCGCGTCGCCAAGATGGTTAAATCAACGAGCCCTTCCGGCTTGAGGTTCTTGGCGCTCGGCACTGTCGAAGCCAACGAGTCGATTGCGTAGCGCAGGCCATCCAGCGGTAGAGTTGGAAAGCTCTCCAGATTCTTCCCTGAGTTAAAGCGGTAGTTCTCTTCGATGATCGCCTTGTCCTGCAGGCGCAGATTACGCGCCAGAACTTTTTTGCTCAAATCGGGATCGTCCTGAATTTTTCTCATGCTCGCGGCCAGCGCCCGGACGAACCTTACGACCACCGATCGGCGCTCTTTCAGCAGCGCGCGTCGTGTGGCCACCGCATTGCCGATGACCGGAAAATTCAGCGAGTCGATGTCGAGAATGGTTTTGAAGCCCCAGGTCTCCAGCACCAGCGCGTTGGCTGGATTCACAATCGTCGCCGCAACCCGGCCGTTCTTGAGCGCCAGAACCCGATCGTTTTGCCCGCCGACCGCGGCCATCTGCACGTCTCGATCGCTCATGCCGAAGCGCTTGAGCGCCAAACGCAGGTAGAAATGCGCCACGTCGTGCAGGCGCGCGACGCCCACGACTTTGCCGCGAAGCTGCTCCATCTTGTCTATGCCGGGAGCGGCGACGATCCGGTATTGCATGCGGTTGTAGATGCTGGCGACGAAGACTAGGTCGGCGCCGCCGGCAATGGCGCTGATCGTGTTGTGCGGAATGCAATAGAGAAGATCGATTTCGCCGGCGATCAACGCTGCGGTAGCGGGGTTCCCCTGAATCCAGATCTGCTCGACGTCGAGCCCCTCGCGTTCGTAGAATCCCGCGTCCTTGGCCATCCACAGCGGCAGGATAGCACCGCCGATGTAGCAGTTGCTGACGCGGAGTTTGTCTGCCGCACCGAGTACACTTGGCGCAAGCGCGATGGCGAGAAAGACCGCTACCACTCCCATGCAAACGACGGAGGGTCTGCTTTTCGGGTTCATTTTCATGACGCGCCGACACTATCCCGCCGCGAAATTGTGATCAAGCTTTTGCTCTTTCAGACGCTCAACCGAAAGATTTCTCCCTTGGGCAGACTCTTATAAAAATGTACAGAGACCGAAATCCCCCGGTCCTGCGGCCCGCCCCCTTTGTAAAAGGGGGCCATTGGGGGATTTTATTGGTGTTGCTCAAACGCAATCGGCGCATTTTTATTCTCTGTGTTGTACTAATTGTTACATGGAATTGCTGTGTGAAATTCGGCGTTCGTCCTTCGACACGCTCAGGATGAACGGCTAAGTGACCTTAGAACAACACCTAAACCGCTCTTGGTGAGCTCGTCGAATCATGAGCGGAGCTTTCACACACTCTTGCGCCTGAAATGACAGTCTCCTCAGTTTCTCATTTTCTGCAATACGAGAGATCTTGCTGCTCCAGCCTAGTTCCCTTGCAATCTCTCCGAGCGCTGGATACAGAAAACACTGACGATGCCAGCGGGTTTGTTCACCATTCTGATTTCCTTATTGCTCTTTGCGTGCCTTGCAGCCCTTGGCGCGGCGGCCGAGCGTGCACCCGAAAGAGTTCGCATTGCGGTTTCCTCTAAATCGTTGGGATTCCTCGATACGTGGGCCGCCAAGAAACGCGGCTTTTATCGCAAGTACGGCCTCGATGCCCAGATCATCGCCGATGCGCGCCCCTTGGCGGAACCTGTCAAAACCGTACTCGATCAGCAAGGCAAGCCCGATCTGCCGCTCGATCGCGTGGTCGATCCGACAGTTGTGGAAGAGGTCTTGCGCGAACGGAGATGAAAAATGCCGGACCTTAGAATTATCGACATCGACGGCCATGTGCGCGAGGCCGACGATCTCTTCGAGAAGTATTTGGAAGCGCCGTTTCGCGACCAGCCACCGCGTGTCGAAAAAGTTGCCAACGGGCAATTGCTTTTTCGCTTTGAAGGCGAGCGCCACCACCGCAAACCGGACGAGACTCCTTTCCGCGTCAAAGAAGATGGCTCTCCGGTCAATGAGAATCGTCACTTGGCTACCGACCCCAAGCAGCGTCTTGCGGCGATGAATCGAGATCGGATTGAGCGAGGCTTGTTGTTTCCATCGGCGGGACTCTATTTGCCCTCGGTGCAAGAAGACGCGTATGCGGCTGCGCTGTGTCGGGCTTACAACAATTGGCTTTACGATTATTGCGCGGAAGATCGCGTTCGCCTGATGGGGGTTGCCGTCCTTCCAGTACAGGACGTGAAGCTCGCCATCGATGAAGCGAAGCGCGCGGTCAATGAGCTCGGCTTCAAAGGAATCTTCGTTCGGCCCAATCCGATCAAAGGACGCAATATCGACGATCCCTATTACGATCCGCTTTACCGAGCGATTGTCGATCTCGGTGTGCCCCTCCTCGTGCACGAAGGGTCAGGCGCATTTCTGCCGACGGCCGGAGCCGATCGCTTTGCCGGCCAGTGGTTTTTTACGCACACGATTTCACATCCCGTCGAGCAGATGCTCGCGAGCTTGGGCTTGATTTGCCACGGTGCTCTGGAGCGCCACCCCGACTTACAAGTGGTTTTCCTCGAATCGGGCGCGGGCTGGCTCCCCTACTGGCTCTGGCGCATGGACGAACACTATGAAGTTCTCCCGTTTCAAGTTCCGTGGCTTAAAAAGAAACCCAGCGAATATTTTCGCCGGCAATGTTTTATCTCGTTCGAAGCCGACGAAGCGCGTCTCGGCCAGGTGATCGAATCGATCGGCGCCGATCGCGTCATCTTTGCGTCCGATTATCCGCATTGGGATGCCACTTTCCCCGGCGTCACCGATATGATTCTTGCGCGCGAAGATCTCAGTGCGGAAACGAAAAGAAAGATCATGGGCGAAAATGCAGCGGCATTGTTGAAGTTGGACTAGCAAAGAAACATTTCAGGTCTCGAGTTTCGAGTCTCGCGTTATTCTTGAACTCGGAACCCGGAACTCGAAACTAAAAAACCGGAGGTTTATATGGCCGATACACCCAAACTCGTTTCATCGATGGGACGTGCAGAGCTCGATCGAATTTTTGTGCGCGATTATGACTTGAACAAAGATCTGCTCGGTAAGATTAGCTTTGCCCAGATGCTCTATTTGATGCTCGAAGGCCAGCTGCCGAGCGCCGAGCAAGCGCGCATGATCGATGCCATGCTCATCGTTCTTGTCGATCATGGCATGACCACGGGCGCAGCCGCCGCGCGTATGACTTTTCATTCCGCGCCGGAAGCGATTCAAGGCGCGGTCGCGGCGGCCATCCTTGGCGCCGGCAGCGTGCATTTAGGCTCCTCGGAGCATTGCGCGAAGATGCTGAACGACGCGTTGCCGAAGGATTCCAAAGAAACCGATCTCGATGCGATCGCGCTCAAGACTGTGGAAAAACGGCTGGCGAACAATCTGCTCATTCCCGGTATCGGCCATGGCATTCACACCCGAGGCGATCCGCGCGCCGAGCGGTTATTTGAAATCGCGCAGGAAACCAAGGTCCATGGCCGTTACTGCGAACTGCTCAAGAAAATCGGCAAGATCGCCGACCAAAAAGTCGGCAAGCATCTCCCCGTCAATGTCACCGGCGCGATTGCGGCGATCTCTCTCGATATGGGCATTCACTGGCAGATGTCCAAGAGCTTCGCTATCCTGGGCCGCGCGCTCGGAGGTCTGGCGCATGTGGGCGAAGAAATCCGCCGGCCCATCGCCCGAGGCCTTTCCAATATGATCCGCGACAATTTGCAGTACGAACCGGATTAAAGAATCTCTCGTTGCCGGGGAGGCGCGATGATCGCTAAAAAGACAAAAACACATTCCAGTCGTCATTCCGGGCAAGCTGGCGAAGCTAGCGCGACCCGGAATCCAGGGATTTCAAAAACGGCTGGATACCGGCTGGAGTTTATCCTGAGAGCATACCGAAGGGACGGTATGAGAGAAAGTGGTCGCGCGATGCTGTTTCAAATGCGATTTGTCGCAATCCTGCTGACTGTCCTGGCGGCGGTCCCCGCCTCCGCGCAGTTGCGCAAAATCAACATCGCCTACACGGCGACGAGCCCGTATCAGGCCGTACTGATCATTGCCAAGGAAGCAGGCATATTCAAAAAGCACAACCTTGACCCGCAATTGATTCTGACGCCAGGCGGATCGTTGGGTTTTCAAGCCATGATGGGAGGCGATGTCGCCATGGTCATGGCTGATGGCTCCGCGGCGGTGACGAGCAACCTCGCCGGTGCCGATGTGGTCATCATCGCTAGTTTTTTGAATACCTTTCCTTATAGCTTGATCTCAATCCCCGAAGTGAAGCGCGTGGAACAGCTCGTCGGCGGCAAGGTCGCGATCAGCCGGTTCGGCAGCGCCACCGACGTCAGCGTCCGAATGTCTTTGGCTAAAGTAGGACTCAACCCGGACAAGGACGTGACAATTCTTCAGATCGGCACACAGACCACGCGATTCGCCGCGTTGCAGTCAAAACAGGTGCAAGCGACGATCATTACTCCGCCCTTCACGCTGACCGCTCGCAAACAGGGCTACAACACGCTCATCGACATGGCGCAATTGAATATTCCATTCGAGCTGACCGCGCTTTTAACGCGCAAGGCTTACATCAAAACGCAGCCGGAAACCGTTCGCGACGTGGTGGCCGCACTGGCTGACGCGGTACATTTTTACAAGCGTGAGAAGGAACCGGTGTTGAAGATCCTCAGCCGCTATCTCCAGACCACCGATCGTGAAGCCCTCGAAGAGACCTATCGTGAGATTGCGCTTAAAACCGTCCCGGAAAAGCCTTACCCGACTTTGCCGGGAATTCAGACGATTCTCGATGAGCTGGCGCCGAAGAACCCGAAAGCGAAAGCCTCGCGCCCTGAAGACTTCGTCGACTCGAGCTTCGTGAAAAAACTCGACGATGAAGGGTATTTTGAGCGCCTCTACAAAAAATAGACTAATGTAGCGATCATTGTGGGCAAAATGATCTACGTGATGGTCGTATTCAATTGGGTCGTTTTTGTTGTATCGGCAACTGCTGCCAACACGCCGGAACTCACGGCCTGCGGCATCGTGACGTCCTCTGATGCTCAGACATTTGTCGGCGGGCCACTCGACGTTAAAGAATCCGCCAAGGTGCCGGTCGCTGGCAACTCGAGCTCTTACACATCGACCTGTAGCTATCTCGGTCGTGGAGAGAGCTTTCAGGAGATGTTGGCGGCCTCTCGCGGGCTCGATCTCACCCTTTATTTTCTTGATACGCCTGAGAGGACAGCTCAATTGTACGAGAGCTCGTACGAGCAATACCGTCTGAGGCTCACCGCGCCGAATGCACCTTATAGCGACCCCGTCATCATGCCCCTTGACGGGTTCGGCGAAAGAGCTTTCCTCATCGAAGCGGTCGCGGATAACAAATCCGGGTACCGATCGGCTTTGATTATTTTCTACAAAGGCAAAGTTGCGGGCAGCATCGCCGCCTGGAACAGGCCGATTTCATCCGTCGAGACCACAAAGAAGGTTTTGCAGTACATCCTTAGCAAGCTCCCCTAGATCTTAGCAGGCAAACCGCTCGAATGAGAAAATTTCTATCGCGTTCAAGTTTGTTTTTGTTCGCCGGATGGTTTTTGGCTGAGCCGGCGGGTGCACGAATAGATCTGCTCGAGTCGCCCCGCTTTCAGACCCCGTATAGCGAAGAACCGGTCCCCAAGGATTCCGTAGGTGTCCAGAGCCGCCGTCCGAGCGGTTGGATTGTTGCGGCTAACATCGAGCCAACGGCTTGCGGCATCGTGACCTCTAGCGATGCTCAAAAACTCGTCGGCGGTGCACTCGATGTACAGGAGTTCGCCAAAATTCCGGGGGCGAATGGCGCCGGCGCCTACGATTCGGTCTGCACGTATATCGCCAAGGGCGGAAGTTTCCAGGATCCGGTCGGCGCCAGTCGGTTTCTCGATGCCACGCTGCATTTTTTGAATTCTGCCGACGAAATGAAAACGGTGTACGAAGATTCTCTCGGTCAATATCGAGACATGGCCAAAGCGCCAGACGCGCCATTCAAAAATGCGCTAATCACGCCGCTCACCGGATTTGGCGATAAAGCGTTTGTGGTTGAAGCAGTGACCGATCCAAAAACGAACTACAAATCAGCCTTGATCGTGTTCTATAAGGGAAGAGTCGGCGGCACAGTCAGTGCCTGGAAAAAACCCGAGTCGTCGCTGGAAACAACCAAAGCGGTCCTGAGGCACATCCTCAGCAAGCTGCCGTAGCGAGAAAATGCAAAATTCTTAGAATAAATTTTCCCTTGCCCCTCCCTTCGACCGCGCTCAGGGCATGCTTTTCTAAAGAGGGAAATTCGTTCTATCGAAACGAGGTCTCACTTTGGCCAAGGGGAAAACAGGGGATTTAATTCGCATCAATGGCGAATCTTTGCGGCAAGCTACGAAGATATCGCATTCGCAGTTATTAACCATTATTTAAAGAGGTGATTATCGATGCTCACACAGATAAAGATTGAGAACCGAATGAATGCATTTCTCGGCATCCCACCCGGTGCGGGCAAGAAACCGGTCGTGATCCATTTGCATGAGCGCTACGGCATCGTCCAGCACACAACGGATCTCGGGCAAAAATTCGTCGACGCCGGTTATGTGACCATCGTGCCGGATTACTTTTCGCGTCTTAC
>Ga0207701_10008551_pt1 | contig 10114 bp, 8 predicted proteins | sample KBSSwiSSwithPhiX_FD_184294 | JGI IMG/M metagenome (GOLD analysis project Ga0207701, IMG submission 184294) | Switchgrass rhizosphere bulk soil microbial communities from Kellogg Biological Station, Michigan, USA, with PhiX - S5 (SPAdes) (version 2) | ecosystem: Environmental > Terrestrial > Soil...
CGGTACCACATTTCAGAGTCGCCACTGCACCCTGAAGCGCCCGCATCCAGTCTTTCATCGAACCCTCCTGCCAATAGGAATGCCTCCTTTCTAAAGGCCATATTAGCACCCGCTCCTATGTTCCAGGTGGGAACCCCGGTATCTATCCGTTCAAGAAAATAACGGTGATCAAATTCATGTGGAATATATCCTTTGTTAAAACCCCATTCGCGTTCAAAAATTACCTGTGCTTCTGTTTGAAGTTCAACAGGGAAAACCATTCCTGTAACGGCCATGGTTAATGGGTTGTTGAAACAGGAACTAAGTGTATCAATCCAGTTGGACGAAATTATTACGTCATCATCGATATATGCGATGATTTCATTGGAAGCATGCCTGGCACCTGTATTCCGTGCTATGTCGAGTCCTTTCCTTCCTTCCAGTATATATTTCACCTTTTGAAAACTCCCTGTCACTTCCCTCGTGCTTTGATCATCAGGGTCATTGTCCACCACAATAATTTCAATATCGCCATCATCAGCCGCCATTAAAGATTCCAGGCAACGCTTTAAAATAAGCGGTCGGTTACGAGTGCATACGATGACCGAAACCCGATACTTTGACAATGGGACATTTCTGTCCTTTAATTCGGATGATAGGATATTTAATTGCTTATTTAACTCCCGGTACTGATAGTTGTTGAGAAATTGAAGGAGATTTGGGTGTTCGCTATGGGAATACTTTTCTGAATAAAATGATATAGCAGCTTCAATCGATTGATTAATATTCAATCGAAAATCCTGTGTTGTTGTAATTTTCCCGCTCTTCGTAAACCACAGATGACCAAGTGGTATCGCCCCGCACCAGAAAATAAAAAACTGATTTTGATCCGGAATTGAAATATTATCAATTTCTGTAAGCTGCAGATGTTGGACAGTATAGGGCGAAAATGTCTGCATAAATACTTTGTAATTCCGGGGGATATAATAAAACAAGGGATGAAGGAATGCCCGCAATCAGGTTAATCAGTTTTGGCCCGCTATAATGTTTACATCAAATATCATGCACGCAAACGGTTCTCTTTTAACAAAATCTCATTGTCTTTAGGATCGAGAATCATTGAATCAACGGTCGGATCAAATATACGGGCAAAAAATTCACCTTCCAACGGCAACATGTCTTTAAACAAGTTAATGCCTAAACTTAGTACATTTACTCTTGCTCCCTTTCTTAACTAACTACAATAGCTTTTGAATCGTTTCCTTTCTCTCGATGTATTTCGCGGTGCCACTGTGGCCCTGATGATTCTTGTTAATAATCCCGGCTCATGGAGTTTTGTGTTACCACCACTGGAACATGCCAAATGGCATGGTTGTACACCCACGGACCTGGTATTTCCATTTTTCCTTTTTGCTGTTGGTAACGCAATGGCTTTTGTTTTCAAACGAAGAGATAACAATGGAGGTCTGTCATTTCAAAGCGCTGAGTTTTGGAAAAAAATAACCAAAAGATTTGTCCTCATTTTCCTAATTGGACTTATCCTAAACTGGTTCCCATTTGTAAAATGGGATGCTGATGGCCAGCTTGTGATGAAACCACTTGAAAACCTGAGGATTCTTGGCGTGCTTCCACGAATTGCATTGGCCTATTTCTTTGCATCCATCATTATATATCTTTTTAAATCAAAAGGCGCTTTTGTTGTGGGTGCTATTTTACTGATGTTTTACTGGTGGATGTGTTATGCATTTGGCGATGCAAACGATCCTTATAGCATGCAGGGATATTTTGGAACTGCCATCGATAAAGCAATTCTCGGAGAATCACATATGTACCATGGAGAAGGTATTGCTTTTGATCCGGAAGGCATAATGAGCACCATCCCGGCTATCGTTGAGGTTATCTTCGGTTTTCTTGCAGGAGAATATATTATCACCAAGGGGAAAAACACAGATATGTTATCAAATTTCCTGGTCACCGCCATCCTGCTGGTTTTTACAGCGATGGTTTGGGATACAGTGTTCCCTATCAACAAAAAAATATGGACGAGTTCTTATGTTCTCTATACTTCCGGACTTGCCATGATGATACTGGGTGTCTTGATTCATTGGATAGAATTGAAAAATGTCCGCTCCTGGTGGACCAGGTTTTTCGACGTATTCGGAAAGAATGCTTTGTTTATTTATGTGTTAAGTGGAGTGTGGATAAAACTCTATCTCGTAATGCGGATTCCTAATGGCATGAAGGACGGAAAACCATTATTCATTAATGGATATGCATGGTTGTTTGAAAAAGTTTATCAGCCATTATTGGGAAATTATGGAGGTTCACTGGCTTTTGCTATTTCCCATGTGCTTGTCTTCTGGCTGATTGGCAGTATCCTGGATAAAAAGAGGATCTATATCAGGGTTTGACCGGAAGCCCTTAGGGGGAATTGCTTTTTTGGCACCAGATTTTTGCTGATTAACTCCACAGTTTATTTTTGGTTTTCAATCGAATCAAATAGCTATTTACTACAATCAGCTAATGTATAGTTTCCGTAATTGTTGAACATATTTTCCAGGAAGGTTTGTTGAAAGGTAAAATCTGTTTATGCATGTCATGCCACAAAAATATTTCGTGGAAATGAGTGGAAATTTTCCTGGCAGTAAATTTCCGGTCTTGCATTATGAACAGGCTTTGTCGCTTCCTGCATTTTTCCCCGGGAGATTTGTGAAAGAACTGTTTCAGAAACATCACTGGTCCAACAATTGGCGCAGCGGAATTTACACCTTTAACCATTATCATAGTATTTCACACGAGGTCATTGCTGTCATTAAAGGTCAGGCTGTGATTTTACTTGGAGGTGAGAATGGTAAAAAAGTTTTACTGAGAAAAGGTGATGTGATGGTGATACCGGCAGGTGTCGCTCACATGAATTTGGGTAAAGAAATGGACATTATTTGCATTGGCGGTTATCCATGGGGTAGAGACTACGATATGAATTACGGAAAGGATGATGAGCATCCTAAAGTTGACGAAAATATCCGAAAGGTACCATTACCTGATGCCGGTCCGTTATATGGTCCGGGTGATCCACTGATTGCGATTTGGAAATCAATCCGCGTATTGCAATCATAAATACATCTGACATAATCAATACTTTAACAAACTTGGCTGACAACCGGCATTTTTTTCTACATCCACACATTAATTACTCTGTTTAATTGCTTAATAATGCCATTTGCTAACTGGTATGTGGTTTGAAACAGCAGAGTAATCATTAACAATTAAATATACCAGTATGGCAAATTCAAAAACCCCAACAAAGAAAAATCCTAAAATAACAAAAGCCAGAGCCCAGGGAAATTCTCAATTGGCAAAATTCTTCCATGATTCTCTAAAAGATATTTATTGGGCCGAAAAAGCGCTGACGAAAGCCCTCCCTAAAATGAAGAAAGCCGCGACAACTGAAGAACTGAAGTCAGCGATCGAAGATCATCTTGCACAGACACAGGAACATGTAACAAGGTTAGATCAGGTGTTCAAGTTACTGGGACATGCATCACAGGCTAAGAAATGCGATGCCATGGAAGGCTTGATCAAAGAGGGTGAATCGGTAATAGAAGAAACCGAGGATGGCAGTATGACCCGAGATGTAGCTATAATCGTGGCTGCTCAAAAAGTTGAACATTATGAAATTTCAACTTACGGAAGTTTGATAACGCTTGCGGAAACAATGGGAAATACTGAGGTTGCCCGGATTCTCGAGCAAACACTTGGAGAAGAAAAGAAAACCGATCAAAACCTTTCCCAAATCGCTGAAAACGATATCAACTGGGAAGCAGAACAGGAAGAAGGTGACGAAGAGTAAGGTATTAGCTTCCTGGTAAAATCAATTAATAAGACTGTACTGGAATACCAGGTACAGTCTTATCATAATCGGTAACCCCAGGCTGCGGCTTTTGATATGTTTATCCCAATCTCATTTTAACTAATCAAACTAACCTTATGGAACCCAAAAAAATTAACACCGACATTTCCAATAAAAAATTGGAAGATCTCCAAACTGATAAAGAATCTGCAGATGGAGAGTTTATGACTACTGATCACGGCACACGCATCAACGATGATCAGAATTCTCTAAAAGCTGGTGACAGGGGGCCAACGCTAATGGAAGATTTTATCTTTCGCGAGAAGATGACACATTTCGATCACGAAAGAATTCCCGAGCGGATTGTGCACGCTCGTGGATCAGGCGCACATGGTGTGTTTCAGGTTTATAAACCATTAGGACAATATACAAAGGCAGCATTTTTAAACGATCCTTCATTGGAAACACCTGTGTTTGTGAGGTTCTCCACAGTGGCTGGTTCCAGAGGTTCAAGTGATCTTGCCAGGGATGTAAGAGGTTTTGCAGTAAAGTTTTATACGAACGAAGGAAATTTTGATCTTGTTGGTAATAATATGCCAGTGTTTTTTATACAGGATGCGATGAAATTTCCGGACCTGATACATGCAGTAAAACCAGAGCCACATCATGAAATGCCACAGGCTGCGTCTGCACATGATACATTTTGGGATTTTATTTCGTTGATGCCTGAGTCGGCACATATGGTCATGTGGGTTATGAGTGACAGGGCCATCCCCCGTAGTTTAAGGATGATGGAAGGTTTCGGCGTCCATAGTTTTCGACTCATCAACGCTGCTGGTGAAGCACATTTTGTAAAATTTCACTGGAAACCTTTGCTGGGTGTACACTCCGTAGCATGGGATGAAGCTCAAAAGATTTCCGGAAAAGATCCGGACTATCATCGCCGCGATTTGTGGGAAGCAATTGAAAATGGTGCATTTCCTGAATGGGAGTTAGGCTTGCAGATTGTTCCTGAGAGTGATGAACACAAGTTTGAATTTGATCTATTAGATCCAACTAAACTCATTCCTGAAGAACTTGTACCCGTTCAACGGGTAGGTAAGCTAACGCTTAACCGCAATCCGGATAATTTCTTTGCAGAAACAGAACAGATTGCATTTCATGTGGGCAATATAATTCCCGGTATTGATTTTACAAATGATCCACTAATGCAGGGAAGGCTTTTCTCTTATACAGACACACAATTAATAAGATTAGGCGGACCAAATTTCCATGAGATCCCAATTAACAGACCAGTTGTACCGGTTCACAATAATCAACGGGATGGTTTTATGCGTCAGCAAATCAATAAAGGTCGCACGAGCTATCATCCTAATTCGTTGGGCAGTGGTTGTCCTTTCCAGGCAAAGATGAAAGAAGGTGGTTTTACATCCTATGCTGAAAAAATAGATGCCAGTAAAATAAGGCAAAGAAGTAAAAGTTTCTTCGATCATTTTAGCCAGGCAAGACTTTTTTTTAACAGCCAGTCTGAACCTGAACAAAATCATATTATTGATGCATTATCTTTTGAACTGGGAAAAGTAGAAACTCTGGCGATCAGGAAACGAATGTTGGGTATATTGTCACTCATTGAAAAATCTCTGGCAATTCGTGTAGCACAAAACCTTGGCCTGGAAGTTCCTGAACCCGAAAAGCCAATAAACAAAAGCGTACCGGCAGATGGTAAACCTGAAGATTTCGAGCCCATTATGATGCAAAGCCAGTTGAAATCTTCACGTGCGCTAAGCATGGCTAATACGAAACAGGATTCCATTAAAACAAGAAAGATCGCTTTCCTGGTAGCTGATGGAGTTAATGCAACATCGGTTATTGCACTGCAGGATGCATTGACAGATGCTGGCGCTGTGGTTGAGATCATTGCACCCAAATTGGGAATTGTCGATGCTGAGGATAATACCATCGTACCCATTAAACAAAGTTTTCTAACAGCTGCTTCGGTGTTTTACGATGCAGTGTATGTACCTGGAGGAATAAATAGTGTGGCGACATTGGAAAAAACGCCGGAAGCCATTCATTTTCTCAATGAAGCTTATAAACATTGTAAGGCTATTGCAGCAGATAGTCAGGCGACACAGGTTTTGCAAGCGACGTATTTTTCAGGAAAAATAAATACAACAAATCAATTGGATACAGATGAAGGGATTGTCATCAGCGACGATATCAATGAACTCATACCTGATTTTATTTACGCGATCGCGCAACACCGTTTTTGGGAAAGAGAAATTGATCGAAAAGTACCTGCATAAATTTATTTGCTAAGACCCCTCCGTTTCACCGGTTTGACTATTCGGAGCATCAACTGGTTTAGATTGAGGGGAACCTTTTTGACGAAGAAATATGGAAAGAGTAACTATAGCGAATACTGACAGAAATTCGCTTTGCCAGTTTTGAAAAGATTCAAACCAAAATCTGGGCTCTCTGATGTATTGGTTGACAGTTTCTCGTGGTAGCCCTTTCATGGAAAGTTGGGCATTCTCATCTTTGAAACTCCCATAAAAATGGAGCAAAAAAGAAAATGCAAACAATATTAACAGTATGATAGTAAGAGAGTGTTTATAGACCATCAAAATAAAGCCTCCTTTTTTAACCGGCCAGGGAGCTCCTTTTCGATTTGGGGATGGTTCCCTGTCCACTTCTTCGGGTTCATCACAGGACTTCGATTCAGAAGAACCTTTCTGGCGCAGCGAAATTGTCAATACAACAAATAATGCCATCTGTAAAAATTCGCTTTCCCAATTTTCGAAGGTTGCCTGCAAAAAATGTCCGGAAGATAAATACGCCATCGCATTTACGGATGGTTGTCCTTCTTCCTGCCGTTCTTTATTATACTCTTTTAGTCCGGTAAAATACTGTCCTACAATTGCAAATAAAAACAGTGTACTAAACGTCAGGGAAAGGCCATTATTTCTAAAAAACTTTTTCATAGTATCATAATAAGGTGGATAGTTTTTTTAAAATATAGTCAGCATAACGAAATTGTATCTGTTCCGGCTTTGCTTTTCGAGGGTTTATTGAACCATTAAGTTTTATTTTTCCGCGGTAAGCGATAGCGTAATAGGCAAATATTCTATTTCCGGATTCTTCTACCGGCGTAGCATAACCTGTAACGCCAATTCCCCAATCGCTGCCAAACTGTTTGCAAATATGGAGAGCCATCTCGTTGGCGACCTGCTGTGATACGCTATTGACAACCGCTGCATGGACGGGTTCCACATCTAAGTGTTTATATTTTTGTTGCAAATTGTAAGCCGTCAAACCTCCCTGGTAAAAATCAGCGGCATCAGGTATATTTGACAGGGCTAGTTGAAGGCAACCTGATGTCACGCTTTCAGCGACGGCAATGGTTTGTTTTTTCGCAATCAGGGCTGACCCAATCGTTTTCAGCATTTTTTTGGATACAATAGTCATAACTGAATTTGGTAAAAGTTTATGCCCGACAGAAAATTTTCGGATCAAAAACAGGTAATTCGTAAATTTTTGCGATAAATAAGAGCACTCTGAGGTTTTGTATTCAACAGTTTTACTGACGCTTCCATCATTTATCTGACCAGGTTCTTTGATTTTGCTTCTTTACTACATATAAAAAGGCGGGTATGTAGCAGATCTGATCACTGAGATCAAGTTTTTTTAGTAAAATTGAAATATGGAGAAGACCAGAATAAGCCTGGATATTATTCTACCGGAAGTGCCAAATGAAAGGGACGAATGTGTGCATCGTATCATAAAGGAAATGGCTGCACAAAAGGGTATTGGTAAAGTGCATATAATACCGGTAACCGACACATCGAAAGCACAGCTATGTTTTCATTATGAACCGAACGAAATATCACTGGATAAGATACAGGAACTTGCCAAAAATGCTGGCGCCAAACTTACGTTAAGATATGGTCATCTAATGCTGAGAGTAAAGGGCATTAGGCATGTACGCCATGCAAGGCTTATAGAATCTAATTTAAAAGACAAAAAAGGGATTCTCACTGTTTTTACTTCCGCATCTGGCTGGATTACGATAGAGTATGACCACCAGGTAATCAGTCCCGAAACGATTTTTTCAAAAATGAAAAAACTCGGCCTTGTCGTTATTTCACCTCATTTAAAATCATCTCGGGCGCACAAGCATGTTCCCGGGAAAAAAGAAGAACAGGAGTACGGCAAAGCGAGTAATAATGTTATTGCACATAAAGGCAGATTTTGGGAACAGACAGAATTAATCTTTGCCATCCTTTGTGGTAGTTTTTTGGGAATAGGTTTTGGTCTTTCATTTATTGATGGCTTATCAAAATATATTTCTATTGGATTTTTTTTAGTGGCATATTTTTTTGGCGGTTATTATACTACTAAAGAAGCTTATCATGGAATAAGAAAGGGGCAATTTGACATTGACTTTCTTATGCTTGTTGCGGCAATTGGCGCAGCTGCGTTAGGTCAGTGGGAGGAAGGTGCATTGCTGCTTTTCTTATTTAGCCTGGGCCATTCGTTGGAACATTATGCAATGGAAAAGGCAAGAAAGTCCATAGCAGCGTTGGCAGAACTGGCACCTAAAACAGCGTTGTTAAAAATTGGTAACGGTATAAAAGAGGTCAAAATTGAAGAACTGAAAGCCGGCGAAATTATTTTAGTAAAACCGAATTCTAAAATAGCGGCTGATGGTATTATTATAAAAGGCAACAGTAGCGTCAATCAGGCTCCAATTACCGGTGAGAGTATCCCGGTAGATAAAATGCCGGTCGATGATCCAAATATAAGCCTGGAAAAAGCTGAAAAACTTGATGCTAAATTCAAAGTCTTTTCGGGTTCAATAAATGGTAATGAGAACCTGGATGTAAAAGTGACAAGGATCGCTGCAGATAGCACGATAGCGAGATTAGTAAAATTGGTAAATGAGGCGCAGACGCAAAAATCTTCAACACAAAATTTTACTGATAAGCTGGAGAAATACTATGTACCATCGATACTTATTTTGGTAGTGATGCTGTTATTTGTTTTTTTGGTGATTGACGAACCATTTAGTAAAAGTTTTTACAGGGCTATGGCTGTGCTGGTAGCAGCCAGTCCTTGTGCCTTAGCCATATCTACACCGAGTGCTGTGCTTAGTGGTGTCGCCAGGGCCGCGCGTGGGGGTGTGCTGATAAAGGGAGGAAAACCACTTGAAGAGTTGGGTTCACTCACTGCGATCGCATTTGATAAAACCGGTACGTTGACAGAAGGAAAACCTAAACTCACAGGTATATACACACTAAACGGAATATCTGAAGAGCATCTATTGGAAATAATTATTTCAGTGGAAAAATTAAGTGACCACCCCTTGGCAGCAGCTATTGTGAAAGGAGGATTGGAAAAGCTAAAAAGAGATATTCCGGCAGCAACAAATGTTTCAGCGATTCAGGGTAGAGGAATAAAGGCAGGTTTTAATGGTTCCCTGATTCATATGGGTAATAAAGAACTATTTATTGAAAAGCAAACTCAATTGCCTGATGAAATCAGGTTTAGGGTGGAAGAATTGGAGAAACAGGGAAATACCACGATGCTTGTTCAACAAAATGAGAAATACATTGGTATCGTCACACTTATGGACGTTGCAAGGAAAGAATCAAAAGAGACCCTGACAGCATTGAAGAAAATTGGCATCAGGAAAATGATCATGCTTACCGGTGACAATCAAAAAGTAGCGGAAGCGATCGCTAAAGATATTGGAATCACTGAAGCCTGGGGTAATCTGCTACCCGAACAAAAAGTGGAAGCGATTGAAAAATTGAGAATCACTGAAAAGAAAGTAGCCATGGTCGGTGATGGCGTAAACGATGCTCCTGCAATGGCAAAAAGTACGGTAGGTATTGCAATGGGTGCTGCAGGTTCAGATGTTGCATTGGAAACAGCAGATATAGCTTTAATGGCCGATAAGCTAAGTAATCTAAGTTTTGCAATTGGACTTAGCAGAAAAGCAAGAACCATTATTAAACAAAATGTTGTTATCAGCCTTGGCATGGTCGCAGTATTAGTCCCGCTTACAATACTCGGTATCGCCCATATTGGTCCGGCGGTAATAGGTCATGAAGGTTCAACACTAATAGTTGTACTTAATGCATTGCGGTTATTAGCGTATAAAAAATAGTCATTTTTATGCACCTGAAACTTGAATTAAGTTTTGATGACAACTGTAGCTTTTTATAATTGATTGAAAATTCTCCCACAAAAATATCCTTAAATTGAAATATGTTTTGCCGG